>Ga0315901_10000433_pt1 | contig 62208 bp, 59 predicted proteins | sample LakEriMetagenome_10_FD_203761 | JGI IMG/M metagenome (GOLD analysis project Ga0315901, IMG submission 203761) | Freshwater fungal communities from buoy surface, Lake Erie, Ohio, United States - Buoy 2 MA116 | ecosystem: Environmental > Aquatic > Freshwater > Lake | place: USA: Lake Erie, Ohio... | reverse complement strand
CAAATTTTCACCATGTATTGGCTTTAACTGGGCCACTCCAGGCCAATATATTCACGCTTGTTACTCTGATTTACCAAGCCTTTTAGGAAATCGCTCAATTGGCAGTGGAGCTTGGGCATTTAGTGGCGAACAACCAGTGGAGTATCCTGTTTTAACTGGTTTGGTTATGTATTTAACGGCGCAATTGGCCGAAGTTACAACAACTTACTATCTATTAAATGCCGCTTTACTTGCACTCTTGTTTATTTTCGTCGCGCTAGTTACTGCACGGATTCGCCCACAGTTTGGTTATCTACTTTCATTCACACCCGCAGTAATTGCATCTTTATATATAAATTGGGACCTCTGGGCAATAGCAACGATGATGCTTTCAATTTATTGGTTTGACCGCAAACAATATGATCTAAGTGCGTTAGCAATCGGAATTTCAATTGCTACGAAATTTATTCCAGTTTTCTTAATTCCAGTTGCCATTTATATTTTCTATCGGCACCATAATCTCAAAGGCGCGGTCAGATATTCAACAATAACTTTGGCAACTTGGTTAGCAATCAATTTGCCGGTGGCGTTAACAACCTTCGATGGTTGGTGGTATTTCTATAAACTAAATATTGAACGCGTAGCCGATTGGGGTTCACTCTGGTATGCGCTCTCAGCTTTAGGTATCGGACTCGCAAATCTAAATTATCTTTCAATATTGTTATTGCTAGCTTGCATTGCCGCTCTTGGAATTTTCTTATTCGCACTTGACTACATTCCAACTCTTGCCCAAATTGCATTTATCGTTATCGCAGCAGTTACATGCGTTAGCAAGGTTTATTCACCGCAATATGTTCTGTGGTTGGCGCCACTTGCACTAATTGCGCTAATTGATAAACGTGATCTGCCTGCGTTCTGGGTCTGGCAAGTCAGCGAAGTCATTTATCACGTTGCAATCTGGCAACACCTAGCCACCGTGACGGGAGCTAAATTTGGATTGCCGGTAACTGGCTACGCCTTGATCAGCCTGCTGCGCATCGCCGCCACGGTCTTACTGGTAGCTGTTCTGGTTCGCCGAGCCCTGGCGCTTAGGTCCCCAAACAAGCCTGATTCACAGGGCAAATTGGCCGATTTTCTCTTTGAGGCAGGCAAGAGTTACCCTTAGCCCCTTGTTTCACCTCTTTATATATGTCGGTCGCTGATCTATGTCAGTCCATTGAAATATATTTGCGGTAAATGAGAGCACTAACCCTCCTGTCACGGAAATGCCGTGGCCGTCTTAGTCCAGAGGAGGTCGGGTTAACGCATGCGTCACTACGAACTAATGGTCATTCTTGATCCAGAGTTAGAAGAAAGAACAGTTACACCATCACTTGAGACATATCTCAAGATCATCAAAGATAGCGGCGGCACAGTCGACAAGCTCGATGTTTGGGGCAAGCGCCGTATGTCATTCGAAATCCTTAAGAAGTCTGAAGGAATTTACGCAGTTGTAGATATGCACTGCGAACCAGCAGCGATTAAAGAACTTGATCGTCAGCTAAATCTAAATGAATCAGTTCTTCGTACGAAGTTAATTCGTCCGGAATAAAAAGCACGGCACCCACGAGTAGATACGAGAGAAGGAAAAATGGCAGCAGGAGATACAACAATCACAATGATCGGCAACTTAGTAGACGATCCAGAGCTACGTTTCACACCATCAGGTGCGGCGGTAGCAAAGTTTCGTGTTGCTTCAACTCCTCGTTATTTAGATAAAGCAACCAATGAATGGAAAGATGGCGAGAGCCTTTTCCTTCAATGTCAGATCTGGCGTCAAGCAGCAGAAAATGTTGCTGAGTCACTGACAAAAGGTATGCGAGTCATTCTTTCGGGTCGCCTTAAGCAACGTTCATATGAAACAAAAGAGGGCGAAAAGCGCACCGTCTTTGAGGTAGAAGTTGATGAAGTAGGTCCATCTCTTCGCAGTGCAACTGCGAAAGTTACTCGCGCACAACGTGCAGCCGGTGCTAACAGTGGATTCTCTGCTCCAGCAGCTGAAAGCTTCAACGATGATCCTTGGGCTGCATCAACCTCAACACCATCTGCTGGCGGCTGGGCAACCACCACTAGCGATGAACCTCCGTTTTAAACCAACCTATCCATCCATTCCTAGTCCCGTTAAGGCATAAAGCTTTTAAAAAGACTAGGGCCCTCGAAAAGGAGCACCACAATGGGAGCAAGAAATAACCGGGCTTTAAAAGAGCCTAAGAATAAGGGCGCTAAAGCTGCTGCCCTTAATAAGAAGTTTAAGAAGAAGCCATGCAGCTTCTGCCAGAACAAAGTTACTTACATTGATTACAAGGACATCAACACCTTGCGTAAGTACATCTCTGATCGCGGCAAGATTCGCGCACGTCGCGTAACTGGTGCATGCACACAACATCAACGTTCAGTAGCAACAGCGGTTAAGAACAGCCGTGAAGTAGCGCTACTGCCTTACACATCTACAGCGCGATAAGGAGCGATGAACATATGAAACTCATCCTTACTCGCGAAGTTGCTGGGCTTGGTCAAGCTGGCGATGTTGTAACTGTTAAAGATGGCTTTGGCCGCAACTACTTGCTTCCACGCGGAAACGCGATTACCTGGAGCCAAGGCGGAGAGAAGCAGATCGAAGGAATTCGTCGCGCTCGTGCAGCACGCGAGATCCGCGATATCGATCACGCTAACTCAATCAAGGCAACTCTTGAAGCAGCAACTCTTACCATCAAGGTAAAAGTTGGTACCGGAAATCGTCTATTCGGTTCAGTAACCGATAAAGATGTAGCAGCAGTAATCAAGAGCGCAGTCGCGATCGATATCGATCGTCACAGCATCAAGATGGCTGGCCACATCAAGAAGATTGGTACTCATTCAGCAAAGGTCTCACTAGATCACCACGTAACTGCCACAATCACTTTGAGCGTTGTAGCTGAATAACTAAATTAAAATAGAACGGGCCCGGCGCTAATTGCGTCGGGCCCGTTTTATTTTGTAACTTTGCCTCTCATCTCAACTAATGAGAAAAAGTTATTTACTTTCATACACAACGATGTAAGGCGATGTAACGCTACTGACCTGCACCTTTAGAGATTAATCAAAGAAAACTCAGAGATACCCACAATTTATCCACCGCTTTGTGCACAGGAATTCACGCTTATCCACCGACTTATCCCCAGCTTTACCCACATGCACATGCAGGGATATTCGCTTAACGGGGCTAGCGCTCATACCTTTGCGTCCGTAAGCGTAATTCACGCTTAATCTGACGAAAAAGCCAGTACAAATGTCAGTGGCTAATGGGAGGTTTTACGCGTGAGCATCGCAGAACTTCCTAACCGTGGCGGACAACAGAACAACTCCTCATATAACTCTGCGCCAGAATTTGAGCGCACTCCACCACAAGATTTAATTGCCGAACAATCTGTTCTCGGCGGAATGTTGCTAAGTAAAGATGCGATTTCCGATGTAGTTGAAATTTTACGCGAGCGCGATTTTTATCGTCCAGCGCACGAACTTATTTACGATGTAATTATTGATCTCTATGGTCGCGGCGAACCAGCGGACGCAGTAACTGTTTCGGCTGAACTTGCAAAACGTGGCGACATTGCGCGCGCTGGTGGTGCACCTTATTTACACACTTTGATTTCTTCCGTTCCAACTGCAGCTAACGCTGGTTACTACGCAAAGATTGTGCGCGAGCGCGCAATCATGCGTCGCTTAGTTGAAGCTGGCACCAAGATTGTGCAACTTGGTTACACCGTCGAAGGTGATGTCGATGAAGCAGTAGATCAAGCACAGGTCGAAGTATTTCAAGTTACCGAGCGACGAACCTCTGAAGATTATGTTCAACTAAGTACGTTGTTGCCACAAGCACTCGATGAGATCGAAGCAATCTCGAAAGGTGTTGGTATCGAAGGCGTAATGACTGGTTTCCGCGACCTAGATAAATTAACTAATGGTTTGCATCCAGGAAACATGATTGTTTTAGCTGCGCGTCCTGCGGTTGGTAAATCAACACTTGGATTAGATATCGCGCGTCAAGCATCAATTCATGATGGAAAAACTTCAGTTATTTTCTCACTTGAAATGTCACGTTCTGAAATCACTATGCGTATGTTGTCATCCGAAGCAAAGGTTGGCTTAAATAATATTCGCTCCGGTGCACTCTCTGATGAAGAGTGGTCACGCTTAGCTCGACGTATGGGCGAAATTTCAAATGCACCTTTATTTATTGATGATTCACCAAATCTTTCTATGATGGAAATTCGTGCGAAAGCTCGTCGCTTAAAGCAACGCCACGATTTAAAGCTAATTGTCATTGATTACCTGCAGCTGATGACCTCTGGCAAGCGTGTAGAGAACCGCCAACAAGAGGTTTCTGAGTTCTCTCGCCACTTAAAGTTGATGGCCAAAGAGCTCGACGTTCCGGTAATTGCGATCTCACAGCTCAACCGTTCGCCTGAACAGCGCTCTGATAAGAAACCAATGCTCTCTGATCTCCGTGAATCAGGTTCGATCGAACAAGATGCCGACGTTGTTATCTTGTTACACCGCGATGATTTATATGATCCGCAGAGTCGATCAGGCGAAGCAGATTTAATTGTGGCAAAGCACCGTAACGGACCAACTCGCACAATTACCGTGTCAGCACAGCTTCACATTGCTCGCTTTGTTGATATGCCGCTAAATAGTGGAATGCAAGATTTCACACAACAACGGGAACCTGAAGAAAACTAATTCCCTAAAATATTATTTTGCCGCGCTTCGTGCGCGATCTGCCATATAGATTCCGGCAATAACAATCACGCCACCGATTAATTGAATAGCAGTCCAAGATTCACCAAACCACACCCATGCAACAGCGCCAGCAAAAATTGGCTCTAGCATTCCAAAGGCACTAGTTGTTGAAGCTGAAAGATTGCGCAGACCATTCATTACACAAAGGTATGGAAGTACGGTTCCAATTAGGACTACATAAAGAATAAGTACCCAACCTGAAGTGTTATATCCCTCGAGGGCACCTCCTAATGGAATTGACACTGTGAAAATATCGAATGGGAAAGCCCAAATCGGCATCAACAAAGACCAGGCAAGTGCTGCAAAACCAAAGCCCCACATTGTGACTGATTGATTATCGCGTTGCGCAGTGATTCCTTCGCCAGCTAAGAAGAAGAAAGCCAGTGCAAATGCTGCGCCAAGGGCGGCAAGCACACCAATTCCATCGAGGGTTAAACCTTTCCAAACTTGAGCGACGAATGCCAGGCCAAGTAGCGCTAAGAAGAGCGCGGCCCACATTTCATTAGGCACATGCTTCTTGCGCACATAACGTAGGTAAAGCACGATCCAGACTGGGGCAGTGAATTCAATAAGTAGGGCGATGCTCACGTGCATGCGGGAAATAGCTAAGAAATAGGCGCCATTTACGGCCGCGATTCCAATAGTGCCAAGGGCCGCTAAACGAGGAATCTCGCGCTTGGTAAGACGCAAAGTTTTTGGTGCGCGCCAAGCGATATAGGCCGCGAGAATAAAAAAAGTTGAGATTGAACGAACTTGGGCTAATCGCCAAGCCGAAATGTAATCATTAAGCAGCAGTTTTGAGGCGATACCGTTTGACGCAAACATGATCGCAGCAAGAGTTAAGAGAATCTCGCTACGGCGCTCTTTAAGCATCTGGCAAGGGTAACCGATTGGCTACTCTAGCGAGCGTTTAGAAGGCTGCGTCTGAGATATTCATGATCGAATTGTCGGTTGCTTCGACAATTTTTCGATCAGCGGTGATGTGTGGCAAATAATTGGTTACAAAGAACTTAGCTGAGGCGATCTTGCCGTTATAGAACTCAAGATCTTTGCCAGCGTTAGGAATCTTTTCCAGAGCAATGTCGGCCTGACGCAGCAATAGCCAAGCAGTAATGATGTCGCCAACTGCCATTAAGCAGCGCGAAGTATTTAAACCAACGGTGTAAATCTTCTCGGCTTCGGTTTGGGACTCCATTGCATGCCCTACCAAGGTAGCGATGATTGCATTTAAATCACCGAGCGCTTTTAGTAGCGCTTCTTTTTCAGCAGTATGTGCGCCACCAGTTTCGGCAAAAGTTTTAATTTCTTTGCCAAGTAAGCCAATTGCGCGGCCACCATCTTTAACAATTTTACGGAAGAAGAAATCAAGACCCTGAATTGCAGTTGTGCCTTCATACAAAGTATCAATCTTGGCATCGCGCACATATTGCTCAAGTGGCCAATCACGAGTAAATCCTGCGCCACCAAATGTTTGTAGTGATTCAGTTCCCAGAAGTGTCCATGATTTTTCAGAACCATAACCCTTAACAACCGGAAGCAATAAATCATTTAGCGCTTCCATATCTTTTATGCGGTCAGCATCGCCGGCTTGGGTGGCAAGCTCGATTTCATCTTGGATAGAAGCTGTGTAAAGCACTAGCGCACGCATACCTTCGCTATAAGACTTCTGCACCATTAGCGAACGGCGGACATCTGGGTGGCGAATAATTTCAACACGAGGACTAGCTTTATCGTTCATAACTTTCATGTCGCCGCCCTGAATGCGCTGCTTTGCATAAAGCAGCGCTTGTTGGTAACCAGCCGATAGCGTTGCAATAGCTTTAGTTCCAACCATCATGCGCGCAAATTCAATAACTTTAAACATCTGTGCAATACCTTCATGCACTTCACCTAACAAGTAGCCAACAGCTGGCTCTTTCTCACCTAAGTTAACTTCACAAGTAGCCGAAACGTTAAGTCCCATTTTATCTTCTAGCGCTGTTACATAAACGCCATTGCGCTTTCCAAGTTCGCCAGTTTCTAAATCAAACATAAACTTTGGAATTAAAAACAGTGAGAGTCCCTTTGTTCCTGGGCCGCCACCTTCGCGACGAGCAAGAACAAAGTGCATTACATTGTCGTAAAAATCCGCATCTCCCGAAGTAATGTAACGCTTTGTGCCAGTGATGTGCCAAGTTCCATCAGGTTGTTGAACAGCTTTACTACGGCCGGCACCAACATCAGAACCAGCATCTGGTTCTGTGAGTTGCATAGTTGCACCCCAATGCTTTTCGACCATGAACTGCGCCATTTTTTTCTGTGGCTCTGTTCCTAAAACGTAAGCAACTTGAGCGAATGCATAACCTGATGCATAGATATGAATAGCTGGGTTTGAACCCAAAACCATTTCAGCCATTGCCCAACGCACTGATGGCGGAACTTTCATGCCACCTAATTCAACTGGTGCATCAAGACGCCACCATTCACCATCAACGTAAGCCTTATATGATTTTTTAAAACTCTCCGGCAAAGTTACATTGCCAGTCTCTTTATTAAGAATCGCACCAACGCGATCGCCTTCAACAAAGGAAGCAGCTAGATCGTTTTCACAAAGACGCTTCATCTCTTCGAGCATGCCGATGGCGGTGTCACGATCGACATCACCGTATGGGGCAGTGCCCATAACGCTCTCGCGGCCCAAGAGGTCAAAGAGGCAGAATTCAATATCGCGCAGGTTGGCTATGTAATGGCTCATGGGCAAATAATGCTACCCATCAGTAACTTAGGCAAGTGCTAGAGCAGATAGGCGTGTTCGCTGGGGTAGGCTCCCACTCGTGCTACTTAGTGATCGCGATATTCGAGCTGAAATTGCCGCTGGCCGGGTTGCAGTTGAGCCCTTTGCCGAGTCAATGGTTCAGCCTTCCAGTGTTGATGTTCGGCTAGATCGCTTTTTCCGGGTCTTTGAAAATCACAAATATTCGGTTATCGATCCATCGATCGAACAATCAGAGCTGACTCGCGAAGTCGTGGTTGAACCCAACGAGCACTTCATTTTGCATCCAGGCGAATTCGTATTGGCTTCAACTTATGAAATTATCACTTTGCCTGATGACATTGCCGGTCGCCTTGAAGGAAAATCATCCCTTGGTCGCCTTGGCCTATTAACTCACTCAACTGCTGGCTTTATTGACCCAGGTTTTTCAGGCCACATCACGCTCGAACTTTCAAATGTAGCAAATTTGCCAGTAAAACTATTTCCAGGAATGAAGATTGGGCAACTTTGTCTAATCAAACTCTCATCTCCGGCTGAGCATCCTTACGGTTCAGCCGTTTATGCTTCTCGATATCAAGGCCAACGCGGACCAACCGCTAGCCGTTCTTGGATCAATTTCCACCAAACAATAATTCAGTAATTAGAAGGAGTCAACATGAAGACAGCTCTTATTGTCGGCGGAATTGTTTTATTACTAGTTATTTTCTTTGTAGCTCAGTACAACCGCTTAATTAGATTAAATATTGCAGTCGATGAAGCATTTGCGCAGATTGAAGTACAACTAAAGCGTCGCGCCGATTTGATTCCTAATTTAGTTGAAACCGTCAAGGGTTATGCCACACACGAACAATCAACATTCGATGCGGTAATAACTGCGCGCGCCAAAGCCACAACTGCTTCAACTGTCGCTGATACTGCAGCAGCTGATGGCATGTTGACTCAAGCGCTACGCGGATTATTGGCAGTAGCTGAGGCTTACCCTGATCTAAAAGCATCTGCTAACTTCATCTCATTGCAAGAAGAACTTTCAACAACTGAAAATAAAGTTGCTTTTTCACGTCAGTTCTACAATGACAGCGTGCGCTTGTTAAATACCGCCGTTAAAACTATTCCGACCCTTTTCTTTGCTGGCTTTGCCAAAGTAGATGAGCGCGAATTCTACGAAGTTGACGATGCGACTAACCGAAACGCTCCAAACGTAAACTTCTAAAGGCCTATGGCAACATTCTCTTTTCGTGAAGCGCAAAGTTCTAACAAGCGCAAAACCTTCTTTCTTTTAGGCGTAATGGGCGCTCTGACGTGGCTAGTTCTAATTTCAATCTTTACCTATCTTGGCACGAGCAGCGCAGCTATTGTTCCAATTGCAGTCGGGATAACTTTGTTTTCAGTCTGGGGCTCTTACTACGGCTCGGATAAATTAGTTTTAACCATGACTGGTGCAAAATTAATTCAAGAGAGCGATAATCCAAAGTTATTTGGCTTGGTTCAAGAGATCACTATCGCCAGTGGATTACCAATGCCAAAAGTAGCGATCGTTGAAGACAGTGCACCTAATGCTTTTGCGACGGGGCGAAACCCTGAACATGCTCTTATTGCATTTACTACTGGAATTTTAGATGCGATGGATCGCGATCAATTGCAAGGCGTGATCGCGCATGAAATGGCACATGTTGGCAATCGCGATACTTTAGTTTCAGCAGTTGCTGCCACGACAGCAGGCGTAATCGCACTAATCAGTGACATTTTGATGCGCATGATGTGGTTTGGCGGTGGCCGTCGTGATCGTGATAGCAATGGCAATCCGATCATGTTGGTCGTATCGTTGGTGGTTTTGATTTTGGCGCCAATTGCCGCAATGATGTTGAAATCTGCTATTTCACGCAAGCGAGAATCTTTGGCCGACGCAACTGCAGTTGCCTTTACTCGCAACCCTGCCGGTTTGCGTAGCGCACTTGAAGTACTAGCCGCTGATTCAACAGTGGTGCGTCAGAAATCAACCGCTGTTGCACATATCTGGATTGAGTCTCCACTAGATGCCAAAGCAGTATCGAAAATGTTTGCTTCGCATCCACCAATTCAAGAACGTATTGCAACGCTGCGCGCGATGGAGTCGCTTAACTAGCTCCGAGCGGAAAGAAGACTGTGAAAGTTGCGCCTTCACCCAATTTTGAATCAACACTTACTTTGCCACCATGTGCCTGCATAACAGAGGCAACAATTGAAAGACCTAAGCCACTGCCTTCTTCTTTGGCTCGGTTACGCGATGGATCTGCGCGATAAAAACGTTCAAAAATACGGGCTTGATCCTCTTGCGATAAGCCCGGTCCTGAATCGGCAATCGAAATAGAGGTGCCTTCATCATTACTATCTACAGAAACAGTAATCGGGGTACCAACCGGTGTATGAATTCGAGCGTTTGCTAATAGATTTGCAATAACTTGGTGAATTTTACCGGCATCACCAAGTACGAAAGCTTCTTCAGGCAAATTAAGAGTGATCGGATGATCCGGCCCCGCTGCTCTGGCCGATTCAACTGCCTCGGTAACTAGGTCAGTTAGATCTACAGGCGCAGTTACTAACTCGCGCGATTGGTCTAATCGAGCCAGCGTTAATAGATCTTCAACTAAAGCACCCATGCGCACTGATTCATTCTCAATTCGACCTACGAGTTCAGAAGTCGCAGCCTCACCTTTAACCGCGCCTTGTCGATGGAGCTCAGCAAAGCCACGAATTGCTGTTAATGGAGTGCGTAGTTCATGGCTCGCATCTGCCACAAATCGGCGAAGTTTGTTTTCACTTGCAGTGCGGGCGGTGAAAGATTCTTCAATTCGCGAGAGCATCGCATTGAGTGAAGTAACCAACCGACCAACTTCAGTATCAGGTTTAGCATCAGGTAGACGGGCAGATAAATCACCAGCTGCGATTCTTTCGGCTGTTTCTTCAACCGCGACTAGTGGCCGCAGTCCAACTCTGATCACTAATCGCGAGGCGAAACCAATCAAGAGAAGTGCAATAAGGCCAATCAAAACAAAGACAACCCGCAAACGTGCAGATGTTTCATCTACCCCAGATAATGATTGTGCGACAAAGACAGAACCCATTGCAGATGGCAGCACTCGTGCCAAAACCCGGAAGTCAGAACCTGGAATTTCTAAAGTGAATGGCCGATTTCCATATTCAGCAGCCCTTGCAGGCAAAGTACCAACAACATAATCGGTTATCTCTTGAGAATTTAAGTCACCGCCTACGCCACCTACATAGTTACCGAATGGATCAAGTAATGTGATTGATACCGAGCTTGGAACGCTGCGTAAAGGTGCTTGTGTGGCAGCAACCTTAGCTACCGAATTTTCATCGTCTGAGTCACTCTGAATTCCGGCGCGATCAACTCGCAGAAGAGCGCCATCTGCAACACTTAGTAATTGCTGATCTACTTGCTGAAGTAAGAATTTTTGCATTGCATTTTGCGCAACAAAATCTGAAACCGTAAAACCTAGTGCGGATAAAAGCAATACGCCGACGAGGAGTCGGTTTCGTAAGCTCGCACTAGATAGCGGGTTTCGATTCTGCATTCAGTAATTATTTCGGTGGAATTCGGAGTCGGTACCCAACGCCACGCACGGTATGAATTAAAGCTGGTTCGTAGATATCTATTTTCTTACGTAAGTAAGACACGTAGGTCTCAACAATGCCGGCATCGCCACGGAAATCGTATTGCCAAACATGATCGAGGATCTGGGATTTTGAAACCACGCGATCGGCATTAATCATTAGATAACGGAGAAGTAAAAATTCAGTAGGGGAAAGATCGATTAAATTACCAGCACGATGAACTTCGTGGGTAGCTTCATCTAACTCGAGGTCAGCAAAACGAATTTTCTCTTCGTCGTTAACAGTAGAGGTTGCACCTGTGCGACGTAGAAGTGAGCGTAAACGCGCCACAAGTTCTTCAAGGCTAAAAGGTTTGGTCATGTAATCATCGCCACCGATGGTCAAACCAGCAACTTTATCTTCCATGCCATCTTTTGCAGTTAGGAATAGGACGCCAATATTTTGACCTTCGTTGCGAATACTTTTACAAACTTCAAAGCCATCCATACCTGGCATCATTACATCGAGCACCATTGCATGCGGCTTAAATTCTTCGGCAACTAGTAGGGCTTCTGAACCATTATTTGCAGTCCGCACATCAAAACCAACAAAACGAAGACTGGTTGAAATCAAATCGCTAATGCTCGATTCATCATCAACTACGAGAATGCGTTGGTTATTGCTTTCGCCCTTACTCATGACTTCCTCTCTAAATTTCCAGGATTTTTTATTCCCGGGGCCACCCAACGTGGCTTAAGAGAAGGATCCTTAGGACACCTGAGAATTATCTGAGGATAGACTCGATTGAGCCTGTGGCTTTACCGCTCTCAAGAGGGCTTGAGCGACATCTAAGACCTCAACATCTGATTCGCGAGCAGTCATGCCATCGGTAACCATGATCCGGCAGAACGGGCAGGCAACGGCGACTTCGTCGACACCGGTAGCAATAGCTTCATCAACACGGCTTAGATTGATTCGCTCGCCAATTTTCTCTTCCATCCACATGCGACCACCACCGGCTCCGCAGCAGAACGAACGTTCTTGATTACGTGGCATCTCAGTTACTTTCACACCAGTTGCATTTAGCAATTCGCGTGGCGGCTGATAAATCTCATTGTGGCGACCCAAATAACAAGGATCATGATAAGTCAGAGAGGTAGTTGCCTTATTTACTGGGATTAATTTCTTTTCCCGAACTAACTGGTTTAACAATTGCGTGTGGTGAATCATTGTTAGCTCAAAACCACTTTGTGCGTAGTCTCTGCCGATAGTGGTAAAGCAATGAGGGCAAGTTACAACAATCTTCTTATTACCCTTTGAGACATCACGATTTGCGAATACCTCATTAAAAGTATCGATGTTCTCACGCGAAAGTATTTGATACAAGAATTCATTACCACTTCGGCGAGCTGGATCTCCAGTACAGGTCTCGCGCTTTCCTAGAACTGCGAAATTAACACCGGCCATGTGAAGTAATTCAGCAACTGCCTTAGTTGTTTTCTTGGCACGTTCTTCATAAGCACCCGCGCAGCCAACCCAGAATAAGTATTCAACTTCATCAGGCAATACGCCTTCAACAACGCTAATTGGGAAGTCACATTCTGCAATCCATGCTTCACGATCATTACGGTTAGCACCCCAAGGGTTGCCAGCTTTTTCAAGATTGCGGAAAGTCCCGCCCAGTTCAGTTGGAAATTCTGATTCCACCAAGACTTGGAAGCGACGCATATTTACAATGTGATCAACGTGCTCAATATCTACTGGACATTCGTTTACACAAGCACCGCAAGTGGTGCAAGACCAAAGCACATCAAGTGAAATCGGGGCATTCTCGCCAACTAATACTTCATTTTCCACGACCTTAGACATGGCGTGATCGCGCATAGCCATAATCAATAGCTTTGGCGATAGCGGTTTATCAGTGTGCCAAGCAGGGCATTGCGATTGGCAACGTCCACACTCGGTACATGAAGTCATGTCGAGTAGACCTTTCCAAGAAATGTCGCCCCGATTTCCGAGACCAAAGACATCATCTTCGGCTGGATCTTCAAAGTTAACTGGCTTGCCGTGCGACAACATTTCAGGCAACGGACCAAGTGAGTTCTTGCCGTCGGCATTGCGCTTAAAGAAAATGTTAAATGGTGCCAAGAATCGATGCCAAGCAACACCCATCGTGAAGTTAGAAGCGATAACTACAAACCAGAGCATTGAGATAAAGATTTTAATTGCGGCGATTACTTGAATCGAAGTTGTAATTTGGCCGAGCGATAATTCTTTAAACATTTCGGCAATCCACCAAGTGGTTATGTAATGACGATTGCGCGTTGTTTCTTCAGAGAGCGCGCCTTCAAGACCACGCAATGCGATAACACAAAATACGATTGCCAGAATTGTGGCTTCGACGTAGTACGCCTTCCAGTTTCCAGAACCTAAGAACCGAGAGGTGCGTCCCTTATGAAAGAAGCGAGTGAATTGGCGGATAAGTATTAAAGCAACAATTCCAATTCCAGTAAGCCAAGTAATTAACTCAACGAAATATTCATAGGGCCAGAAATGTCCGATTACCGGAATCGCCCAACGTTGATTAACAATTAAGAAATAAGCTTGAACCAGCGTTCCGAATAATGCGCCGAAACCGATCATGACAAACCAGTGTGCAATTCCAGTACCGGTGAAATTAAGCATCTTGGTGTGGCCAAGCGTTTCTTTTAAGGTGTTTTTAAGACGAGCGCCGCGATTGCCGCTACGGGTTGGGTCAGCTGCGCCTTTTTTATAAATACCTATTAATTGGCGAACCCGAACTGCCAACAGGGTTAGGGCTGCGACCGTGATGCCGTAGGCAATGATCATTAGAGCGAGCGTTAGCGTCATGTGGATCAGGGTAAAGGGAAAATTGCGCGGGAATAAGTTTCTAGGGCTGTGGGTTACACCCTATGGAAACCTGAGTCGCCCCGACTCAAGTATTTGGGTATGATCGACTCATGTCCCGCTGATAAGCGGAGCCTGGGGTCAGGAAAAGGCCCAAATAAGCGTAAATTGATAAGTAGAAATTGGAGCAATGAAGATGGCCAGAGCAGTAGGAATCGATCTAGGAACCACCAACAGCTGTGTTTCCGTTCTAGAAGGCGGCGAACCAGCGGTTATCGCCAACGCCGAAGGTGCACGTACGACTCCATCGATTGTGGCTTTTGCTAAAAACGGCGAAGTACTAGTCGGTGAAGTTGCAAAGCGTCAGTCGGTAACAAATGTTGATCGCACCATTCGTTCAGTTAAGCGCCACATGGGTACTAACTGGACTATTGATATCGACGGTAAGAAATACACTGCGCAAGAAATTTCAGCACGCGTTCTACAAAAGCTAAAGCGCGATGCCGAGGCATATCTTGGCGAAACCGTAACTGATGCGGTTATTACCGTACCGGCATACTTCAACGACGCACAGCGCCAAGCAACCAAAGAAGCTGGCGAAATTGCCGGCCTAAATGTGCTTCGTATTATTAACGAGCCAACATCTGCAGCACTTGCATACGGTCTTGATAAAGGCGATCAAGAACAAACAATTCTTGTTTTCGACTTAGGTGGCGGAACTTTCGACGTATCACTACTTGAAATTGGCGATGGCGTTGTTGAAGTTAAAGCAACTAACGGCGATAACAATCTTGGCGGCGATGATTGGGATGATGCACTTGTGCAACACCTAGTAAAGACATTTGCTGCACAATCAGGTATTGATTTAGCAAAAGATAAGATGGCGATGCAACGTGTTCGTGAAGCGGCTGAAAAAGCAAAGATCGAACTTTCATCGTCACAGCAAGCATCAATTAACTTGCCTTACATCACTGTTGATGCTGAGAAAAATCCATTGTTCCTTGATGAAACAATCACTCGCGCACAGTTCCAATCACTTACTGCCGATCTACTTAATCGTTGCAAGAAGCCATTCCAAGCGGTTCTAAAAGATGCTGGAATTCCAATTGCTGATATCGATCACGTAGTTCTAGTTGGTGGTTCAACTCGTATGCCAGCAGTTGTCGATCTAGTTCGCGAACTTACTGGTGGAAAAGAGCCAAATAAGGGCGTAAATCCTGATGAAGTTGTAGCTGTAGGAGCTGCGCTTCAAGCCGGTGTTCTAAAGGGCGAAGTTAAGGATGTTCTACTTCTTGATGTAACACCACTATCCCTTGGTATCGAAACCAAGGGCGGCGTTATGACTAAGTTGATCGAGCGCAACACAACTATCCCAACAAAGCGCAGCGAAATCTTTACAACTGCTGATGATAATCAACCAGCTGTGCAGATCCAGGTGTTCCAAGGCGAACGCGAAATGGCGGCTTATAACAAGAAGCTCGGCATGTTCGAACTAACCGGTCTACCACCTGCTCCACGCGGAGTTCCGCAGATTGAAGTTGCTTTCGATATTGATGCTAACGGCATCGTGCACGTATCAGCTAAAGATCTTGGTACCGGCAAAGAGCAGAAGATGACTATCACCGGTGGTTCATCTCTTTCTAAAGAAGAGATTGATCGCATGATGAAGGATGCCGAATCGCACGCTGAAGAAGATCGTAAGCGTAAAGAAGAAGCAGAGATCCGCAACAACGGAGATTCACTTCTTTACCAAACTGAAAAGTTCTTGAAGGATAATGAAGATAAGTTTACTGAAGGCGAAGCTGCTGAAAAGAAGGCTGAAACCGAAACCGAACTTGCTGTTCTAAAGAGCGCTCTAGAAGGTAGCGATCTTGAAGCAATCAAGGCGGCAACTGAAAAAGTTGCAACTGTCAGCCAAGCGCTAGGCGCCGCACTTTATGCAGCAGCAGCTGCAACCGAAGGTGCTGCAACACCTAACGAAGATGGCGTGGAAGATGCCGAGATTGTGGATGAAGGAAAGTAATTGACTTCAGAAACTCAAGAGAATATCGAGCCGGCTTTAGAAGAAGTTGGTATTGAAAATCCAGAAGCGGGTCAAGAAATTGACCCGCTTGCTGTGATGACTGCTGACTTACAACGCCTACAAGCTGAGTACGCCAATTACCGCAAACGAGTTGAGCGCGACCGTGCAGTTGCTTCAGAAATCGCAATTGCCTCTGTGCTAAATGAGCTATTACCCCTATTAGATGGGCTTGATAGAGCAGCTGAGCACGAAGAGCTAACTGGTGGATTTAAGGCTATCGCTGATCAACTAAATTCCATTACTTCACGTATCGGGCTAGAAAAGTTCGGCGAAGCCGGTACCGAGTTTGATCCACAGATTCATGATGCGCTGATGCATGAAACTTCTGCCGATGTCTTAGTACCTACTGCCAGCAAGATTTTGCAATCTGGCTATAAGTTCAAAGAGCGCATTTTGCGACCAGCAAGTGTCGCAGTGACAGATCCGGCGGGAGAATAACCAATGGCAGCGCGTGATTTATACGAAAAGGATTTCTATAAAATCCTGGGCGTATCAAAGAACGCGCCTGCCGACGAGATTAAAAAGAAGTATCGTTCACTTGCCCGCGAGTTACACCCAGATAAAAACAAAGGCGATGTAAAACTCGAGGAACAGTTCAAGGCTGTTTCTGAAGCGTATGACATTTTAGGCGACGACAAAAAACGCGCAGAATATGATGAAGCTCGTTCGCTTTATGAAAAAGGCGGAATGCGCGCACCGATGGGTGGCGGAAATTTCCAAGGTGGCGATTTTGGCGACATTTTTAGTGGCGGTAACCCACAAGATATTTTCGCGAATCTCTTTGGTGGTGGGCGACGTGGGCCACGCAAAGGTCAAGATCTACAAACCGAAGCCACCATTACTTTTAAAGAATCTATCTTTGGAACCACTTTAGATCTGCGACTTTCAACCGATGGCGGACCAGCTCAAAACATTACTGCGCGAGTACCAGTTGGCGTTAATGATGGAGCAAAGATTCGTGTTAAAGGTAAAGGCGCACCAGGTGAAGCTGGCCCCGGCGATTTATTCATTCTCTTACATGTAAAGCCGCACTCTGTTTTTGCACGTAAAGGTGAGAACTTAACAATTACTTTGCCAGTTACCTTTCCCGAAGCTGCCCTTGGTGCAGATATTAAAGTTCCAACTCTTACCGGCGATGATGTAACTGTGCGCTTGGCGCCAGGCACCTCAAATGGCCGGGTTTTACGCGTAAAAGGCCGTGGAGTTACCAAGACTGGCACAACTGGAGATTTATTAGTCACAGTAGAAGTGCAAGTTCCTAAACGACTTGATCAAAAAAGTGAAGAGGCACTAAAGAATTTTGCCAGCGCAACGCAAGATGAAGATGTTCGAGCCGAATTTAACAGTAAGGCAAACTTATGAACATTGAAAATGATAAGAATCTGCCCGATGATGATGCCGGCGTTTATGTAATTTCAGTTGCGGCCGAATTATCTGGCATGCATCCGCAAACCTTACGTCAATACGATCGCATGGGATTAGTTTCACCTGATCGAACCAGTGGCCGCAACCGCAGATATTCGTTGCGAGATATTGCATCCCTGCGAATGGTGCAACGTTTAGTAGGCGAAGGAATTAATCACGCAGGCATTAAACGAATAATCGAACTGGAATCAGCAATGGCTAATATGGCACTCGAGGTCGCCAAGTTGCGAATCGAAGTTGATGCACTTATTGAAGCTAATCCACCCAAGGGATTAGTTGCGCGCAAGAAACAACCAGTAATTCTCTACGAAGAAGAGAAGTAGTTAGAAGTACTGGCCCTTGGTTTTCCAGCCAGTCAAGACTTTTTCGGCTGGCGATTTCAAAACATCTTCCAAAACTGCGGCATAAATATCGCGGAAATCTGTAGTTACCGCTAAGTCACCGTTGATTAATTTAGAGAGCGATGGTTGCTCGCCATAGAATCCACCTTTGACGCGATCACCGATTAAAAATACCGGACCTGCAGTTCCATGATCGGTGCCTTGAGAAGCATTTCCCTGTACTCGACGGCCAAATTCGGAGTAAACCATGGTGACAATATCTTTACCGCGCGGAGTATTTTTCATCTGGCTTGCGAATCTAGAAAGTGCAGTTGAAACTGTGCCAAGAAGTGCTGCTTGAGCATTTGCTTCATTTGCGTGGGTATCAAAACCGCCGAGGGAAACCGACCAAACCCGCGTAGGAGAGCCTGCAGCAATGAGTTTGGCGACTACATCTAGTTGTTGGGCGAGATTTGAATCTCCGCCAGCATTGCCACCATTTACTGTCGGTAGATCATCGGCAACCGGTGCTGGCATCTTAAGAACCGGCGTGATCGTATTTGAAACGCTAAAAAGTGTGCGCATTGAAGTTGCTGCAGCTGCCATCAACTTGTTATCACTTGAGGCAGCCTTGGCCAGCTTTTGACAATCTTTGGCAAACGTTCCAGTTGGAATTACTAAGCCGCCTAATGGCAGCGCAGAACCTGATCGCTTTTCGCCAGCCAGAAGTGGTGGCAATACGGAACCTAAACTAATAGCCAACATTGGATCTACTTGTTGTGACTCAACCCAACGCCCCAACCAACCACTGTTTAACTTGGTAATCGGTGCACCACTTTGCCAAATTGCCATAGAGGTAAAGTGCGAACGATCTGGTTTTGGATAACCAACACCGCGAACTATTGCAACTTTCTTTTGATCCCACATAGTTTTGATGCCGGTCATTGCTGGATTTAAACCTAATTGATCATCAAGTTTTAAAACTTTGTCAGCGGAATATGAAATATCTGGCCGTAATGAGTAGTAAAGCGAATCGGTATATGGAACAACAGTGTTGAGGCCATCGTTGCCACCGTAGAGAGTAACCATAATTAAAATTGGCGTACCCAATGGAAGTGGTCGCGTTTGCGCAGCGTGAGCGATGTCTTCCATTGTTAATAGCGGAGCAGCCGCACCAACTGCAGCAGCACCAGATAGTTGCAAGAACTTACGTCGACTCAAAGTATCCATTTACTGCCTCCTATGCGCTAACTACATATTCCGGACTGCAAATTGCTAATTGCAGTAATTGAGCAGGGTTTGTTTTAACACCATTTAGAGCTAGCCGAGTGCGAGAACTAAATGCCAAAATACCCAACTCATCTTGCAACCAAGCAACCCGATTATTTGGCGGAACCGCTGCTAAAGCAGTTAAATCCGCTTGTTTTATCAGCCAAGCTGCAAATTGAATTCGGTACTGGGCGCTAGCAGAACTCAACCAAGATTCATCTGTTGGCCAACCACCAACATTCGGTGGGTTAAAGGGAACTTGAGCCAACTTATCTAAGTAGGACAATAATTGCGCTGGTGTTTTTAAAGCAGAAGGCGTTAGCTTTAAGTACCTGGCAACACCAACAAACCATTCAACCGGTGGCTTAACTATTGAATAACTTGGGTTACTTAAAATCTGCGAATCTGTTATTGCGGCAACTAATTTATTAATTTCGCGTGTTTCGAAAGCTTTCTCTAAAGAATTATCACTCGGTAATTCTAATTGACTAGAAATGAAGCGAAACCAAAATCTTTCAGAAATAAACTTAGCGTTATCTTTTTGAGCAACCAAATGTGCAGCGGCGCTACTGCCATTGAAAGTAGTTGTAGAGCCTAAGATAGTTTTTATACTTGAGTCGTATCGCTTGGCGTTAAAAGTTACTTTTCCTGAAGAGCGTTCAATTTGATATCCAGTTAGTGCTCGCGATAGTTCACGAACATCGGTTTCGGTATATCTATTCACGCCGAGTACGAAAAGTTCCATCAATTCACGAGCTAAATTCTCATTAGGAGATTTGGCAGTATTCTCACCACCGTCTAACCAAAACTGTAGTGCGCCATCATTTAACATGGCAGAAGTCATCTCACCAAAATTGCCGAGTGCGTACTTGCGCAGTGTTTGGTTCTGCAGGTATATCGGGTAGGCATGGTTTAGTTTTCCAATTGCAGTTGCCCAATGTCCGTGCCAGAACCAAGTCATCCGCTCGGTGAGAGCGTGATCAGAAAGCGCCATCCGATCGAGCCACCAAAGTGGTAAATCTTTAACTTGTTGACGAAGTGCAATACTGAACTCAATTAACTCATTTGTCTTTTGAGCAGGTCGAAGTCCTAAATCTGTAATCTTTGGGTCGGCTACTTGAGCAGCACCTGAATCAACTGCAGGTACGCTTAAAAGTGCGCTTTTTGTAGCACTTACGCCATTAGCTAAAGCCGCTTTAAATTCTCCAGGGCGTGGCCCAAAACCAAAGCGGTGGTAGAGCCGCGCGATCTCTAATCGGTTACTTTCCATAACGGCAAATGTAGGTGATTTCAAACAGTTAGGTAAGGTACAGACATGAACTCACACGAAATTCTCCGAGAAGAGATCCTAAACAAGGCTGTTGTACACGGCAAAGTGATTTTATCTTCCGGAAAAGAGGCCGATTACTACGTTGATTTGCGCCGTGTGACCCTTGATTCAGTAGCCGCACCACTTGTCGGTGCTGTAATGCTTGAGCTAACTAAAGATTTAGATTACGAAGCAGTTGGCGGATTAACTCTGGGCGCCGACCCAGTTGCAACTGCGATGATGCATGTTGCGGCGCAACAAGGACGCAAATTAGATTCATTTGTAGTTCGTAAAGCAGAAAAAGCACACGGTCTACAGCGCCGGATTGAAGGACCAGATGTAAAAGGTCGTCGCGTGTTAGCAGTTGAAGATACTTCAACTACTGGTGGTTCAGTTTTAACAGCAGTTGAAGCGCTACAAGAAGCTGGCGCAATAGTGGTTGGCGTTGCAGTTATTGTTGAACGTGGTGCAAAACCAAAAATTGATGAAGCTGGCTTTGAATATCGCGCTGCTTATCAATTAGCAGATCTAGGCCTTTAACATTTGAGTCTTTAGGACAGATGGTGTTTTGAGCGCCATTCCCTAAAAATTTCAATGATCATTGGAACCATTGAAATTAACACAATGATTCCGACTACTCCGTAAAGGTAGTAGTTCGCTGATTCGCTAAGTACATCGCCTAAAAAGTAACCAATCCCCATTGCTACTTGGGTCCAGATAATTCCGCCGATTGCATTCCAGGTAGAAAATGTTCTTCGATCTAATTGCACAACACCGCACATAGGATTTAACAAAGTTCTGGCAAAAGGAATGAAGCGACCAAAAACTAAAGCTTTTCGAGGTCCATATTTATTCAGCCACTTTTCAACTGTACGAACCATTTTTTGATTGAAGAATCGGCTATCTGGCCGCTCAAAAAACTTGCGGCCATACTTTTTGCCGAACCAATAACCAACCTCGCCACCAACAATCGCGGCGACGGGAGCTAGCAGGAATAGAAGGGGTGCAGATAACTTGGCTTCGCCCAAAATATCTGTGCCAGCTTTCGAGGCTGCCATGCCTGCCAGAAAAACAACTTCGCCACCTGGGAAAACCAGCCCGATTAAAAGGCCAGTCTCCATGAAAATGATGCCCAGAACTCCGATCAAGCCCAAGGTAGTAACTACCGAGTTGGCATCAAAGAGGGTTCCGAAGTTCATAGGGCTAGACCCTAGTCGCTCGGTGCCCCTCGTTCCAATAGTTACGCTTACTCGAGTAAATCTGAGGCGATCTGTTCTCAAAAATGCACTAATAGATAGGTGTATTTGCCAATTGGTAGGGGGTTATGCGTAAACTCAGGCAACTTTGTGGGCAAATAGCGCCCCCTGACTCTCCAACGGAGGAGACAAGATGCGGGCAAACGCCTCACTCGTGCAAGTAACCGGAACAAACCTCACCTACGTTTATGTAGTTCTAGCCATCTCACTTGTCGCACTCGGAATCGCTTATGCGCTTCGTGCTCAAGTTTTGGCGCAAGGCGAGGGCACCGAAAAGATGAAGGAAATCGCAGGTGCAGTTCAAGAAGGAGCCGCAGCTTATTTAGCTCGCCAGTTCCGCACTCTTTCCTATTTCGTCGCGATCGTTTTCGTACTTCTTTTTGCACTCCCAGGAGAAACTGATATTCGTATCGGTCGCTCAATCTTCTTCTTGCTAGGTGCAGCATTTAGCGCACTAGTTGGATACAACGGTATGTGGCTGGCAGTTCGCGCAAACGTGCGCGTAGCTGAAGCCGCTCGTCAGAAGAATGCAGAGCGTGCAGTGCAGATCGCATTCCGCACTGGTGGCGTTGTTGGTATGACAACCGTTGGTCTTGGTTTGGTAGGAGCATCACTAGTTGTGATTATCTACCGTGATCAAGCTCCAGCAGTTCTTGAAGGTTTTGGTTTTGGTGCTGCAATGCTCGCGATGTTTATGCGCGTTGGCGGCGGTATCTTCACAAAGGCAGCCGACGTTGGTGCTGACCTAGTAGGTAAAGTTGAAAAAGGTATTCCAGAAGATGACCCACGTAACCCTGCAACTATTGCAGATAACGTAGGCGACAATGTTGGTGACTGTGCTGGTATGGCCGCTGACTTATTCGAGTCTTATGCCGTAACACTTGTTGCTGCGTTAATTCTTGGAAAAGCTGGATTCGGTGACGCTGGCTTGGTTTATCCATTGATCGTTCCAGCTATTGGTATCGTCACTGCGGTAATCGGAATCTTCCTTACTCGTTTGCGCCCATCAGATAAAAATGCAATGACTGCAATCAACCGCTCATTCTTCTTATCTGCAATCATCAGCGCAGTGCTTACAGCGCTTGCAACATTTACTTACTTGCCAGCCAGCTTTAGCGAATTACTTGGTTTAACTCCTGAGAAAATTAGCGAGTTCGGCGATACCAACCCACGCATCTTGGCAATTGGCGCAGTTTTAATTGGTATCGGTTTAGCCGCTGCAATTCAAATACTAACTGGTTACTTCACCGAAGTTGGAAAGCGTCCAGTTAATGACGTTGCTGCCTCATCACAAACAGGTGCTGCAACCGTTATTTTGGCGGGTATTTCAATCGGTTTTGAGTCAGCTGTTTACAGTGCGTTGCTAATTGCAGCAGCAGTATTCGGTTCGTTCTTGCTGGGTGGCGGTTCAATCGTGCTTTCACTTCTTGCGATTGCTTTGGCCGGAACTGGTTTGCTAACAACTGTTGGTGTAATCGTGGCCATGGATACCTTCGGCCCAATCTCAGATAACGCTCAAGGCATTGCTGAAATGTCTGGCGATGTAAAGGGCGAAGGCGCACAAATTCTTACTTCACTTGATGCTGTTGGAAACACTACAAAGGCAATCACTAAGGGAATCGCAATTGCAACTGCAGTACTTGCCGCAACTGCGCTATTCGGTGCCTTTACTGATGCAATTAAGTTGGCAGTAGTTGAAGCTGGTTCTACAACCGTAGATCTAGTAACAAATCTGCAATTCCAAGGCATTCTCGATGTTGCTGATCCACGCAACTTAGTCGGTCTAATTATTGGCGCTGCAGTGGTATTCCTCTTCTCAGGTCTAGCAGTCAATGCAGTTTCTCGCGCAGCTGGTGCGGTAGTTATGGAAGTTCGTAACCAATTCAAACTACACCCAGGAATTATGAAGGGTACTGAAAAGCCTGAATACGGTCGCGTAGTAGATATCTGTACTCGCGATTCACTACGTGAACTTGTAACACCTGGATTACTTGCTGTTATGGCACCAATTGCAGTTGGTTTCGGTCTTGGCGTTGGAGCACTTGGTGCTTACTTAGCTGGTTCTATTGGCACCGGAACACTGATGGCTGTTTTCTTATCTAACTCAGGCGGCGCTTGGGATAACGCTAAGAAGATGGTCGAAGATGGAAATTACGGTGGTAAAGGTTCAGATGCACACACTGCAACCATCGTTGGTGACACTGTTGGCGATCCATTCAAAGACACTGCTGGTCCTGCAATTAACCCACTGATCAAAGTTATGAACTTGGTTGGTCTATTAATTACGCCAGCAATTGTTGGTATGGCACTTGGTGGTCGCGAAACCACCAGCACCCTGATTGGTATTGGCGCGACACTTGTAATTGTTGTAGCCCTTGTTCGTAATCGACGTCAATCGACTTCGATTACTTACTAATACCAATCCGGTTAACTTCAGCTTTTCCCCAGAGCTAACTTAGGAAATTAATGGCGCGTGAATTAAAGAAGTTAGTGATCGTTGAATCACCAGCTAAAGCACGCAAAATTGGCGGCTACCTCGGCGATGACTACATCGTCGAGGCTAGCGTCGGCCATATTCGTGATCTACCTCAGCGCGCAGCCGATATTCCTAAGGAGTACAAAAAGATTGCTTGGGCTAAAGAGGGCGTAAATATTGAAGAAGATTTCGCGCCGCTTTATGTAATCAATCCAGATAAAAAAGCGAAAGTTGCTGAACTTAAGGCGTTGATGAAAGATGCCGAAGAGCTAATTCTGGCAACCGATGAAGACCGCGAAGGTGAAGCTATTGCCTGGCACTTAGTTGAAGTGCTCGAGCCAAAGATTCCAATCAAGCGAATGGTTTTCAATGAAATTACTAAAGAGGCAATTCAAAGCGCCGTAGAAAATACTCGCGACCTTGATTATGACTTAATCGATGCTCAAGAAACCCGCCGTGTTCTAGATCGACTCTTTGGTTATCGATTATCGCCAGTTCTCTGGAAAAAAGTTATGCCCCGCATCTCGGCCGGCCGTGTGCAATCTGTTGCAACTCGGTTAATCGTAGAAAAAGAACGCGAGCGCATGGCTTTTATTTCATCAGCTTGGTGGGATCTAACCGCTAAATGCGAATTAGGCTTTAACGCACGCCTACTTAGCGTTGATGGCAAGCGCGTTGCAACAACTGCAGATTTTGGCGCTGATGGCGCAGTAAAAGAAAAATCACTTGCCAACATTTTGCTACTCGATGAAGTAGCTGCTAAATCTTTAGTTTCAGCCCTAACAGCTGCGCCTCTGGTAGTTAAGTCAATGGAGGAATCTCCACGAACCGAACGACCTAAGCCACCATTTACAACTTCAACTATGCAGCAAGATGCAGGTAGCCGGTTAGGTTGGGGAGCGCAGATCACAATGCGCATCGCACAACGTTTGTATGAAAACGGCTACATCACTTACATGCGTACCGACTCAGTAAATCTTTCAGCGCAAGCAATCACTGCCGCACGTGAATCAGCTAAAGCGCTTTATGGTTCTGATCATGTGGCCGACTCGCCACGTGTATACGCAGGCAAAACAAAGAATGCCCAAGAAGCACACGAAGCCATTCGACCAGCGGGTGAAAGCTTCAAAACTCCTGGTGAATTAGCGCCAGAACTTTCACGCGATGAGTTCGCGTTGTATGACTTGATTTGGAAGCGCACTGTTGCATCACAAATGGCTGATGCTAAGAAGATGCAGATGCGCGTTGACTTCGATGCGAAAACTAGCGATAGTCGCGAGACAATTTTCCGTGCAAATGGTTCAGTAATCACTTTCCCTGGATTTCTAGCAGCTTACGATGATTTAGCTGATGAAAAAGAAGGCGAAGAATCTGAAGATAAGCGCTTACCAGCTATGAGTATTGGGCAGAGCATAAAAGTCGAGGATTACGGTTGCGAAGGGCATGAAACTAAACCGCCTGCTCGCTATACCGAACCAACACTGGTTAAGAAGCTCGAAGAACTTGGTATTGGTCGCCCTTCCACATTTGCTTCAATTATTGCCACAATTCAAGATCGTGGTTATGTTTCAAAGCGCGGGCGAGCTCTAGTGCCTACTTTTTTAGCTTTTTCAGTAACTGGCTTGCTTGAAACACACTTTACAAAATTAGTTGATTATGAATTTACCGCGAGCATGGAAGAAGATCTCGACAAGATTGCAAGTGGTGAAGCTAAGCGCGTTGATTGGTTACGAGATTTCTTCTATGGTCACGATGGTGAACCTGGTTTAAATGAACTATCAGCTGACTTAGGCGCTATCGATGCGCGCGAAGTTAACACCATGCGACTTTCACCTGAGATTGAAATTCGAGTTGGTCGATATGGTGCCTATCTGCAAGAGGGCGAAGGCGAAACACGCAAGTTAGCTAACGTTCCTGAATCGCTAGCGCCAGATGAGTTAACTTTGGCAAAAGCAATCGAACTACTAGCTGCCCCATCAGGTGAACGTGATTTAGGAATTGACCCAGCAACTAATTTACCGATCATTGCAAAGAGCGGTCGCTTTGGTCCATATGTAACTGAAGTATTCCCAGTAGAACCAGTAGTCGAAGGCGCAAAGAAGAAACGTAAAAAAGCTGATGATCCAAAACCAAAAACAGCTTCGCTACTTTCAACCATGACACTCGACACCATTACTTACGAAGATGCGTTACAACTTTTATCTTTACCACGCACCCTAGGAACTAATGCGGCCGGCGATGAAATTACTGTACAAAATGGTCGCTACGGTGCTTACTTAAAGGCAGGTGCTGATTCGCGCACACTTACTTCCGAAGATCAATTGTTTTCAATTACTTTAGATGAAGCGCTCGAGATTTATTCCAAACCAAAGGAACGCCGTCGCGGAGTTGCTAAGCCACCGCTGAAAGAATTAGGTATTGATCCAACTACAGAGAAACCTTTAATTATTAAAGATGGTCGCTTTGGAATGTATGTAACCGATGGCGAAACCAACGCGACTCTGCGCCGTGGTGACACCGTCGAGGCGATGACCATCGAACGTGGACTTGAACTACTTGCTGGCCGCCGAGCCTGGGAAGCTGAGAATGGTGGAGCCGCACGACCTAAGAAGAGTCGTAAAAAAGTAGCTAAAGCAGCGCCAACCTTGACGAAAAAAACCGTTAAAAAAGCAGCGACTAAGCGAGTTGCTAAAAAAGCAGCCACTGGGAAAGCGAAAACCAAGCCCACTACGATTGAGCCGTGAGCAACACTCTTCCAAGACCGGCGGCGCCGGCACCAGATGAGACTCGAAGTGTTTTAGCAATCCCGGCTTTTCGCAAACTTTGGCAAGCGATGGCATTTGGTTCTCTGGGAGATTGGCTCGGGTTACTTGCAACGACTGCGCTTGCTCAACAATTATCAGGTGGAGATTATGCAACAGCTAACTTTGCTATCGCTGGCGTCTTCATTGCACGTTTACTGCCGGCGGTTTTCTTAGGACCATTGGCTGGAGTTATTGCTGACCGACTTGATCGTCGAATGCTGATGGTTGTGGCCGATGTAATTCGCTTTGCTCTATATGTTTCCATTCCTATCGTTGGTAATTATTTCTGGCTTTATACCGCAACCATTTTGGTGGAGTGTGTTTCGCTTTTCTGGTCACCAGCGAAAGATGCAACTGTTCCGAATTTAGTTCCAAAAGAGAAACTCGAGAGCGCAAACCAAGTTTCCCTCTTTGCTGCTTACGGAACTGCGCCAATTGCAGCAGGACTATTTGCGATATTAGCGCTTCTCAGTAGCGCTATTGCTTCTGCTTTTCCAAGCTTTAAAGGCACCTCAATTGATATCGCGCTTTACATAAATGCTTTAAGTTTTGCATTTAGCGCTTGGACAATTTTCCATTTGCACGAGATACCAAAACGCCATGAAGCAAACAAGAAAGCTGACTCCAGCGTAGGAAAGTCTTTAATCGAAGGTTATAAAGCGGTCAGTAGTTCAAAGATTATTCGTGGTCTGATTGTTGGAATGATCGGCGCTTTTATTGCAGCTGGCGCAGTTATTGGCTTAGCCCGAACCTTTGTAGGTGACTTAGGTGGCGGAGATGCTGGTTACGGCGTGCTCTTTGGTTCGGTATTTACCGGCCTAGCTATTGGAATCGCATTTGGTCCTAGAATATTTGCACAGTTCTCTCGCCGCCGACTATTTGGCGCATCTTTAACTGTCGCAGGGTCATTCCTAGTACTTCTTGCTGCCATTCCAAACTTCACGCTAGCTGTCTTCATCGTGATTATTTTGGGTGCCTTCTCAGGCGTTTGTTGGGTAACCGGATTTACGATGCTAGGACTTGAAGTCCACGATGATGTTCGTGGCCGCACCTTTGCATTCATGCAATCAATTATTCGAGTAACACTGGTTGCAGTTCTAGCAATTTCACCAATTATCGCGGCATATATTGGTGAATACCGAATCAAAGTTCGCAATACCGAAGTTGCCTATAACGGCGCCGCAATCACGTTGTTAATCGCTGGCTTATTTGCAATCTTAATTGGCGCAGTTTCCTACCATCAGATGAAAGACCGCCCAAATGTTTCCATCTGGAGTGATATTTCAAATGCGATTAAAGGCGAACTTGGTTCAATTACCGGAGCGCAAACAAAAGGAATCTTTATTGCCTTTGAAGGCGGCGAAGGCAGCGGTAAATCAACGCAAAGCAAATTACTGAAGGAGTGGCTAGAAGAAGAAGGCGAAGAAGTACTTCTTAGTCGCGAACCTGGCGGTACTGAGCTAGGTAAAGATTTGCGCCGGATATTACTTGATCATTCAACTGGTGAAATTTCACCTCGCGCCGAAGCTCTTTTATATGCTGCAGATCGTGCGCACCATGTCTTTTCAAAAATTCGTCCAGCGTTAGATCGCGGCGAAGTTGTAATTACCGATCGCTACTTTGATTCTTCAATTGCTTATCAAGGTGCCGGTCGCATCTTAGTCCCAGGTGAAGTCGCACGAATATCACGTTGGGCCACCGAGTCGCTTTTCCCAACTTTAACAATTTTAATTGATCAACCTGCTGAAATTGGACTTAGTCGATTAAAGAGTAAAGATCGATTGGAAATCGAACCAATTGATTTCCACGAAAGAATTCGCCAAGAGTTTTTACAGTTAACACTTCTTGATCCTGAGCGCTATTTGGTTGTAGATGGCCGACAAACCATTGAAGAAATTCATAATGAAATCACTGCTCGAGTTGGCGAAATTCCTGGTCTGCGTCGCAACATTCGTGATGCGCAAGGAAATCGTTTAACCAAACCAATCCGTCGCGCTGCCACGACAGCTCGAAATACTGCGCGCAAAACAGTTAAGAAGAAGTAGCTATGTCGGTTTACGATCAATTAGTCGGTCAAGCCCATCTAGTAAAAATTCTTGAAGGTGCTGTCGCTGCCGCTCGTAGCGGCGAAGAATCACAAGAAATGACACATGCCTGGTTATTTACTGGTCCACCCGGAAGCGGTCGATCATCTGCCGCAGTCGCTTTCGCTTCAGCCCTGATTTGTAGCAGTGATGGATGCGGAACCTGTACTGATTGCCGAGCAGCTAAAGCTGGCTCGCATGCTGATGTGGAAATTATTCGTACCGAAGGTTTATCAATCAAGATTGAAGAGATTCGCGAACTTTTAACTCGTGTGGCTTGGGCGCCAGCGATGGGCGGGTGGCGAGTTGTAGTCATGGAAGATGCAGATCGCCTAACTGAGTCTGCAGCTAATGCACTCCTTAAAGCTATCGAAGAGCCTGGAAACCGCACAGTTTGGTTGTTATGTGCACCAACTCTGCATGATGTGTTGCCAACTATTCGATCAAGATGCCGACATCTGCAGTTAGTAACACCAAGTGCCAAAGATGTGGCCGATGTGTTGATTAATCGCGAAGGCGTGTCACCAGCAATGGCGGATTATGCCGCCCGTGCTTCGCAAGGACATATTGGTCGCGCTAGATATTTAGCAAGTGATGAAACTATTCGTAATCGCCGAAATACAATTATCAAATTACCAATGCAGATTAACGATGTCGCATCTGCATTTAAGGCCGCTGAAACTCTTTTAAACTTAGCCACCGAAGAAGCTGAGGTAGCAGCCGGTGCTAGAGATGAAAAAGAAAGCTCTGAGTTAGCTGAAGCCTGGGGTAAAGGGGCAACTGGACGCGGGATGGCAACTGGTGGTTCAAAAGCAATTAAGGATTTAGAGAAAGAACAGAAATCTCGTACTACGCGCATGATTAGAGATTCAATTGATGGCGCTCTAGTAGATATCGCAACTTTGTATCGCGATGTAATGTTTCTTCAGTCAGGCACAAAGGGAGCGCTTATTAATCAAGAATTTACCTCAGATATTTCTAAGCTGGCTGAGCGAATTCCAGCGGCTAAAACTGTTTCAAAAATAGATGCGATTATGACGGCTCGCAAAAACTTAAGTCATAACGCAGCACCGCTGCTTACGCTAGAGGCGCTAATGTGCCAATTAGCTCAAGCATGATTCAAAAAAAGATCGCAGTAGTACTCACTTCGATTTTACTTTTAACAAGTTGTGCCGCAGCGGAGCCAGAACCACTTCCTTCGCTCTCTCAATATCAAACTCAAGAACTTAAGTGGCGTGATTGCTATGGAAATTACCAGTGCTCATCCTTGTTAGTCCCAATTGACTACGCAGATTTATCAGGTGGCGCTTTTTCATTAGCATTATTGCGTTATCAAGCGCTAGATCAAGATCGCCGAATAGGCTCATTGGTCGTAAACCCAGGTGGGCCAGGCTCATCAGGGGTTGATTATGCCTATAGCGCTGAATATATAGTCAGCCCAGAGATTCTAGAACGCTTCGATATTGTTGGTTTCGACCCGCGTGGAGTCGGAGAAAGTGCCGCAATTAAATGCCTAAACGACGCTGAAACTGATGCCAGTTTTGCAGCAGATCCGAAACCTGACGATGAAGCTGAGTTTGCGCTATTTATAAGCGATGCGCGAGATTATTTTGCCAAGTGTTCGGAAAATACCGAACATCTCACCAACTACAGCACTTTAAATAGTGCCCGCGATTTAGAGATCTTACGTTCCGCTCTGGGCGATGAGCAGTTGAACTTTTTAGGAAAGTCTTATGGCACTTACCTTGGGACTTTATATGCCGAGCTGTTTCCGGAAAGCGTAGGTCGTTTTGTATTAGATGGTGCAGTTGATCCGAATAGTAATAATCGTGAGGCCGTACTTGGCCAAGCAATCGGTTTTGAATCAGCACTTAACGCATTCATTAGTAATTGTTTGAATAGTAGTTCTTGTGCTTTAACAGGTGATTTACAATCAGCTCGAAATCAAGTCATTGAATTACTGGCAAACACTGCAATCACACCACTTGAAAGTAAGTCTGGTCGCGAAGTTACCGAAGGCTTAGTATTACTCGGAATTGCATCAGCTCTATATGACAGTGAATCGGGTTGGCCGGTTTTACGTGATGCATTTAAAGAAGCAACGCTAGGAAGTGGCACAAGTTTCTTAACTTTGGCAGATCAATATGCTGGGCGCCAAGAAAATGGCAAATACTTAAGCAATGAAAATGATGCGCTGCAAGTGATAAGTTGCCTCGACCAGAATGAATTAGAAACAGTTTCCACATTCAAAAAAGGCGTAGCTGAGTTCGCTAAAAGAGCACCAATATTTGGTCCCTATCTGGCCTATGCTGGTTTAGCCTGTCGTTACTTTCCAAACTTGAGCAGTGTGGAACAAATTGAAATTAAGAGTTTGAAAACAAAACCGATTCTGATTGTCGGAACAACTAGAGATCCAGCAACTCCATATAAATGGGCGCAATCACTAGCAAAGATATTCGAGGGCTCCATTTTGATTACCCTTGATGGCGATGGCCACGCTGGCCACGGTCGCGGCTCAACTTGCGTGGATTCGGCCGTAGATCGCTACTTGTTAACTGGAGCCATGCCTAAATCAGAGCTTTTCTGCGCTAAATAGCTAGATCTTGGAGCATTGGGTCGGCCACCGCATAATTAGGTCATGGTCGATACCACAGGTGGATTTACTAGCGTAGGCCTGCAATTAGAAACAGAAACTTTGTTACTACCATCTTTATCGCAAAGCGAAGCAATTGAAATTGGCGAGATTGCTCATCAGTTAGGACGCGATCGTGGTTTAGCGATCACGATTGAAGTGCAATTAGGAAAATGGCCTGTCCTTCATATTGCACTACCCGGCACAAAACCAGAAAACGATGTTTGGATTGCTCGCAAAGCTCGAGTAGTTCACGCAACTGGTAACTCGACAATGCGCGAACGTGTATTTGCGGAAGAAAATGGTTTTGATTGGTATTTAAAGAACGACTTGTCTGAAGAACTTCATGCAATTCATGGTGGTGGATTGCCACTTAATGTGAACGGATTAGGATTAGCAGGAGTATTACTAATAAGTGGATTGCCTCAAGTTCAAGATCATTTGCTTGGAGTTGAAATAATTGCCGAGTTTCTAGCGCGAAAAGGTGAGCAACAGTGAGTATTTGGGTTTGTGGTGAGGTCTTAATCGACCTATTACCAGGTGACCCTAGTGACCCTAAGCGCATTGCAATTGTTGGCGGTGGCCCAGCAAATACCGCCAAAGCACTTTCTCGCTTGGGCCATAAAGTTCAATTCATTGCTGGAATATCAACCGATGCTTACGGAAAGTCAGCGCGCGCAGAATTAATCCACGATGGCGTTGGGTTGGATCTGGCACTAACAAGTGATTTGCCAACTTGTACTGCAACCGTTTCATTAAGCGGTGATGGTTCAGCTAGTTATGAATTCTTGATAAACAACACTGCCACATTTGCTTTTGATAACTCATGGCTACCTGATCCGGAAAAATACAAACCAGAAGTTTTACAGATCGGCACGCTAGTTACAATTATCGAACCAGGCGCATCCGTGCTTTATGACTGGGCAGTTCAAGTAAGTGAATTTGCCCCAATAGTATTTGATCCTAATATCAGGCCAAGTGTTATGCCTGACTTGATTAAGTATCGTGACGAAGTTGAAAAATGGATCAAAATTAGTAGCGTTGTTAAATTCAGCGAAGATGATATTGCCGCGCTTTATCCGAGCGAAGATCCCATCGGAATTGCCAAAATCTGTATTGAAAAAGGTGTGCAGTTAGTTGTGATAACACGAGGCGCAAACGGCTTAGTTGGTGTAACTGCCGATGGCGTAGTTGAAGTTCCAGGCATAAAAGTTGCTGTTGTAGATACCGTTGGAGCTGGCGACACCGTTGGCGCAATAATGGTTGAGGCTGTCACTCAGATAGGCATTTTGAATTTAACAGGTTCGAAATTACGTGAAGTTTTACATCGGGCTGCAGTTGCAGCTGCGATTACCTGTTCTCGTGCTGGAGCTCAACCACCTCGCGTATTCGAACTAACTGAAGCACTCGAGCGGAACTAAAATGCAATTCATTGATGATGCTGAATTTCAAATAAATATTGATTTAGATCAAGGTGCACGTATTGCCTCGCTGATTTGGCGAGATATGCAGTTCACGCTGCCCTTTCGTGGCACCCCCGTAAATTACGGCTGGTATGGCATGGGCCCTTGGGCTGGTCGCGTTCGCGATGGCTTGATTACCGGTGCCAATGGTCAAGAGCACCAATTGCCACAAATCTTTGATCCACCAAATGCGCTGCATGGTTATGGTTTTACTTCTTCCTGGCAAGAAATTGGGCCAGGCCGTTCGTTACTACATCTACCTGCACCTTATGGCGGCGCAACTTTAGAACAAACAATTGAAGTATTAGATGATGCAATTCGTTGGTCACTTGAATATGAACCAGGTGATTGCGACTTGCCAGCTTGGTTAGGTTTACATCCCTGGTTTGCCCGCGACTTAGATCGTGGCGGCAGTGCGGTAATTGATTTTTCCGCAAATAAAATGATGCAGCGTGGTTCAGATGGGTTACCTACTGGCGAGTTAGTTAAACCATCACCAGAGCCATGGGACGATGCTTTCACTGGTGTGATTGGTACGCCAGCAATAATTTGGGAAGATGTCGCTCGCATAGATATTGAGTGTGATGCACCTTGGTGGGTTGTGTATAGCGAAGATGCTGAAGGCGTTTGTATTGAACCACAAACTGCGCCACCTGATGCGGCAAATTTGGGAATTACTGGCGAGCACTACATCGAAGCGTTATTTGTTTTCACCGAAGAATAAATAAAAGAATAGGAATATCAATTGATCAACCGCAACCATCTAGCCAAATTAACTGCGAGCGAAGAAGAGCGCTTTCTCAAGTTACATCCAAAAAGTGGTGAACTATTTGAAAAAGCGAAACGTTCAATGCCTGGTGGAGTTCCGATGTCCTGGATGGCTAAATGGCCTGGTGCTTATCCGGTCTTTATTGACCAGGCCAAAGGCGCGCGCTTTACCGATGTTGACGGCAATTCATATATTGATTTTTGTTTAGGTGATACCGGTTCAATGACTGGCCATTCACCAGATGCGACAGTGGCTGCGATTCGCGAGCAAGCCGGCAAAGGCATAACTGCAATGTTGCCAACTGCTGATGCGGCAATAGTTTCAGCTGAGTTAGCTAACCGATTTGGCCTGCCGCTTTGGCAATTTACGGTCTCAGCCACAGATGCTAATCGCCACGTAATCCGCTACTCCCGCCTACTTACTGGCCGCTCAAAGATCGTGGTTATAGATCGCTGCTATCACGGTTCAGTAGATGAAACTTTTGCCACCTTAGATACAAATGGAAATACCGTAGCGCGCGAAGGAAATATTGGCGCACCCGTGGCACTTGATCACACAACTCGCGTTGTCGAATTCAACGATATTGCGGGCATGGAAAAAGCTTTAGCGCACGGCGATGTTGCAGCGATTTTGATGGAACCTGCGATGACAAATGTAGGAATTGTTCTGCCCCAAGCTGGTTATCTAGAGGCGGTACAAGAGCTAGCAAAGAAGTATGGCACCATTTTAATTATTGACGAAACTCACACAATCTCAGTTGGTCCTGGTGGAATGACTGCCGACCGCGGATTAAAGCCAGACTTTCTAACTATTGGTAAAGCAATTGGTGGTGGAATTCCAACTGGTACTTTCGGAATGACTCAAAGGATTGCAGATTCCATCAAAAAAATGGTCGAACTAGAAATTATTGATACTGGTGGAATCGGTGGAACTTTGGCCGGAAATGCACTCTCACTTGCTGCAATGCGCGCAACACTTACACATGTTCTTACTAAAGAAAATTTTGATCGCATGATTGATCTTGGTACTCACTGGTCTGATGGAGTCGACGCTTCGATTAGTGAATTCGATTTGCCTTGGAGCTGCAATCGTTTAGGTGCACGTGGTGAATATATATTTGGAAAAGTTGCGCCGGTAACTGGCGCGGATGCTAACAATTCGGGCGACTTTGAATTAGAGCAATATTTACATTTGCGGATGTTAAATGATGGCTTTTTGATTACACCATTTCATAACATGGCCTTGATGTGTCCTGACACTACGACTGCCGATGTTGATGCCCACACTGCAGCATTTCGTAAGATGTGTGCTGAGTTAGTTGAAGCCTAATTTCTTATAAAGAATAAGGGCGGCATGATTATCGGCATCGACATAGAGCATTGATTCTTTGATTTCTTTACTTTGAAAATAGTGCATAGCAGTGAGCATTAAAGCTTTACCCAGCCCAGAGCTATGAGCGCTTGGGTCTACGCCAATTACATAGATTTCCCCAATTGGGCCTTCATTTACGCGGTCATGATGGATTTTCGTCCAACAAAAACCAATCATTTCGCCTCTATCGCGGGCCAGAAAGAAGCCTTCGCTATCAAACCAGTTTTCTTTTATGCGATTAGTTAAATCCTGCATAACCCAGTCGCCTTGATCTGGGTGGGTGACAAAAATCTTGTTATTTAGCGCTAACCATTCGTCGGAATCAGCCGGATTAAAAGTGGCTATCTCAGCAGGAGTAATTGGTTCTGGAAATTGCGCGACAAGCGATCGGTGCAATTTTAGAATCGTACGCACAACTAAATCCGTTCGGTGACTTGAGCATCTTTCAAGGAACTTGTCACGGTAAATCGATACCCCACGTTTCGTACGGTTCCGATAATGGCTTCATGCTCTGGGCCAAGTTTTGAACGAAGTCGTCTGATGTGCACATCTACTGTGCGAGTACCGCCGAAATAATCGTAACCCCAAATTTCTTGCAACAACTGGGCCCGAGTAAATACTCGACCAGGGTGCTGGGCCAAAAACTTCAAGAGTTCAAATTCTTTAAAAGTTAAATCTAGAGCACGACCTTTAATGCGCGCGGTATAGCTATTTTCATCAATTGAAACTTCACCACTTCTAATTTCACCAGAACTTGGATCATTCTCGGCAAGTTGAGCTGCAAATTCACCAATTGCAATTCTAATTCGGGCATCAACTTCGGCAGGACCTGCAGTATCAAGGATTACATCATTGATACCCCAATCAGCACTTAGGGCTGATAAACCACCTTCAGTTGTAATAACAACAACTGGTGCTCCTGTTCCTGTGGTGTGAAGCAATTTCGCTAAATTTTTAGCAGCTGGAATATCGCGACGCGCATCTAATAACAAAATGTCTGCCTCAGGTACATCAATTAAAACACTTGCTTCGGCAGGAACAATTTTTACCTGATGTTGCAACAAAGCTAGAGATGGCAGAACTTCAGCGCTCGCGCCTAGAGTGTTTGTAAGTAACAAAACTCTTGCCATTTGCGCTCACCCGCTTCCAGTTGCGTTCTAGGTGTTAAGTGGCACAGACTACTCTCGTGAAATCTTTCCTACCAATTCTTATCGTGCTTGGGGCTGCCACTGCTTATGGCCTTTGGTATCAAAAGTCACGGGGCAAGATTCAAGCCAAAGCCATCTCTGGCAAGGCTTTAACATCAGCAGTAATCGGCGGCGAACTTGGCTCACGGGCTACGTTGGTGCAATTTTCCTCAGCTTTTTGCACGCCTTGCCGAGCAACTCGCACGTTGCTCGAAAACGTTGTGACCGAACTCAGCGATGTGCGTCATGTCGAGATCGATGCTGAAACAAATTTGGAGCTAGTGCGTAAGTTAGATATTCGTTCGACCCCAACCACGCTAATTCTGAATAGCTATGGCGTTGAAGTAGGGCGAGCTGTTGGCGCACCTAAGCGTGACCAAGTCCTGGCCGCACTCGCAGCTATTAAGTGACACTTGCAAGTAACTCGCAATTAGGCTTTTTTGCATAGCCTCTTTACTCTTATGACATGTCTTTCGCCCTAGATAGCTTCTTTACCAAGCGTCGCGTACTTGATTACGGTCGCTTAGCTGTCTCGTTGTGTTGTAACTAAAACTCTATTTATCCCAGTTTTAGTAACCCACAACCAAGAAAAGTAGGAAACAAATGACAACTTTAGAGAAAAAAGATACCGCAATTGTAATTGATGCACGCGGGCCAAGATTTTCAGCAGCGATCACAGTAGTTGTATTAGCGAGCGCTCTTGCAACACAGTCGCTACTTTTGATTGCTTTTCAGTTGGCCGTATTTCTGATTGGTGCAACCAAAGGACCACAGTTCACGCCTTATGCATTTCTATTTAAAAGTTTGATCAAGCCACATCTCAAGAGTGATTTCGTTCCTGAAGATGTGCGACCACCTCAATTCGCCCAAGCTGTTGGCTTCATTTTTACAGTTGTTGCTGTTGCTGGTCTGCTAACAGGTGCAACAATCGTTTTCACCATTGCAACTGGCTTCGCACTCGCTGCCGCTTTCTTAAATGCCGCCTTTAATTACTGCTTAGGCTGCGAATTTTACTTAATTCTTCTGCGTGCTCGCCGCTAATTGGCTGATCAAGCAACCCTTTTATGAAAATCTAAGTAGGATTAACTCATGGCCGATCAACATGAATTACGCGATAAAGGTTTACGGTTAACACCGCAACGTGAATTAGTTCTATCTGCCGTTCGCGAACTTGGGCATGCCACACCTGAAGAAGTTGCCGAAAAAGTTCGCCAAACACACCCAGGTATTAATCTTTCAACGGTTTATCGCAACTTAGAAACTCTGGAAAATGTGGGCTTAGTTCAGCACACCCACTTGGGCCACGGCGGCGCTACCTATCATGCGGCCGAAGAGTTAACCCACCTACATTTAGTTTGTGGAACTTGTGGTTCAGTCGGCGATGCACCAATTGATGTTGCTGCCAATTTTGTAAATGCTTTGGCCGATGATTATGGTTTTAAAACAGATGTGACTCATTTTGCTGTTTATGGCACTTGTTCAGTTTGTTTTGCCGCCGAAAGTAAGTAATGAGCGCCGTACTCGTTGAGGACGGTCCCGATAAAGGCGCGGTATGGCATTTCGGGGATCCCGTAAAAGAGCAGCGCGCCCTTGAAGCTGGTACTGCTTGGGCAGATTTATCTCACTACGAAGTTGTCGCACTATCTGGTCCAGAGCGTTTAACTTGGTTACATCTTTTAACTACCCAAGATCATGAAAATTTACTAGCTGGTCAATGGCAGCATGCTTTAATTTTAGATCCGAAAGGCCATATCGAGCATCAATTCTTTTTAGTTGATGATGGTGACACCACTTGGTTAATGGTTAATCCAGGTCGCAGTGCTGAATTAATTTCACATTTAGAAAAAATGAAATTCCGTGCCCAAGTTGAAATCCACGATGCAACTGCTGACTTTGCAGTCTTGCGAGCCCCAGGCAAGATGGATGAAATTGGTGGCCCATATGCACTGGTGCCACGTGCTGAATTAGCAAATATGGTCGAAACTTTTAATTCAGTTGCGACTCAAGTTGGCACTTGGGCACTAGATGCAATGCGAGTAGCTGCTGGCTTGCCCCGAATAGGTTTTGAAACTGATCATAAATCTATTCCCAACGAATTAGGTTTATTAAATAGCGCAGTTCACCTTAATAAGGGTTGTTACCGCGGCCAAGAAACTGTGGCAAAAATAAATAATCTAGGAAATCCACCACGTCGCTTAGTTATGTTGCACCTTGATGGCACCGAAGTTAACTTTCCTAAAGTTGGCACCCCGGTAGAAAACGATGGGGTAGTCGTTGGCTATTTAGGCACTGTCGCAAGACATCATGAATTAGGCCCAATTGCGCTCGCTGTTGTTAAGCGCAATACCCCACTAGATGCGACGCTCTCAGTTGCCGGCATTCCGGCTGCACAAGAAGCGATAGCTGCAGGTAATTAGTAAATGGAATTGCTTGGTCAGTTATTAATTACCTTGATAGCAGGGCTCGCGATCATGTGGGCCGTAAGAAAGATGTAAGTAACCGATAGACTTAACGGCATGGAGCTCTTAACCTCAATTCTCCTTGGCCTGATCTCGTTAGTTATCGGTGCCGGATTATTGTTCTTTGCATTTACTAGTCGCAGAGATCCCGAAAGCGCTCGCTACCGAGATAGCAGAAAGCGGACTGGCAGATAATGGTATTTACGATTCCCGAAGGCCTCCACCCTGATTTAAATCCGCTAGCTTGGCTAGTTGGAACTTGGCGCGGCAAAGGTCATGGCGAATATCCAACGATTAAGCCTTTCCAATTTATTTCGGAGACAGTTTTTAACCATGACGGCCGACCATTTCTAAATTATTTCTCGCGCTCTTGGATTGTCGATGATGATGGCGAGATTATTCGCCCTGGTGCAAGCGAGGCAGGTTTCTGGCGGATTAAGCCAAATAATGTGCTCGAAGTTGTAATTTCACATAACACCGGAATAACTGAAGGTTGGCTTGGACATTTCGATGGACCAAAGATTCAACTAGCCATGGATCAAGGCTATTCCGCACCTTCTGCAAAAATTGTTACCGCCGGCGTTCGTCTTTACGGATTAGTTGAAGGTGAACTTTTCTACGCTTATGACATGGCTGCCGAAGGACAAAAGCTCCAAGCACATATTTGGTCAACTAGTCCGCGCTCTACCGATTAAGAATGAGCGTCGTTCTAGCGCAGTTAGTGCGTAGCGGATTAATTGAATCAACCCATAGCGGATTTTTAATTTTAATCGGCCCCGATGGATCTGATTTGTTAACCCTTGGCGATGTTGATGCTGAGATGTATCCACGTTCGGCAATTAAATCCTTACAAGCAGCAGCAATGGTGCGACTTGGATTAGCGCTAAAGGATGAGCAATTAGCTTTGGTTTGTGCAAGCCATGGTGGTACAGAGCGTCATCAAGAAGTGGCTCTGGAAATATTAAAGAGTGCTGGTTTAACAGAATCTGATTTACAAAACACACCAGATCGCCCGATTGATCGCAAAGCTCGTATTTCCTGGGGAGCTAAACCAGTAACTTCGCTAGCGGCAAATTGCAGTGGTAAACATGCCGGAATGTTGGCAACCTGTGTTGTTAACGGCTGGGATATTAAAACTTATCGCGATGCTAATCACCCGCTACAAATCGCAATTGCAAATGAGATTAGAGATTTAATCGGTCAATCAGTAAGCCGCGTAAGCGTCGACGGTTGCGGTGCGCCACTGTTTTCAATGAGTACCCGATCTATTGCAGTGGCCGCGAGGAAAATGCGAATAGATAGCGATCCGGTATTTTCAAAAGTAATTAACGCATGTTTAAAACACCCCGAAATGATTTTGTCCGAAGGAGCTTTCGATACTCGCATGATGCGCGCAGTCCCTGGACTCTTGGTAAAAGGTGGTGCTGAAAGCGTGATGTTGGCATCTCTGGCTGATGGCAGCGCAATCGCTTGGAAAATTTCTGATGGCAGTAATCGTGCAAATGGCCCAATAATGAAAGCCGCCCTCGCTAAATTAGGTATTGCGATCGAAGGCGAAGTTGTTGATGTGCTTGGCGGTGGAACCGTAGTCGGCTCACTTAGCGCTGCGTTTTAATCAGCGTTACCCTTTAACCATGAGCGCCCGCATTGCAACCTTGATGGTGCATACCTCGCCCCTGGATCAACCGGGAATTGGCGATGCCGGTGGTATGAATATTTATGTGGCCGAGAGCGCTGAACGCATGGCGGCAATGGGCGTTAAAGTAGATATTTTCACCCGTCGCACTAATTCGCAAGTTGCAGATATTGTTGAAGTATCACCGGGGGTTCGGGTAATTCAATTAAACGTTGGTCCACTAACGGGCGTGACAAAAGAGTTATTACCAAAGTTAATTCCAGAAATTGTCGAAGAATTTAAGAAAAAACTCTCGGGCGAAACAAAATACGATCTGATTCATTCACACTATTGGATCTCGGGCAAAGTTGCGATGCATGTTAGCAAGACACTTAGCATTCCGTTTGTGCACACGATGCACACAATGGCGCGAGTCAAAAATTTGAATCTCGCTGAAGGTGAAACTCCAGAACCAATGATTCGAGTACAAGGCGAGACCCAAGTGGTTGCCGCTGCACAAGCTTTAATTGCTAATACTGATGCCGAAGCAGCTAGTTTGGTTTCACTCTATGAAGCCTGCCCAGATAACGTGCGGGTAGTTTCACCTGGTGTTGATCTCTACAAATTTATTCCAGGTGATGGCAAGAAGGCTGCTCGCGAGCGTTTAAGTGTTCCCTCGAACGCTAATGTCGTCACTTTCGTGGGTCGTATCCAGCCCCATAAAGGACCAGAACTTCTGATCAGAGCAATTTCAGAAATGTTAAACCACTCGCCACTTCTGCGCAGCGGCTTAGTTGTAAATATTGTTGGTGGCTCATCGGGTTCAAATACTTCTGAAGTAGAACGACTTAAAGAGCTAGTTGGCTGGTTAGCAATTTCAGACGTTGTTAAATTTGCCGAACCCGTTCCACGTAACGACTTGCCCGATTGGTATCGAAGTGCAGATTTAGTTTGTGTGCCAAGTTATAGCGAATCCTTTGGTTTGGTAGCACTTGAAGCACAAGCCTGCGGTACTCCTGTGGTTGCAACCGCAGTTGGCGGACTTCGAACAGCCGTTGCCGATGGTATTTCAGGAGTTTTAGTTGATGGGCATGATCCGCGCGCTTGGTCATCGATTCTGGCGCGCTTATTAAATGAACCACAGCGTCGAGTTTTACTATCAATGGGGGCAGTTGAGCATGCTTCACACTTTGGCTGGGATGCAACAGCACGCGGCACTTTAGATATTTACGATCGCGTTTTATCGCAAATTGCACGCGAACAAATCGCCGGAGCATAAAACATGAATGGGCTTAATCCAACTGAAATTATTTTAGAATTTCTGGAATCACACGACTTATCTTTTGAACAGAGTAATTTAAATACTTTCTTGATCACATTGCCTGGTGAAAAGAAACAACAAACTCATTGCGCATTAGTAATTGGCGACCATTCATTGAGCATAAATGCATTTGTAATTCGCAAGCCTGATGAAAATGAAGACCAAGTGCACTCTTGGTGCTTACAGAAAAATGCCGGGCTTTATGGAATCGCGTTTGCGATCAACGAGTTACGAGATATCTATTTAGTAGGTCGCTTGCCACTAACTGCAGTCACAAATCAAGAGATAGACCGAATAATTGGCAGCGTATTGCAAGTAGCAGATTCCTCATTTAATCCATTACTTGAAATTGGCTTTTCCAGCGCAATCCGTCGGGAATGGGCCTGGCGGGTTTCGCGTGGCGAATCGCTGGCAAATCTTGAAGCATTTTCACATTTGATTTAATTCATCTAGGATTGCGGTATGAGCAACTTCGAGTTAATTTTGTTACGCCATGGCGAAAGCGAATGGAATGCCAAGAATCTTTTCACAGGCTGGGTAGATGTTCGTCTCTCTGCTGCCGGCGAGGCTGAAGCTGCTCGCGGTGGAAAGTTGCTCGCGGAAAATGGGCTATTGCCCGATGTAGTTCACACTTCGTTACTTCGTCGCGCTATTCACACTTCACAATTAGCACTCGATGCTTGTGATCGACATTGGATTCCAGTTAATCGTTCATGGCGCCTTAACGAGCGTCATTACGGTGCGCTGCAAGGTAAAGATAAGAAAGAAACGCTAGCTACTTATGGCGAAGAACAATTTAAACTTTGGCGCCGTTCTTACGATGTGCCACCACCACCGATTGATGCCAATGATCCATATAGCCAAACCGGTGATGCTCGCTATGCTGATTTGGGCGCAGATCTGCCCGCAACTGAGTGCTTAAAAGATGTAGTAAATCGAATGATGCCTTATTGGAACGGCAATATCGTGCCTGACCTAAAGGCAGGCAAACGAGTTCTTGTTACTGCCCACGGAAATTCGTTACGCGCGCTAGTTAAGCACCTTGATGGAATTTTAGAATCTGATATTGCTGAGTTAAATATTCCAACTGGTATCCCACTACTTTATAAATTGAATGCAGATCTAAAACCAATTAAGCGTGGGGGCGAATACTTAGATCCAGCTGCTGCAGCTGCCGCAATTGAGGCTGTTGCAAATCAGGGTAAGAAGTAATTAATTGTTTTCAGAGTTTGCGTACTCGCCGGTGACTAAGTAATAGACACGTCGAGCAATTGACACAGCATGGTCTGAGCAACGCTCGTAATAACGACCCAGTAGAGTCATATCAATAGCAGTTTCAATTCCATATGGCCAAGAATCATCAAGTAATATTTCAAAAAGACGACGGTGCAAAATATCCATCTCGTCATCATCTTTTTCCAGCTGCAACGCGGCTTCAAGATCGCGAGATTCAATTACACCAATTGCTTTTTGAGTAATTCGAGCTGTCACACTGCCCATCTCTTGCAGAGTTAAAACGAGCTCTGGTGGCACGGCTGCGGCTGGGTAGCGCATACGAGTTAACTTAGCTACGTGATGTGCCAAGTCACCCATACGCTCTAAGTCAGCGCTCATGCGCAACGAGGTAACCAAGGTCCGAAGATCTCCGGCGACAGGTTGCTGGCGGGCCATCAAATTAATTGCGCGCGCCTCAATGTCATGTTGCATTTCATCGATTGCATCGTCTTCGGAAATAATTTCTTCGGCAACTTTAAGGTCGGCGGTTAGTAGAGCGGTAGTCGCACGTTCCATCGCCTTGTTTACGAGATGGCCCATTTCGACCAGGGAAACCCCAATGCCGTCTAAGTCATCATGAAAGGAATCGCGCATGGGCATAACTTAGACCTTCAGCACTTCGGATGCGCGTTATTAAGTGAACGGGTCGCAAATCAGAGGTAAATATCTGGGTGAAAGGGGCGTAAATGGCTGATTGTGTAGTTCTGAAAGTGAACTCTTCTCTACGATAGGGCTATGTTCCGGCGTCGAAATAAGGAAGCAGCAGTCGAAACCGGCTGGCAAATTCCTAATTCACTGCTTGAACTATTGGGAATTCTCGATGCTGAGTATTTAATTCTCGCCCCGGGTGAGCAAGTCCTTTCCTCTTCAGCTGGCACAGGCGCACTATCGATGATTCGCGATGGTCGCCTGGTATCGACTCCGCTTCTTAATTTAGTGCGCGCAGTACGCCGCTCAAATGTTTATCAAGAAGCAACTGTTGAATTGCCACGCGGCCCGATTGGTCAAGGAACCCATGATCTATTAGTCCGCGTTTCACCAATCGGCACTGAGGGGCTAGTGGTTGCACTAATTTTTGACGATAGCGAATTCAGACGCCTCGATGCAATTCGACGTGACTTTGTGGCAAATATTTCGCATGAACTTAAAACGCCAATCGGTGCACTATCTATTTTGAGCGAAGCAGTGCTTGAAGCGAGTGACGATAAAGAAGCAGTTGAAAAATTTGCCGGCCGAATGCAGATTGAAGCAAAGCGACTAACAGATTTAGTCCAAGAAATTATTAACTTATCTCGCTTGCAAGATGGCGACCCACTTAAGAACGCCCAACCATATTCAATGGTTGATTTAATCAATCAAGCAATTGATGAATCTAGACTTACAGCTGAAAAACGAAAAATTTCTTTAGTTTTTATTCCAACCACAGATCATTTGGTTTTGGGTGATCGCAGTCAGTTAGAGATGGCAGTAAGCAATTTGATTGAAAATGCCATTAACTACAGCCCAGACTTAACTCAAGTAGCGATCGTATTAACTTGCAAGGACAAATTAGTTGAGATTTCGGTAACCGATCAAGGCATTGGAATTCCAGAGAAAGAAATTGAGCGAATCTTTGAACGTTTTTATCGAGTAGATCCGGCCCGTTCGCGCGCAACTGGCGGAACTGGCTTGGGTCTTTCAATCGTTAAGCATGTTGCTACTAATCACGGCGGAGATATCTCGGTCTGGAGTAACGAGGGTTCTGGAAGCACCTTCACGATCAGATTGCCAGAATTTAATGAAGCTGAAAGTTATCTCTCAACTAACCAGGAGGAAAAATCATGACCCGAATTTTAGTGGTCGAGGATGAAGAGTCTTTTTCTGAAGCGTTAGCCTACTTATTAGGCAAAGAAGGCTTTGACGTAGTAATCGCCGATACCGGCACAGCAGCAGTTGAACTCTTCGATAAACATGGCGCCGACTTAGTCTTGCTCGATTTGATGTTGCCAGGCTTATCCGGAACTGAAGTTTGCAAGCAGTTACGCACGCGTTCTGCAGTTCCCATCATTATGTTGACTGCCAAAGATGCCGAAATTGATAAAGTCGTAGGGCTCGAACTAGGTGCTGATGATTATGTAACCAAGCCATACTCATCGCGAGAGCTGATCGCTCGAATTCGAGCGGTACTGCGCCGACATAGCGATTTAGGCGAAATCACCGAAGACAACGGTTCGCTGGTTGCCGGCCCAGTACGAATGGATGTTGATCGCCACCAAGTAAGTGTCAACAACATTTCAATTGCATTACCGCTCAAAGAGTTCGAACTACTCGAGTTCTTGATGCGAAATTCGGGCCGAGTATTAACTCGCATGCAGTTAATCGACCGGGTTTGGGGCAGTGATTATGTAGGCGATACCAAGACTTTAGATGTGCACATCAAGCGTTTGCGCGCAAAGATTGAAGTAGATCCGGCAAATCCAGTATTTATTCAGACTGTTCGCGGGCTTGGTTACAAGCTAGAAGCTTAAGCAGTTACGCCGGCGTAAGTATCGCGCTGATCGCGCACAATAGCTTTTACAGTAACTACGCCAGCAGTTTTAAAGAAGAAAGAAATATCAACGGTGTTGCCCGCTTTAATGCCAAGGCCAGGGATGACTGCCTTGGCATTTGCGGAATCGCCTTCGAAAATCATTGGGGTATTTTCGGAAATTACTTCAGATTCACTGGTGAGATTAGCGAGCACATTGTTTGCTGAGATTCCAAGTAATGAATCAGGAGTTGAGTTTGCATTAACAATTGTGCCAACTAAGACTGCACTGCCATCTGGTTGAGCAACTAATAAGAATCCACGAATCTTCATATTGCTAGTAGCGGTTACAACTTCAGTTTCAGCGCCATCGGTAACTTTTGTAATTGCTCTAGATGCAGCGTTTTGACCAGCGCCACAAGCAGTTAGCGTTGAGAGAGATGCAATGATTACAAAACTGATCGCAACTTTACGTAATTGCATTTTTTCTCCCAAGAAATAATTGCTTAACAATGCACACATATTCTCTCATGAGAAATAGCTGCTAAAGCCAGTTAAATACAGGCGAAATACCCAAGGTGACTACCCTCACTAGTTGCTGGTATGATTGGCCCCTAACGAAGGGCACCCCATGTCATTTAAAGTAGGCGAAACTGTTGTTTATCCTCATCACGGCGCAGCGCTAATCGAGGCAATTGAAACTCGAGTGATCAAGGGTGAAGAAAAAACCTACTTAGTTCTAAAGGTGGCCCAAGGCGATTTAACTGTACGAGTACCGGCTGAGAATGTTGACCTAGTTGGCGTGCGCGATGTTGTAGATAGCGCCGGACTTGACCGTGTTTTCAGTGTTTTACGTCAGCCATATACCGAAGAGCCAACAAACTGGTCTCGTCGCTACAAGGCTAATCTTGAAAAGTTAGCTTCTGGCGATGTAATCAAGGTTGCTGAAGTTGTGCGCGATCTTTATCGTCGCGATCTAGATCGTGGACTTTCTGCCGGTGAAAAGCGCATGCTTTCGAAAGCAAAGCAGATCCTAGTTTCTGAACTAGCACTCGCGGAGCGCACTGATGAAGAAAAAGCATTGGTAATCCTCGACGAGGTCTTAGCTTCTTAATTTAAGCCCGCATTCGATCGGAGCCTTATGCCTGGCCAAGTTGCAGCAATCATTGCTGCTGCCGGATCCGGCGTCCGATTCGGTGCTGATGTTCCTAAAGCTTTAATTCAATTAGGAAACCGAACTCTAATTGAACATGCGGTCGCTGCAATTTCACCAGCTGTAGATCAAGTAATTGTCACAGCACCAGCCTCTCATCTACGCCAATTTCAAAGCCTGCTCGGCGATGCCGTAACTGTTGTCGTTGGCGGGCAAACTCGCTCAGAATCTATTCGGGCTGGATTAGCGGCAGTTTCTAGCGATACAAAATTTGTATTAATTCATGATGCTGCGCGAGCTTTAGCTTCAACAGCTTTAGCTAAACACATACTGTTGGCGCTGCAAAGTGGTGAAGTAGCGGTAATTCCTGGTTTACCTCAAATAGATACGATCAAGAACGTTGATGCAAATGGTTATGTGACCACAACTCCTAACCGTGCAGACTTGCGAAGCATCCAGACACCGCAAGGCTTTGAACTTTCTGCGCTGAAAAAAGCACATGCTACGAGTGGTGAAGGCACAGATGATGCTGCGCTAGTCGAAAGTGCTGGATTTAAAGTATTGGTTATCGAAGGCGAAGAGCGAGCGCTAAAAATTACGACGCCTTCTGATTTAGCAACTGCTTACAACTTCCTCGGTGCAAACAAAGAGTTTTTAACTGGCGTCGGAGTTGATGCTCATGCTTTCGAAGCAGGACGCGAACTCTGGCTAGGTTGCATTAATTGGCCAGGTGAAGTTGGTGTTGCCGGACATTCCGATGGAGATGTTGCTGCGCATGCAATGTGCGATGCGTTGTTTGCAGCAACTGGCTTAGGAGATTTAGGTTCAAACTTTGGTGTTGATCGACCTGAATATGCAGGAGCAAGTGGTGCAAAGTTGTTAGCCGAAACGCTTTCAATCATTACAAAAGCCGGTTTTGCAATCTCAAATATTTCAGTACAAGTAATTGGCAATCGACCAAAATTGGCAGGTCGTCGCAAAGATGCGATTGCTGCTCTATCTGCTGCGCTAAATGGTGCGCCAGTATCATTATTAGCCACAACTACCGATGGTCTTGGCTTAACTGGTGAAGGCAAAGGCATTGCAGCCATTGCCTCAGCGCTCGTTTTTAAGGTTTCTAGTAACGCCCGATAGACTTCGTTAATGAGTTCGCTAAAGCTATATGACACATTGTCGCGAACCGTCTCAGAATTTATTCCACTGCAGCCGGGTAAAGCGAGTATTTACCTTTGTGGTGCCACAGTTCAAGCGCCACCCCATATTGGCCATATTCGTAGCGGCGTTAACTTTGATATCTTGCGACGTTGGTTAATTAAGTCGGGTTTTGATACTACTTTTATTCGCAACGTTACAGATATTGATGACAAGATTTTGCATAAGGCAGTTCATGAACAAGCACCTTGGTGGGCAGTTGCTCTTAAGTATGAGCGTGCTTTCACTGATGCATATGCCGCACTAAATGTTCTGCCGCCAACTTATGAACCACGCGCAACTGGTCACATTACGCAAATGATCGATCTCATTGCTTCTTTGATTGAGCGCGGCCATGCATATGCCCCAGGCAATGGTGATGTCTACCTTGAAGTTCGAAAGCTAAATTCTTACTTAACTCTCTCAAACCAAAATATTGATGATTTATTACCGGCGCAAGATGCTGACGAAACTTACAAGCGCGATGTGCGTGACTTCGCACTTTGGAAAGCGGCAAAAGATGGTGATCCATTTTGGCCCACGCCATGGGGAAATGGTCGACCTGGTTGGCATATTGAATGTTCAGCAATGGCACATACTTATCTTGGCGCTGAGTTTGATATTCACGGTGGTGGCTTAGATCTAATTTTTCCACATCACGAAAACGAGATTGCTCAATCCGAAGCAGCTGGGTACGGCTTTGCTAAACGTTGGTTACATAATGCTTGGGTAACTACTTCCGGGGAAAAAATGTCGAAGTCGCTAGGCAATTCACTACAAGTGGCTGAACTACTTAAGAGCGTGCGCGGAATTGAACTGCGTTGGTATCTGGGTAGTGCGCATTACCGATCAATGCTTGAGTTTTCGCCCGCTGCGCTAGAAGAGTCGGCAGTTGGTTTCCGCCGAATTGAAAATTTCCTGATGCGCGCATCCCAAATCTCAGGTAGCCAGCCAAAATCGGCGCTATCTGCCGACTTTGTGGCTGCCATGAATGAAGATCTAGCGGTTCCACAAGCGCTGGCTGGAATTTCGGAACAATTACGCTTAGGAAATAGCGCAATAACCGAAAATGACAAGGCAGGTATTGCAAGTGCAGCTGGCTTTATTCGCGGCGCTCTTGAAGTACTTGGTTGCGACCCATTTGATCCAGTATTTGCTAGTGGGTCGCAGAGTGAATCACTAACGGGCGCACTCGATGGCGTGATTAATTTAGTACTTGCGCAGCGCACTGCCGCAAGAGATCGGAAAGATTTTGCCGCATCTGATCAAATTCGCGATGGCTTAATCGCACTTGGAATTTCAATTGAAGACACAGCTCAAGGACCACGTTGGTCGATCTCACGTTCAGAAGGTAGTAATTAAATGGCCGGTAACTCAGAGCGCAAAGGCGCAATACGTGGATCAAAAAAAGGTCCAACTACCGGCACCGGTGGCAAGAATAAAAAACGTTTAGCCGGAAAAGGACCAACTCCGAAAGCTGAAGATCGTCCATATCACGCAGCTGCAAAGCGCAAAAAAGCTGCCGAGAAAGCAAAAGCTAATCCTCGTGCCGGCACAACACCTCGTACTGGCACAACTCCACGCAGTTCTGCTGGACGTAATTCAAGAGTTGATAAGCCAAAGGGCGAAATCGTCGCAGGTCGTAATGCGGTACTTGAGGCACTTCGTGCATCAGTGCCAGCGACTGAAGTACTTGTTGCTCGCGGAATTGATATCGATGATCGCGTTGCAGAATCTTTGCAATTAGCACTGCACTTGCAACTTCCGATCCGCGAAGTACATCGTGCTGAAGTCGAAGGAATTTCACCAAATAGCCAAGGCATTATTTTGGCGATCAAGCCTTATCAATACTCAAGTTTCGAGGAAATAACTCAACGCGCTAAGAACCCAATGTTGATTGTGGCACTTGATGGCGTTACTGATCCACGTAACCTCGGCGCCATAATTCGAAGTGCAGGTGCTTTCGGAGTAAATGGTGTTGTAATGACTGAGCGTCGCGCAGCTGCAATGACCGCATCAGCCTGGAAAGCTTCAGCTGGCGCTGCAGCACGCATGCAAGTTGCTCAAGTAACAAACTTGGCTCGCACCATCGAAGAAGCTAAGAAATTAGGCTGTTTTGTCATCGGCTTAGATGGCGAAAGCGATGAATCACTAAGCAGTATGAAAGTTGCAACCGAATCACTAATGATCGTAGTCGGCAGTGAAGGTAAAGGCTTGTCTCGTTTAGTTCGTGAAAAGTGCGATCTAGTTGTTTCAATTCCGATGAATTCAGCTACCGAATCCCTAAATGCAAGTGTCGCAACTTCTATTGCACTTTTCTGGGTAGACGAGCAACGTCGAAAGAGTTAAAGATGATCTATCAAAGATTTATCGCACTTGGTGATTCTTTCACCGAAGGCATGACCGATGAGATTGTTGATGGAAATTATCGCGGCTGGGCTGATCGAGTAGCTGATGTTTTAACAACTCAGTCACCAGATTTTACATATGCGAATTTAGCGATTCGCGGCAAGCTAGTAACGCAAGTTGTTAACGATCAAGTTCCTAAAGCAATCCCGCTAATCACCGGCAAAGAGACGTTAGTTTCATTTCACGCCGGAGCAAACGATGTGCTGCGCCCTAGTTATAGACCAGAAAACGTTTTTCCAATTTATAACGAGGCAGTTAGAAGGTTATCTGCAACCGGGGCAACGCTAATGTTATTTACTGTTCTAGAGCGAACTGGAAATACCGGCAAGACGGCCGATATGTGGGCCGAGCGATTTAGTACTTTCAATAAAAATGTTCGCAACATAGCTGCAGAAGTAGGTGCGATAATTGTTGATGCAAATGAAAAACAATTTTTGTCAGATCGACGCTTGTTAGCATTTGATCGATTGCACTTGAATTCACTTGGACACGATCGTGTTGCACAAGGCGTACTTGAAGTACTAGATATGCCGTTTGATCCAAATTGGCGATTGCCTTTGCCGGCTGCTAAACCAACACCTTGGCTAGTAAAGAAAGCCACCAGTGTCGCTTGGTTTATTACTTTTGCTTTACCTTGGATCTGGCGACGAATTCGCGGTAAATCCTCAGGTGATGGGCGCAGCGCAAAGTTCCCGAATCCAACCTCTTGGCCGCTTAGTTAAGCGCTAATCCACCTAATCGCCATTTCCCGTTCACTCAAATGAGAGAAAATACCAATATGCCAAAGCCAGATGAGTTAATTGATCGCGAGATTAGTTGGCTCTCCTTTAATGAGCGAGTTCTCGAACTCGCCGAAGATAGAGAAGTCCCGCTACTTGAGCGACTTCGTTATCTGGCGATTTTTTCAAGTAACCTAGATGAGTTTTTTATGGTGCGCGTTGCGTCGATTTTAGGAAAAATTGAAAATCAGATTACTTCTACGAATACCGCCGGTTACACCCCGCAACAACTATTGACCGCCGTTACCGATAAAGCTCGAGTTTTAGCTAGCCGGCAAGCAAATCTTTTTAAGTCAGAGATCCTGCCAGAGCTGCAGAAGCATAAAATTGATTTAATTCATTGGAACGATCTGCTTGAAGATGAGCGAAACTATGTCTCAAAGCTTTTCCGCGAACGCATCTATCCAGTTTTAACTCCGCTCGCAGTAGACCCGTCACACCCGTTTCCATACATTTCAGGCCTCTCGCTTAACTTGGCAGTAATTTTAAAAAATCCTGCAACCAATGATGAATCTTTCGCCAGAGTTAAAGTTCCGCCGATCCTTTCTAGATTCATCGCTACATCTTCAACAGGTTCTAGACGATTTATCCCGCTAGAAGATGTGATTGCAATTCACCTACAAGAACTTTTTCCTGGAATGTTAATTGAAGATCACTACACATTTCGAGTCACTCGAAATGAAGATCTTGAACTCGAAGAAGAAGAATCCGAGGATCTTTTAACTTCACTTGAGCAAGAATTAGCACGACGTAGATTCGGCCCACCAGTTAGGTTAGAAATTGAAGAAGGCATCGATCAGGCGCTCCTTGAGCGTCTTTGCGAAGAACTTTCAATTAATCGCGAATGTGTTTTTTCACTCGCTACACCTCTAGATTTGACTGATCTAAATCGTATTGCCGACTTGGATATTCCGGAGTTAAAGTTTGATCGATTTAAGTCTCGTACTGCAGCCTCGCTTAGTGAAGTAGATTTCGGTGATCCAGAACTATTCTTTGCTGCCATTCGCCAAGGTGAGATTTTGTTGCATCACCCATATGAGTCTTTCACTAGTTCAGTGGTGCAATTCTTGCAAAATGCAGCGCAAGACCCACAAGTATTGGCTATAAAGCAGACCCTTTATAGAACTTCCGGTGACTCACCAATTATCGAAGCGCTAATCGAGGCAGCTGAAGCAGGCAAACAAGTGTTGGCAGTTATCGAAATTCGGGCACGCTTTGATGAACAAGCAAATGTGCGTTGGGCACGAAAGCTTGAAGCAGCCGGCGTCCATGTGGTTTATGGCTTAATGAATCTGAAAACCCACGCAAAGTTATCGCTGGTTATTCGAGATGAGCCAAATGGTCTGCGTCGTTATTGCCACGTCGGCACTGGAAATTACAATCCTAAAACTGCACGTTTTTACGAGGACTTAGGAATAATCAGCGCAGATCAAACTCTGACCGAAGATTTGAGTAAGTTATTTAATCAACTTTCAGGTTTAGCTCCGGCTTCAACTTATTCACGATTGCTAGTCGCACCGCGCAGTTTGCGCACCGGTTTACTTGAAAAAATTGAAAATGAGATAAGCAATTGTAAAGCTGGCTTACCTGCTGGGATTCAGTTTAAGTTGAACTCACTGCTCGATGAAGAATTTGTCGATGCGCTTTACCGTGCTTCTAACGCTGGCGTTAAAGTTGATATGGTTATCCGTGGAATCTCATCAATCAGGCCAGGTATTAAAGGTCTCTCAGAAAATATAACAGTGCGCTCAATTCTAGGTAGATTCCTTGAGCATTCGCGCATTTATCACTTTGTGAATAACAATGATGATGAATACTGGATCGGTAGTTCCGACTTAATGCATCGAAATCTAGATCGTCGAGTCGAAAGTTTGCTACGTATTGAAAAAATCCAGCATAAAGAGATCTTGCGAGAGATCTTTGAAATTTCGCTTTCGCCAGAGACCAGCAGTTGGCACCAATCAGGCACAGAATGGAAGCGTCATAAGAGCGGGCAAGACATTCAGGAACTCCTCATGCACAAGTACTTGAACGGATAATCGTGGGCGAACCTGAAGTTATTCAAGCCGCTGGTGTTGTTCTTTGGCGAGTCAGAAAGGAAGCCACTGAAATTGCGTTAGTTCATCGCCCAAAATATGACGACTGGTCTCTACCAAAAGGAAAAGTAGAGCCAGGCGAAACCCACTTAGCTTGTGCGGCTCGCGAAGCTATGGAAGAAACTGGTTTTGAGCCAGTATTAGGCCCGGAAATTGGTATTGCTAAATACTTAGCTGAGGGAACTCCCAAAGAAGTTCGTTATTGGTCGGCTCGAGCGATTGGTAAGTCAACTGGGCCAAGAGATACTCATGAAGTTGACCAAGTAATCTGGCTTTCGGTATCTGATGCCAAGAAAAAAGTTAGCGTCGATGATGATCGTGAAATAATTAAGTTTTTTGAAAGCTTCGGAATAAACACCACACCAATTATTCTGCTTCGACATGCTAAAGCGCTAAAGCGCGAGGAATGGGAAGGCGATGATGGTGACCGCCCATTAGATAATAAAGGTCAACGCCAAGCAAAACGCATGCTCTCTGTTTACCAAAACTATGGCATCACTGAGATACATACTTCTGATGCTCAGCGTTGCATTGAGACAATCGAACCGATGGCTAAATCCTTAAAAATGAATCCAATTTACTCGCGAGACTTATCTGAGTATCGATATGAGAAAGATAAGGAAGCGCCATTAGATTATGTGTGGAGCCTGTTAAAACCTGAACTAAATGTGGTCGTTTGCAGCCATAATCCAATTCTGCCTAAGTTGGTCAAAAAGTTAATTGGAAAGAAAAATTTCAAAAAAATTGAAGTTGAACTTCAGCCTGGTGAAGCCTTTGTTCTGCATCATCGTGATGGTGAAGTTGTTGCAGTCGACTGGATTGAAGCACCAGCGGTTTAGTTGCTTTAGCGTTCCATCCAGTCTAACCAGCGTAAAACAATGCCTTCGCGAAGCGCCCAAGGGCAAATCTGAATCTGCGTTATATGCAATCTCTCCATTACGGTTCGCGCAACAATTGCGCCAGCGGTAATTTGCTTTGCGCGACTAGCTGATACGCCCGGAAGTTCTGCGCGAGATTTATTTGTCATCTCACTTAACTTTGGAATCATCATCATTAGAGCGCTTAGCTCTAAGACATTTGGATCACCTTTAAACCAATGAGCACCTAGTCGGGCGAGAGTGCGAAAAGTTTTACTTGTTGCCACAAATTGATCGGCGGCATGTTCGAAAATTTCTTCAGGTAGTTCCGAAATAACTAGTTCACGAACTTTTGACTCTAAGTTTCTGATTTCCTTACTTGTGTAAGGGTCATCATCTAAAAATTCTCGAGTAAGTCGAGCAGCGCCCAGCGGTAATGAAATAGTCGCTTCAGGATGTTCGTCGTCGCCCAGTCCGATTTCTAAGGAGCCACCGCCGATATCAATTACCAATAGTCGACCAGTTGACCAGCCATACCAACGACGTGCAGCCAAGAAAGTCATGGTCGCTTCTTCGTCGCCAGAAAGAATATTTATCTCAATACCAAATTCTTCATTTAAGCTATTCAGAATTTGCGCACCGTTTCGGGCATCTCGAATAGCTGAGGTTGCAAAAGCTAAAATTTCATCGGTCTTAAATTCACGGGCATGTTCGACTGCATCGGAAATCGCTTGGCGCAGTAGCGTTATGCCATCCTCAGTTATCTCATTAGATTTATTCAGGTAATCAGTTAAGCGCAGCTCGACCTTTTGGTTTGTAGTCGGGCTAGGCCGCGCCCCGGGGTGGGCATCAACTACCTGTAGGTGGATAGTGTTCGATCCGAGATCTAGAACACCAAGTCGCATAGGCGCAATCTACAGGGATATTGCTGGGTAGATAGTTAACGATTTCTGAATTTTACAAACTCCTGACATAATTACGACCCTTGCAGTGATGTAAGTAAAGGCCTCCCTAGCTCAGTGGTAGAGCAACGCACTTGTAATGCGTAGGTCGTCAGTTCAATCCTGACGGGGGGCTCCAGTTTTTAAAAATCCCATCCGATCTCTTTTTGTTAGACTCCCAGTCATGAGCGAATCAATTAGTAATGGCTTTGATGATCTTTGGCGTGCTAATGAAGAATACGTAAATACTTTTAAATACAGCGAGTTGACCGGTCGTGCTGCACGTGGTTTAGCGATTGTTACTTGCATGGATTCACGCATTAATCCGCTCTCTGTGGTTGGCATGAAATCTGGTGATGCCAAAATTTTACGCAATGCCGGAGCTCGTGTTACTCAAGATGTGCTTCGTACCTTGGTCTTAGCCACCTATTTACTAGGTGTTGATCGAATTTTGGTAATGCCTCACACTGATTGTCGAATGGCGCAAGAAGATGAAGAAGTAATTCATGCCATGATCGAGGAAAAACATGGGGTAGATACTCGTTCACTTGAATTCAATACCGTGGTTGATCAGCGCGCTGCACTAAGTCAAGATCTTGCGCGAATTCGCGCGTTTCCGTTGATTCCTAAAAATGTAATTGTTAGTGGTGGTATTTACCACGTTGCAACTGGCAAGATTGAACCAATCGAAAATTAAACTGGATTAGTGCGGCGAATCGGTTGCCTAGTTATTGGGTAAGACTGATCGGTCAAAAAACTTTTAATGATTGCAGTTACTAATTCAGGTTTCTCTTTAACTAAACCATGTGAGGTCCCGGGAACAATACCTAATTGTCCAAAGGGCAAAGTTTCATAGAGTTCGATTGAGTGTGAGTGTTTTACAACATCATCATCGCCAGCTAATACCAAGGTCGGCACACTAATTTGCGCTAAATCTGCAACTTCAATATTTGGTTCGACTTTCCAGATCTCATGCATTTTTGCAATCTTTGCATCTAACGTCTCTGGGGCATCAGGCGACATTTGCGCATATTCCGCTCGATATTCATCGCTGATTCCGGCCGGATCAAATTCGGGTAAATCAACAATGCCGTCAGCATTGAAGTTAGCAGCAATCGAAACAATTGATTTCACTAGATCTGGCCGCGCAATAGCAACCATTAGGGCGATATTTGCACCATCGCTGTAGCCAACTAAATGCGCGGGGCCCTTAATCACTTCGGTAATGAACACAATCGCTTCATCGCGTTGAAAATCAAAATAGAAACTTCCGGGTTGATCAGCGCTTCGGCCGTGGCCCGCGCGATCGTATGCGTATAAGTGAAATGAATCTTGCAGGGGCTCAACCATTACTTCCGCAAAAGAATCGGTATCGCTCAAGCCGCCATGTAACAAGAGAACTGCTTCGCCATTATTGGCCCACTCAAAACTCCAGAGAGGGTAGCCAGAAACATTTAAATTTTTCATAAGCGAATTTCGGTTACGCAATATCCATAATGTGACGATTTCCTCGATCAAAAGTTAGGTAGTTCCAGGTCCAATCAGCAATTGTGCCAACCTTATTGCGTCCACCCAAAAGGTAGAAGAGATGAAGAAAAATCCAGATAAACCAAGCTGGAACTCCGGTTAGCTTAAGATTTTTAACTTCGACAACGGCCTTATGGCGGCCGATTGTCGCCATTGAACCTTTATCGCGGTATTTGAAATCTTGCGTTGGGCGTCCGTTACTCAGATTCAAGATCTGTTTTGCTGCCCAAGCACCCTGCTGCAGTGCGACAGGTGCAACCATGGGAAGTAAATTACCTTTGGCATCAGTCAAACCTGCGATGTCACCGATCGCCCAAATATTTGGGTAGTGATTGACTTGCAAAGTTGGCGTGGTATCAATTCTTGATTTAACCATTGGTAGTTTTAACGCTTCAGCAGTTGGCTCACCGCGTACTCCTGCAGCCCAAATTGTTACTTCAGATGGGATATCAGCGCCATCTTTAATTGAAATTTTTCGTGGTGCAACTTTTGCTACTGCGGTATTTAGAAAAACCTGGACACCCATTTTTTCTAAATCACGTTTAGTGCGATCAGATAACTTGGCCGAGAAAGTTGGTAACAAGCGCGGTCCAGCTTCAATCAGATTAATCTTCATGTGTTTTGCCGCATGTTCATGATCATTCTTAAGCGGCCCAGCAATGAGTTCAGCTAATGCGCCAGCCATTTCAACACCAGTTGGCCCGCCACCGACGACAGTTAACGAAAGAATGGTTTCATCTTCAAAGCGACAGAGATCTTCGAATCTGCGCATGATTTCGGCGCGAATATTTATTGCATCAGCAACGCTTTTCATGCCTAACGCATGCTCACTAACGCCAGGAATATTGAAATCTGCAGTAGCTGAACCAAGAGCGAAAATTAAGTGATCAAAATGCAGAACTTCACTGCTATCTAATTTGATTGCTTGGTTCTTATGATCGATTTCAATCGGTGAACCCATTCGAAATTTGATATCTCTTTTGCGCAAACCGCTTCTAATTGGGTAAGCCACATGGTCGGCAGCTAAACCGGCAGTTGCCACTTGGTAAAGCAATGGTAGAAAAGTTTGGAAATTATGGCGATCAACCAGGGTCACATCAGCTTTACCAGCTAATTCGCGCGCAGCCGTTAAACCACCGAAGCCGGCTCCCAAAATAACCACTCGAGGCTTAGCCACGTGAGCCTCCTTCCCAAATTCAAAACTGCAAAATCAATTAGTTAAGTCTATTGTTTATCTCATGGACCCGCAGATTAAAGCCCGCAAGTACCTTGTAACAGGGGCTTCTGGATATGTGGGCGGTCGCTTGGTACGAAGTTTATTGAATGAAGATTTAGAAGTTCGGGTCTTAGTACGCGATCGAGAGAAAATCAAAGGTCAGCCATGGTTTGACCATGTGGAAATTGTGGAAGGTAATGCCAATTCAGAGTCCGATTTAATTGCGGCGCTAACTGGAGTTCATACTGCGTTCTATTTATTGCACTCCATTAATCTTGGTAAGAATTTTGATGACATTGAAGCGGTTATGGCCCGTGGTTTCGCCAAAGCTGCTGAAGCTGCGGGAATTTCGCAGATTGTTTACCTAGGCGGAATCGCAAATGATAAGAAATCTAGCCAGCATTTAGCTTCTCGGGTTAAAACCGGTACTGAATTAGCATCTGGCAAAGTCCCAGTACTAGAACTACGCGCTGGAATCATTATTGGTTCGGGTTCGGCATCCTTTGAAATGTTGCGTCACTTGACGCACCGACTGCCGGTCATGACTACGCCAAAGTGGGTTTCAAATCTAACTCACCCGATTGCGATTAGAGATGTGCTTTATTACTTACGTGGTGTGGCAGCTCTAGAAGTTCCAGTAGACCAAGTTTTTGATATCGGTGGGCCCGAGATACTTTCTTATGCTGACATGATGCAAAAATTTGCCAAACTATCTGGCTTGCCGCGCCGTTGGATTATTAAAGTCCCAGTGCTAACGCCAGAGCTATCAAGTTTATGGATTGGTCTGGTAACTCCAGTTCCGACTGCGCTCGCTCGACCACTAGTTGGTTCTTTGATTAATGAAGTTGTGGCGGATCCAAAGAAAAGTATTAATGATTTGATTCCACCACCACCCGAAGGATTACTCAATGTCGAAAACGCAATCAATCTTGCCCTTTCCAGAACTAGCGACGGAAAAGTAGAAACCCGTTGGTCTGATGCTGCTTATCCAACTGCGCCATGGCAAAAGGCTCAAGGAGATCCCGATTGGGCCGGCGAAATGACCTTGAAGGATTTCCGTGAAACTACAACTGATATTCCGTTAGCCCAGATTTGGAAAACGATTGAAGGCATTGGCGGCCAGCATGGTTGGTATGGCTCAGATTTCCTTTGGTTTGTACGAGGTTTAATCGATCGAATGTTTGGTGGAGTTGGATTGCGTCGTGGCAGGCGAGACCCAGATCATTTACGAGTTGGTGAAAGTTTAGATTTTTGGCGAGTTGAGAAAATAGAACGTGAATCTGTGTTGCGCTTATATGCCGAAATGGTTTTACCTGGGAAAGCTTGGTTGGAATTTAGAGTCTCTGAAGAAAATGGAAAAACTCACATTGTGCAAGAGGCAAGCTTTGAACCGCGCGGTTTAGGTGGGCAGTTGTATTGGTATTCCGTTCTGCCTTTTCATTCCTTTATCTTTCCAATCATGTTGCGCAACATAATTAAAAAGACCCGACGCAATAATAGTTAACTTAAATTCTCAATTAGTGGCAGACTTTCAGCATGCATGAGTTCACCCCTGAAGTCGAAGCGCTCGCAAACGAGGTGTTGGAATATAGCCTCGAGCGATTAAAAAGCGATCCGCCACTAGATGGTCCGTTATCTGAAGCTGAACTTTTTGCTCAAGTCGGAAACACCATCACTGTAAAAGGCCTAGGCGGCAAAGAAGCTCTTGATGTTTTTACTTCAGTCTTAGCAAAAGCATGTATATCAACGGACCACCCACGCAATTTAGCTTTTATTCCATCGGCACCGAGTGAATATGCAAACCTCTTTGATCTAGTAGTTGGAGCTAGCGCTTTATACGGAGGTTCATGGCAAGAAGGTGCCGGTGCCGTGTTTGCTGAAAATCAAGCGCTGCGCTGGATTGCCGATTTAGCAGGTTTGCCGCAAAGTTCTGGCGGTGTTTTCGTGCAAGGCGGCACAGTGGGAAATCTTTCGGCGTTAGTTGTAGCGCGCGCACACGCTCGTAAAAATTTCCCTGATACTACGCGCTGGGTAATTGCTTGTAGTGAACAAGCACATTCATCTATCGCATCTGCGGCTGAAGTTATGGATATCGATGTTTTAAAGATTGCTGTCGACGAGAATGGAAAGTTACAAGGCGACGCAGTTGCTAAAGAAATAGATGCACTACATCGACAAAGCGGTCGTCGAGTATTTGCCGTAGTTGCCACAGCGGGAACCACAAATCTAGGCATAATTGATGATTTAGCCGGAATCGGTGCTGCTGCAAAAGCGCGTGAAATTTGGTTTCATGTTGACGGCGCTTATGGATTAGCGGCCTTGTGTGCGCCTTCAGTTCGCACTAAATTTAACGGCATAGAAAACGCGGATTCCTTAATTGTTGATCCGCATAAATGGTTGTTTGCGCCATATGACGCATGTGCTCTAATTTATCGCGAACCTGAATTAGCTCGCGAAGTTCATACTCAACATGCTTCATATCTAGATACGCTGCATGATGGAAATTGGAATCCATCGGATTATGCAATTCAATTAACGCGTCGCACACGAGGGTTACCTTTTTGGTTCTCACTTGCAGCTTACGGAACTGATGCATATTCCGAAGCGATGGAACAGTCACTTGAAGTTGCAAAGTACGCTGCGAAAAAAGTTAGTGAACATCCAAATCTGAAATTACTTTGCGAACCCGAGCTTTCGATTGTGGCATTTACGCGCAACGGTTGGGCTGCATCTGATTATCAAAAGTGGAGCGATGAGTTATTAACCGAACAAGTTGGATTTATTCCGCCTTCATCTCATGACGGACAGCCGATATTGCGTTTTGCCATAGTCAACCCGTGGACAAAATTCAGCGATATCGATCTGATTTTGCAACGGTTATAAATCACTTGAAGTTCCCACACTTTTTCACTTCCGTTAAGTAAGATCGTCCTTATGTCCGCTCAAGAACAGCTCTCGGTCTCGGTAAATCTGACCGACCTGGAAATGGCGATCCTAGAATTCGAACGAAATTGGTGGCGTTATGCCGGTGCCAAAGAGTCCTCAATCAAGGAACTCTTCGATTTGGATGCGCCTAAGTATTACCGCCTGCTAAACGATTTGATCGACCGCGAAGATGCCCTGGCTGCCTCGCCGATGCTAGTAAAACGCCTTCGCCGCCTTCGTGAAGCCCGTACACAGGCTCGTTCAGCCCGCTAAACCCCGCTTTTAGCCTCGCCATTAACCTCAATTGGCCCCTGTTGCTCCGCTGCCCTCGTTTTGCGCGGGCGAAATATTCTGCGTAGATTTGGCGTTAGCACTCGAGGGGCGTGAGTGATAAAACGCCCTGAACGACTAGAAATGAACCACAACTAAAAGGAGCAAGACCATGGCCAAGCAGATTGCCTTTAACGAAGAAGCCCGTCGTGGGCTTGAGCGCGGAATGAACGTGCTCGCCGACGCCGTAAAAGTAACGCTCGGACCTCGCGGACGTAACGTTGTCCTCGAGAAGAAGTGGGGCGCCCCAACAATTACTAACGACGGCGTATCAATTGCCAAAGAGATCGAGCTAGATGATCCATGGGAAAAGATTGGTGCTGAATTAGTTAAGGAAGTAGCCAAGAAGACTGACGATGTTGCCGGCGACGGAACAACTACCGCAACCGTACTTGCGCAAGCACTAGTTCGCGAAGGCCTACGTAACGTTGCAGCTGGCTCAAATCCAATGGCGCTAAAGCGCGGAATTGAAAAAGCCGTCGATGCAATCGTTGCTGAACTTCTTTCAATGGCAAAGAGCGTAGATTCAAAAGAACAGATTGCAGCTACTGCATCTATCTCAGCTGCCGATTCAACTATCGGTGAAATGATCGCTGAAGCCATGGATAAGGTCGGCAAAGAAGGCGTTATTACTGTTGAAGAATCAAATACTTTTGGTCTCGAACTAGAACTAACCGAAGGTATGCGCTTTGATAAAGGTTACATCTCACCGTATTTCGTAACTGATCAAGATCGCATGGAAGTTGTTCTAGAAGATGCCTATGTACTTCTAGTTAACTCAAAGATTTCAAACATTAAAGACTTGCTACCAATTCTAGAAAAGGTAATGCAATCAGGTAAGCCACTTGCGATCATTGCTGAAGATGTTGAAGGCGAAGCGCTTGCCACACTCGTTGTAAATAAGATTCGCGGAATTTTCCGTGCTGCTGCAGTTAAAGCGCCAGGTTTCGGCGATCGTCGCAAGGCGATGTTGCAAGATATTGCAATCCTTACCGGTGCAACAGTTATCTCTGAAGAAGTTGGCCTAAAGATTGATCAAGCTGGCCTAGAACTTCTTGGCAAAGCTCGCAAGGTAGTTATCAGCAAGGAAGAAACCACCATTGTTGAAGGTGGCGGAGATGCGGATCAGATCAAGGGCCGCGTAAATCA
>Ga0315901_10000432_pt1 | contig 62533 bp, 90 predicted proteins | sample LakEriMetagenome_10_FD_203761 | JGI IMG/M metagenome (GOLD analysis project Ga0315901, IMG submission 203761) | Freshwater fungal communities from buoy surface, Lake Erie, Ohio, United States - Buoy 2 MA116 | ecosystem: Environmental > Aquatic > Freshwater > Lake | place: USA: Lake Erie, Ohio... | reverse complement strand
ACAACTATAATTTTAAATAACCAAATATTTTTAAAAACCAGGTCACCGATGCCACCTGGTGCGGAGGGTTATTTAACGACATTTTTTCCACTTAAGGAGCAAGGTCCCTCTTAATTGTCAAACTCGAATCGGTATTAAGGTGTAGTCAGGACAGGATTCGAACCTGTAAGCCATTATTTAATTCTCCTGTCAATTCAGGTCAATAGCGAGCTATCTTTTCGGTTGTTAACCCCGTTTAAGGTTGCTTTCAACTCATGGCACGTAACCTACAAACCTGCGTTTACCATTCCGCCACCTGACTATATAAAAAACTAACCTACCGATCGCAACCTATATACGCTTGAGTTACGGTCCCATTTCCCATAGTAAAACATTCGTATTTATTTTCACTCCTTATTGCTTACTTTTTATTCAGCTCCTTGGTTAGTTTAGTAGTCAGGACAGGATTCGAACCTGTAAACCTACTTCCCATCTTCGGTTTTTTAACTCTAATGTTTAGAGTGGGTCAAACCACATTAGAGTACGTATACCATTCCGCCACCTGACTATAAAAAACACGCTCCTAAGCATTCTACTTCCCGCGGTACGAAATTGTATCTTACTTAGCCCACCGTCAGCGGTATGGGTACTTAGGTTTACGTGTTGTTGTCCCCCAAGGGTTCGAACCTCGATTCCATGGACCAAAACCATGTGTCCTGCCGATTAGACGAGGGGACAATTTGGACTTCTAAAACCCATCTCTGTTGAGGTAAGGAAACTCCATCTCATGTTTTTTGCGCACGCCCTCAAAGACTCGAACTCTGACGAATGGATTTGGAATCCATTATGCTACCAATTACATCAAAGACGCATGTTGTAACGTTCCCACCTGCCATTCGTTACAATTGTAAGCAGCGCACTAACGCTTACACCCGGTGCCACAGCTATTAGGCTAGCTTGCACTCCCTCACTACATTTTTCCTACTTCGTGAGCCAGTTGTAGCGTGTCGTGGATTCGAACCACCCCGTAGACGTTATGAGCGTCCCATGCAACCAATTACACCTTCACGCGATATGTACTGCTACGGGGAATCGAACCCCGCTTTTATGGATGAAAACCATAGGTCCTAACCGATAGACGATAGCAGCATTTTATTTTTTTCTACCTTTTCTGATTGCCTCTGCTTTTATAAATAACAACCATCCTTGTAACTGTTCTACTCTTTGTCTTGTGCTTACTTTGCTCATTTTTTTATTTTAAATATACAATTTCTATTTTACTATTCCAAGTTCTTTTTCAACTTCTTGGATATGCTTGCATCTTCTATCTTTTGCTCTCCATGTTCCTGGGCAATTGCATTTTAGTTTTCCCATATTTTCAGTTACCTGGTAGAAACCATCTGAACTGGAGGATTCAAACATCCATTTCTTTTTCTCAACTGGTTTTTCTACTTTTTCAATTGGGGTATTGTCTATTTCAACAATATCCTCTAATGTTGTTTTTGGGTGGCAAACTATACCAGCTGGCATAATTTTTTTAATGTTACCCATTTGAACAATAGCTATGCATAAGTAAGCATGTTTTTCAACTTCGTACTTGAACGGTTGGCAACTGGCATGTTTAATGCTTTTGGTTTTGAAAGATGTTTCGCTATTATGAACTACTTTCTCTACCTTCAACCCGTCCTCGTACTCTATAAACATTTTACTTAACATAACCTTTTCCTTTGATACTTTGAATATACGAAAGAAAGGTTAGAAAGCCAAATTATTTTTCTTTTTCTTTTAAAAACTTGATTGCATTTACTATTTCAGCACACCCCTCAAACAATTCATGTTCCTCATATATTGGTAAATTGTTTTCTAAAGTGGTTACAAAGTCTTTTCTATCTACTGTTATATCATATATTGTTTGATCTTGCTCTACAATTACTGAAAGAGCATGGAGGTGTCTTTTTCTGCCTTTTAGGTTTTTCAAAATGGTTTCAACCAATGCTTTTGAGATTCTCAAATCACGTTTAGCAATCATTTCTTCAAACTCCTCACTATCAAATACGCTAATTTCTATTGCCATGTTAAAATAAATTTAAAAATCCGGGATCAATATTTTTTCCCTTTAATTTGCTAATTTTCTCGTCATTTTCAAGCATCTTTGAAGCAAGCTTTTCAAGATGTTTTTGTTTTTGTTTGTCGTAGTCTTTAACTATCTTGTTATGTTTTTTACTTTTCATTTCAAATATACATATTTTACTTTTTTCTAGAAACAAGGTCGTACGGGTTGTCAGTAACTTTAGTATCAAAATTCCCTAACTCCTCTAGTCTCTTTTTTGTATATTCATCCACTTGAAAATCAACCATATCACTTGTTTTGTAAACAGAATGCCCCTCAATTGATTCAATATCTTTGTCTGTAAATACATTCCCAATCTGCATAAAGTAGCAGTTGTAGCAACATAATTGAGCATTACCATTTGTAAAATCGTGTTTGTGACCATTTAAAAATACCATTAGTAATGGTGTTTTACCATCAATATCTCTTTTCTCATCATATCCACAATAGTAGCATTGCTCAAGCATATAGCCAGCTTCAATCATTTTGAATTTAATTTTATCGGCATTAAATGAAGAAGCATCTACCTTACCATTCACTATATCCTCCATTGCTGGAAACTTTGTTGCAAAATGAGCGTGATTTGTCATTAGGAATTTTGGAATACCCTTTCCACTTTGGTTTTTGTGCATTTCAAATAAAGACAAGCCTGTTTCATCATCCTTATAGGCCTTCATAAATGGCTTTAAATGCTGGTAGGAACAATTTAAATACCTAGCCGCTGCTCTAACTGAGCGGGTATATTTCATTGCTCTAATACAATCCTCTTTTGATATAGGTTTTGGGTGAGCCATACTATAAATCCTCTAATCCATCAAGTAATGTATTATCCCAAAGTTTCATATCATCATCTCCATCATCATTCATTTCTGTTTTATCTAGTTTATCAAATGAGACTGTTTGTTTGTTTTGCCTTTCAAATCGATCATATTCTTCTGGTTCCATGATTACCATATCAGTCCAAGTGTGGTCTTTTTCTCCAAACATTACAGGCATACCACGTTTTGCTCCAGTTGTTGAGCAATCAACACAAGTTTTTGCTGTTGGTAAAGCCTTTAAACGCAATGGGTTAATTTCCTCTCTACATTTAACACATATTTTAGTTTCCATATCGTTTTTTTAAAAATTTATAAAGTTGTAAAGGTGTTTTGATTATGTGTTTGATTCCATTTTCATCCGTTATGGGGTATACTTCTCCATCTGGTGATATGCTTTCAAATACCCACCACATTATAATAGCTGATTTTTCATACCCATAATATTTTTCAAGTAATATATCTATTGCTTTTAAATGTAGGTCTTCATATTCTGTTAAGTTTATACCAATGGATTCGGCTACTTTAGAGGACATTTCTATTTGGCATAGAATTTCAATTAAATCAAGAAAGCATTTCTCTTCATTTTTTTTAATTGATTTTGAACTTTCTTTTACCTCAATTCCTTTTCCAAGAAGTTCATTAATATTTTTAAACTTTGATTTTTCCATGGGTTTTTGTTTTCATGCCAAATACTTTTAAAAAAGTATCTAAATCCATTTGTTTTACTACGGCTGCTTTTTCAATTGCCTCTGTAATGTTTTCCGCCTCTATTTTACCTTGTGGTTCTTGTGAGGAATCTCGTTTGTTGTAATAAATATATGTTCTCATAAAATAAATTTTTGGTTTGTTTCTGGGTGGTGGTGGATATAACTTCCCCATTTATATTTTGCATATTCATGACCTGCTTGTTCTGCTTGTTGTCTTTTTTCTCCATTTGTGGAAACAGAAGCAAAATGGTAGAAATGGCAATTCCATGTTCGAATCATTTTCAAATTTGACATTGAACATTTTAAGAAGAAATCCCAATCTGCTACCATCCCTAATTCATAATTTTCATCCCATCCACCTAAACGAATATAATCATATTTGTTCATGAATATAGGTAAAGTTGAACCAGATTCTTCTTTTTTATCTCCCGAAGCATAATGGTAATCAAACAACCAAAATGCTTCTAGGTCAAATGTACTTGGATCTGTCCCTAAATCTTCAATATGAAACTGTTTAAACATTGAAGGGTACGGTTCAATTTGGTTTGGTGAAATAACAGCTCCATCTTCCCAATCATCAAGTAATGTTGTATCCCAAAATCTAGGAAATACATTATCATCGTTTACAATTAGTATTTTATTATATTTTGCATTATAAACACCTAAATTTGTTCCTCTACACAAACCAACGTTTTCTTCTAAATTTAAAATATCTATATGTTCAGACCATTTTTCAAGTACTTCTTTGTTTACCTCGTAAAATCCATCAACCACAACTATAATTTGGTTTTTATTTTGTTGTCCTTCAATTGCAGAATACAAACATAAATCTAAAGCATCTGGGCTTTTATATGTTGGGATAATTACTGAGATAAATGCTTCTTCCATTCTTCTATTAGATTTTCTGGTTTAATTTTGTAAAGTGGGGCAAGCCAAGCTGTCTCTCCATGTGTGCTAAATGTATTTAAAGGACAAAGTAATATACTACCTTTTTCTCTCAACTCCAAGAACATTTGAAAGTCATTTGGGTGGGTTTCTGAGGTCCATTTTCTTAAAATAGCTTCATCTTCTCTTAAAGTTTTAACTGTAGAGGCAAAAGTCATAGTTGTACTATTGAACATTCCAAACAACTGTGTTTCTCCCCTATAAATTTTCGTTGGGTAACCTCCATCTGAATCTACTTCTGGGTTCCCACCATTGAATGGGGGAATAAATTTATCTGGGTGTAAATAAAGAGTCATATACGGAGCACCTAAATTAAATCCTTCTTTAAGTATTTCAGGTGAACCAGGCAAGTGAATATAATCATTTTCTACAAAGTAAACAATTTCATCATCTCCCCATTTTAGCGCTTTATCTAACGCTAAATTAAATGTTCCTGCACCATGACCTACAGATACTTTTTCAATATTAATTGGATCAATATATTTTTTAATCATTTCCATTGTAGGTTCACTACAATTGTCTGCTATAATATGAATATCATAGATATAATCATAAAATACATTACAAAAGTTTTTTAAACATTTTTCATTGTCTATATAATCAGGTTTTATTTTATTGTAACCTGCATTTGATATGCGATATATTATTTTCATGATTTAATAACATAACATCCACAAGGATGGTTTGATCTTAAATCAGAAATTATTTCATCTGTTTCAGGGTGTCTTAACTCAAATAGAATTTTATTTTCTTCAAAATAATCACAAAAAGCATCTACCGTTTGGATTAAGCATGAATCATCAAAAATAATATATCCTCCAGAAGTTACTTTTGGATAAAGATATTCTAAAACTTCTCTAGTTGCTGAGTAGGCATCTACATCTATTCTAAGAAGGGAAATATTTTTAATGGAGCATGTTTTTGGATTTAAAGTATCTTTTACCCATCCTTTAAGAAATTTGATTCTTGGATCGTTTTCTTCAAAACCATATTTTTCAAAATTATTTACTACTTCTTCATAACTAACACGAATCATGTCATTATAATTTGGAGTATGAGGTTCATCTGAATAAGAATAAGTTGCTATGTCTAGAGGTTGAAATCCATCAAATGAGTCACAAACCCAAATGTTTTTATCTTTAAATAAAGTACTTAAAAAAATACTCATTCCACCTCTCCAAACACCACATTCTACAATATCTCCTTTTACAGAATTTATTTTATCAAAATTTCTCAATACAGTATGAAACCTCCCAGCATCTACCATACTAATTTGGTTAGAGATTAAATTGTTAATTAGTTCTTCCATCATTTTTTAGTTAAAATAGTTAATCCGTTATTATTTTCTAGTTTTTTTTCTATAATCCAATTTGAATTACTAGCAAGAAATTCTTCTATAGCAGGCCAAAGACCTGCAGAGCCATCTTCACCATTAACTCCAAAAGTAGTAGTATCATGAAATATCAAATATTTAGATACTTTAGAAGAATGAATTTCTAATTCTTTTTTTACTTGTTCATAAATGTGCCAAGTATCTATAAATAATAATTCAGTTTCTTCAATTTCAATCTCACGGGTATCTCCTACTTCAAATTTGAAATCCACTCCGTTATCTAAAGCTAATTGGGTTAAAAATTCTCTAGAAGTTCCGTGATTTTCTACTGGACTTATGTCATATGATCTCATGGTTTTTGGCTTTCCATTCATTAAAGCATAAGTAGATACTACATCTCTTACCCCAAACTCAGTTACATGAGCGCATTTTTCAGCATATTCTTTTAGTATTGGGAGGTGTTCATTAATATCACTTGGGGTAGTGAATTTGGTTTCATAAATTTCTTGTAAAGTCATATGTTTTGGGTTTTATATAATTTGTATTCTAATTCACTCATAAATTTAGTATCCTTTTTTGTAAGATCAAAATATTTTTTGTATTCAAAATCTAATTTATCATGTTTTTTTCCATTAAAAGGAACTTCATATTCATATATTCTATTCTCAGCATTAATATAATTACCCCATTTTTTATGTAAATAATTTGAGTTAATATTATTATAATGAGCTCTAAGACCCCCAGTGATAGATATATTATAATCAGCAGAAATATTAAGGGATATTATATTAATATTTTTTAACTTACACCTTTGTTTGTAATCATTATCTTCATTTCCACCTAAAATAAAATTTTCATCAAATCTTCCTACATCTTTAAAAGTTTTACTATGAATTCCAAATAACGAAAATTCAAATGAACGGTCATAAGTTCCACATATTCTAGAAGGAGATGTTTGGTTAGAAATTTCTCTTAAAATTTCATCAGTAAATATAGCATCTTCTTGTCCTATAATTATTTTATCTAATTCAAGACTTTTAAATGCTATATCACATATTAAATTCCATCCTCCTGAGCAGAATAAATTTTTACTAGATTTGTAATGGAATAATTGATGGAGATAAGGAGTTAAAGACTGATTTCCATTATCTATATAATAAAATTTAATGTCTTTCTCAAACTTAACTTGGGAATGCCAATTTGAAAGATATTGGGCTCCATTATACCCTAAAATGAAAACATGAATCATGATATAATATTTAATATGGATTGTACTACTTGTTTATCAGTTAAATAAGGATCTAAAACTTTATGGTTTTCTTCTCCAAAATAATATTTAGGTCCTAATTTAGGTTCTTCACATTTTTCAATAACTCCGTTCCATCCATATAATTGGTGAATAAAATCCCCTGTAAGTATTGTTTTGGTTCCTATTCCAGATGCTAAATTAGCTAATCCTCCTTCAGCGCCAATAAAATAATGACAATTTTTTATAATAGAGGCAGTTAAACTATATTCTGATACTGTAGATAGGTCAAATTCTAATTGATTAGTTCCATTAGGTTTTCCAACTTCAATCAAATATACATTGGAATCTTTTTCTAATTGTTCTACAATATATGATATATTTCTTCTTCTACCACCATACCCTAAATTAGGTGTATTAATTCCTAAAGTATATTCTTCTGGGGTGAATCCAAAAGTTCGTTCTTCCCAATTAGAAAGCCAAGCTACTATTTTTTTATCTTTTATAGGTTCAAATAAGTGTTTAATATATTGATCTAATGAAGGGTTAGTATATACTTTGAATTCTGGGGAAGAATTTGGTATATCACATTGGAGTTGGAATTGTTCACATGGGGTGAGTTCCCTATGAATAGGACATAATTGATAAACTACATCATATGATTTATCAGGTAATGTTAAATAAACATTGTTAATATATGGATTATTTAATAATAACTCATACGGTTGAGCTACAGTTAACAAATAATCTACACTACAATCAGAATATTTTTCTTTAAGTTTTTTAGCAACCGAACTTCCGAATAAGTTATCTCCTATAAATCCTACAGATTTAATTAATATTTTCATATTTAAAATTTTTTATTTTTAACCATTTAATATCATTTCCAGTAGTAAATTCTTCTATATCTGCTGAAAGGTTTTGGTATCCTATATGGAGATTATTTTTGTAATTGTTTAATAAGTGATGGTTTTCTATAAAATTAGAATCGGTGATTGGAGGACAATTATCTATATGGTCTAAAGCATAAAATAATCCTTTATCATTCCTTTCACAAATTAGATTTTTTTCTAAAAGTCGTAAATGAGTTTCCTCTTCTTCTTTACCCCACCCAATATATAAAGGGTTAAAACCATTAATTAATTCAAAATGTTCTCTACTCATTATAAAAACACCCCCCCAATGATTTCCAACATCATCTTTAAAATGACGATATCCAGCAGGTATATCATTGTAATTTTTTAGAGTAAGATCATCATTAAGAAATACTACTTGCCTTACTGGGTAAGTAGGATTATTATTTTTTAATTGATAGGAAACATTTGAAGTTGGGATATAGTCAACATCATGAAATATTATTAAATCTCCTGAAGTGTATTTAAATGCAATGTTATAAAGGGAAGACAATCTAAATTTTTCTTCATCGTTTTGTTCAGCTATAATTATTTCATAATCTTCACCCTGAAATTTTTCTAATAATGCTGGGAGGAGGATTAAGAGGTGTTCTTCTCGGTTCCTGTAAGGGATTATAATAGACTTCATGGTTTAGATATTAGTATCAAAATAATTTTTATATTCAGGTACTCTATCATATTGATGAACTAGGCAATATGGTTTATTTTGTTTAAGAGAATATACTACTCCATTTTTAAATTCAACATATTTATCTAGATTATTAACTATAGTACCTATTTGAAGAGCCCACAAATCATTATAATCTACTTGTTGACATCTATCTTTAAGCAAAGTTTTAGTTAAAATGTTAAATGAAGGTTGATCAGCATGGCCAATATTATTTGACATCAAATACAATGTTAAACATAAATCTTTACAGATAGAAGCAGAACAAGCAAATGTTCCTACATTACATGTTTCTGAGTCTTTAAGGACATATTCATAAACATAAGGCCCATAATTAAGTAAAGCATTGCTAGAATTCCATGGTTCGTTTTTATATAATACACCTTCAGAAGGGACTAATATATCTTTAACCATAAATTCATCTAACCATTCTGAAGGATTTGTTTGGAATACTACATCCCTTCCATCTGTAAAGATTACTCTATTATAGTCTAGATCAGATTGGGTTTCTGTAAAATATTGCCAAAGGTGAAATAAACGAATATTATGAATCAATCTACTAGCATTTGAAGGATTTACTTGACCTGAGTGCCAGATAAAATTTTCTTCAAATTCTGCCCGATATGTGTTTTTTGGGGTTAAAAGGATTACATTTAATTCTTTTAATTTATCTAGATATTCGTGATTCTCAGGGAAATTATAAGCTAACACAAGAACATCACCTTCATATGAAGTTTTTTTCAAAGATACAATCCAATTTTTTATATCTATCCAGTTATAATTTTCACTTATAGTAGTTACTACTAGGTCCTTTTTCATAAATTATCGTATAAATTGTTTTGTTTTTCTTGTTTTTCTATTGTTTTGGGATGATATAAAGCAAAATACTCCACATCAGGCATAGCGGTATAGGTTTTAAACCCATCTAAACGCTCATGTACTTTATTTACCCATTTAATTTCGGATTTATTTTTCCAAATTCGCCATTGATAATCAGGCCAATTAACCCACCCAGCATCATTTAATTCCCACCCCCATTTTTGGATATGTTCCGGGGTTAAACCTTCTACTGTGTTTACTCTTGGTACTAAAAAAACATCTATGTTTTCATTTTCAGTTAGTACTTCAGGTAAAACCATTATTAGATTTTCATTTGGGAGTTCATCTGCATCGATCTGGAAAATATAGTCCCCATTACAAAATGAAGTTAACTTGTTTTTCCAATCAGCAAAATGCCCTTCAAATTTTGCTTTGTGCCATGAAAACTCTCCGTTCACCGAGTGGGAACGGAGAAAATTTTCAATCTCCGGGTCACCATTTGCTTCATCGTATAAAACTACGATGTTATCTTGAATACGTTTATGCCGAAGCAAAAAATGCACTAAACGTTGAATTTCTACAAATTCATTACAAACTGTAATTGCGTATGTAATTGTCATATAACTTTTATTTTGAATGGAATATATTAAAAGATTTTTGAATATCCTAGTTATTTTGAAAAATACCTATAAAATCTAAAGCTTCAATATAATCACGCTCGTTAAATATTTTCATATTAGCCATGTCCATTTTATGTTCCATGAACTCTCCTGGTTTACCTGGGATTGGGTGGTTTTGTCTTTCCTCCTCAGGAATTTCAACAGATTTAACTGCTGCCCATCCCCAATTTTGAGCATTGGAACCATTAGCAAATACCATTCCTAAACCTGGTTGGTTGATAGTGTTTGGAATCCAAGTTAAACCTGTTTTTTCATCCACCCAAGCTAAATCTTTGTATAGCTCGGGTAGTGTTTCCATTTGTACTTCATAAAATTCTTCACCTTCTTTCATTAAACTGTTAGTCCAAAAACCACAGCTTAAACTCATGAAGTTATAGATGTCAGGTGTTACTTGTGTTTTGTAACATAGGTCTCCACCTGATTTAGGACAATTGATTATTTCTTCGTGTTGCATGTTTTATTTTGTTTCTGTTGTTTCTACTTTTTTGAGTTTTGGAAGCTCTATTTTAGAAAGTTTCGGTAATTGTAACTGTATATGCTTTGGAAACTCTGGTATTTTTTCTTCAAATACTTTGCCTAATTTTTCTTTCATTGCCTCAAATGAGAATTTTGATCTTGATTGGAAACCTTGACGTTTTGCTTTTTCAGCATATCCTTTATAGTTTTCAAATACATCCTTTAAATAATGTCCTACGTGCCCATTATCAACAGAAAACCATTGTGCCTCTTGCATCAGCATGTTGTTTGCCGCACTCGGGTGAACATTTGTTAAAGTACCAGGTAACAACGTTGTAAATTCAGGATTCAAATAATCAATATGACCACTCCAATTTGTTGTAATGATTGGTTTATTTACAAGTGAAAATTCAAGTAATGGACGACCAAATCCTTCTCCTTTAGTTAAATTAACCATTGCTTTAACTTTGGATTGGTTGTATAATTCATTCATTTCAACATCTGAAAGTTCACCGTGTAACAAATATACGTTAGGTAAATTTTTAGATTTACAAGAATCTTTAATTGCTTTAATTCTCTTCAGAATCTCATCTCTATCCATATAAGAGGATCCTACTTGAGATGTTTTTAAAATAAGGGCTGGTTTTTTCTTCTTGTTTTTAAATGTTTCGTAAAATGCTTTTACAAGCAATCCTACATTTTTTCTATCCTCACCTAGTTGACCTTGCATCCAATGTCCTACAAACAAAAAGCAGAAATCCTCTATTATATAGTCTGCTAGTTTCATTTTTGTTGGCATTATTAAAGGACCATATACTTCTGTATTTGCTCCCTCAAATATAACCTCACTATCTCCATTCCACTCAATTACTCCCATTGGTTGGTTTGTTCTTTGATCGCGTTTTTCAAATTTAGAACTTTTTAATACATCAATTGTATGTTTTGAGGAACCTAAAATTAAATTCATACGTGAACATCCTTCAATCCATTCTGCAGGAGCAATTGTAGTTTCAATTCCTGCTGTGCATCCAATGTTATATTTTCCAATTGGTTGAAATTCGTTTGGAACTGTAATTTGCATCCAAATTTCAGGTTGAGCTGGTAATTGTGGGTTGGTTAAGATATGTTTGTTTAAAAATTCCCATTCTGGGTTATCTTTAATGAATCCTTTAGGTGTAGCTCCCCATCGTTGAGGGGCTATTTTAACATCGTATTTCTCCAATTCAATGATTGCTTTAACGATATCGCGTGAACGTGCGCCATAGCCACTGTATGTATCAATCGCACAACTAATTACAAAAACTGGTTTACTCATATTTTTTATTTTGATTTAATATATAATTTAATTTTTAGGTTTCCAAATAAATCCTGCAGCTGTTTTCTGTCTTCCTGCAATTGCACTTTTAATATCTCCTCCTAGTTGCCTTTCAGCTTCTGAAATGCTTGGCCATTCTTTAAGGAAATTATTTTGGGTATCAAATTGGAGAATAGGTTTACTTCTAGATTGGTTTGCTTGGGTAGTATCTCTTCCTTTTAAAGATTGGGATATTTTATTTCCCCAAGTTATTTTATCAGTCCCATTTTCCTTCCTTGTATTCCATCTTTTTTGTCCAATTTCAGACATTTCTTCTTTTGTTTTTCCATCCCAAACACTCAACATACTTTTACTTTTCTTGTTTTTGGTATCTTGAGATTGTTTTTTTCCAGTTAACATAGCAGAATATTCTTCTTTTAACCGCTCATATACTCTTGAACCTATAACATATGTTTTTTCTTTTACTTTTTGTTTTCCTATAGCCATCAAAAACAAAGCATGTTTGAGTTTATATTCTTGTGGGTATATTTCACAAAGTAACATATGGCATAAAAAATGTTCACGAGCAGTCAATTCAACAATATTTTCTTTTACGTCTAAACCTCCAATACATTTTGGTACTATATGGTGTTTTTCAACATATCCCTCTAGTTTACGGGTTTGGGCACGCTCAATAATTTGATTGTATATTCTTGTATAATCCATTAGGCACACGTTTGATTATACATATGTGTGCCTATTGGAAAAATATAGCTTTATTTTAATTGTTAGGTGAGATTGTCACCTTATATTTCATTTTTTTGCCATTATCAGTATTATTCATATCCACAATACCAAACACAACAGAATCCTTATCATTAGGATTAATTAATGTAGGTGTTACGAGATAACCTTGTAGACTTTCTAGGTCGCGACGTATTTTGTTTACCAAATCTACAGAGATTTTAGTTTCAATTTCTGTTTTTTCAGATGTTTCTGGGTTGTAAAAACTTGTTTTGTAATTTTCCATAATTTAATTTTTTAATATAATAATTCGTGTCTAATTGTATCTGTTTCTACTTCATTACAGTTGATTAACTCATATTTTGAGCGTGGAGTCCACGTTTCAAATAATTGATCTATCGCGTTAATTGCTCTAACTCCCATATGTTCTCCAGTTAACCCTGCTTCATTTAAAGCCCAATGTCTTCCTGTTTTACCAAGTTCTTTTCTCATTTTTCTATCTAAAGCATATACTTCAGAAATACGAGCGGCTGCATCCTCTGCTGTGCATCTATCATCCCAAATATAAGGTGTTTTAGGTGAACCTTGAATTGAACGATTTGTTGGATAAACCGGAAACGCCCAACAACCATGGTTTTTCAATCTACCAGTGTGGTTTGAAGGTAATTTTGGAGTTGGTATAAACCAATTTCCATACTCGTCTTCAAAACGCATTTGATCTTGCATTCCACCTGTTACGTTTGCTATAATTGGAGTTCCCGCTAAAATTGCCTCTGTTAAAGATAAGCCCCATCCTTCATTTGAAGTTAATAAAATTTGAGCATCGGCAATATTGTATAAGCAATTTAATTGTTTGTGGTCTAATTTGTTTGTTGAAAAATAAATTGCGTTTGGATAATCGTTAAATAAAATATTTCTTACCGCATCCAAATCAGTTCCATGTTCTGAAATAATTTCGGTATGTAAAACTAGAGCACATTTTTCTGCTTTTTCTTTTGGTAATGTGTCTAAAAAGAATCTAAACGCAAGCATTGTATCTGGGATTTGTTTACGTCTAATGTTTCTTGAATTAAAAAATACTACAAAATCCTTTTCTTGGTTACCAAATATTTGGTTTTTAACTGCCTCTAGCTCTTTTAAATCACTTTCCGATTCCATTGGATAAAAATGATCTTCATTTAAACCATGAGGAACATACTCAATAACTTTACTTTTTGCTTTATCACCTAAAACCAACTCGTTTATTAACTTTGTTTGTTTTGAAATTGCTAACAATGCATCACACGACTCGTAAAATGCTTTGTTGTACAGTGGTGCTGGATAATCATCCCAGATGTTTAAATAAATGATTGGCATATGTTTTCTAATCTCATTTTCAATCATAAACAACCACTCAAAATATCTTGGGTCCGTTATTAACATGATTGCATCTGGTTTTTCTAGTTCAATCATGTGACGAATAAAATCTGCATCACCATAACCATTTACAGGGTAAAGAAAAACAGAAGCATCTGTTAAACCTGTGTTTGTGTTTGTGTCTTGAGATAAATCAAAACGTTTACCTTGTTCGGGATGATTGATTGCTCCCGCAATATTAACCCAATTAAAGTGGTGGGCTGTGTTTAAAACTAATTCACGTGCTACTGTTGCTACTCCGGAATGGACTCTAATGTCGTCGCAAATTAATAGGATTTTTTTCCTCTCGTTTTGAGGCAAGTGTTTAAACTTTTCTTTCATATAACTTTATTTTTGTTTTAATTCATCTAATAACATTAAATAAATTTCATCTAATGCACTGACATTAGTATATACTTTTAAATCATTTATTTCTGTTAGATTAATTGTAGAATGTATAAGAACTTGATCATTAGAATCAAGAATTTGGATTCTGACTTTTAAATTTGATTTTTCTGTATGTTCCATATAACTGTTAATTTATTTTAAATGTAAAAACTTATTCTTCGGTTTCCAAGCTTAAGTCATTGTGGTTGTGAACTTGTTTTCTAAATTCCTCGTTTGTTAAATATAGGTGGATTGCTCTTTCACTTAGTTTTTGAAAGCTAAATTTACGCTTAATACACTCTACTCTAAATTGCTCAAATAGATCTTTGTCTATTTTTACGGACGTTAATTGTTGGTTTTTTTCACTCATATGTTTTTAATTTAATATTGTTGTATATACATATGTAGGGATGTCAATAGGTCGCAGAGCATAAATGAGTTTTATAAAAAGGACACCATTTACAATTTTCATTTGGTTTTGGTTGGTGTTCAACTTTTTTAAAACCATTCCAATCAAACGCGCTTTCTATGAATTCTTCTATAGATTTTGTTACTCTGTTTAATTTTACTTTACCTGCCGCCGGTTTAAACCATTGTACTCTTTTTATAACAAATTGTTCACTTTCAAATATTTTACGTTTTACAATCATGAATTCAACATCAATGTTTTCTAAAGGCATATTGTATAGCTCGGAAAAATATTTTTTATAAGCTATAAGTTGAAATTGTTTGTTTTCGTCTGCTTTTTGTTTTTTGTTCCAACCTTGTCTGCTTGTTTTGATATCTATGATTTTAATTTTGTTTGTTGGTTCGTGGTACAAAACAATATCTAAAAAACCTTGAAACATTATGTTTGGTAATTTTGGATCAGGAGATAGTATAAGTGGAATTTCACATCCAACTAAATGCCATCCTCTTTTACCAAAATGTTTTCCTCTATCTTTAGCTATCTCTCTTATAATCTCTACTCCATCTTCGTAAAATTCTCTTAACTCGTCTGGGGTTACAAAATGTTGGTTGTTGTTTGCTTTGTATTGTTTTTTGTATTCTTCTCTAAGTTTTTCCTCTAGCATTTCAGAGGTATTGATTCGGTCTGCTTCTGCTCCACTTTGTTCGTAAAATACAGTTAGGTAATGCTGGAGTGTTTCGTGTAATGCTGTTCCAAAAACTGTATGGATTGTAGAGGTAAATTGTTTGTGTCCTTCTTTGTATTGGAGTGACCATTTTTTAGGGCACTCATTGAACATAGAAAATTGGGAATATGAAATTGATTTTTGGGTTGCATAATCAATTTCGGGTAAAACCTTAGTTTTTATTTCCTTTAATATAGAAGGTAGTTTTTTCTTGGCCATAGGGTAAAGATACAAAAAAAGCCTGCCAAAGGCAAGCTTTCTTGAGAATATCTTGATAGCGATAAAAGTATTCTCTTACTGTAACCAGCAAACGGTCCTAAGCCGTTTCTTGAAATTTGTTTAGTAATTGAGTATTTTTTTCAATTAACTTTAAACGTTTAGCTAAATTGCCTCTATTACGTTTTTGTTTACCTTCTTTTTTTGCTTTAGACATTTTTTATTTTATTATGCCAGCTCTTAACTGCCAACGTTTGATTTCTTCAATATTTTCTTGAGGGCCAATTATGTTTTCGTAATCGATCATCCCTAAGGTTCCACCTAAACGAGACAAATCAATTGCGTTTTCTGCAACACGGTGTAAATCCATGTCGTCTTTTGCATCTTCTCTAGCATATTCGAGTAAACGAATAAATAGAGGAATATCTAATTTGACTGTGTCTCTTGGGTTCATTTTAGTAGTTGTCTGATTTTAATTATTTTTCAAATTCGTCTTCGATACTTTTCTTTATCATATCTAAAGTAATACCTTCCATTCCTAAATCAGGTTGGTTATATTTATTTCTAAACATTTCTAAATCATCTTCTGGAGAAGATATAGTCATGATTTCATTAGCAATTTCCTCAGCATCATCGTACCCCATATTTTTAATAAGTTCGATTAATTTTTCTTCATTATAGAAATAATCACCATCCTCTTCATAGAACAATGTTCCCAATGCTTGATTTTCATTTTCATTTAAAGTATATTTTTGGCTTAAAAAATGTTCAAAAGCATCTTCATATGTTTCTTTTTTGCGGTCAGCAAATGGATTGTTAATAGCACTCATTCCAATAAAATTTTCGTTTAAAGAATCTTTTTCTGATGGAGTGTTAAGTTCTTCTAATTTTGTTTTATATTCGCTTTCTGTGATCACACCTGAAAGGAATTGCATGCGTAGTTGTTCTTGTGTCATTTTATTTTTGGTTTCAAATATTACATTAAATTTTTTTTCTAGGTCATCTAATAAGGAATCTAAATAATCAAATGTATAATCTTCCTCTTCTAAATCTAGTTCCCCAGACATTATATCTTGGTAAGGAATTTCAACATATTGTTTAAACCAATCTAGTAGATCAGTTTTACTATTTTGAATATAATCTAAGGCTTTGTCTATTCGTTTTCCTAAATAAACAAAATCACTACTTTCCTCATTTAATTCCATCTAAATCTTTTCTACTATTAATAGCTAATTGATCTATTTTTTCTTTAAATTCGGGGGATAATGTTTTTTTATTCTCTTGAATACCTGCTAATTTTTTCATACGTTTTTTTTCGTTGAAACCAATAGCTGCCTTTTCGTATATTCCCTTATTATTCATTTATTATAAATATTATGGAGTTTTTGATTCACGCAATGTTTTTAAAGCTTTTTGCATGTATAAAATATCGTCTAACTTTTCCTGGATGCTATGTTCAAGCCAATCTTCTAGGGATAGATCTGATCTATCTAGATCTGTATTATATTTTTGTTTTCCTGTGGTGGCCCTTTCAATAAATTTGTCTATAATTGAGTCAACAATTGAGTCTGTTGTTGGAATTACTCGTTCGTTTTCTCCAATTGATATTCCGTATGGTTTTCCTGTTAAAGGATCTTTTTGTGGTACAAATGTCATTTCATTAATTTTTTAGCTTCTTTTTCATCTACTCCCATATCATAAAGGACTCTACGAACACCATGTTCACGTAAAATGTCAATGTACTCTTCTGCTTCACCTAAGCTACATTCAAAATACTTTGCTACATGCTCTACCAATATAGCAGGCTGTTTTTTTGTCCTTGATTTGATATACTTCAAGAACACCTTGTTTTTTGGAATCATCTCTCTATAAATTAAATATATTTGTTTTTTGTTGTCGTATGGTAGAGTTTGAATATAATTTGCTAATTCAACATAGTTTATATTCATAGATACATATCGATGTATCATATAAGAATTCCATTTATCCCACGACTCCTCAGAGATATTTTCAATTGGTGTTTTATAGAGGGTGATTTCGTTTAACCACCCCCAAATATCTTTTATCTGTTTTTTAGACATCTAAAGAAATATCTTTGTATTCGTCACGGATTTCTTTTGGAAGGGAATCTGGTAAGATTTTTTTACTGTCCAAATCGTAAAATACTGGGACTGGGATAAGCATGTCCTCGTCTGATCCAACTAGGAATTTAGATACTTTACGGATTACTACTGCTTGTCCAAATAATTTACCTCCATCAAATCCTTCAACGGATGTTGTGTTTTGGAAGTCAATGTTTAATTGTGGTTTTTCTTGCATTTTATTTGTTTTTATTGTTTCTATATTCTATAAAGTCATGGATAAATCCTGCTGCAACTATCAGGTTCATTCCCAATGACATGATTAATTCGTGTATATCTTGGTAAATTGAGGTCATTAAATGTATATGTCCTACTGTCCAGAAAGGTACGGCTAAATTATTTGATACCCACGAAAGAGTGTATTTTAAAAAATGTTTCATATTACATCTATAATCTTTGCAATTGCAGACATTACATTAATTTCTTTGTCTATTCTAAAATTTGCTTGATATAAATGCTCGTTTAATATAATTGCAACAGATCCTTCTTTGCCGGGGGCATATTTTGGAGCATGTTCAAATAAATTACGATATAGTTCTTCAAAGTCTTTAACATTTGAATCTGCTATGATTTGTCGGATTGTAAGCCATTTTTTCTTACCTGCTAGTTCCTTTAATACCTCTTTAACATAGTTGTTTGAGGTTAAAACTGTTTCATCTAATACAATAGCATCATCTTTTACAGACATTTGTAAAACATTTAACATTTTACGCATGTCAGGATAGTATTTAACAATTAAATTTTTTATATCATCTTGCTTGTAAGATAAATTAAGTTGATCAGCTAAAATCCAAGTCAAATGATTATACACATCCATTTTAGTTGGAGGTACAATTTTAAGGGTATGGCATCTGGATTGTAAAGGATCAATAATTCGCTCTATAAAGTTACAAGTTAAAATAAAACGTGTTGAGCGGGAAAATGTTTCAATTACGTTACGTAAAGCGGCTTGTCCTTGTACTGTGATAAAATCGGCTTCATCTAGAATTACTACTTTAATACCTTTCCAAGATGCAGCACTAGCAAATCCCTTTACTTTCTCTCTAATAGTGTCGATTCCGTTTTCATCACTTGCGTTTATATAAAGGTAATCGCAATCTAGGTTTTTAATTATAATTTTAGCTAATGTTGTTTTACCTGTACCTGCAGGTCCATAAAATATAAAATTTTGGATATCACCTAGGTTAAGGTATGTTTGGATTGTGTCTTTAATACTTTCGTTACCAACGTATGTTTCTAAAGTGGTAGGGCGAAAACGCTCTACATATAACGTATTTTCTTTCATAACCTAATTATACAAAAAAAGCCTGTCAGAGACAAGCTTTTCAAATTATTTTATAATACCTGCTCTCCTTTGAAAGTCTCGTTTTAATTTTCCTTCCATTAAGTCAGTTAATATTTTACTAGCTTCATTTTGTACAGCAGCTCTTTCACTATTATTTTTAAATCCTTTAATTCGTAAAACAGCTAAATCTGATTCTTCAGATGTAAATATAGATACTGATAAATTGGGGTATTTTTTAGTTAAAGTATCTTTAATATCATCTGCTACATAGTTATCTACATCTTTGAATTCAATAGGTTTAAGTGTTTTAACTTCAGGGGATGCAGTTGCTGGTTTTTCATTATCTGTTCTTTCAACATTAACTATTTCAAACCCAACATTAGCATTATCCATAATAGTAGTAAGTACTTTTTCTAAGTATGCTTTAGAATTAAATGGACTATTCTTTTGAGGGAATGTAATTTTATCTCCATCTACTACATAATGAGTTCCCTCAATCATTACACCACCTAAATTTTTCATATTTTCTCCAGTTTTAGGAGGAAAATATAAATTTGATTTAGGCCCAAATATCCCAGTAGTTTTATTTTGATCAAATGTTAGATTAGTTAATTCATTAATAGCCTCATCATCATCATTAATTTCTAATTTAGTCTTAACATTATCCCAATTCGGATGACGTGTGATAATATCTTTTATTTTAGCTTGTTTAGCTGTAAAATTTAAATTCATCCAGTCTTTTCTAGCTGCTTTTTCTTTTTCGTTTGGATTTGGAGGGCCAAAAACTTTTTCTATGTTAGATCTATCACTTAAGTTTTTAGAATAGATACCATAATTTTCTTTATTTTTTAAAGCCTCAACTGCTGCTTGTATGTCTGTAGGTTGGATTGCTAGATCATATTGTTGATATGTTCTTTTCATTCCATCGCCTTCTTGGTCTTCTATTTCTCGTAAAATGTCTCTAAATTTCATAATTATAAATATGTAAAAAAAGAGACCCGTTACATTGGGTCTCCATAAATATTATAGCGTTTAGCTGGTTCGGGTTGAATTTCTTTTTCCTGGCTTCGTATAACATAGAGTTTACTGTCTAAAGGAGCTAAACGAAATTCTACATTTTCTTGGTTTTTTTCAAACCATGCCTCTAAAGCATCAGTTATTGACTTGTGAATCACTTTACTTTTATCATTTACAAGCACCCACTGATCTCCAGGGGGTACTCGTGTAGCGATGATTTCATTATATTCTGTTACTTGTAGCATATCTTACATTATTCCCATCATAGGATCCATTCCAGTTTCTTTTTTATCTTCTGGATTGTCTACTACAACGCATTCGGTTAATAAAATGGTTCCTGCAATGGAGGCGGCATTTAATAAAGCATTTTTAGTTACTTTTTGGGGATCTAAAATACCTGCTTCTTTCATGTTAACAATATTTTCTGTTTTGATGTTGAAACCAAACCATGGGTTTGAACCTACTTCACCTGCTTTTCTAATTTCCATATTAATTGGGTACATTTCACTTTCAGCATATCCTGCATTATGTAAAATTGTTTCAAATGGTTTACCACAAGCTTTATAAACTAATTTTTTACCATAATTGAAATCATCTGAATCTGATTTTTTATAGGTAAGACCTTCACGTGCATATAATAAAGCAGAACCACCACCTGGTACAATACCATCTTCTAGAGCACATTGTGTAGCGTGAAGTGCATCATCTACTCTATCTTTTTTCTCTTTCATTTCAGTTTCAGTACTTCCACCAACATGAACTAAAGCAACTCCACCTATAAATTTAGATAAACGTTCTTGTAGTTTTTCAACTTCAAACGGTGTTTGTGCTTTTTCAATTTGTGCTTGTAACTCTTCTGCTCTAGAGGTAATTGCCTCAGCTGTTCCATTACCATCAATTATTGTGGTTTTTTCTTTAGTTACTGTAACTGTTTTAGCTTCACCAAACCATTCCCAATTGAATTTGTCTAGTTTCATACCTTTATCTTTGTCAAATACAGTACCACCAGTCAAAATTGCAATATCTTCCAAAATCAATTTTCTACGCTCACCAAAATCAGGGGCTTTAACAGCACATACTTTTAAAGTACCTCTCATTTTGTTTACAATTAAGGTAGCTAAAGCCTCTCCATCAATATCTTCTGCGATGATCAAAAGTGATTTTCCTTTTTGAGATATACCTTCCAAAATAGGAAGCAATTCTTTTACTTGAGTGAAACGGTAATCTGCAATTAAAACATAAGCATCTTGAAGTAACGATGACATAGTGTTATTGTTGGTTACAAAGTATGGAGATTTATATCCTCTATCAAATTGCATACCTTCAACAACCTCTAAATATGTTTCGTCTGTTTTTGATTCCTCAATATAAACTACACCTTCACGTCCTACTTTTTCCATAGCACGAGCAATCAATTTTCCTACCTCAGCATCATTGTTTGCTGAGATAGTTGCGATTTGTTCAAGTTGTTCTTCGGAGGTAATTTTTTCAGATCCTTCTTTTAATGTAGCTAGTACTTCTTTTACACCAGCATCAATTCCTCTTTTAATCTCAACGGCATTTGCTCCAGCGTTTAATTTAGATAAACCACCTTTAACTAACTCACGTGCTAATAGGGTTGATGTTGTTGTACCGTCTCCAGCATGATCAGCTGTTTTAATAGCGGCTTGTTTAACCATTTGTGCTCCCAAATTTTCAATTGGGTCTTCCAATTCTGAGATGTTCTTCGCGACTGACACCCCATCCTTTGTAGATGTAACTGTTCCGTTTTCAATGTAAACTACATTTCGCCCATTTGGACCTAAAGTAGATACTACTGCATCTGCTAAAGTATCTATACCTTTAACTAGTTTTTGACGAGCATCTGCTCCAAATTCAATTCTCTTACTCATTGTCTACTGTTTTAATTTTAGCTAAAATTTCATTTTCTCTCCCGATGTAATATTCGTTTCCTTCAAATTGAAGTTTTGAAAACCCCATTGTAGGTAAAATTACAATATCTCCTATTTGTACATCACATGGTACAAAACCAACTCCTGCTACTGTCCTTCCAGGACCAACAGCAACTACTTCACCTTGTTCATTTCTATCTTTACCTGCATCAGGTACAAAAATAGAACCATACATTGTTTCTTCTGTCTCAAGCGGTTTTACAATAACCGCATCAAATAATGCTTCTAATTTTCTCATATTTCTAACTTGTTTAACATTGATTCCATTCCTTCTTTAACTTTATTCCAAGTGTTAATATATTCTTGAATTGAATTATATTCTCCTGGGTTTTGATAAAATTTTTCTTTTGCAATTCGGTTTAGAGCGTTTTTAAAACTAGTGTAATAACCAATAGTGATTTCTCTTTCTTTGCCAGATGCTTCACCTCCTCTAAATCCTTTTTCAGCAATTTTTTTCTCCATTAAAGTAAAATTAGATGAATCCTTTACTATATAGTAAGGTTCAATTAATGGGTCTTTAATAATACAATAATTAGATTGTGTGTCATTTTCGTCCCTAGAAGGACGACCTTTACCTTTTGTTTCTGCCATAACTAAATTTAAATTTATAACTATAATATACGAAAACTTATTTGAATGAGCAAATTATTTCTCAAAGTCTATAATAATATTCATTATTTTAACTAAACTTTCTAAACGTTCAATTATTTTTTCTTCAATATTTGGATTTTGATTTTCATAGTAGGGATCAATTAGATCTGACTTTATATTCAAATACATTTGATGGAAACCTTTTATTAAATTTTTAAAAGCTATAGCTTCACTTGGGTCTTCTTTTACAATAGCTTCAATTTGAGAAAAAACAGATTCAAGTTTTTTGTCTAAAAAACGAATTCTATCAAATTTATTCATTGTTTAATTTTATTTTACCATATTGAGCTACATATTCATGTGCTAATTTTTCTAAATTTAAAAGATTATTAACAAAATTTTCATCTTGTTTAATTTCTTCTATTTTAGCATTGTATTCACTTTCAGTAATAATACCAGCCAGTTTTTGCATATATAAAAATTCTTTATCCATAGTTATACATATTAAAAACTACTTTCTTCTTTACGAACCATATAATATGTACTGGTTATATTTTCTGAATTGAATTCAAGTTTCATTAAACCTTGATAGCTTAACCAAATATATCCTTCCTCTAAATCCTTATTTTCTTTTAATATGTTTCTAAACATATCTGAGTTGAATGGGATTTCAACTTTTTCCTGTTTAATTTTACCATATAGCTGGTAGGTAATTTTGTTGTTGTGGCCTTGCTCGTCTCCAAATGTAAACAAACACATATTATCTCCATTCAAATCTAGATCAACAGAGATAGTCATTGAACCTATACCTGTTAAAGCATTTTTGGCTTTAACTAAATTGTCAACGTGTTCTTTTTCTAAAGTCAAACAGGCATCCCATTCTGGTTCTGTAACGGAAGCTACTTTTCCAATCAATAAAGGATCTGCAAGTGCATAAGTTAAGTTAAATGAGTTGTCTGCAAAGTGCATTTTAGTGTAAACGCTTTTACCTTTTTCTAAATTAAACATCAAGTCATTTGATGTAATAGAAAGTAGGTTAAGGAATTTTTTGGTATCAAAGATAGCTAATTCACTATCCTCTACATCAAAACCATCATATACTATTTTACCTATTACCTCTTTATTTACAGACATAAAGTCTATAGTGAGTGTATTATCTTTTATTTTCCACTTGACAGATTCGTTTTCGCCCAAGTAGTATTTGTTTATAACAGATTGTAGAACTAATTTATTTACCATATATTAAATGTATGAAATATTTTTTAAATATCCTAATTAAAATTAAAAAATTTCGCTTTAAACGGATTTAAGTTTAATACCCATCCAATATCATTGTATACCCCTTCTAATTTATTTCTAATCACACTATCAAATAACCCATCACGGTCAATATACTTGTTTACTATATCTAGTATTTCAGGGGCATCATTGTATCCGTTTAATCCAATTACCTCAATTTGATATGGGTTTGGTTTTAAAATGGCTATATACATCTTATCTCCAATTGTAAATTCGGGATATTTTTTAGTTAAACCTTTAAAACGTAATATATCATTTGTTATGATAGCTGCTTTTGTATTAACAGGACATTTCAATTTTAGTTTAGAGAACAATTCGCCAGGGGCAGGTTTACGTTCAGTATATTCACCTATTTTTTTAAGTCCAGTAGGTTTCAATAACTTTTTCCATTCTACAGTTTGGATTGAATTTTTAAAATCCATTACATCCTTGTCTATTTCTTCTTTTGGTTTAGAGAATAGGATATTTTTGATTAAGTTTTCTCCAAAATTTCTAAAGTAATCTGGGAAGTTAGATTTCATGATGTCTAATCCCTTCATCTCTAGTTCCTCAATTGGTACACCTTCTTTGTTTACAATATAAATAGCGTATCTACGTTTACCGGCCCAATATGCTTTTTCAGCGATTACCTCTTGCTTTAATACAAAGTGGTGTTTGCCGTGCATATTGAATAGATTTTGCGTAATACTGTTTAGATTTCCGTTTGCTACTGATTGGAGTTCCTCAGTTAGTACAAGTAATCGATTAATTTTTTCCTCACGATCATTGTAGTTTAAATCAGGGTTACGTTTTTTAAGCAAATCAGTTAACTCCATATACAATGAATCAGTATCTGACGCGATAACAAATTTTCTAGGTTCAATTTCAAGTTGGTCTGAGATATACTGGTTTACAAAATCAATACTTTCGCGAGTTAATCTCTGTCCGCTGTTTGTAATAGCTGCAGAACATATTTTAAACCCATCTGTAAAACGCCATGAATTAATTGCATATGTACCATATAAAGCGTTTTGTAAGATTTTGAATGCTAACTGGTATAGGTCATATAGTTTGTAATTTGCCCAATCTTCTGCTTTACCTGCTTTTTTCTTAAGTGCTCTATAGTGTTCCCTTTGATCAAACCAATCCTCTAATACTGTACAAGCAATACTTTTCTTATCTGTTGTAAAAAACGCTCCACTAGCTGAAATTGTCCAATTATTGTCTTCTATCAATTTAATTAAGGCACCTACAGCTATAGTTGCATCTTTAAGTTGATATGAATGTTTGTTGAGTTTTTGTATATGTATTTTTTCCTCAGGATCTCGTTGTTTAAGTTGTTCAAGTGAATTGTACTGCTCGTAATTATTTTTTGTAACTATTCTACCAACTAATGTTTCAACACCCAAATTAAGCGATTTGATAATTGAAGGATATAGTGAGGTAAAGTCGAGGTCACTTACATCTGAATATAGTCCAGGTATAGGATCAAGTAGATATCCTCCAGCATATGAATCTTTTTTCTTTACTGTTTTGGGATTACGAGTAATATATTTGCCTGAAAGTGTTTTGATTATGATTTGTTTGTCCTCAAAACTATATACAGTACCTTCAACTGTAGGGGTACCTCGTTGATTTACAACGTGATCACCTAACTCTAACTCTCTAATGGTTGGATTTGTAGTAGTAGGTTTGTTTGGAGCAATTATATTCCTGCGCTTTAAATACGTTAAAATAGCACCTTCATTCAATATGGTGTTGTAGTAAATTGACTCGTATGGTGTATGACATAAATGGGAAATCAAAACAGTTAACTCAATAAATTTTTGTTTTTCCTCTAGCGCCTCTATAATCTCAACATCTCGAATGTTATAGTCTATAAATTTGTTTGGATCTTCTCTAAATAAAGTATCTAAATTACCATTGTATTCTATTTTTCCTAGTTTAGCATATTTTAAACCTATATCTCCCAATTTATATGATGGTTCTTCCTTCATCATATACTTACGAAGTAAGTGCATATAGTCTAAACTGTTAACTAAACCAATACGAATTGGGGAATTTGGTTGAGATGATATTTCCTCAACTTTACCTACAGGAGATAAACGATATACTTCATCTCCTAAACGTCTTTTAATTCTGTAATATAAATACGGAATATCAAAGAAATCACTATTGTATCCTACTACAATTGTAGGATCCATTTGTTCCCATTTGGATAAGAATTTACGTAATAGAGTATTTTCGTCAGGACAAGGTACAATTACTTTACCATCTTGATTTAGTTCCTCAATTTTACCTGCTTTATCCAAGATAAAACATATCTTTTCTTTGGTTGTAGTATCAATTAAAGCAATAGCTGTAACTTCAGCATTTGCTTCCTTAATGGTTTGTGGTGTAAGTGCACCTAAAATTTCAATCTCAATATCTAAATAAACTGTATTATGGTATGAGGGCATATCATCTGTCTCGTAGTACAGATCCCTCAACAATACAAGTTCACGGTCAATATCTTTTTCTAAAATAGTAGGATCTTTTCTATCGTACTTGCCTTGAAGGGGAGAACAACGTTCACCAAACAGTGTTTCAAGTTCTCCCTCTTCATCAAGTTTATAGACTGTGGGCCAATAAGTGAATTTGTGTATTCCTTTTTTATCGTCCCTAAGAAAGTAATGCCATTGATCCTCTCCGGGTAATCTTGAATAGAAAACTGCTTGATACAAAACCTTTTATATTTTATTATTTTTTAGACTTTTTTGTTGTTTTAGCAACTGGCTCTTCTATTACTGTTTCTTCAACTACTTCTGTTTCAACTACTGTTTCCTCTACAACTGGCTCTTCTATAGCTACCTCTTCTACAATTGGTTGTGGATTTAATGTGTTTTCTAGTTCAGTTAAAAGATTCAATACAGTTGTTTCTGGGCCTGAAAATCTAAATGGCCTTGAAGTAGAAATAAAAGTTTTAATTTCGCTGATGATTTGTTCTGGTGTTTTCATATGTTATTGTTTAAAAAATTTACTTAAATCGGGTCTAAAATAGTTAATATTTTTCATTACTTTTCTATCAGATGTTCTATAGACAATATAATAGTTTCCAACCTTTTCATAGTGACATGGTTCCTTTTGCTCTTGGGAACGTACTCTAACGGTTTCTTGTGCCTCTTCCTCACTTGAGCAAGCCTTGCTAAGATTCGATGCTTGTACTTCTTGATACGCGGGCCATATTTTATCCTTAAGACCGTGTAGCATAGCACCATTGCCAAGCGAGACATACGTAATGTCACACAAAGCATCAAGAACTTCAACAATGTCCCCTGTTTCACACGCATGCTTATATTCCTCGAGTTCTTCCAAAATGAAATTATAGACAAACATCCACTCCTTCTCAGCGGGAATGACCGGATTATAATTATTGGGTTTTCCCATAACTGCATTGAATTCTTCAACTTCGGATACAAATGGTACATAAGTAGATTGGGATTTTGCTTCTTCAATTTCTTCTTTTAATCGAGTCCATTCTTGAATTACGTCATCTCCAAGTTCAATTTTAGACATCATTGATAGGTCTATAACTTGGTTTCGCAATAAATTAATTAACTCATCTTGTTTTTGTTCTAGTGGAGTCATAACTTATTAAAATGGGTTAAATTCATTTGAGATGTTTGAATGGACTGTGTTTAAAACTTCAAGTTTATCTTGAGCGTCTGTTAATTGGGTTACAAATTTATCCATTTCTTCTAAATGTTGTGGATGTTCTCCAATTCCAACTGAACTTTCAAAATAAATTGCTAGTGTTGCTTTTGCTTCTGCAATTTGAGCTTCGTACTTTGCTTCTAAAGCTCTATAAAGTAATTGTGATTTTGTCATAATTTTTAAATTTGGTGTCCTCCATTGTTTATTTTAATTGAATCAAAAAATTCTTTACGTGCTTGATTATCGTTTTCTAAAAACACACCTGATGCTTTGGTTGTAACCATTGAGGCGCCTTGATGTTTAACACCTCTACAAGATACACAATTATGTGTTGCTACTACTGTAACTATTACTCCGCGGTTAAGTTCGCAAATTTTGTTTACAGCATTATGAATTGCAGATGTTAATTGCTCTTGAATTGCTCCTCTACGACCGAATAATTCAACTATACGGTTCAATTTAGATAAACCAATTACTCTACCTTCATTTCCTACAACATATCCAATATGTACAACTCCTCCAATTGTTTGGTGGTGATGTGAACATATTGAGGTAACTGGAATGTTTCTTTCAATTACAATACCATCGTATCCGTCGCTTGGGAATGAAGTAATATCGGACATTGCTGTATATCTCCCAGCAAATAAATCAAACACATATGCTTTTGCTACACGGCGTGGAGTATCTGCGGAGTTTGGATCGTTTTTCCAATCCACACCCAATGCTGTTAAAAATTCACCGTAAGCTTTTTCTGCTTTTTCTACCATGTCCCATTTTTCTTGTTCGGTAAGTGGAAAACCAGGTGCAACTCCGTTTGCAAAACCTATTTGTACACATTCTAAATCTGTGTGTTGTTTTTTTCTTGTATTTTCAGACATATAACTAATTATTTTATATAAATGTACAAAGGATATTTTAAATATCCAAATTAAAGTTTGTAATCTTGAATTGTTTTTGCATCTACTTTTTCCCAAGGGTAATTTATCCAAGCATCTGAGAAAAATTTATTTGCTGAGAATTCTGGATTAAAATGGGAGGTATGGGGTTTAAAATGTAGGCAGGCAAATTTAGTTTTTGGGTATTCGAGAAAAAACTCATGAAATGTTTCTCCACTATCACAAATATCATCTACTACCAAAAGATTAGGTGAATTTGGATTTTGAGTCATAGGAATACCTAGTTTATGTGAAAGTAAAACAGCAGGGATAAGTCCTCCTCTTTGTAAACCATAAATATATTCAATTTGAATTCCTGATTTAATTATTTGGGAGCATAAAAGTTCAACTAATTCTTCTATTTCATCCCACGTAACATAAAACTTTTCCATATTTTTAAACATCTAATGTTTTATCCCAAGCTGATATATGTAAGCGGGTTAAACCTACAAATTTATATTTTTTGGCCATTTCAAGCACCCATTGAGTTCTTTCATGAAAATCATCTTGACTATCTAAACCAGGCATACAACATACTCTTTGAAGTGGGATATTGAATGGTTCGATAAAATCCCTAAACATTTCTTCAATGTCATTTTCGTTTGAAATAACGAATTTGAATTGATAGTTTCTATGTTCCATAATACGTTCAATAGCAACAGGTACAATTCGTTGTTTTTCTGTCATACCTGAATTGGATAATTTAGGGGAACAATTAATTTGGTCAAGATCTTTAAATAAAGCATCTTCAATATAAATTGTACCATTAGTTTCTATTTCATAATATGCGGTGGTTAGATCAACAGATAAGTCTATTGATTTCCAGTATTTGTGAAAGTTAACAATAGCTTCTTGGTGCCCTTTAATTGTAGGTTCACCACCAGTCCAAATAATATGAATTAATCTATTCTTAATATCTTCGTATATTCCTTGTTCTTTCCATCTATCAATTAAGTATTGGAAATCTTTGTTTTCTCCTCTAAACAACCATTGAGATGTACTATCACATGTCCAAGTTGCTTTTCCTTCAACTTGTAAATCCCCCTCAAATATTTCACCATTTTCTAGGTTTTTTTCCTTCATCAGTTTATTGGTGAATAAGCGGGACATCCCACAAGTTAAATTACAGTTCCCTAAACGTACAAAGTACGAAGGTACACCTGTAGAAAATCCTTCTCCTTGTACACTATAAAAATCACTGGAGATAAGTAATTGGGTTTTTTCTATTTTGCTCATATTTTTAATTTTGGTTCCATAAACCTTTTATTTGTGACTCTGTTAAAACTCCGGCTTGTTTTGCTACCGCTCTATTATCTCTAGTTACTACAATTGTAGGAACATTTCGTATACCGTATTCTGCAACTAAATCAGGATTTGCATCTACATCAATAAATTGTACAGGCAATTCACGGCTTACTTGTTCCATAATTGGTTTAAAATTTTTACATGGGCCACACCATGCTGCGCTAAAGTAAAGTATTTTTTTCATTTTGTTAAAATATAATTAAATTTAATATCACCAAAAGTGGTTGTAACGGTATAGTAACTATTCTCCATAACTTGCTGAGTTTCTTTCATGTTCATAAACTTCTACTTTGGTAGCTCTAACTCTACTGTTGGTTTCTTCTCGTAAAAAATCATTTATTGTTTTATAAAGGTATTCTGCAAATCGTTCACATCCTGTTGCAGGTAAAATACGTAATTGGATTATACCGTCTTCATCCATTTGTTTGAAATGCTCTAAATACGGATCATCCTCTGCTACAATTGTAGTATGATCTAGCAAAAATGTAAAATAATCTTTTGGAGACATACCAGAAATTGATGTTTTTGCACGTTTCATACCACCAAAATCCCATACCCAATTTCTATGATCTAGTTCACCTTCAAACCATACTCTAAATGATACTGCGTATCCGTGTAAGAATTTGCAATGAGTTCCGTCTGCTTTCCATTGACGAAAACATGTTGAGTATCCATCAAATAATTTTGTTGAGTTAAATTTTGCCATTTTTTTTAATTTTTTTAATAGATTCAACTAATTCCTTTTTAACTTCAGGTAAGGATCCAATTGTAATGTATTCTGGAAAGAACATGTTTAATCCTATTCCAACACAAACTATAATTTCATTTCTTTTATTCATAAGTTTTTGATGCAAATCCCAATTTAATATACTATTTTTTTGTGTTTTATTTTTCCATTCATTCCAATCCTCTGGGGTCATTGAATCTAAAGCTGAATCTAATTCTTTGTTTAGTTTATCCCAATTAGCCATTATGTGTTTCTAATACCTTTGTTACTTCGTTTACTACGTGTTCCCAAGTTACAGGACCTGTTTCATCTTCATATATTACAGGATCTTTTCTTCCCAACTTGATAAACGCTTCTACTCTTTCTACACTTGAAGCTGATTTATAATCTGAGTTACCTGAAGGGTATGGTTTATATGAGGTGTTAGTTCTTTTATATACTTCGTCAAATTCCAAACCTAACTCTTTACATAACACTTCTCCATCTTGAAGGATGGTGAATTTATCTCCATAAAGGTATGGTGTAAAGTAACCAACCATTTCTGCGTCCCAATTTCCTAAACGGAATGCTTGATCGTCTGCATCCCTAAATTCTTGTCTACAATCAGGATAAACTCCAAAATCTCCAGCGTGAATACCTAACGCAATATCACAATTTTCCCCAGTTCTATTTGCTACCGAAAGTGCAACTGCTTGTACGATTGAAGCAAATATTTTGTTACGATTTGGGACTACGGTTTGACGTTGATTTTCTTCAGCATAGTGTCCTTCAGGTACTTCATCTCCACCTGTTACAAGTGCTGAGTTAAGTAAATCAGATAATCCATTTAATTGGATTTGGCGGTAGTTAATAGGGGTAAAATTTTCTCCTATTACAGTAATAGTGGCAAAATCATCTTGTATCGTTTTTTCAGAACACCCATTTAAATAATCTACCAATGATTGAGCGCGTTCAAGCTCAACTCGATGTTTTTGTCCATAATCAAATGAAATTGCTGTTACTGTATCGTACTCTTTCAAGCAACGAAGCAACAATGTACTGGAATCCATTCCTCCAGATAGGGATATTACTACATGTTTCATATTATTGTTCTTCTTTGTTTAATCTATCAAATTCTTCTTTTGGTAATCCTCTCATCAACATATAAGCTTCAAAATCAATATCCAAGAGTCTCCAATGGTCATACCACTCTAATTTCCAGAGTTTTCTATATTCTTCAAATGTCTCTTTTGCCATAACTAAAACGGTAAATCGTCATCATCAATATTTCCTGTCCAATCATGTCCTTTAGGTAAATCGTCCATATGAATTGGATATGGTTCTCTGAAATAAAAATCAAGAAAATTTTTAGGATACAAAAGTACTTTTCCTGTAAATTTGGGGTTTGAAATTTCTCGAGATTGAGCTTTAATTCCTTGAGTTCTAGCGGTTTCATAAACTTCTTTACCTAATCCTGGCCCTGCTGGTTTTCCTAGGTAATCATATAAACTTAAATATTCCATAACTTTTTTATTTGGGTTAAATATAATAAAATTAGATATGGACTCCAAATTAGAGTCCATTTATTTCACGAAATTTTCGAACATTATATTCTATAAGTTCAGGTTCGATAAAATCTTCACTTACATCTTGATATTTGTTCATATTAGCTACTGGTTTAGGAGATATACCTAAACTAGAGTACATTCTTTTTTCAATTCCCGCCATAATTGGATTTGAAGTATCAATTGATTCTATACATTTAATATTTTTGTATAAACCAAATTCAATAGGTGAAGCAGTTCCAAGTAAATGTACTCTATCTGATGGGGATAAAAGTTTATCATCATACATTTGTGAAAGTGCCATAAAACGTCCAACTGCTTTTCCAAAATCTTTATCAGGATGTGGGGCTAAATCATGGTAGTATTGTGCACCGTATGAAAATGCTATTTTCTTGTATCCAAAATCTTTGTAAGATTGAACACATAAATACGCTTCATGTAATGATTTTGCTTGAACTACAGCTACTTTTGTAACACCTTCAGGTAATTCAACAGTTGACCATTGTTTTGCGTTTCTAACAGATGCTGTATAGTCTTCCCAAACATCCGGTACAATAAACTCATTTGGTTTAATTTCATTTACCCAATACATTAAACGTTCTGTATTGTATGCTTCTCCAAGTTCATGGAGGGAATTGTCCATTACAATATATCGGCTCATTTCCTTTGACTTGTAGAAGAAATTACGATATTCTTCGTTTTCATCCATTAAATGGGGTAAGCAGTAATCGTAGTCGTTGAATTCTCTACTTTTTTCTAAGAGGCAAAATGGTACCTCATGTGATAATTTTACTTTACGCATATTCATATTTTTGTTCTTCTAACACTTGTTGAGCTGTTTCTGGGTCTGCAAAGCGAGCTGCATCATATCCAATCCAACGTAAACCCATTGGGGTAGTTCCTTCATTAATTATACCATATAAAATGTAAACACGTTGTTCAAAATTGTTTACGTATTCTTGTTCTACTCTATATTCCTGTCCCTCTTGTAAAACCGCACCTGAAGGTAAATTCTTGTCATTTATACAAATTACTCTTTTCATTTCCAATCTATTTTAAAATTTACTACTTTTCTAGCATAATCGTTTACTCTAGGATAACCTGTATTGTAGTATCCTGCTACAATAGCCCAATCTTTGTATGTTTTGTATAACATTTTTAAATACTTCATTGAAGTTTTTACATTATATTTTACATCAGTTCGCAATTGTTCTCTAGATACTTTATCTTTGTTTACCCAACGTGCCGTTGAAAGTAAAATTTGCATTGGTCCTTCAGCACCTGTACAAGATGTTTGAGCAGGATTGTATCTCCATTGAAATGGACCATTATATCTTGTTTCTGCGTATGCTATTCCAAAAGCAAAATTTGCAGGTATATTAAATGTATCTGCGTATGCTTTAATGTACTTGTACATTTGTAGGCATGGTGGTGAACCTTGGTCGATACTGCTCGGAATACGCACTTCTTGAGTTGTTTCAACATCCGATTCAGTAACGGAAAAAGTGGCAGTAGCAAATGCTCCCACCACTAATCCGATTTTAATACTATTTACCAGCATTTACTTCTTGGTGAATACGGTTTGCATACATTCCAAAAATTGTTTGACCAATCTGATCTGAATATACAATATATTTTCCAGTTGCTCTTTCAATCATAATCAATTCATTTGATTCGTTTACTGCAATTGAAATTTCCTCTGGGGAAAATGCATGTGCATATGGGTTTTCTATTTTGGTCTCTGATTGTTTAGATGATTGATACAAGCTACCTAATTGGAATGCTGTAGCTACAAGTGATACAATTACTATAACATTTAAAGCTGGTTTGATTACACTCATTACTTTTTCTTTTGTGACTTTCATAACTTTTATTTTAGGGGATTATTTACTAACTGAATTTTTAATTTCATGGAAGATATGGACTTGAGATTCAAAGTCGTTTCTATTTTCAGGTACAGATGTTATTCTATGATGTTTCATCTCAGTACCATCAGGATAAACTGTTTTTGAAACTTTAATATATTTTGTAGTTTCAATTGGTTGTTTACACAACATTCCTACTTTACGGAGGGCACTTAAAAATTTCGATTTGATTTTTTTTCTAACTGTCATAACTTTTATTTTTATACTCGAAATATACAAAAGAATATTTACTAAGCCAAGGATTTTTTTAATTTGATAGTGGAGCTTTAATTGATGGGTGTGGTTGATAATTATCAATCCTAATATGTGATACATGAATATTCTTTAAAAACTCAGATATATCTTTTGGTGTATTTGATAGGTCGCCTTGAGTAGAATACCAATCATCTAAAATTAATTTAGGTAGTGGGTATGGTTCCCTACTAATCTGTTCTTTTGCTTGTTCAATGTGATTCAAATACAAATGTGTATCACCTAAGTTTCCAATCAATTCATCAGGAACCATATTAACTAGTTTAGCAATTATTTCCAATAACAATCCATAAGAAGCGATGTTAAATGGTAAACCTAAGAATGTATCTACTGAACGTTGATTCCACATTAGGGAGATTGCTCTGGTTGGAATATTAGCTCTATCCCAAGATTCTACTGTGATTGGTGAGATAAATTGCGAATCGTGATTTGCTAATTTTCTCCTTTCTTCCAAACTCAATTCTCTTGTATAAACTTGAAATCCATAATGACAAGGTGGAAGAACCATTTGGTCTATCTCACCTACATTCCAAGCATTAACCATTAACCGTCTCGAGTCTGGGTTTGTTTTAAGGTCGTTAATTAGATTTGCGATTTGGTCTATATATTCAACACTATCTGTTGGTTTGGATGGGTTAGTATAGCTTGTGGTTCTAAATGTTTTCCATTTTCTCCATTGTTTACCATAGATAGGACCTAAATTCCCAAATTTTTGAGCAAATTCAGGGTTACGTTTTATTTCCTCAATAAACCATTCCTTACTAGGAACATCATCATACCCTACAAATTTGTCTGTGTATGCTTTGTAAGCATCTCCTACCCATATAGTATTCCCATTATCAACTAGATATCTAATGTTTGTATCACCACGTAAAAACCACAACAATTCTGTTACAATCGATTTAAAATGTAATTTTTTTGTGGTTAAAAGTGGAAATCCATCTGACATTTTATGTCTGATTTGTTTACCAAACACAGAACGTGTTTTTCCATTTCTAGTATCTTTATCAACGCCATTTTCAATGATGTCAAATAGAAGTTCCTGGTATTGTTTATCTAAGTAATTCACAATTAACATTTTAATTCGTTAACTCTACTCCTTTTTATTTCTTTTTTAGCTTCTTTAGCAAAATCATTCATTGCCTTTTGAATATCAGGATCAAGTGGTGTTGTTGTTATTGTAGTTCCACTACATAATGGAGTAGTCATTAGATCTGGAAAATTATTATTGTCATCACACGTAATTTGGTATGGGGTGATTCTAAATCCTTCTCCGGGTGGTATTGAAGGGAAAGATCTATCTGGTGTCTGCTTATCAAATATCAATTTTAAATGGTCTTTTATGATTTGGGTTTGACTTTCATCAAGTATTTCTGGGTTACAGATTTCCATAAATCCTTGTAGCCAATATGTAAATTGTTCTGCTGTCATAATACTATTCCGTTTACTATTTTATAATTTGATTTATCTTTTCCCATACTAGATGGTTTATCATGTGGTCCATAGTACCATTCGGTGTTCACATTTAAACAAAATTTATCTGGTTCTGAAAGGGATACATAATGGTATCCTCCTTCATATCCAGGTACAAAAACATGTAATTCAGGATCTAATTCACTTAGTTTTTCAATCAATTCTTTAATTGTCATATATTTGTTTTTTGGGTCTACCACGTCTTTCAGGTTGTTTACCTGTTCTATCAAATGTTTTTAAACAGTACATATAAAATTCCTCTGTTGTACCATCAAAATTTTCAAGATGAAGATAATAATCCTCTTTTGTCATATCAAATTCCCTTAAAAAACCTTTTAAAAGAGCATCCAATCTAGCATTCTCGTCTTTTTCGAAATCCTCTATTAAACGTTTTCTACGAGCTAAATCAACTGAATTATTTTCAAGTAGTTTTTGAACATCACCATTGTATTTTTTGTAAAGTTCATTAAGTTCTAGCTCGGATAATTTCCATTGCCAGTAGTAGTGGGAAAATTCAAATTCACCGTTTTGGATACGTTGAAGGAATGTAGCACTTTTTGGAAGTGGTTTTACTTTAGTATCAAAACGTCTCCACCATCTAAATTGGTTGTAGTTGAGAGATTGTAGTTTTGAGATTTCTTTTGCTACTGTTTGTGGATCAGACGTTTTGAATAACATAACCTTTATTTTACCGTAAATATAAAAAGGCTCCTTTGAGGAGCCTAGTTTTTTTAATAAAAAATTATATCTTAGAATAAAGCATTCCAGCTAGTACCATTATAGTAATACAATACACTAGATCCTGCTGAACCTGAAGCCATAATCATTCCTTCTGATGATGTTGGTGGGTTAGTAGTTCTTAGTTGTAATTGAAGAATGCTATTAATAGTAGTATCAGAATCAATAAATAATCCATTTGTTGAACCAATAGTAACTGTTGCTGCACTATCATCTATTTTAAGATAATTAGTATCATCACCAAAGAAACTATGTGTGGCACTACCTTTAAAATGTATGTCTGATGGAGCGGTATTGTAAATTTCAAATTGCCTTTCTGCTATATCACTTCCATCAGGTTTTAAGTAAAGAGATCCGGTTCCTTGAACATTTGTTACTTGTATTAAACTTCCTGTTATAGGATCTAAAACATTTAAAGAACCTGTTATTGTAACATTTCCTTCAAACGTGCGTGTCCCAGAAATAGGGGCAGCTACCGTTTCTTTTAAACGAATTACATTATTTAGAGTATCAAGTTCAATTGTTTGTTCATCCGCTGAAGCTAGTCCATCAATTTCACCAGCAAATGATGAACTTAAAGAAGAAGTTGCTGAGTTCAATTCTGCTTCTGTTGCAAAAGTTGCATCGAGTGAAGAACTAAATGATTCTAAATCAGTAATACGAGTATCAAATGAAGCACTATCTGAAGAGTATGAAGATGTAAATGAATCAAATGAAGATGTTGAAACAAATGTACCAGATACCGCTGTAAATACAGGGTCTGTTTCTTGAAAATATGAAGCAGTTTGAGCATTTTCTACATATGAAGCAGTTGATGCATATGAAGTTGATACTGGGGTAGAAATATTAGCAATTGATTGGGAAAGGTAAGCAAAGTTACCATCTAATTGATCAAATGTTAAGGGTCCGACTGAGCCTGAACGGTAGATGATGTTTGGGTTTGGTGTTGCCATTTTTAAATTTTATTATACGTATTAGTAAGTTATTTGATTATCTATATTGTTTAATTGTTTTTGGAGATTTTGAAGGGTTGCTCCTTTCTTTTTACTGGATGTGTTAGAATTTTTTACTATCTCAATTTCTTTTTGGATTCTTAATTTTTCATCCTCTGTTAAGTATTCGTTTCTATATTGGGAATTTGCTAAAGCAGATGGTTCATCTAATTTTTCCTCTTCAGTTACTTCAGTGAATACACCTTTGTCTTTTAATTCAGCAACTTTTCCCCAAACCCTATCAGCTTCATTTTGCCAGTGTGTTTTAGGTTCACCATAAATGTTTAATTTAGTTTTTTTTTGCTCAAACGCTTGGTTTGTTGCTATCACCAAGGTTATGGCTAATGGATCAAACACAAAAATTAACAAAAATATAAACCAATTTGCTACAGTTTGTAAACTTGCACCCGTAATTTTACTCACATATTGTACAGCTCCAAGTTCATTTGATTCAGTAGCTGTAGATTCCATATCCAATATTTTCAAATCCAAGTTTGTAATCGAGTCATTTAAAGCATCTATTTTGGTAGATATTTTATCTTTATTAGATTGTGCTGAGGTGAGTTGGGTTTCAAATGATTTACGATTTGCATTATTTGCTTTTGTTACCACTTGGCCTGTTTTACGGTCTACTGATTGGGTTGTAGTATTTGTTGAAAGAGCATTTCGTAACTGGGATATATCTTTGTCTAAATTGGTTTTTTCTTGTTCAAGATCCAATTTAATATCCTCAAATCTCTGTTTTTTAACTTCAATATTTTTGATTTGCTTTCCACTAATTTCAAGTTTAGCAATATTTTGTTGAAATCCAGTACTTAATAAACCATAAATTCCAATAGAGGTAATAACAGATAAAACCACTAATGCTATAGTTAAATATACTTTTAAAAGTGTATATGTTTTTTTCCAAGCATTATGAAGATAAGTGGCAATTGCAATTTTAGATATCTCTAAAAATGAACCCATTACTATAACAGGCATTGCTGCGCCTATAAACACTATAGATAAACCTACTACACTATAGTAGGCTGCTGTTGTTGAAAGTCCTACTGCACAAAACAGTAAAAACCAAGGTAAATAATTTTGTTTCATATTCCGAAATGTAAAAAGGCCCCTTAAGGGGCCAAAACATTTTAAAAAATTTATTACTCTTTAATCTCAAAATGCATCCAATCATAGTTTTTTTCTACACCTAAAGAAATAAAACCATGTTTGTAAAAAGCATCAATCATTGGTTTATATTCTGGTCTAGCAAATCTGGCTGTTCTGGATGTTTCTTTGAGTGTATTTCTGGCTGGGTCTAAATCGATTGCAATTCCCCAAGAGTGTTTGCTCCATGCTGAACCGCCTCTCATTTTTCTAAAGTTGAAACAACCTCCAAATAGGTCAATTCCAAGTTCTTTAATTTTGGGTAAACCATAATGAGCTAAAATATCCTTGAATACAGCTTCAAATTTATCAGCTACAAGTTTATGACATCTTAGTCTAGTAACGGTTGTATCTAAATCCCAAGCTAATCTCATTGGGTAAGGCAAATCAACAGTAACAAGATAAGCTGCTCCAGTTTCTGTTGGGGTACCGTATTTTTTGATTGTTTGTTGTGTTGTTAACATAAATATATTGTTTATAAATTATTCTTCTGTGAAAAAATTTGTTAAAAACTTACCTATTACACCTGTAATTAAAGCTGTTAAGGCAACCCATTTTATATCCTCGTATACGGCGTATCCTGTTATGGTTGTACTAACGGCAAGTAGGGTATCTCCAAGTTTTCTCCATTTTTTTGGGGTTGGAGTGTAGTAATTTTTTTTCATTTTTGTTATGTGTTTTGAAATTCCCATAACTTTAAAATTTTATTTTGTTATACATATTACTATCCTTCACAAGCAACACAGCTACTTTCATCTCTTGAAATTGTATCTCCCCTCAAAATAGATTCTGAGCGCATGTAGTATAATGTTTTAATACCTTCCCTCCAAGCTAGTTTATGTACATCGCTTATATATTTTGGTGAATCAGATGGATCAAATGTTAAATTCAATGAAATTGCTTGGTCAACATATTTTTGACGTATTGCATTTTGTCTAACTATCTCGTATGGGTTAATTTCTTTGAATGTTAAGAATATTTCTTTTTCCTCATCAGTTAAAATATAATCAGGTAACCCCAAAACCGAACCTTTATCTTTTGCAATTTGTTCCCAAACGCTATCAATGTTATATCCTTTAGATTCAAGTAATTTTTCTAAAGTTGGGTTACGTTTAATAAATGTGCCTTTAGCTGTTTTTAAGTTAAATACGTTTGCGGGAATTGGCTCAATTGAGGGAGAAACACCACCTGAAATATGAGCGTTTGATACTGTTGGAGCAATTGCTAAATGGTGGGTATGTCTTAAACCTGTACCTTTACACCATTCTGGTTCTCCATATTCTATTGCTTGATCACGAGATGCTTTTAATGCTCCTTTTTCAATAAATTCAAACATCATTCTTGTATAAGCATTTGCCTGTAAGCCAGCAAATGGTAAACCTTTTTCTTGTAAAAACGTATGCCATCCTAAAACACCAATACCGATTGCTCTACCTTTAGACGCTGAACGGTATGTGTTTTCCATGAAACGAATATTTTTTGCTCTATCAATGAATTCTTGTAATACACCTTCTAAAAACCAACATGTTAATTCTGGAAGGTCCATTCCATTTTCAAATTTGTATTCTTTCCATTCTTCCCATCTTGCTAAATTAAGAGAGGATAAACAACAAATAAAGGAGTGCAATTCATCTGTGTAAAGTGAGATTTCAGAACAAATATTTGTCATTGAAACATGTAAATTGTTCTTTTTATATGCCTCAGGATTTGCATTATTTACATTATCCTCAAACATGATATAAGGTTCACCTGTTTCTAAACGTGTTTTTAAAATTTCACCCCATAGTTTAAGTGCTTTAGGGTCACGATTTTCAACTTTATTCATAAACTCGTCATCAATTACTACACATTGATGCATATTTAAACATTGTCTATTAACATCACCTTTTGGACGTCGAATCATTAAAAATTCTTCAATATCTGGGTGGTTAACATTTAAGTTAACTGATGCTGCTCCACGCCTAACTGAACCTTGGTTTGTAGCTAAAATAGTTGAATCATATATTTTAATCCACGGAACTACACCTTCTGATACTCCATTACCTGAAATTGTTTTACCTCTTCCTCTAATTCGAGATACACCAATTCCTACTCCTCCACCTTGAGATGATAAGCGCATCAATTCTGAATTAGCTAAAGCAATTCCTTCAATTGAGTCATCTGTATCGATTCCAAAACATGAAATGGGCATTCCACGTTCAGTTCCCATATTTGAGAGAACAGGAGAAGCTAAACATAACCAGTTTTTGGTCATTGCTTCATAAAAATATGGTTGTAAATCTTTACGTTTTAAACGTTTAGCAGCTGCCCTTGAAACGCGTTTAAATGCTCCAAAAACATCTTCATCAGGTAACAAATACCCTTTTGAAATCATTGATAATGAAATCTCGTTCATGAATGGTGGAAAATGCTTTCCCTTAACCCAGTTTGTTGTATCTACTTGTATGCTCATTTTATTATTTGTATTTCTTTATCTTTAAATTCTGTTTTAAATTCATCTGGGGTAAATTTTTTAACTAAACGTTCAGCAAATTTCATTCTGCTAGAAGATATAGGTTTTATTACCATAAAATTTGTTAATGTTTGTTGTTTAAAAAATGGTAAGATTTCATCTCTATAAATTTTAGCTACTGTATCCGAACGTTTATCCCAATCAATAGCTGATGAATTTGGTGAAACTGGGGGTATTGATGGTTCATATGTAATTTTTCCATTTTCATCAAACCATCCTGTTTTAAATTCTAGGTATGGGGGAGATGTTGGTTGATAGGTTAATCTTACTATAAATTCAACATCGTTCATGTCCTTATATCCCCGTATCCCTTTACCTTTATTAATATATGGGTATGAATTATCAGGATTAAGAAGTTCTCCAAGCATAACTTCATTTGTTATTATCATTTCATCTTCAAGAGAATATGGATGACTTTCAAAATGTTTTTGAAGTTCCTCTTTAACTATTTTTTTTAAATCATCTAGTTTCATAGGTCTGACCAATCTGCTGTGGATTTTGAATAATCTGTTACTCTAGTGCTAAAGAAGTCGGAATGACTTTTACCACTTGTTAAATGTCCGAACCATTCCATTTGTTTTAAAAGGTTAGGATCAATATCATTGTAAATTGGACTATAACCTAATTCAGTTATTTTTTGATTCGCTCGTTCTTTTATAAAGTTTTTCAACTGTTCCACTGAAAGTCCCTCAATATCACCCATTTCAAAGGCTTTGTCTATAAAATCAAACTCAAGTTTAACTGAAAGATCACATGCTTCATATATTGCTTGGGTTAATTCAGGGGTATCTAGTTCAGGGTATTCTTCTAGTAAGGTCCTAAATAACCAACATCCTGCTTTTGAATGTAAAGATTCGTCCCTAACACTCCATTCTACTACTTGAGCGGTTCCCTTCATCAAATTACGTAATTGAAAAGACATCAATACAGCAAATGAAGAAAATAAATTTACACCTTCTGTAAATGCTGAGAATATAGCTAATGAAAGTGCCTTTTCATGTAATGTATCTCCAGGTAATTCAACTAAACGATCAATTTTAGCTTTTGCCTCCTCGTCTTCCATAAACGCCTCAAAATCATCTAAACCAAGTTCTTCATTTAAACGAGCGTACGCTTCAGCATGAATTGATTCAAAATCAGCAAATGCACACGCCATAGCTTTGATTTCGTGTTTTGGAAACCAATCAACCACTTTTGTTGACCAATAATCGTTTACATACGTTTCTGTTTGTGCAAATGATTTTAAAATATTACCAATTAAGTTTTTTTCACTTTCGGTAAGTTTCAATTTCCAATCATTTAAATCTGAGGATAATGGTACCTCATCAGCAAGCCAGTGCCCCCTATGTTGGTCTTTAAAGAACTCAAAGGCTGTTTGGTATTCAAATGGTTTATAATGTGGACGAAGTTCAGTTATTGCCATATTTTGTTATATTAATTTATTACTTTTATTTCTGTTTCCTATTTGATCTACATATCCAAAACTTTCTGCTATTTCTGTTGTTTTAAACAAAGGTTGTGTGTTTTGATAGTTAAATGCTTCATATATGTTTTTTTCTTGGGTTAAATCAAAGGTTGAAAGTGGTGTTTTATGATCTATTTCCCAAACAACTCCATAATTTTTCCAATCCATTTCTTGTAAAAACATATTTTCTAAATATACAATATATTCTTCAATAGAACAACCTAAATATTCAATGGTAGAATTATTTTTTCTTTCTTTTAAATGATAGTTTATCATACTTCCTATCGAATCTTTTATTTTGTATTCTATATTGTTTTGTCTTTTTTGTTTAACATATTTCCTATCATATTCCCTTCTTTTATTTTTATTTTCTGGGTTTGATATAAATTTTCTAAATGAATTTTTTTTAATTTCTTTATGTCGTTCTGGGTTATTTTTGGCCCAGTTTTGGGTTGCTTCTATTAGTTTTTCTTTGTTTGATTTGTTCCATTCTCTACATTGAGTGTAAACTTTTTCTTTATTTATTGTTTTATATTGTCTATCATACTCTTTTTTGCAACTTTTACACATACTTTCAAATCCATCTTTGGATAGTTTTCTTTTGTGAAAGTTATTTGAATTAACTTCAAACATGTTTTTACATTTTATACACGATTTCATAATATTATTTTATTATAAATATGGTAAAAATATATTAAAGTCGCTAGCCAATGTGCAAGTTTTATGTGTTTAGTTCAAAAAATTTATGTGCTAACATTTGTCTATCTAGTTCTTCAAAATCTTCGTTTTTCATTTTCTTTGGAGAATCTGCTTCCTCATCATAATGGTCTCCAATTGCAATTTGGCCATTTGAAGTATCAACTTCAACTTGAAAAGTAAGTCCATCCATTCCATAACGATTTTTCATAATATGAAGTCTTCCTGTTCCGTTAACTTTATCTTCTTTCTTTCTAGATAACGATATTGAAAGGTCAGTTATCATCATTTTATCATAACTTCCCGCGGCTTTATCACCTTCAATAACATCATCTTTTGCACCTGCGCGATTTACTTGCGAAACTGACCAGATTGGTATGTTTAATTCGCGTGCTAATCCCTTTGTGCTCGTATAAATATCATCTATCTCTTCTTTACGGTCGCCTCTTTTTCGTTTTGAGGAAAGAAGATCAATGTAATCTATTATGATTAAATCCGGTTCAATTCCTAGATCTTTTACTTTTTGAATATGTGATTCTATGGATGAAATTGTTGTTTTCCCCATAGGAAATTCACGGATAATTAACTCTCCTGGTAGGTTTGAGGTTGATTTTTCAACATCTCCTTTATGTTTTTCTAACTGGTCAACTGGTGTGCCTGTAAAGAAAGCATCATATCTTCTTCCGGTATAAGCTTCACTTAATTCTAAAGTATAATGTATAACATTGTAACCCATTTGAACAGCAAAACCACCTAAAGCAACTAATGTCCATGATTTACCTCCTCCAGGATTACCAAATATTAAACCTAAATCTCCATTACCTAAACCACCTTGAATCAATTCATTTATTTCAACCCAAGGTGTAGGAACAATTTTTCTATGATCTTCTCTATAACGTGATTCAACATCTCGTTTATATTCATGTCCAATATTCTTGTCTTGACCTGCTTTCATAGCTGATTCAATCATATATTTAATTGAATCATAATCGCCTGCTTTAAGTAAATCAACACTGTTTAATAGTGCTTTTTTAAGTTGTTGGTTTTTACAAAATGTAGAAAATTCTTCTTGTACATAAGCTAAATCATCTATATCTGCTTTATAAGCTTCACGTAATTGTTCCTTTACAGAAACTTTAAGTACTTCATTTTCCAACTTTTTCATTTCAACCTTTAAGATATCCATTGAAATAGTTGTATGGTATTTGTCGTAATACTTTAAAATTTCATTTATAACCCATTTATGTGCTGGGTTTGAGAAATATTCATCACTTAATACATCGTTTATGTTTTGTAAAAATTCTTTGTGTGTGAGTAGCGATGAAATAACTTTCATTTGAAAGGACGGGCCGTATTCGTCTATATTGGCGAGTGTCATATTTTATAACTTTTATTTAAATATAATAACTTTTTATTGTTTTTCCAATGGATTTTATTTCTTTTTTACTAAAATAAAACCTTCTTTATAAGAGTCAGAACTAAATTCTGGGATGTTTTGTAGTTGTTTTTGGATAAATGCTTTGTATAAGTTTGATTTTTTACTGGTGTCTCCACTACCTAATTCTTTTTCTGTTCCTCTAATATATAAACCATCTATAAATGAATGATTTTTAATGAAGTATTTTATAATGTCTACTATTGTGGATAGAATAGTAAGTAAAGTCTTTAAATCGGTTTTAGCAAATTGCACTTCAGAACCAGACACAACATATCCAACATTAAATACTTTATCTAAATTTCTATATTTTGGGGGAAAGTAAAATTGCTTGCTTATATCATCTTTAATATGTTCAAACTCAACTGTTACTATTTCAGTATAATCATTTATATCCACCCAAAATTTATATTTAAAAGGGGATACTCTAGTCCATTCTAATGGTTGGATATTTGCTTCTCCAATTTCTTTTACAAGAATTTCATTAAGAATAGGTATAAGTAGTGTTTTATAGGACGACATTTTAATATAAATATTATTTATTCCCCAAAAACCCTTTAAAAATATCACGAACCCAAAAATCTGTATTTCTAATTAAATTTCCAATTTGATCTTCCTCACACATTTGAACAAATTCATTCGGATGAAATTCTAATTGGGTATTTTTTACAAATTCATCTATATGCTCTTTGTCTTTATCTGACATCATTGGGTTGGATAAATCCATTACTCTGTATTTATTTTCTAGGTCTTCTATGTCATGTAATACTCTTGCATATACAACATGTTCTTTTAGTTTAGCTTCAGCAATGTCTAGTAAATCATCAAACGATATATCTTGGGTTGCAAGTTCAGGGAATAATTTGAATAGTTTTTTAGCACCTAACCCTTTTATTCCTGTAATTCCATCTGAATTATCACCCATTAGTAGTTTATATAAAAGAAAATTATGTGGGTTTACATTAAATTTTTCTTTTACTGTATCTGTTGTATAGTATTCTTTTTCAATTGGGCGATACACAATTACTTTTTCAGTAACTAATTGTAGGTAATCTTTGTCACTTGATACTATAAATACTCTATCTTCTGGTTTTGTAGGTAGTGTGGAGCTTAAATATGCTATAATGTCATCTGCTTCTACTCTACTTAATGATACTGTTTTAACAGGTAATGTTTGTAGATACTGTATGATTCGGATAATCTGGTTGATTTTAGAATCATCTTCTTCTTCTAAATTATCAAACAATTCATGTTTTGTAACTCGAGTTACATTTCTAGCAGATTTATATTCTGGGATTATGTTTTTCCTGTTGTTTGAGGAGCCAGGTCCATCAAATACAACATAAACTTGGGTTGGTTGTATTGTACGGATTAAAGCACCTAAAGATCGAAAAAATCCCCCTAAACCTCCTATATGGACTCCGTTTGAATTTACAGCGTTTATAGCACTAAAATTTCTAAAAAATAAATTCAGTCCATCTATTAAAAGGTATCTTTCAGATGTTGGCAATTCTTCTCCTTGTTCTTGTATGTTATTTAGGAGGTTTAAGAGGTCTTTTTTCATGTATTAATCTTCGTTTTCAAATAAATCAGCAGTTACTGCTTTTTCGTCCCATTCACTATTATCTTCTTGTACTGCATAATTACCTTGTCCTAAAATATCAGCCCATTCATGCGAATGTGTATCTTTATATTTTTTAACCGCATTTGGGTCATCTTTAATAAACCCATGTACTGTAGATATAATAGTTCCCATTGTTGTAATACCGTTGATATGGTTTTTATCACATGCGATTTTAGTACGCAACGCAAATTCAACTTTTTTCTTATCTTTTACAGCATTGATTTTAGATGTACCTGCATTTGTAACATTACCAAATGTTAAACATAAAGAAACATCATAGTAAAATGTATCTCCACCTTTGTTTGTCATTCTAGGTTGTGACATTGGAGTTAAAGCCGGGGCAACACCTACTTTGTTTACAATAAACAAGGTATTCGTGTATTTTGAACTTTCCTTACGAGACATTACAATCTGCTGGTTAATGAAATTACCGAATTGAGTTGCAATGGCTCCTGCGTTCCACATCGGATTATTTTTGCCTTGCTCAATTGACATTTGGCATGGTATTGAACCAACCGAATCCCAAATGAATAACAAATCATATGGTAAATTGCCTTTTTTCTGTTCGGTCAGTAAGTCAATAATAAACTCTGCAATATCTTCAATTGAATTTAGAGTACTTCTATCTCTATAGATAAAGAAACCAGTTTGATCTACAATTTCACCTGTATCTGTATCAACTACATCCTCGATTTGGAAACCCATTTTTTTCCAGTGTTCCCAATCGTGTTTCATTTCGGTAATAATTAACACAGGTAATACTCCCATTTTTTGAGCATTAACTGCTATTTCAATAGTCATAGTAGACTTTCCTGTATTACTTTTACCTCGAACCATAGCATTATGACCCATAGGGATTCCGGGGATGGATAATGCTTCTTGCAAAGCTGGTGAAAATGGAATCCATCTTTGTTCCTTAAATTTAACGTTGGACGCTAAACCTTTATTTGCTTTAAATTTATCTAAGCTAAAGGCGGTTTTCAGTTCTTTGTCCGCCGCCTCTGTTAGCGATTTTCTTTTTGCCATAAATTGTTTTTAATTAAAATGGAGAATCATCATCCTCGTCATCAAACAAATCATCAAACGCATCTGCTTTAGATTTTTTAGCAGCTGGTTTTGTTGATAAACTGTAGTTTGATTTTGCGGGGGCAACTTCTTCTAGTTCTTTTTCAACTGAAGCAACTGTTTCCTCTTCATCTTCTTCAGGATTTAACCATTCTTGAAGTGCTTGTTTGATAGTATCAAATGGAAGTGGTTTGTATAGATCAAGTGGATTTTCTTGTTCCTCTAACAATTTTTCAACCAATTTAGAATCACTTGATAATGGAGAGGTTTTCATTGAAGGTGCAATAGTAGTTTTATTATACTTTGTACCTGTAGCCTCTGGTCCTACTGTAGTTAATTTAATATCTCTACCTGACATGATGTCTGAAAAGTCTCCTACTTCCTCGTCAGCTGCCATTTGTAAAAATGCCTCGTAAATTTCTTTACCAAATTCCCACAATTGAACACCTTCAGATTCTTCACCACGTACAATTACAGGAGCATAGATACGAGTTTTAGGATCTAATTTTTTAGCTAAACGCCAATTTTCCTTATCGTTTGTACCACGCAATTGTTTTGCAAATTCTGCAATTGGATCTTTTTCACCCCAGTTTAAAGGAGAGGCAATTACTTTTTTACTTCCGATACCGTAGTAAAATTTCATTTCCGTGAATGGAAATTCTTTGTTGTATTTAAACGGAACAACTCTAACCGTTTGTTTTCCAATGCTTGGCTTAAATCGCTTTACATTGCTTGAATTGTTTGAACCTCCTGTTGAGGTTTTTTGCATTGATTCAAGTTTTTTCTTGATTGCATCTAGATTCATATAACTTAATTTATAATTTTACAACGTTTAATATAATAACCTTTATTTAAATAGCCAAACTATAGTTCAACTATTTTAAAAATCTTTGTATTCAATTGCTTAATCTCATTATGTTGAGTTAACAATATACAATTTTTATAATGTTGCCAATTTATTGGGTATTTTGTATCAACTACTCCACTATTTAATCTTTTAATTAATTCGTTTAATGCGTTTATAGTGTATAAAGTGTTTGATTCTTTTTTTCTATGTACAAGAATTGTATTATCAGGAATATTATTTATGTTACCTTGATCTACATTATATGTTACAACATATTCATTGTTACTTTTAACATGTAAAACAAACATTTTGTTATACATTATAGAATATCTAGTAGATAGTTCATGAACTAGTAGTTCAAGATCATCTAAAGCTGTAAAAGTGCAAAATAGTCTGTTGTTCATCAATGTAAAATCTAAGACTTCATCAAAGTCATACTGATTATACATATATGAAGGTGTTTCGAGAGTGGTGTGCATAACTTATTTTAAATTGTTGTAGTTATTTCCTGTTTTAATTTTAACTTGTAATTGTTTAGTTTTAAATGTTTCTAAAATTTGCTCTATTACTTCTGTTTCATTTTCATCTACATCAAATAAAAATGAATCGTAAACATATAACACGAGTTTAGTATTTTTCCCTCGTAAAATTTTAAAAATATCCCACAATATAAGAACATTATTTGCGGTCTCCAAGTTTTGTAGTACGTAATTTAAAAGTTTTTGTGGATTCATTTCCTCTATTTCACTTTTTATAAATTTATGATTTGAAATAGGACACTCAATGTATCCTCCATAATTGAAAGTGTCCCATAAATCATCTACATATGCCTGTACTTTTTTAAAAAACTCTAAATCTCTATATTCTTTCCAAATACCCCCATACAATTGTTTGAATGTTATTTCTTTTGCTTTGGCATAGTCCACTCCATACATTTGAGCAAAAGCCATATGAATATCGTTATCACCGAAATCATACTGTAGTAAATTAGCAAGAAGGGTAGGGTGATAAGCAGAAATATCCATTTCAATAAAAACATCGTTGCGTGGTATAAAGCACTCTCTTTCTCCATTATCTTTGTTTAAAGCTGAAAAATTTAGGTTGTTAAATGTATTAGATGGTCTTGTTGTTAATGTGTTTAGGTTATATTGCGTGTATATAAACTCGTTTACTTCCCTATCATAGTACTGTTCAAATTTGGTTTGATCTACTTTTATACCCGCTCGTTCTAATTGATTAAACACAAGTGCTGCTTTGTTGTAAAATGGATTTATTCTTATACTATTAAAATTAGCAAAATTTTGCTCACATACCTCATAATGTTTTACAATTGGAACAATTGTGTTTAAATTAGTTGAGTTTGGATATTTGTTGTAAATATGAGTGTGAGCTGTTGTTAATTGAGGTATATACGTATTTGGGGAGGGTGAGGGTTGGTAATAATGTTTAAGGCAAAAATAATGTAAAAATTCCTTTTTATCCCTTACATAAATATTTTCTATACTGTTTAATACTTTTAAACAATCCTCTATTGTTGAGTTTATTGTTTCACTGTGGTTTATTGGTATAATATAACCTTTTGAATCATCTTTTGGTCGAATATATACGGCACATATATCGTTTTCAACAGGATGTAAGTTATGAGAAGTTGGGATTACTTCAACATAAGCTACTGGGTGTTTGATACGGCAAAGGGTTTCTATTTTTTGTTGATCTTCTATTAGCCAATACATGCTTTAAAGATACAAAAGATATTTTAGGACTCCAAATAATATTTTAAAAATTTATCTTTAAACCATTGTGTAAATCCATACCAACTTTTTTGTTGTTCAATCAGGGAAATCAATCCTTTATTTGCTTTATATGTTTTTTCTTTATCTCCTTTTATATACCAAAGTGTTGAAACAGGGGTGTAAAGATCCCAAGCGATATCGTCTGATTTAGAAGTTAATTTTTCTGAGGTTGTTTTGTCTATTTCTATGTATTTTAATTCATTGTTTTTTTTACAGAAATATCTTGTAAAAACTCCAAGGTTTTGATCTTGTTGAGTAGGTAAGGTAGGGTTTGGAAGGGGAAGGGATCTAAAAGTTAATTTTGGTTTTTTTAGATCAAAATAAACATTATTATCTAAAGTGGTAAGATTTGAGTTTTCATTCTTATCTCCTTCTAAAGCATATATTATAGGGTCAGAATATTGAGGTAATGTTGGATTTGTAACATTTGTAGGAAGAATGAGAAGTATATTAGGACCATCTTGGGGAGTTTTTCCTGTATATCTTGTTCCATTGGATGTTTCATAATAATATCCTTTATAGTCTTCTTGTGTGGTTGAAAGGATATATTTTCCACCATTAGTATATAAATTAGTTTTTATTTGGGACTTTGGGAAATACATTAAGATACAATTTTAGGTTCTTTTTTATTAGGTGCTTGTAAATAAATAACATCCCAACACCCTGTTTTTGATGAATAAACAAATGAATTATGTCTAAAATCAGATACCCATTGTTTTCCTTCTCCTCCTACATACATTTGAATATGTCCGTATTTTTGTTTTCCTTGGGTATCATCACTATGATCCCAATATGAAATGATATCTCCTATATTGTATTTCACTGAATTTATTAGTGATTTAGCTTCTGGTTGGGTTAAATTTTTACCTAAGATTATTCTAGTGTATCCAAAAGAATTTACTAACCAATCATGAGTACTTTTATTTTTAGCATGGAGTCCTCCAACTCCTACACTAGATTGTTTCCAGGATGGGATGTTTGAGATATTTACTTCGGGTTTGTTATAATATTCAAAATATTTTTTAGCTATGCGTTTTACATATGCAGCACATATAGAATGGGATCCACCTTCAATGTCTTTAACTACTTTATTAAGTATTCTATCTAATAATTTTTTAGCTTGAATAGGATTTACTTTATCATTATATTTTATGTTAGATATATTATATTTTTCAGGAGTACCACAAGCACCTACTGTATCTCCATATCCTGAAGGGTTTTTGCTTTTTAAGTTATTTCGAGGTATATTATTATTTTGGGGAGCACTGTTATTTTGAGAATTATTATTTTGAGCTGCTGATTCTCTTGTACCATTTCCTATAATGTTTTTTACAATATCATATATTTCTTGGTAAGATAAGATTTCTTTTTTATTATCTTCATTTTGAGATATAACTACAGTTTCAATTGTTGTTTCCCAATCATTATCACTTATTTTATGGTTAACACCTTTAACAATAAATTTTAACGCATTCGGGTAATTTGAAGGAAGTACACGAGTAACAACATTTAAAGCATTATATATTTTGATTCCTGATAAGCCATCTATTGTTAAATTTAAACTTATTGGGACAAATCCATTTGAAGGAGAAGCGTATTTTTCTTTTTTCTTTTGGATTTCAGATTGGCAATATTTGTAAAATTCTGTAACAACTGAAATATTACGGTCTATCATTTCTGGTAAAAGTGAGGGTTGGTCTCCTGTCCAAATATCATTAGGGATATCAATTGGGATTGTTAAACCAAAAGCACTATATTTTTTATTCCAAAACTCTTCAACATACATTACGTTTGGTTCAGGTGTTTCTCCTTCTTTTTTTCTAGAGTTTTTATCAGCTGGGATGAGTTCTTGTTTGAATCTATCTATTAAACCTTTATTCCATTTAGAAAACATTGTATTTTCTGTTCCTTTAACATATCCTCCAGCTGTTGAACCGACTGTTGCCATTGTAGCGAAGTCATTTGTAATTTCAGTTTTAATACTAAAATCTCTAACAAAATTAGAAACTGTTGTATTAGCTTGGACGGGATTGTTGGAATTATATCCAAATAATTCTAAAGCATATTCTGGTTTGTTAAATTTAGGGGAGTAACTTCCATCTATGATTTTTAAAGTATTAGTGACTTCATCTATTATAGGTTCTAAATTGTTTAATCCTCCTAAAGCTTTATTTATTTCAGTACATATAGAAGATAAAAAATCAAATAAAGCTAAATTACCTTTGTCATCTAAATTAGAAGAAATAATGTCATTTATTTTATTAAAACTTAAATATATGTTCATAGGATAAGCATATCCTTTTTTTTCATTTTTCCAAACAGGTAATGAAGTATAATATTCCTTTGAATTAACTTTTTCTTTTGTATGTACTATACAAACTCTAGGATCTAAAGATACTTGATAAGGAAAAGTATACATTTTATTACTCCATTGTCCAGAGTCTATATCTAAAATAGGAGCTTCTCCCATTGGGTGAGATGTTCCGTCAATTCTAGGTATAACACGTTCTTTAAGAAAATCAAGTAAATGCCCGAATCGAATATAAAAACCCTCATCATTCACTTTATCTTCATCATCTTCTTGATTGTTATAATTAAAATATACTATATCTGATTTTTGTTGGTTTTGGGTATCAAGTGAATTTAAATCAATAATACTTTTAACAGTAATACTACTTTCATCATTAACTGTGTAATATGTTCCAGGGGAAGTTGCTGTATCCAGATTAGTTACTCTTGTAGCATTTGAATAATTTTCTTTTAACCATTGGGTAAAATCAGTGCCTCCATCATCATCAAATTCTACATATTCTATTTGAGAAAATGGTTCTAGTTTAGAATTTGGATCTTTTACAAAAATACTACATAAATCAAGAGATTCTCCATTTACTTTAATAGGAATTTGTCTTTCTATCCAATATTTATTATTCCCGTCTTGGCCATTTTGGTATGTGATTAATTTTTGGAGGAAAAAATATGCTGAAATAATATTGTTTACTGGGGAAGGAGGAGAATCTTGAGATTCTTCTTGACTATAATCATCATTAAATAATTTATACGCTGTGGTAATATCTTTAGAAGTTTTATATGATGGGGTAATGTTAGTTTTAAGTGATTCAACAACATCCCCTAAACTTATAAGTTGAATATCAATATCGTATGATCCATCTTGAGTAAAAGTCCAACTAAAATTAGTTACTTTACATAAAAGACCATCATAATTTCCTCTATGTTTTGCTCTAACTTTTTCAATTCTTTTAGAAAAATCAATATAAGATTTGTTTTTCCAATAAGAATGATGGAGAAATCCTTGATTTTCACTTTGTTCAATTAAAGTAGAATAATCATGAACAAGAGTTTCACTATCTTCCATATATGGAGCCCATCCCCACTCTATAAACATAGTATATCCTATTCTTAAATAAAGTAAATCTATAATTTTAAATTGTTCGGGGGTATAACATTTTACTTTAACTGAGACATTTTTGGTGGAACCTCTATTTAAGCATTTAACATCAACACTTTCGATTCCAGGCATCGGAGCTAAACCAAATTCTCCAGTTACATCGTTTGATGTAGTAAATGGATTAATATTATATGTTCCTTTATCCCAATCGTATATGTTATTAGCACCTTCATACGTTCCTCTAGGAGTAAGTTTTCCATCAATAAGATGAGAAACTCCACTAAATAAAATAAAATTTTTAGCTAATCCATCCCATTCATATCCTGAATAACTAATAGATTTTCCAGCTGAGTCAGTTTCACTTAATAAGCGATCTTTTGTAACTAAAACACCAGATGCCATTTTAACCCATGCTGTTTTTGAATTTAGATATGATATGTATTCTGGTGTACGAGGGTTATTAGGTGTTCCAGAGCCGTGGATTTTCTGTCTGGTTTTTATTTGATTATAAACATATGAAGCTAATGGTTCTCCAATAATATTTGCCATAACATTTTACGTATTTAAAGTCTCATATTCACCTAATATAGTGGATACTCTTGATGATCCTGGGATTCTAATTTGTTCTCCAACATTTGGGAATAAAGAATCAGGGGTTGTGTTATTTATATTTGCTTGAGCTATTATCCACCATAAAGAAGCGTTATTATAATATGATAAAGCTAACAAATCATATCTATCACCTCTTGTAGTATACACATAAATATCTGAAAAATCACGGGGAATTTCGGGATATTTCACATTAATATACCTTCTTTTAAGATTTTCAGGTGTTTGTATTATTGGTATAGCTGAATAACGTGCCATAAATTATTTTTGGTTAATGAATTGATGGGTTGTATTAAATTGAGATTCTGGTCTAAAATTATGGATTACTGTAAAGTTAATACCTGTTACTTTAATATACAAGGGAAGTTGATTTCCTTCTGAAATCTGCCAAGGGGTTTCATCTGTTATTTCATATGTAAATCCACCATTCATTATACCCCATTGTTCAGATAAATAATTTCCTAAAGTTAAACGGTGTAAATTTCCAGTCATATAACCTTGACTTGTATACGTTGGGGCAATTGATGCTGCTAATGTATTTAATTGTTCATACATTTTAGATAAATTAGCTGAGTTATCAGCTACAATAGTAAATCCAAAAGAAATACTTCTATCAAATGAATTATATTTGTATTGTTTTTCTGCTCGACCTATATATGTTTGAGATTTCCATTCATTGTTGTAGGTATCTGAAAATGAATCAATGTAAGCTCTAAAATTTAATTCTGTTGATTTATTTTTGGGGTTTCTAGGGTCTACTATGGTAATTCTAAAAGGAATGATATCTGTTGCAGCATCAGGGGAATTTAAAGCTGTTGATGTTCTTTTAAATGCTCCTGCTTTATAATATATTCTATCAAGAGTAGGTAAAGGGCCATTTTCACTATAATCACTCCCAGATTCTTTAGTAATATAATCATATGAAGATGGAGGATCAAAAAAACCTCTTACATCCCTATTAACTTGTCTAAAATCATTTGCTATTCCTCTACCTCCAACTCTATCAGGATTGTACCCTTTATTTATTGTGTTGCCATTATCATCTAAATAAGGACCTGCATTTTTATTTAAATTTGCTAAATAACCTTGAGCACCAGCGTTAAGAATTTTCGGTTTTTCTATATCACTAGATGGGTCAGCTTGGGAGCCTGTCAATCGAGGGTCAGCAAGTAATGTTTGTTTAGATGAGTATCTTCCTAAAGGTGTATTACTGTTATAATTAGTTGCTTCAAAATATCCAGAATCGATTTGATATGAAGATTCTTGAACATATTGTCTTCCATATTCTGTTAGTTTTTCATTAATTGGAGAAAAATATGCAGTTTCAGCCTCATCCTTATTTCTAGTTACTGGGTTTATTTCTGTGTCTTTTCGAGTTAAATACTCATCTAATCCATTTTTAGGGTTTAAAGTTCCAGGATCATAAACACTAGGGTTAAAATTGTATTGATAGGAAATAACACCGGGAGTTAAGTATGTTGGGTTTTGTTGGGTTGATTCTATTTGGATAAAATCTGCTGTTGAGGAAGAATTAAAAGCTAATGTAGCATTTATTGGAATTTTCCATTGAGTTTCATCTATTTGATCAATGGGTTTTCCAATTAAATAATTTTTTGATTTTGGAGTAATTGAATCTATTTTAAATCCAGCATTGTTTGTTGCAAATTTTATATTAGTATTACCAACACCAACTGTTGAATCTGATCCACCACTGTACGTTATAATATTATTATTGACGTTTAGGTTATAATTTTTTACAAACCCAAAATTACTTATACTTTTCTTTTGCAATACAGCATTAGTTAATGCTGTTAATCTATTACTTTCTTTATCAAACTCTCCAACTAATTGGTTTTGTTTAATTATGTCTTGATATTTATTGATAGATAAATTAGGGAAGGCTCCTGTTGGATCTAAACCTTGTTTATTTAAATGTCCACCTAAATATCCTTCATTAGCTTGAAGTAGTGTAGATAAAGGAGTATAAATACCTTCATTTACATTTCCACCGCCGTAACCGGTTCCTTTTGAAGCTTCTGTTTTTGTTCCTGTTCGAGAAAGTAAATTCTGTTTTGCTGTGAATAAAAGTCCTTTTGGGTTTTTAAAGTCAAAAAAATATTTTGTTAGACGAGTTATATCCTCAGCAGCATTTAAAGGTGCTGATATACCTCCACGTAATAAAAAATCACTATTTAATGTTGGGGTATCGGGCTTATCAATTGGATTTTGAATATAAGGTTGCCCACTATCTCCCCCACCTGGTCTATCATGACCAAATTTAAGGGATTTAAGTGAGGTGTCCCCATTCTTTAATTTGATTAAAAGACCCATTTATATTTTATCCTGGTAAATTATCTGAATACTTTGGTGGGGTTACACCATTCAAATCTAATTGTGATGGTGTTGGAAAACCTGGTAGGTTTGGATTACCATTAATTGAATAAGAATAATGTAGTTTTGATTCTGCTGTATCCTGATTAGTTACTGGTGGGGTTGAACCATCAAATTGGCTCAAATTGGATCCCTCTGTTGTTAATTTGTCTAATAGTCCCATTATTTGTTTTATTATAAATATTATTGAACTCGAATTGTTGATACAGATGTATCTCGTTTTTGGAGTTTGATTTGTTCTGCTCTTTGATCATTTCCACGTTTCATTTCAGCTACCAATAAAGCGTTTGAATCCGGTGCAGGAGGAGGAGGAGTAGTTTTGTTACTTACTTGTAAAGCACCTTTTGGGGCAGACATCATATCATCTGCTTTATCAAATAAATTCGTTCCTGCTATTACTGTGTCTTTGTTATTTAATTGAATTGCTCCTTCTGGTCCAAACAATGTTCGAGAACCGTAACCACTACCCCCAGTTCCAGGGGACATGATATCATTTCCTTGCTTAGCTTTAGATTGCCCTTGAGTTAACATACTCATTAACCCTACAACTGATGCTATAGCTAAAGGGATACCTATCCCAAATGGAATTTGAGCAAATGTAGAAAATATAGCACCAATTGCTGAGGTTATTGCGGGAAGAGCTATTAATCCAATAGCTCCAGCTAGAGCTATTGCTAAAGGTTGTCCTTTTTTAAGCCCATCTATCAATGATGTAACCCATCCTGCTATAGTTTGAAATCCTACAATTAAAGGTTGTAATAAAAAGTTAATAGCTGGTAAAATTGTTGAAATAAGATTCATTAATGGAGAAACAATTGCTAAGATTGGTTCAGCTACTTGAATAAATAATTCTTTTAATTTTTCTACTGATTGGTTAAAACGTTCTTGAACAGATTGTTGTTGGAATTGATTAGCTAATTGTTCGTTTCCTAAACGTTTTTTAGCTTCTTCCATCCCTACTTGTTTAACTAAATTATCGAATTTTTCTTTAGCATCTTTACCTTCAACACTTGAAAGTTTTTGTAATGCTTCTCTATCCATTAAGGACTGAGCTAATTGGTCTTTGGTTAAACCTGCGGCTTTTGCAATTGCCTCTTGTTGAATAGCATTCATTTTAGCAAAGTCAGCTGAGGAGCCAACTTGGTTTGCTATTTCTTCTGCAGCACCTGCTATATCATTGTTTAAAGCTAATGTTCTTGCTTTTTCAAAATTTAAATCTTTTCCGGTTAAAAGTTCTGCACTTAGCTCATTTTCAATGGAAGATTCAAATTGAAGTAAACTATCTGCAATAGCTGCTGCTTGTTCAAGGTTTAAACCAACTGCACGCGCTTGAACAGCTGATTTAGCGAGTGCATCTGCGCTTCCACCTAAAGATAATTTTAAAGAGGCTGATGATTTAACTACATCGTCTAATACTTGCTTTTCATTAATAACTAAACCTTTACGAGAGGCATATGCTTTGGCTCCTCCAAGTATTTCTTTTGTATTTTGTTCTAAAGATTTACCATTTATTGAGGAAAGTTTATTTAACTCTACTAATTGATCATTAGTATAACCTGCTTGTTCACGTAACTTTGTAGCAGTAATTAGATCTTTTTCATTTAGTTTAGCATTGGAACCTAAAGATTGACCAATAGCCATGTATGTTTCTTGTAATCCCTTAGTAGTAACAGCAGCATCACCTGATAAAGCTGCTATATTTCCAAATTCTCTACGGGTAGCTAAAGCTTCCCCGTAGGTCATATTCATGGACTTAGCCATGTCTCCTGCTCCTGAGTCAACTATTTTAAGTGCTGCTATTAATTCTGTGATGGCAAATTCTATAAGTGCTATAGGGCCTAAAGCTGCTTTAAGTTCTGTGCCAAACACTTTAGCAGCACCCCCTAACATTTTAAATTTGCCTGAGAGGCCGGAAGCGGCAACATTAGAAGCAGAAAGAGCTTCTTTTTGGGCAAAAAGATCTTTTAATTCTTTACCACCAAAACCAGCTTTAATTTGTTTATCACTAAGATTTCCCCTTTTTTCGTTTATTTCAGCTGTTAAATCTCTTTCTTTTTGTTGGTTTTTGATATTTTCTTCAGCCATTTCTCTCATCTTGGCTTGAACTTTATCTAAACCTAATTTATCAGCCATGTCAGGAAATGCTTTTCCTAATCCACTAAATAAACCACCTAAAATACCAGTTTGTTTATCTATTTGATTTTCAATTTCAAGAAAATTATTAGCATTTGTGAGTAAATCTTCAAATGCTGAGTTTTGTCCAGTTATTGTTCCTTTAATCTCTTCTTGAGATGATTTGATCTTTTTAAGTTGTTCTAATTGTTTGGGGTTAAATTGTCCTCTTTTCCTAGCTGCTATTATAGCTTGTTTTTCTTGTTCTAAAGTATTATAGGCTATTTCAAGTTTTAATTTTTCTTTTTCAGCTTGTTTTCCAATAGATTCTAATTGTTTTTTAGATAACTGATTAATGCCTCTTTGATGGGCTTGTAAATCTTGGGCTAAACTGGTAAGTTTATTAAATGAATTTTTAGTATCATTTAAACCTTTATTACCTTTAGAAATATCTCTAACAATATCCTGGAATGAAGAAGACAATGAATCTAAACTTGCTGTTGAGTCACGGAGTTCTTGTTCCCACTTTTCAAGTAATTCCCCTATAAGAGCAGAATCATTCCTTAAAGCTGAAAGATTAAATGAAGATAAATCTTTTCTTAATGTAGCTGCTAAGGTTTGTAAGCGTTTAAACTGTTTTTCTATTTCTTTAGGATCTTGTTCAGCCATCTAAATATTTTGTTATAAATATGAAAATTTGATGTTTTTAACTGTATTTTGCTGGTTTTTTAGCTTGGGAAAGATATTCTGGGGCTTTAATTTTTCCATCAGCTCCAACTACAGTTTTAGAGCCTGATTTTCCTTGGTTTTCGACTGCATCTTTTTCTTCTTGATAGAATTTTTGAATTTCAATAAAAGTAAAACGTCGAAGCCAGATTGGCATATTGTAAACAGTATGCCAATCATATCCTCCTTTACCATGAAAAACAATTTGATGTATTTGTTTAAATATAGCTGCTCTTGTTTCAGTGGCTGTATCAAATGTCAGGCCAAAAAAAGTTAACCCCAACTGGGATACTGATTCGATTTGAACTCCCGTCGGGAAAAAAAGTTAGATCAACATCTGGTTGAACTTCTCTAATGTATTCTCTTAGAGCTCTGGAATCTTGGGCTAGGAGGTAATTATCAACAAACTCTCGAATATCTTTAGTTTCTCTGCTTCCCTCCACTGAAGTAATAAGGTATTTTAAGCGAGTAGAAAGTTCAGGGGAAGCATCTTTGTTGATTTTTTTAAGTCCTTCTAACTCACGATTTATGTTTTGTTCGTCTTTATGGGTTAAAAGTTTAAAAGTAACTGTATTTTTTGATTTTGGAAGCTGGAATGTGAATTCGTTTACACGGTTTTTAAATAATTCCTCTTTTAATTCTTTATTTTCTACTTGGGATAAATCAACTGTATGCGGTTCACCTAAATAGTCAAATGAATATTCTGAGCCGTATCCTAAAATACGGGCTGCAACCATAATTGCATTTTTATCTCCAATTAAAAGATCATCGTAATTGATAGGGGAAACAATTAAGGATTTTAAAAGTTTATCTAATACAGTACCGTTTTTAATATATGATTGGTTTGTAAGGATATCTTCTTCCTTAGCGGTCATGTATTTCATTTCAATTGTACCTTTAGCTAATTCAGATTCTTCAGAGTACAATAAACCTTTTGAGGGTAGTTCAATGGTTTCCGTTGGTAACTTAAAATTTTCTTCCATAATTTTTATTTATTATAACTTTATTTGTCTTATATACATATATTAAAGAGCAGAAATATTATCCTCTGCTACATTAAAAGATACTACTCCTGGTACTTTTCTAACTTGGGCTGCTATTTCTTGCATTTTTGTTCTGTCAAATCCTCCTTTTGTAATCCAAGGATAACCATCAACTTTTATTGTAATTACTGATTGGAATCTTGTAGTGTCTTGTTCGCTGTATTCAAGTGGTTCTTTTGAAGATAAAACAGAAATTCCTGTAATTGAGCGAATATCTGAATAAATTTCTTTTTGGGGTCTAGATTCGATATTTGAAACTAATGTTCCTACCATTTTGTATTTGTCTTGGTATTCCTCGTTTAACTTGCGTTTAAGTTCTTCTTTAACTAGAGTACGTAAATTATTTAATTTCATGGTCAATATTATACTAATAAATATTGGAATATCCAAGGAAAAATAAAAGCCCCAACAAAAGTTGAGGCTTAAATATACGTCGGATTGTGTTTTTTAATTAGTAGTTCAAGATACAGTAATTTGGTTGGACTTCAACTGTAATGTTTACGGCTGTTCCATCATCATCCCAGTTATAGTCTCCAAAGTTAACGCTTGTAATAACAGCTCCTTTAATTACCCATTCATTAACAATATCACCTACTGGACCTAAACCATTGAATGTAATGTCTTTTTTATAGAAATCAGAGTAACCATCTCTACCTGTTACTGATTCATGTCCTAAACGAACCCATTCCATTACTGTTTGTGAACCTGCAGGAGTGATTGCTTCATAAAGTGTAAAAGTAACTGTATTCCAAATGGTTTTTCCTTTTACATAACGTTGAACGTTAATGTGGTTAAGAGCAACTGCTGTTTGAGACAATGAAATTGCAGACATTCCTTTTACCAAATATGATGGGATACCATCCATATAAAGGATAAAACGGTTTGTTAGTCTAGGTTCAAACGCTGTGTAAAAAATTTCGTTAGGATTTAAAATTGCCATTTTACGTTATATTAATTTGTTTTATTATAAATATTATATTCTCAATTTTTTAAACTGGGAATTGTGCTCCAGTTGGTAACAAGATAAAATCTAAAGATATAAATTCAGCTGTACGTGTTGGTTGTACATAAATCTGTCCGATTAATTGGTTTCTATCTATTACATCTGGTCCATTGTTTGTATCATCCATTATTACTTTAAATGCATACAAACCTTGTTTTTGTTGGATGATTTGTAAATATGGTGTTACTTTAGCGATAAATGAATTTCTTGTAGCCGCTGTATTTTGTTCAAATACTACAGTGTCAGCGATTTGGCGAATGTAATTTTTCAATTCAATCATCAAACGTCTTACATTTACTCTATCTAAAGCAGATGCTTCTTTTTGTAATGTTTTTTGTCCAAATACAACTACTCCTTCTTTTGGTAGTGATGCTAATGGGTTAACATTAGATTCATATAAATCGTCTTTATTTGCTTGAGTCAATTTATATTGAGCGCGAATTACTGTGTTTAATCCACCTCTGTTAATACCTGCTGGAGCAAACCAAGGAGCAGCTACTTTATCGTTAAATGCATATACACCTGGAATTACTGTTGAGGCAGGGGCCCAAATTTGTCTTCCTGTAGCTGGGTCTTGTACTCTAACCCATGGATAATATGAAGCAGCATATGAAGTATCTCTTGAATTTGCTTGTCCAATTACACTTTGTACTCCTTCTCCATATGTAACTAAATCCATCACAAATAAATTATCTCCTCTATCTTGTGTGTTTTGAATAATTTCTGAAATTTGTGATGTATGTAAATCATTCGTTAAACCAGGAGTAAATAATACATTAAATTGGTATGCATCTCTATTTTTTAGGATTGTAATTGCATCATCGTAATCTGATGGGCTAACACCTTGTGTATTACCTGCTGTAATATTTTCGTATAAATTTGCTCCACCAATTACATCTCCTGTAGCGCCTCCAAATAAACCATTTTGGGCAACAGGAATAGAACCAGTGTATTGTGATTTTGGTT
>Ga0315901_10000427_pt1 | contig 62635 bp, 60 predicted proteins | sample LakEriMetagenome_10_FD_203761 | JGI IMG/M metagenome (GOLD analysis project Ga0315901, IMG submission 203761) | Freshwater fungal communities from buoy surface, Lake Erie, Ohio, United States - Buoy 2 MA116 | ecosystem: Environmental > Aquatic > Freshwater > Lake | place: USA: Lake Erie, Ohio... | reverse complement strand
GTGTTAAGTTTCCAGCTCCTTGGTGCGCTGCTTATGTCGGCATTGTGTGCCGTAATTCTTGCATTTCTTACCCTTATAGTGGGTTTGTACCTAATTGGTCGCGTGATATTTGGCAAGAAAAAGTCGTATGGGATAAAAGGAAAGCAAAGCGTTCCATTTTGCCGACAGAAATCAGAAGGGGAGACATCGCTACTATTTATTTTCCTAATCTTCGCAGGGATGCACATATCTTCATTGTTTTGGGGATTACCCAAAAAGGTAACATTGTCACCATTGAAGGTAATACCAATTCAGCAGGAGGACGAGAAGGATATGGAGTATTTGTAAGAGTAAGAGAGCTGTGGCAGGTGTCAAAGGTCATTAGATTAATTGAAAAATAAACACACACAAAAATGTACACAATAGAACAAATGGAAAAAGCCTTTGAAATGGGCAGAAACTTTCAATTAACAGGAGAAAATAATTTCCAAGAGTTAATTGATAAATTAGGAATTTGCGCTTCTTGTAATCAAGAAGTAGAAACACACGAATTATGTATTGATTGCGTAACTAAAATGATAGAAAATGACAATTAACAGCTTTGATCAACTCACAAACTTTTCAGAAGGTGAAGATGATGGATTCATTGTCGAATATCTTCTAATTGATGACAATGGATTTTGCCACCGAGCAAGTCCGTTTCTTATGCCACAAGGGACAATCTTTGAACATGAATTTGGAACCTACCAAGTTACTTCAATAGATAGAAAAAACAAACACATTGTTGTTAACTGCGATAGAATTTCTGTTAGGCATCCTGCCTTTGATACACTTATTAAAATGAGAGATAATTTTAATTAAACAAAACCCACCCATGAAAAAACAACTATTAACAACCATTCTTGCTGCATTATCATTCGCAGCTATTAGTCAACCTTGCTTGCAAAAATGTACTGGAGACGGTGGAGGATTTCGAGCAATAAACTTAGTAACAGGAATCGGATTTACAATACCTCAACACACAATAGTTTGGAATCAAGGTACTTTTCCTAATCCATTTACAGTTTCGGGAGATACGATGATAACGTGGAGTAATATATCTTCTGTTGCGGGTAACTTTACAGGTTCTTATACTGTTACCAATGCGCTTAGTCAATGTGATACAACCGTATTCTTTTGCGTTGATGTTTTTATAAATACGCCACCAACCGCAACCGATTTAACATATTGTTTTGGAACACCTTTGACTTTACCGCTTAGTCAAGGAAATCCAGCAGGAGGAACATACACCAATTCAAGTGGCACAGCCGTTACTAATTACGTTCAGTCAGCAACCGTACAAACATTTACTTATACTACAAGTGGAGGGAATAATTGCACAAGTTCTGTTACGTTTACTGTTACGGGTGCGCCTAATCCGAATGGAGGAATTTTAGGCTTTTAGTTTTGTAAATACAATAATATTTTTATCTTTGCAATGCGTTTCAGTTATAAAAATATTAAAAAGACCCTTGTTTGCTTTACTGCCTTAGTACCATTCGGTACAACTGGAACGCCTTTAAAGCATTCATGGGCTTCTTTATTAATGAACACAACAAATGAAATTTGGAAGGATATTCCTAACTACGAAGGAAGATACATGATTAGTAATCATGGTAGAGTTAAGTCAATGAATTACAAAGGAAGTACGGGTAAAGAACGTATTTTAAAACCGCATCGTGATACGGGTGGTTATTGTATGGTTGACTTAGGAAGTAAAAAATCACAGAAGGTACATAGGCTTGTAGCCGCAGCGTTTATAGGTGATATAACAGACTTAGTAATTAATCACAAAGATTTTAATAGAAAAAATAACCATGTTTCAAATCTTGAAATAATTACATTATTGCAAAACTTTATGCATTCTTATCTCGATAAAAACGAAAGAGGTATTTATACAAGTAAATTTTTAGGGGTTCATTGTTATAAAGGAAGGAATTTGTGGGGTGCTTCAAGAAGAATAAAAGGTAAAAAGTATTTTATTAATTTCAAAACAGAGCAAGAAGCATACGAAGCAACTTTATTAAATGATATTGATTTCTTGGATTTTAAAGCTAATCATAAATTAAAAAACCAATCAAAAACCGTATGAAAAAATTAATCGCAATTTTTATTTTATTCCCTTTCGTTGTTTTTTCTCAGAATCAAAACTTTACGTTTGGTCGTAATTTAAAATTTACACCTCCCGCAACCATAAACACAAGCGCAATTTCACATATTGAGGGAACAAGTTGCCTATCGGACGCAAGTGGTCAGATAATGGCTTATTCAGACGGAATAAACGTTTATAACCGTAATGATGTTATTATGGGAAATGGTGCTGGGTTAACTGGTAGCAATTCTACTACGCAATCAGCTTTGATTGTTGAGCAGCCAAACAATCCTAACTTACTATATATCTTTACACTTGGTAATTCTGGCTTAACTCCTTTATATTATTCAGTAATTGATATGAATTTAAACGCAGGATTGGGCGCAGTTACAGCAGTAAAAAATGTCATATTAAACGGAGCGTTCAATATGAGAGAATGTTTGTCAGCTACCACAACTTGCAGTTTAGACACTACATGGATTCTTACAAAAAGATGGCAATCTGCAAACTTTTACGCATATCCATTAACTTCAACAGGTCTTGGTAATGCAGTAATTAGTGCAGCAGGGATAAACAACGGTACAGCATCGCAAGACCCGATAGGAACACTTTCATTTCACCCTGATGGTAATAGATTTTCTGTATGTTATTACGGGCAAAATAGAGTTGAAACTTATAGATTTAACAAGTCAACAGGAATCGTTACTTTAATAAATAACTATACAATTACAGGGCCTTACGACACTGAATGGGCTGAAAACTTTTTATACGTCTTTCCCAATAGTGGACAAGTTAGGCAAATTGATGTATGTTCTGGAAACAATGTTGTAGTAGGAAACACCCCCGAAGTAGTTTCAGCAATGGGAACGGCTTTTTATGCGAATGATGGACGTATTTATGTTAGTCGTGGAGCGTACAGTTTTTTATCTCGTATTAATAATCCTTTAGTAGCAAGTGCAGGTTGTAATTTTGTAGCTAATGCTGTTGCATTGCCTCGTAATTCTATGTTCGGTCTCCAAAACATTGCAATGCCTTATTCTCGCCCATCAATGCTTCCGTTTACTTATTCAAGTACTTGTGGTTCAGCAACATTAAACGCAGTTCCAAGAACTTGTTTTGAACCTTGTACGTATCGTTGGACTGGAATATTTGGCACAGCAACGGGAGTAAACGTAAACGTAAATTTGCCAAACGGGAATCATTCAGTAACCTTATCGCGCATTTGTGATTGCGAAACAACAACAAGAGTACAAAGTGTGAATGTTAGTGGAGGTATTTTAGCAGCAGCATTAGGCTTTTAACTCTAATACAATTTCACGTACCTTTGCAACCATGAGATTATTGGCTGCAATTTTATTTCCTATTACTATAATTGCACAATATAATTATTGTGACAAGGATATTGAAATAAAGCTAACAACGCAGCCTAATTTAAGCTACAATTGGAATTTAGATGGCAATTTTACCACAGACCAAGACGCAACACTTGTAATAAATCGAATAGGTACATTTTTTATTGAACTAGAAATAACCAATGAATACGGCTGTACATCAATAGACAAACGTATCCTAAATGTCGACAGTTGCGAAGATTGGACTTACTATGCTCCAAATGCATTTGCGCCTGATGGTACGAACAAAACTTGGATTCCTGTTGGAGAGAATATTACCATAGACATGATACGTATTTTTACACGCGAAGGTCAAATAATATTTGAAGGAGTAACAGAATGGGACGGAACTTATAAAGGTGATAAATGTATGGGAGCAGTTTACGTTTATACGTGTGACTACACAACAATTACAGGACAGAAATTAAAGGACTTAGGAAGAATTACTTTGATACGCTAAATGCCACCTTTCTTCCGCTTTTTATAATCACTTTCTTTCCTCCATTCAATTATCTTAACAATACCAATTATCGCTGCTGTAAGTGCTGCAATAAACTTTAACCCATCTGTCAATGGTTCTAAAAATGAACCTATAAAACTTATTGCAAAAATTGCCCATCCAAGTAATCCACTATCGTTGTCAGTATGGTGTTCCATTTATTAATTAGTATTTGCTGTAAAAATAGTTAAAAATTTTATATCAATTAACAAACGTAAAATAGCTTGAACCTGATGGTGCAATTAACGGCCCCCAATTTAATGTTCTGAATAAAGATATTGTACTATTGTTTATATCATCTCCATTAGAACCAAAAGATAGAATTGTAATACCACTACTTGAATCTATATCTTGTGTTGTTGTATAGGCCACATTTTGAGTGCCTGTTCCATTTGTTAATGTAAACTTGGCTTTATACCCAGCTCTCATTGAAAAAGATGTTCCGATAACTGTTGTTGCTGATGGAGATATTGTAAATGTTGGTGATACACCTCCTGTTATTACAGGTCTGTTTGGCAACAACCCAATTAAACCAACAGGAGAAACCCCTGTTGCTTGTGATACAGTCATTCCAACAGTAGGGGTAGTTTCTGAAAGATAATTAAGTTGTCCAACAGGAGTTATTGTACCATTAAATGTTGCTGACCCTGCTGCTTGTAATGTTATCCTATTTGCTAAAGTTCCTAATAATGTTAAAACTCCATTTACAATGTATTCTGCTAATGGATTTGCATTAATGTTTTGTAATGTTATTATTGTTGCAGCAGTAGTGCAAGTAAAATTTTGAGTAGTAAATCCATGTGTTCCTGCAAATGTTGTATTATTAGCAAGAATTAAATTCCTACTAATTGTTATTAGATTATTAAGAGTTATAACAGTATTTGCTGTATTGGTTGTTAAATCATAAAATGGACTATTACTTGAATTATTTATTGTGAAATTATTACCATTTATAGTAATCAAACTTGTTCCAAATAAAGTATTAGTGTTTATGCTTAAAAATCTACCTGCCAACCCTAAAACAATATTTCCTGTAACGATAACTGTTGCCATACTTGATTTATTTATAATTATATTATTTTGATAAGTTCCAGTTCCCCAAGTTGTATTTGTACCGCCTTCTAGTTCAATTGTTGAAGTTCCACGTAAAGATGTAGTTACGCTTAAATTTCCGTTTACGAATATTTTTGCGCCATTAAATTCATTTTGAGTTGAACTAAAGTTACCTAAAAATTCTATTGGCCAAGTTATGGTTGTTGATTGATTACTTAAACCACTTAAATTTCCATAAATAATTTCACTACCACTTATTACATTATTACCCGTTGGTGTATTGTTAGTATTAATTACACTTAATGCGCCTCCTGTTATAGAAAGTGTGTGTCCTGTAGTTGAATAAACAGTAGCTACAGATGTACCCACTAATCTAAAATTGATATTAGATAAAGATGTTGTTGGTCTTGTTACTGAGCCTAAAATATAAGCTCCAGAACCACTAATATTTAAATTACCATTAACTATGGAAGCACCTGTAGCAGTTTCAATAGTTCCTGTTCCAGTCATATTAATTGTAACTGTTGAACTTAATGTTAAATTTCCTGTTGCAATTAAACTTCCACCTATATTAACATTAGCTGTATTAAGAAAGGCTTGATTAGCTGTCCAATTCAAATCATTACTAATATTAAGGTCGCTAAGTAATGTATGATTTGCTCCAGTTACCTGAGCAGTAATTCTATACCAAGTTACAACACTGGTATTTAGTGTTGTTGCTCCTACTAAAATAAGAGTAAATAATCCAGGAATAAGTGTAGTACCTGCAGAAAATGTAATAGTTCCTCCAAGTTTATTAATATTGGTTAACATTTGTAAACTACCCGAAGCTACAGTTATACTATTAGATAAATTAGAACCTGCATTAGAAATAGTACAAGTCCCTGAAAAAGTTAAAAGAGTTCCAGTTGATAAACCAGACGCTAAACTAAAACTTGAAGTTATTGTTAAAGCTGTTCCTGCTAAAGTTGTCTGTGCAGATGATGCTGTGTTATTTATTATTAAGTTTTGAACTGTAGGAGCAGTACCACTTATTGTTACAGTCTGAACTTGCCCACCAGCAATTCTGCCTAATGTTAATCTTGGAATTGTTATTCCTGCAAATGCAATGGCTACGGCAGCAGTATTGCTTATAGTACTTAACACACCTGTTGTTCCTTGTGTGTAAGCCATTCCACTACCAAGAGTTATAGAAGTTCCAGTAACTGTTAATGTTATACCATTTTCAATTCTAAATGTATTAGTAAATCCTGTAAAATTTATAGTTAAGCAAGTTCTATTAATAGCGTTTACATATAAATCACCTGATGTTGCATTAGCTACAATGTCATCACCTACTGCTGGTAATACTCCACCAACCCAAGTAGCTGTATCACTCCAATTTCTTGTTCCTCCAGATGCTGATACTGTAATTGTAGGCATATTATTCTAATGGTTTATCTACACCAATTTCTAATGTTGGTAGTACTGATATAATTTCTTCTGTTTTAATTTCTTTAGCTATTAATGAATCTGCAACATTTTTAATGTTCTGTTCTATGTTAGCTTGAAATGCTTCATCTGAACTTGTATCAGGAAAGTAATGTGGTATATCAACTTCTTTAATACCAAAGTCAAAAGTAAACTCTACTAATGTAAATAAAGTTCCTTCTAGTTGTCTTGTGGATAAAATTTTATATGTCATATTTTTATGTTTTATTACATCTTAAAGTTAATGTTGCGTTTTTTATTGTGCTTGCAGAATTAATGTAAAATCCAAATACATCTCCTGCTGCAAAAGTAGTTGTCCAACTTGTCATTGTTGTTGAAGTAATAAATTGACTTGCGCTTAATGCAGGGTAATTACCTCCACCTCCTATTATTGAGTTTGCTGATAATGGTATTGCAGATGTTGCTTTCCATATATCAAATTGCACATTGCCAGCAACATTTGCAGTAATACTCCATCCTGTTATTGTACCTGCATAAGGTATTACTACATAACCTACTTGACCAACTTGAATAACAGAAGTAACCCCATCTATTGTTACTCCAAAAGAACCTGTTCTTAAATTATTTTTTAATGTTACTGCTCCTGTATTAGCTATTGTAGTATCACCTGACATAGCCACTGCTGTAGCAATATTAGATGCATTACCTACAAATATGTTTGTATCGGCAAGAGTTGATGAAAGTTTTCCATTAAACGTAGTCCAATCAGCAGCTAACAATAAACCTCTGTTTAATGCTGATGCTGATGGTATGTTGAATGTGTGAGTGCTGCCCGTTGAGTTAATTGCAAAGTCAGTTCCAGAAGTTCCAACTGCAAGGAATTGAACTTGGTCAGTTAAACCATTAAGAGCAGTTAACCCAGTTGAGAAAGTTGTAATTATTTCACAAAGGTTGTTATCTTCTGTGTGTAATGTAATAGTTCTTCCACTATGAGTTACATAAACTCTAACTGCAAGTCTATCTGTTGCAGCAAGAACAGTACTTGGCACTGCTAATGCAGTTGTATATAAATCAACAGTTGTTCCATTTGTAATACCTTCAGGGTTTGCAGAGCTTGTTGCAATTAATGTTAATGTTGTTCCATCCCACTTGTACAATTCTACATAAAATGAAGGACTACCTCCCCCACTTGATGCATTAAAATACATCTCAAAAATCCAATTACCAGCAGGAATCAATAATTGATTTGGGTCATTGGCATCAGTTATAAATGATTGAATATAGCCATCTGCATTGATGCTGAAATTAGTTCCTGCTCCAAAAATAGGAGTTCTACTCATTTCTCTAAATGCCACTCCGCCGAAAGTACCTTGACTTACTGAGCCGTTAAGATAGTAGCTAACTGATGCGCCGCCGCCGCTTGTAGTTGGGAAGTTTGCAAGCTGCCCATCGCCTCTGATGTATTGCGTTGATAACCCTGCCGCTGCTACTGCCAATGTTCCGCTTGTTGTTATTGGATTTCCTGTTACAGAAAAAGCAGCAGGCATTGTTAAATCTACAGATGTTACTGTTCCTGTTCCGCTTGCTGTTGTTTCTACAACATTTCCACTTGCGTCAACTCCTAAGATGTAAGTAGGGGAGGCAACAAATGTACCAATACCGTATTTATCTAATTTCATTTGCCCTGTTGCGAGCATTGATAATTTTAGTGTAACAACATTATTTGTAACTGTATGTAATTCCCAAGTAGCATTAAATAATGGAGCAACACTTGACCAATAGGTTTTTAATGAACTACCCCTATCGGCAATTGGTGAAGAACTAAATGGTAAATAAGTTTCAATACTTGCTCCTACTCCTATTCCTACTGTGCCGCTTGTAATTAACCTTCCCGCAATCAATACCTTTTCTATATTATTTCCATTAACCCTTACTATCCCCCTTATTGCCGCCTCTGAAGATTCTGAAATTGCCTCAAAAGCTATTTCACCTAATGATTGAGCGTATAAAGCAACTTCATTTGCCGATTTAAAATAACCAGCAGCGCCACCTCCTGTATTGTCAACATATAAAAGTAAATTGCTTGTGCCTACTAAATTAAGAATATGAGTATCAATATCAATTGTAGTATTTTGAATCAAAGTACCACCCAACTGAAAATTGTTCGCAGGGTTTTCAGTTAATCCATTGTCAACAGTATATGTTCCTCCACCACCACCACTTGCATCAAAGGTAATGTTTCCTGCACCATCATCGGTAATGGTCATGTTAGTTCCTTCAACTAAGTTTAAGATATTCTGCGTTGGATTATTTACTCCATCAGTCTGCAATAATAATGTAGTTCCGCTACCGCTTGCAGTAATTTTATAAACACTAAACTTGGTATCTTTTTCAATTGTAACATTTGCTCCGGCTACAATATCTAAAGGGAAATATCTAAGAAGTAACACAAGTAACTCCTTAACTGCTTTTAAATTATCCAATTGCAACAGCTTGTTTATTTGAGCTATCTTGTCAATTGGCGAAGGAGGATTGTTAATTGTATTCACAATTCATGTTTGAATTGCAAATATAAGGAAAGTATTAAACAAACATTTCTAATCTCGCAAGACAAGCGTCAATTTCCTTTTCCATAGTTTCTGACATACCAGTATAACCCGAAAGAATATTGTTTAATTGCTGTCTTGAAATTTTCATTTCATTTGCAAGTTCCACTCTTTTTATTTTTGCTTCTGCCATTCTTTTCTTGATAGGCTCAATAGTTTTAAGCCTTTGCTCTATGCTTTCAATAAGTTTCATAACGTTTTTTGATTTTCAATGTAGATTTTTTTAACACTTGTATGATACCAAGTTGCGTTTCGCTTTGTAGGGATTTTGTCCTCATTCAGTTTGTTGGCAATCTTTTCGTAACTCAAATTCATTCCGTCTTTCATTGTTAAAATCATTTGTATTACCTTTTGTTCTTCTGCGTTTGGTACAAACTTACTTTCAACTACATCGTAGCCAAACTTATCTCTTGCGTATTGCTGCCCGTTTGATTTCATGTGGATCATTGCATCTTTAGTACGTTTTTTAATTGTCAATCGCTCCCAATGAGAAAGACCAAGTTTAATTAATGCGTTCATAAACCCATCAGGAGTTGTAACATCAATCGTTCCTCCTTCATCAATTACATAAATCTTAAAACCTTCTTGCGCCCATTTAGTAAGCATCAGTAATCCGTCAACAGCATCTCTAAAAGCGCGAGTAATGTTAGTAACCAAAATGCCGTCTATATTCGGATTGCTTTCAATTAACTTAATCAATTCAGCTCCTTGTTCGCGTTTGCTAAATGGTATTCCTCCAGAAACATCTTCATCACCAAAAACCTTGATAAGTTCAATGTTTTTATAGTCAGCAAATTGCTTTAATTTGATAGGCTGCATTTCAGCACTATTTTCTTGCTTGTCGGTACTTACCCGATAATAACCTACGAATACCATTCTGCTTCTTCTATTTTGTGAATTGGATATGCGCGAGTGTGGCAATTGTCGCCATACTCGTTAAAAAAGTCTTGTCTAATTACATAACAATGTAATCCTGCAGCTTCCAAAACTTTTCTTAATGTTGCCTTGGTAAAAAAATCAGGGTTAAGAAATTGCTGCCCAAACTCAGAAGCAATTAACTGAATCGTTCTTTCATTTGTCCATTCTCTTTTTCTAAGAATAATATCTTTTGGCAATCGCTGAACGGGATTGTTTCTAAAGTTTTTAAAAAAGAAGTTTTTCAATTCATTAAAGTATGGATGCTTATCTCCTTTGTAAGAAACCGAAAACCTATCTTTGGCAGGAACAAGACTTGAAACGTGAGCTACAACACCTTTTAATTTAGTGTTTTTAACTTTCATTTCTTTTAATTCTTGCGCTTGAATACTAAGTTTGTTTTTCAAATCTTTATTTGATTTCTCAAACAAATCAACCTTCTCAGCTATCTTAGCAACCTTAATGTAAATGGAATCATCATCCGCTTCCGATTGCGGAATGTATTTAACTTTCTTAGCCATAATGTGTGTTATTTTTTACAAATGTAGTAAACGTTTACAAACTACAAAATCCTATTTTTATTTGGTCCGCGAGATTGTGGTAATGCGCTTTGATTCAAGTCAATATATTTTACAACTCGCATCCCGTTTTCAATTGTTACGTAGGGAACAAAGTTGGTTGTTGACTTTTGCATATTCGCATTTCGTATTTTTTCTTCTTTTAAACTCAAATCCCAATCAAGAATTTCGCAAGCAATCATAGCGTCTGCAATATCCTTGTTACCAATATTAAATTTTTCAACTTGGTCAAGCATTATTAAATCCCAAATGTTTTCAATTCCGAAAAGGTTTCTTTCTTTATCATACATACGTGCAAATTTCATTAGAAATCCAGCCATTGTATCAGCATTATGTACAGACTTTGCATAACCAATTTCAGGAATTTTAACGTTATTTGGTCGCCATTCAGAAGGTTCTAAAGCGAACATTTTGTCGTGCTGTTGATGGGCAGCTTGTACGTATAAAGAATCGCCTCTGTTTCTTTCCAATTCAACTGTGTAATTCTTTCCGGAATAAGCCAACCAAATTTTGTAAAGGTTATGTTCTAAGAGAGCAATGTTGTTTGTTCGCTCATTGTATCGCAAAACGTATTTCTGTTGTGTTCTGTTTTTGACTGTTACTGCAAAATCAGACCTATCGTCTTTTTTATCCCTTGATAAAATTGGAATCGGATCTACACCAATAATGTAATCATTACCTACTTTTGGTTCTTCCAAAATCTCAATAGGGCTTTCATTTACTTTTCTGAAATTAATTGTTTTGTCAGAACGCAATTCTAAAACGTAAGGTTCAAACTTACTTGCAGCCAAGTAAATCTTTTTCCTTTGTTCGTTAAATCTATCTCTATCGCTTTCATCCCAAGTATTATCCCCAAGTGTTTCAAAAATATCTTCAATCGTTCTTGGATATGATTTTCTAAATGAGTTGTAGTAAGACTTATCTCTTAGTTTTTTAAACTTCTCGCAAGTTTTGTTTATCCATTCTTCCGCTTCATCTTGCAAACTGTAACCATTAACCATAAATGTCAACGGAGGCGCACCAAGAATTTCCCTTCCGTTATCATCTAACTGCGGAGCTTTGTTGATGCAAAGAGAACCAGGTAGGAAAACAATATCCATTCCTAAATCCTCATGCGTTTCCCACAATTCTCTTGCAGCAACAGCACCTTCTTCTGTACTTTCCCCTGCTGAACCTCCTAAAGAGATAATTCCAATCTTTTGAAAACCTTCCTTTCTACACGCATCTGCTGAATTTCTAACCTTGTTTGGGAATCGGTGCCTGAAATACTCGTCAATGAATACGTAAACATTTCTACCACCTTCCATATTACCCGTATCTTTTTCAGACCTTGTGGTTTGCACTCCCGTAATTGTTGACACAACACCATCACCGAAATCAATTGTCATAGTCATATTCGCCTTAGTGTAAGCCATTTTTGGTTTCCACAATACAGCATCGGCTCCAAACATTTTCTTCCAAGCAGTTTCAGATTCTAAAAAAAAATGTTCTGACATTGGAACAATCTTTTTCATCATTAATTCTTCAATCGCACCTTCTGAATAACTTGTCATTTTTATTGAGGAACCAGGGTATCTCATTGCATACTCCAAAGGCATGAATCCTCCATCCCAAGAAGATAAACCAAACTCCCTTCGCTTGACTGTAAACTTATCTCGTCCGTTCTTAACTGCCTTGGCCGTAGTTTGAGAAACAATAAAGTCATCGCCATCTCTCCACCAAGGAGCAATCATTTGACCAATTGCGTTTTTGATTTTACATTGGCTAAGATATTTGTAATACCATCCGTCTAAATCATTGTATCCATTATACCACAAAGCCTCTTGCGCTTCCTTCCATTTGTAAGCTTCTGCTTTATTTCTCCAAGTAGGAATGGGTTCTCTTACAAATTTTGGCCCCCACTTTTCTGCTTGCGCTCTTGTAACTCTTTCTATTTCGACGTTTGATACACTCATTTAGTTAGCTTTAGGATTATGTTTTTTAGCAAGTTCAACCAACGAACTTTTGCTTGTTACTTCGTCTGAATCATCTGCTGAAAGTTTTGCAATAAATTCCTCGCGTTCTTGTACTCTGCCAGCAAGGTTTTTCATTATCACTTCAAGTCTTTCAAAAGTTTTATCATCTTTATTTTTGAGAAGCATTTTGGCAAGCACCTTCCTCATTGCTACCAAATTGGTAACTTCTCCCATTTCAAGTAATTCTTCTTCTCCAAAATCTTCTTCTGTAAGTCCAACTCCCGTTGCAACTTCAATAGTTGTAAAAGCAAAATCTAAAAAGTTATCAAAGGCATCAATTACTTTTTTATTAGAGCCATTAAACACATTTTCAAAAACTTTCCAAACGATTTTTAAATCATTATCTTTTTCGCATTTTGCTTTTACCTTTTGCCAATTCTCTTTAGAAAATGGTGAGTTGTTGTATTCTGCCATTAGAAAGGTTCTTGTGATTTTTTAATTCTTTCGTAAACGTATTTAATTGATGTTTCGCTTTTTGATTCCAAATAAAAGCCTCTACCCGCATCGTTTCTAATTTCTAAAAACAAAGGCTTTTCTAAAGTCTTATACATTCTATTTAATGTATTAAAAGAAGTTATAATTTCAGCTCCCGTCAACTCTTTCATATTTTTGCTTTCATGCAATAGAAAATTGTAAATTTCTGTGTAAGACCAAAAATTATCTTTTGTCATTTCAGATGGTTTGAAATGAAATTCAATTAATCCAGTTACAAAATTATCACATTCGTATTTCAAATTGATAACATCTCTTGTGTGCTTTTCTTCTGCAGTTAACTCCATATCAAATGATGGATTATTGTAAAGTGCAAACACTTGCGCCCAAATTTTATCAATCGGAACTTCTACAACTCCTGTTTTCAAATTGTTGTAATCAAATGATTTAATTGTGCCGTTGAAAGTCAAAAACCTTGTGTTACCTGTTTCATCTCGAAAAAGTTTTTTCTTATTTCCCGTTGCAAAAAAGGTAACAATTCTATCAACTCTTTCTTGCCTACGAGCGTAGTAATCCCTAACGTTGTCATGCGATTTAGAAATTATACCTTTCAGCTTTGCAACTTGGTTACTATTGAAGGAATCAATATCATCAATGTTCCAAATGAAATTTCTTCCAAGTGCAATCTGAACTTCCTTGGCTTGCATTTCAAGCGGATTCATTTCCACGTAATAATCATTGAACGGGCAAAGGTAACGTATGTATCTTGACTTACCCTTTTCTTGGCTACCAATTAAAGTAAATACAAATCTGTTTTCAAAACCTTCTAAGGCGCATCTTACAGCACGAACTAAGTGCTTTTTAAGCATTGTACTAAAGAAAGTCTGTTCTGTTTCCGTTTCGCAAATAAAATAACTTGCATACTTATCAATGTAGTCAATATCCTTTTCGCTCCAAGCTGGCAATGATTCAAAGTAAATATTTAACTCATGTATCTTCTCAACAAATTGAGAATCTAAAATAGTATCTAAATCGCTTCTTTTAACCTTGTACTGATTTTTTAAAAGGTCGCGCATTAAATCGCTTACATTTATAAACCTCGCTTCTGGATCTTTCAAACTTTTAATTATCAACTTCTGCTGAATAATATTCAATTTGATTTCATAATTGCTTTGCAAGAAATTCTCTATCCTTTCAATTTCAGTTCTTAAATTGTCTTGACCTTGCATTAACTTGTCGCGCTGCCAAACTTTTTCTAATACAGCAACTGCCTTTTCTTCTGGAATGTTCGCTTGTTTGGCAATCATTTGAACATCTCTTTCAGTATATGTTTCCCCCTTGTTTGACTTTTTTAATAAGTCCTTTGCAAAATCACTTGCAATCTTATAAGAAGCGTTGGTATCATCGCTTGTGCTGCCATAACCTTTTTCTCTTAAAGTCTTTGCACAAGCCTTGTAATCTCCATTGTACATTAGCAAACAAAGGACATCAAAAGGTTTGTACGCTCTGTTTGATTCAAATGGTGTGGCATTACTTGAAAACACGTAAAAAACATTGTCAGCTACATATCCAAACGTTGCACTTGGTCCTGAATCTTTGCCTGGACGAATCCAATATTTTGAATTATCATTTTTCCAACCTGCACCTTTTAGCCAATTCTTTGCTTCATCTATTGATTCTGAACTTTCATTGTACGCATCTCCTGGTCTAACATCAACAGAAGTATTATTTACTAATCTTTTTTTATCTGTTGGTGGCTGATAATACATTTTTGGCTCAACGTACTGATTAAAAGACTTGGCCATATCAAGGATGAACATTCTTTCCTCCAAAGTAATTGGCTTTGTTTCAAGAAACCCTTCCGGTGGGAATTTAAGTTGATAACCCGTAGAAGGGCTACAAACAAAATACTGCCCTTCGCTTCTTGTTTCAATTAGCAACTTCTTTTTGTTGTCTTTGTCATCCCATTTAAAAGCCAAATCCATTTTCTTGCCAACTGGTTCATCGCAACGGTAAATTAAATGGTAGCCGCCTCTTAAAGTAGTTTCAATAATTAGGTTATGCGATTTAATCAAGGCATTTATATCGGGAATATCTTTAAATTCCTTAAACCTATCTCTTGCGTCACCAAAAGGATTTTCAAAATCTAAGCACTCTAAGTTTCCCGACACTTGTCCGCAAACCATTCCAATCCAATTTCCTGCTCTAAAATTTTGATACCAATTGTCAGCACTAATTATATGCTTTTGGTAATATTCCCAACTTTTTAAGCAAGGAGTTTTTTTCATGTTTACATCATCCGTTAAATCTCCCCAAATAGGAATTACGGAAAATCCTTTTTCTATATAACGTATTCCTACGTCTGTTAAGTCGGTGTATTGGCTCATGCGATTTTAAGTTTATCTGGATTCTTCCAACCTGTTCTTACTACAAAGCTTAAAAATTCATCTTCCCTATTGGTTTCAGAAGCTATAACTTCCAACCAAGAGTATCTAAATCCTTTTTCTTTTCGCAGCTTTTCAAGTTCTTCAAATGGTAATTTGTGTTTATTTTTTAGTATATCTCCGTAAGAGTATGTTTTGTATTCTATTGTTTCAAATTCTGCTTCAAGTTTTGTTTTTGAATTAGTGGGAAATGTAAAATTACAAATTTCTAAAGTCTTAGGATTAATCATTTTGCAAATTCTTGTTGTAGCAAACACAACTTGTTTACAATTAGGGCATTCTTTCGTTGGAGCAATTCCTTTTTCTCCAATTTTGTGTTTCAAACTCCATTGCTGCGGATAGTGCCATTCTTTAAGTCTTTCAATATTATCGCCCATATCAACAACTTCAAAGTTTTCCTTAACAACTTTTAAGTATCTACTTGCTCTACCAATCATTTGCTTGTATAAATTCAAACTCATTGTAATTCTATTTAAGAAAGCAACTTGTATTTCAGGGTAATTGAATCCTGTTGTTAAAATACCGTTGTTAACCATACATTCAATATCTTTGTTTTTCCATTGCCGAATTAAAGTCTTTCGATATCCTGAATACAAGTTTTTGTATCTTTTGTGTAATTCAATTCCTTCTTTCTCTTGTGGTTCGCTTATTAAATATCTAGCTTTGATTCCGTTTTTATTAAGTAAAACACAAGCCTTAATTACATTTGCGCTTCCAGCACAGAACATAATTGTAATCTTACCTTTAGCAAACTTGTTATAGGCTTCAATTAAGTTATCAGCAAGTGCGTCCACATCCATAGCTTTTGCAGCATCAACCTCATTGTAATCTTCTTCTCCAGACTTAGTAGAAACTCTCAATTTTACATCTCGTCTAAACTTATTGACTTTATGATAAATTGGTGAAGCTAGTCTTTTTAAAGTTACCAAATCTTGCGTTTGCAATCCTTCCACAATAGCGTAATAATCTTCTGCTAATTGTCTTTGCTTTCCTGTTCTTCTTGGTGTTGCTGTAAGTCCACAAATGTAAGCATCGTACCTAGCGTGTTCGCCAGTAAAGAACCAATTGTATTCATTTGTGTGGCACTCGTCAATTAAAATTAAATCAAAATAACTTTTTACCCAATTAGAATAAGAAGCATCTGTAATTCTTCTTCTGATTGTTTGGCTCATTGCTACATAAACATCGTGAGAGATGTTTAACTTCTTGCTGTCTGCATTGATTAAGAAAGGATGGATTTTGAAATCAACTAACGCTTCCGCAGTTCCATCAAGCAACTCCGTTCGGTTAGTCAAAATCAAAACCTTTTTCCCCCTTTTGATAGCATTTGAAGCCATATAAGCAATGATAACACTTTTCCCCCATCCTGTTTCAGCTTGCAAAATCAATCTCCTAATACCTTTTTTAAAGGTAGCAAGAACTTCATCAACAGCTACTTGTTGGTCGTCAAAAAGCTTTACTATACTCATTATGAAATTAAATCTAAATCTTTTTTAGAAAAATATAAATCTTGCATCTCTCTCATTTGCTCATACTTATTTTGAAATATAAAATCAAAGAAATCAAGTCCGTAAGGTATCGCACCAAATTCATTTTTAGGATACCTTCTGTTTAGTTCTTCTTTAGTATTTATTACAAAAACTTTTGGCTCTGTATTTTTAATATTAATACCAGTATCCTTTGCAATTTTTTGTTGTACATAAAGAGTAAACTCCTTGTGGTTTACAGAAAACAATTTGCAAACTCTATCTGACTGAATCATTCCTGATTCATTTAACCAATATTCAATTGCCAATTTCATTCTTATTTCGTATGGCTTATTAAGATTTACATTTATTAAATCTCTGCTTATTTCTAATAATCCCATAATTACACTTCGCTATAAAATACTTCACCGTTTTCAATCAGTAACTCATTGCTGCCAATATCATCAATTGTTTTATCATTGGTTTGAGCAACAAGAATCATTAACCCGTTTTTCTTAGCAAACAAGTCAAACAAATCCCTAACCTTGGAATCCATGCCAACATTGTCAACATAAAGTACATTCAACGGTAATTGATTTTCTTTTAGCAAATTAGCTTGAAGTAATACTGAAATTAACACCTTCTGACTTGCTGAATAAGAAGTAATTAACTGCGGAGTTTTGTTTGGGTTTGCAAAGTATTCAACATCGTATCTGCCATCGTAGTAAAATGCCATTGTGCCTTTATCTTCATCAACTAAACCAATTGTCAACCCTTTAACTTTGCAATCAATTTGAGTGTACATTCTGTTTCTCTCAGCACGTAATTCATTTACCTTTCTTTCTGCTTCTGTATGTCTTTCTAATATTTCAAATCTCTCAAACAAATCATTGTCTTTTTGCGCTGCTTCAATTTCTAAATTTACAGCATCCAATTCTGCTTGGGCTGTTTCAACTGCTGAGTTATCTCCTTCGATTGGCTCATTCTTAATGCCATCAATCTCCTTTTGGATAGCAATTGCTTCTGCTCTTATGTTCTGTAATTTCAATAGCAACGTTACTGCTTCTTCGGGAAGATTTTCTGGAACACCTTTGCCGTCAAGTGGAATTTGTAAAACTTGTGGGCGGTTGTTAATTTCTTTTTCAAATGATTCTAATTTTTGCTGAATATGTTTTTCAATAGCTGAAAAACTCTGCAAAAGAATAAATATTTCATCTTCTGGGGAGCAATCAGTAGTTAAAAATAATTTAGATTCATTTATTATTTCTTTTTGTTCAATAAAAGATTTGTGGTCTTTCATTAAATTATTTACATCATCTTTTTCTTCTTCTAATTTAGAATCATTCCAAGTAACAATATCCTTCTTCACACTTTCAGCCTCGTTCTTTTTTAAATCAAACTTTGCTTGCTTCTCGGATATACGGATTTCAATTTGCCCCTTCTGCGCTTCCTTGGTAGCTTTTGCATTTGCAAGTTTCTGAATTGCCTCTTTTTGTTTTTCATTTAGCGATTCTATATTTGGTTTTCTTGGGCAAACAAATCCTTCCAAGTTTACACCATACGCACCCCTTTTACTTTGCTCTCTGCTAATTTCATCTCTGTTGGCAATTGCAGTTTCCAATCTGCCATTTATACTTTCTCCATACGCAGGACTGTTCTTTTCAACTATCAACCCTAACTTTAGTAATTCATCAGAATAGGTTTTGAAAATAAAATCTCTAACTCTTGTCGAACTTTCAGAAAGAAAATCATCAATTCCATAAGTTAAACTAGTACGCATTAAATCTTGCAGTTTGCTTGGAGTTAATTTCTCCATACCGGCAATTGGATTCTTTTCAGTCTTTCTTCCCTTCTCAGTATCAACCATAAATGATTGCTGAATTTCCCCATTCTTTTTTACAACTGTGCGGATGTATAAAAGGATTTCATTAGGCTTGTCAACATAAGCTATTGGCACCAACCATTCTGATTCTTCTTGGCCATTAGGAACTAAATTGTTATCCCTACGAGTATCAATTCCAACCGTTGCCATTTTAAGAGCTTCAATAAAAGTGCTTTTTCCCTCTCCAGAACCTCCATTTAAAGGAATACACCCAGTCAGTTGATTGATAACTGTTTTCTTCGGCTTTAATATCCGAACTCCGTTTGCGAACTCGATTCCTGCGATTGCGAGAAACTTTTGTTTTTTGTTTTCTGATTTTTCCATTTTGTGTTTGTGTTTATTTTATTGTAGTAATTGTAAACCATTGTGTCATTCTCATTGTAAATCAAAGCCTTGTTTTCAACTCCTTCTTTAAATTTCTCAAAAGGAACAACCCAAAGTTTCGGACCTAAAACGCTTTCTGCTTCAACCAATTCTATAAACTTAACTTCTGCCTCGGTAACTTCTTTTATTTGCAATGAAATTTCCTTTTTAACAGACTTAAATATGGAATTAACTGCTATCATTCAATTAATAATTCATAAGCGTACCTTGAAAGCAAATTGTTGATTATCCTCCCACTATGTTTGTTATCTACAAGCGTTACAGGATGTAAATTGTAACGAGCAACAAATGTGTTAACGCCTATTGTAATTTGCTCGGAAGTCATTTTGGTATAACTATTTTGAAATATCTTTCCATCTCCTAACAAATGATCAAAGCTGAACTTTTCCAAAAGCAAAACGCATTTTGCGCCAGACGCTTTTATTCTTTTAAATTCAGCCTCAAACCTATCTCTGTCGTTGCCAATGCAATTAGCAATTTCATCTATGCTGTTTTTTCTTTCAACTACAACATGATTTTCAAAACTCAACCATTCCGCTTCCACTTGCAGCCCAAGTAACTTAGAGTTAATCTCACAAGAGTAGTCTGCAAAATCTAATTTCCTTTTTACAAACGGTATTTTTTTATGTGTAAAATAATCAATTATATGGCTATTCTCTTGCTCTCTTGTGTCAATTACTACCCTCATGCTTTTAATCGCTGCTTGGGCTATCTTCTTGTCTATTGGATGGGTAAGTTTTATATGCATTCAAATGTTTTATTAGTTCAACGGGCAAGATTCGAACTTGCAAATAGTTAGTCTACCTCGAAATAGATTTCAAACGGTGCTACCGTTTCTAACCGACACCTACGTGCTATGTCTACCATTCCACCACCGTTGAGTATTAGGCAACAAGACGGGATTCGAACCCATAACCTACCACTAAAAGCGGCACTCTACCAATTGAGGTACTTGTTGCAGCCATTGTTCTATTGCTAAAAATTCCGTTGTTATGAAATTACTAAGGTACGGTTTATCTTAGGGAATCTATTCAGACCAAGGAATCTAAAAACTAATATCAAAAGGAACTTCCTTGCCAAGATTTTTAACAATACGTAGTTAAGAACATCTACGTTTAATCTACCTTAAACCTTTTGATTTAAAAAGGTAAATCATCTTCTTCTAACTTGTCAACAAATGCTGTTGAAGGTTGAATTGATGATTTTGCTTCTTTTGCAGGTACAGGCGTAGGTGCAGGTGCAGATGCTATTGGCTCAGTAGTTTCAATTGGTAACGCTTGCTGAATAGGAGCAGCATATTTAGTTTCCAAAACATTTAATTTATAAGGAGCAACTCTTGAAAAATAACTTCCTTCTGCTTTCCCGCTTTTTGCTTTTGATGAACTAACTGTAAAGAAAACTTCTACAACATCTCCAAGGTGGCATTGTTTGTGAAAATCTTTCTTATCAGGGTCGTATTCAAATGCTGTGAATCTTGGAAAATCATCACCGTACTCAATTACAATTTGTTTACTTGCGTAAGTCTTGTCACCTACTTGATTTAATTTCTCAGCAGTAAATTCTACTACTTCTCCTTTTAATGATAGTGCCATGTGTTTTGTTTTTAATTGTTTATTTATTTGTGTTTATTGATTTTCAGTTTGAATACTTGCAGGAAGTTCTTTAATATCTTCTCTTGCGTTTGCATCGTAGGTGTATTGTAATTCCTTGTCAACAACCTCCATCAAGTTATTTGTTTCCTCTGTTTTCGGAAGGTATTTGTAATGACTTCTAATTGCTGCCTTTTGCGCCATTTCAACAGGCCACGCTTTGTAAACAGCATCGGTTGAAGCAACTTTCGCTCTTGCGTCCAATTGTTGTTTGTCAAGTACATGGCAATGAGTAGTGCCATCATCAAAAACTGCAATTGAATAAGCCATTACAATAACATCGCCATCTGGACGTGTAAGTAAACGTTTCTTTCTTACGTAACCATTGATTCCCTCTTGAAAATCTAAAGTTGATTCCTCAGACCTCCAAACAACTCCACAATCCATTAACTTAATTCTGCCACCTCTGTAAAGCACCTCAGTCATACCTTTGTAATCAACTACCAAAGTGCAAACTCCGTTTCTTGGAACCAAATGTGCAAATCCTAAAACTGGATTTAAAGATAATCCGGTTAAAGCAACTGCCGCCACAGAAAACAAAATGCTTTCGGAATTACATTCCATTATTTTTGGATTCTTACTAATTGCCATCATTGCAAACTGCTTTTCTCTTTCAAAAACCTTTTCTGCATCTTTCTCTCCGTATTGCCTTAAATACGTTTGATGAACTTGTACTAAGCCATTTTCAACTGCTGCTTTGTTAGCAATTAATTGTTCTTGCTTTTCCCTTTCTAATCTTTGAACTGCTGTTTCTGTACTCATAAATAATTAGTTAATTTGTCAAATGAATATGGTGGATTAAATTTCATTACTCGTCCTTCTGACCAATATCCAACTCCTGGCCATGAGTTTCTATTCGTGCAATCAATGTGTGCATTCATTAGTTTATCAAACTTCTTCATTCCAACTTCTAAAAATTCTTGACCGCTTATTAAAGCAAAATCATGTGGAGCTTTTGTTTCTTGAACAAACCAATACCACTTGATATCAAGGTCGTGGAAGTCGTACCCTTGCTCCATTAAAGCAAGTTTCTTATTCATCACATACATTGCTGCTGAAACATCGTAACCATAGTCTTTGATATCCCAAATGAAATCATTCAAAGAACGTGCAGTAGTTTTGTAATCAATAATGTAATCTACACCATCCAAATCTTTCCTTGTTTTGATATGTACACCTTGCGAATAATCAGATGTCAAATAACTAACTTCTGTCTTTCCGCATTTGAACATTGCAAGAAACGGTTGTCGAAATTTGTTTTCAATGTTCTCATTAAAAATCAAATCAACCATTGTATTTGCCTTGTTCAAATCATCAAACGAAATAACTTGCTTCCCTTCATTCTCCTGCTTGAATTGCATTAAGTAATTCATTTGTTCAGCAGTATCCGAACCATAAGGTCTGCCAGTCTTAACATTTATCTTAGGCTCAAATCCTATGTAATTATGGCCGCCAACATTGTCATGGTGCTTTGCCTCCATTAAGTCATGCCAAACAGTTCCAAACTTCATTCCATCTGTTGGCTTATTCTTAGCGTCCAATGAATCTTTGTAAGCCATTGGCGAAGTTGCATACTTTTTTAACTTCGTTGAACTAATGTAATCTAGCCATTCACCATGATACTTTTCATTGGGAACATTGTAAAGGATTTCCGTTTGGGTCATACGAACTTAGGATTGATAGATACGTTAGGCGATTCCTTGCTCACAACAATATTATTGGATTCAACCCAATATTTCTTTTCGATGTGAATTTTATTCAAATCGCCTCCCATGTAAGTTAGATACCATTCACGTAACGCTCTATGAAAAAGCTGCTTCTTTTTTAACTTTGGAAGCCCATTAACTCTTTTTCTGTTTATATCTGCTAACAAACAGTCAAAGCAGGTTTCTAAATCGTAAGACAATGGTATATTAAGGGAAATCCCCTCAACTTGCTTATCTTCTTGTTCTCGTTTTGCCATGTGTTATAAATCTTTGGCAAACATATGAATAAATAATTTAATAAAAAAATATTTTAATAAATATTTATATTAATTTAATTCAAGTAGTTGTAACTAATTGATTATTAAATGATTATTTTAATTATATGTACTCAATGAAGAAACGGAATTTGACAACTCCAACAACTTGTGGTTTTAAATATAGTGATATAACTCTTGTAAACCAATAGTCATAAGTTCCATCTGTACTTAAAAACACATCTCCGATTTGAGAAAGTCCCCAAGCAGACCAAGTTCCTGTTATCTCACCCCATGCTGTTCCTGGGTCTCCTATATTGGGTGTTACACCAGGTGTTCCACTCCCAGGAATTATATTTTGAAGTGCTGTAAAATTTGGGCCAAATGAACCTGCTCCTCCAGGCCCTTGTGCGCTTCCGTTTAAATTAGGAGAAGTCGTACCAGGAGCGTACCAATTAGTACAAGAGTTTTCAAATATAGCTGCTGCAGGAGGGTCTCCGCTTATTTGGTCATAAACAATATTTGTATAAACTTTAATTTTAATTATAGCATTCCAAGCAACAGAAGGTCTAAATCCTACATACCAATTACTATTTGGTAATGCTAGAGGTGTTCCTGATGGCCATACTAATGGCTGATTTAATCCGTTATAAGCAAGAGCTGTAGCAGATGCTGAACCTGACCTTTCGGCTGCAAATGTAGGACCAGACGCAGCTATATTTACACTAAATGCACTACTTGTAGTTGTGGCTGTAATTTCACCACTATCATATTGACCTGTTGCAGGAGGAGACCATACCCAAGCACCAGGCAATGGATTTTCAATACAAATAAAATCATAAGCTCTACCGTCAGGAGGAATAATAGCAGGTGCGCCAGGTGCGCCATTATTTATACGTCCTATTAAATAACCAGTAGGCCCAGCATTGTAATCAGGAAATAAACTAACAGTCATTAATGAATTATTAACAACTGTAATTCTTTTACCTGTTGTAGGAACTGGTAATCTGCAAGCAAAATCTGTTGCTGTTGAAGTAATTATTACATTTACCCCATACTCCAATATCAATGTAGTATCCTCCATCGTGGTATTGTTTGCCACTAAACCAGGGAAAACTAACGTCTGACCTGCTGATGAAAAATCAAGCATTGACGTAAGCAATGGCCTCATTGAATTAGCAGGATAATTTGCTCCCGTAACTATTTGATTAATACTGTCTTGTATTTCTTGTTGCGTTGCCATTAGTTAAAATCGTTAGGGTTAAAATCGATAGGGTTAAAATCGTTAATAGGTATAGGGATATTCAAAGTTGTTTCTGGTAAACCGAATACATTAAAAGTCATATTGAGCATTTGCATCATTTTAAAAACGATAGCTGTAACTTGTTCAATAGTCAAACAATTGTTTGCAGCAGCCGGATTGTAAAGCCAAATAGTATTCCACATCGCATTTAGCTCAAAGAAATATTCTTCTTTATCACACTTGCAGCCAACAATCAGTTCATCAACATACGCAGCGTACTGACAAGCAATAGCGTTCATTGATATTAAACTGAAAGATTCTATTTGACCTTGTGTAAGTGCCATTATAAAAGAACAATTTGATATTCAACATACAACACGGCAGAAGTTCCTGTTCCAACTAATGGGTTTCCTGTTTCAATTGCCCAAACTAAATTTGCATTTTCAATTAGCTGAGAAGTATTTATTACTCCTATTGTGGGATAAAAATCAAACATTAATGTACTTGCAGCACCCAATCCACCTTCTTGTCTTAAAATAGAATTTGATGCCCCATTGTGACCAATTGTGAAGTTTAGGTTAGTAGTAAATGCAGCACTTCCATAAACAACTCTTAATTGCGCTTTAGTAGGTACAATCATAGTTCCTGCTCCTGCTGCATCTACTATTTTACCTCCAACTGAAAACCCTGATAACAATTGGGAGTTAGTAATATTTATTTTTATAAATTGTGATGGTAAAATATCAGTAGCAAAATTTTCAGCTTCAATAAGTCCTGCCACCAAAGCGTTTGATTTTCTTTTTAAGAACTGACCATTTGTAGGTATTGAAATTGCTGTTGGAGCAGCAGAAGCGTTTGTGGCGTTGCCTACAATTGAGTTTGCAGCTTGGCTTGATAAAGAAGCTAAAGTTACAGGTTTGTTAATCGTAATTGCTCTCCATACGTTTGCTGTTGCATCAAATGTAGCCAATACAGCCATGCCCCCTGCTAATGCTTGTGCATCAGGAATTGAAACACCAAATGCTGTTACTGTATTCCCACTATTAGTTATACCACCTACAAAGTCAAGTAGAAAAGTAGTTCCGTCTTTAACTCCCGTTGTAGAAGCAGTAACAGTATAATTTGAAGTCAACGTTACTGCTGAACTTGAAAATCTTTGATATTGGTTATTAACACCTGCAACCAAGGTTAATGTTCCACCACCCGAAGGTACAGCAACACTATTTACACCTCTGTTTTCTTGTGGTTGTTCAATTCCGTTTGCTGAGTAGCTTACAACCCAAGCAGAACCATTGTAGTAAACGTTAAATATACCACTTTGATTCAAGCTATCTTGATTAACTACTTGCCCTTCGATGGTTACTGAAAATGTGCTTAAAGTAATATCTGCATTCCACCAAATTATATAACTACCTCCTATTGCAGAAGTAGTAGAAGCAAAAGAAACATTTGCAGCTAATGTAGCAGTTCCGGTTACATAATAGCTTTGGTAATAGTTACCAACACCTAAGTATGGTTGAGACGTTGCTCCTGCGCTTGTAAGTGCTATTTCTTGTAAATTCATATTATTGAGCAATTATTTTGTCAACTGTTAAAGTCTTAAATTCAAAAGTATTTGTAAGGGCTTGCGTTCCATGGATTACAAAATTGTTTCCAATTCCAAAATCTAATCCTGTTAATAAATTAGCTTCATTGTAACATTCATAAGAGCCTTTCCAATATATTCCATAAACAGAAACTCTTGCATAAGCCTGAGTAGCAACACTTGTTCTAATTATTTCAACTTTTATTTGAATATCAGAGGGAATAGCATTTGAAACATTTTGTATTAAAGGTATTTTATTACCATAACCAAAACCAAAATCAAGGCCGTTAATACACTCTTGTCCTCCAAATCTAACTCCTATTTGCCTATCTAAAAGAGCTACTGCTTGAGTTAAAACTTTTACATTAAACGTCAAAAGCAAACCACTACCTTCTGTTGTTGGCATATCAACTGCTAAAATAGATTCAGTTAAAAATGTTTTTGGACTTCCTGAACCTGAAAGAATAGGACCTGATAAATATGCAATCCTTGTTATTCCATTTGCCCCTGCACCACCTGTTCCTCCTGATGGCCCTTGCAATCCTGCAGGACTAATTTTAGAGTTAGCAGGAATTTCTGTACCTTGTGCTGGAGGAGTAAAATTAGTATCTGAATATCCAAGATTTTTTAATCTAACTTGGTTAGTACCCGTAATGCTTACAACTTGAAAATATCCCGCAGTTTCTATAAAAACAATCTGACCAACTGCAAACCATGAGTTTTTAAAAGGATTAATTGCTTTTACATTAAAGGAAACTTCCGAATTAACTGCTGGCAGTGGGAAACTTCCTGTATTAAAATTAAAAGCATTGATACCATCAACACCATTAACTCCGCTTGGAATTATAGGTTGTTGGCAACCTCCGCAAATATTATTTCCACATTGTTGGCACATAGTTATGAGTTATTACCGCCACAACCGCAACCGCAGTCTTGACAAAGTTTTTCTAATTGAGTAATTGTTTTTCGCGCAGCAACATAATTGCCAACAGCGTTTTGATATTTTAATCCGTACAAAGCATTTACAATTTTTGTAGGGAACGAATCCTTGCAATCATTGTCTGCATAACGAGCAATTGCTTTTTGGGAGCAACAACAAGCAGCTTGGTCTAAAAGAAACATTGTTGCATTAGTCCAAGTTTCACTTCCATCACCTAAAGTATAAGTAACGGTTAAATACTGGTCAGCAAAGGTGTTACTAACTCCAAAAAAAGAAGCAGGAAATTCCCAAGCCGTTGCACTTGTATTTGGGAAATTCATAAAATCGTATTCCGCTAAATCTAAATTGGTAACATTTCCTAATGTATCAGTTTTGGTAACTGACATAATTGTATTAAAAAAAATTACAAAATTTAAAATAGTTGTTCCCGTAATCTTATCAAATGAAAACACCATCGTTGCCGAAGTCATTGCGTTTGAATCGGGATTTGGAGAACCAAAGCCGCTTGTATTATCATAGATTGACAACAAAGACGCATTCTGCGATTCTAAAATACTAAGCTGCGGAATAATTGCCATCTCTTATTTCATTTTTTTAGGTCCCTTCTTAGCCATTGCTAAGACTTTTTTCTTTGGAGCAGATGTAGCTGATTTAGCCATTGGCTTTTGCATCATAGGTCCGCAACTTGACTTTTTCATTTTTTCTAAGTTTTAATTGTGAAAATTTAGTGGTGTAAAAATAAGAAAATTATTAATAGTAATTTATTTTTCTAAAGGTATTTTCCAATTGCCAATTTCTTTAATATCATTTACAGCCCTAACGGGAATAACATTGTAAACTGGGAATTCAATTCCTAAAACTTTTCTCTTTCCTAAATTGGTTCCTTGTGAATAAACTGCCGTCATTAAATCTTTGAATTCTTTATCAGGCAATGCTTTCATTTCCTCATAATTTTCATCAATGAAACTTCTTGCAAATTCACCTCTTACCTTATTTATATCATAAACTTGCTCCTTTGATAAATCTATTTCAATTATTTTTTCTTCCGAATCTAAATCAGGATTCTTTTTAAGTTCAATATCAAATTCCTTTTTAGTAAGTCCTGCATATTCTTCGGCAGAAACTGTTACTGCAACTTTGCTCTGTCTATAATAAGAAGGGTAATAATCTTTTCCTACACAAAGGTCATAGTATTTATCTGTAACTTTAGCATCAGACAAAGGAGATTCAAACGTTCCGTTTTTCCAACCAATAATTGGCGCACCAAGTAATGGAGATGGCATTGATACTTTTTCTTTTACTGCTCTACCAAACGGATCAAGCATGCTGTTTTTAATCATACCATCTAACATTGGTATATCATTAAAAAACTGCTCCTTTGTTGTCAATGCTTTCTTCTTGTCCATTTCAAGCATCCCTTGTACGTCCTTTGTCATACTTGGAAGGAATTGCGGAACAAATAAAGCCCTTGAAGTAGAAGTCAAATTCTTAGAAAGCATTGTTGCTGTTTTCTCAACACCTGACAAATCTTTAAATTGATTTCTATCCATAACAGCATTTGTCATATCGCTAACAATTTTTAAAGAAGAAGATTCTTGAATAAAAGTCAAAGTTGCCAATGAACCCATTGTCAAAGCTGCTAATTCATCTTCTGAATACTTATCGCCTCCAAAGTTTTGCTTTTCCATAATATAAGCAGGTTGAGCAAAGAAAATAGCTGTTGGACTATTTTTCCAAGTCAATACTTTTTTACCATAATAGTAAAGACTAAAAGGCTCTAATCCTTGTGCTTTTAAAGCATCTGCTTTTTCATAATCTCCAGTTAAATCAGCAGTCAAATAATATGGTCTTTCGTTCCATTCTTTTTCTTCATCATCATCACCTTTAAAGAAACCACACAAAGCTAAAATTGCAAAACTTGTAGTTTGAGCAATTGCAACTTTTTTTATCAATCTATTTCTTTCATCTAAATAAATTCGCTCATTAAAATTCTCAGACTTTCTGCCGTACATTCCTTCCGCTTCTGCATTCTTTTCAGTAAGGAATAAACCTCTCCTTCCTTTAATCATATAAGAAGCTAACCTCAAATTCCCAAACAATATGTTACCATTTAAAACAAAGTTTGCAAAGTTCAAAGGAGCATTTAAGAACATTGGTGACAATTGCAAGTATTTTGTAACTGGCAAGTTTGAACCCATTGCGTTCAATAAATAGGCAATTACTTGAAGTGAACCTTCTGGTTTTCCAACTAATGAATTCTTCTTACCGTATTCGTCAGCGTATTTATAATAAGCTCTTAAAGATTCTGTGTCAAAAAGATTTAACCAATCGTTTTCTTCAATCACCTTCTCACCTCTTGTTTGAACACCCTCATTTAAGATTTCAATTATCCTTGCATTTAAAGCAACTCTTTCTTTTCCTTTTTCAGGTATTTCATCAAGCTTATACATTGCTTTAATTTCTGCTTCTGCTTTCGCTTGTGCATCAGCAACATGCTCTTGGGTGTTACCCAATACTTCATTCACCAAACCTTGCATTTGTTCAGTAGAATATCTTTGGTCTTTCGGTAACTTTTTGTTTTGAGCATCTAACTCTGCAAGAAGTAATTCAGAAAACTTAGTGTAAGCTGAACGCCCCGAAACCATTAAATCCAATGCACTTAAAGCCTTTCCTGATAATTGCATATACTTACCTAATGCTCTACCTGCTTTTGTCTTAGCATTTTTAGCAAGTATTTCTGCTTGTGTTTCTGCTTTAGAACCGCCAGACTTTTGCATTCCATAAAGCCCCATAAGGAATCCGTTGCTTGAGAACTTTAAATTTAAAAGTCCTGCCCCTTTGTTTCCAAAGGTTTTTTGGAATAGGAACTTAGCATTCTTAGGATTTGAAACTAAATTGTTAAGAGTATCAATTAGAACTTTAGTTGTATTGTATTCCAATGCTTTTATCATAGTATCACCACCTAAAAGCATATTGTTCATTATCTGACTTAAACCTAACTGCGCCCAATTGTATTGCTCGTTCTTGGCAATTTTTAAATAGGTATCCATTTCTCTTTCAGCTTGCTCTTTTAGCGCACCTTCTGGAGAATTGTGTACATACTTTGCCATTTCTTTTAACCCTTCATTCCAATCCGGATTATTCACAAAGTTCAATCCTAACTTATCATAGAATTGTTCTCTGAATTTAGCATCATCCAATCCACCTAAAATAATTCCTTCTACAATCTTATCATTTTGGCTTTTGCGTTTCTTTGGATTTTCTAAAGGTTTTGGCTTAAATTGTTTATCAAGTATCTTGTTTGCCGCCTCAGTCATTTCCTTTTCAAATGCTGCTGAAAAATCTCTTGCTAATCTATCTATCTCTTGTTCAGAAAGGTCAGTCTGCAAGGTCAACTCGTTAATCAAATTATCAGTTAACTCTTGAATTGTTGTAGCCCTTTCTGTTTCATTGGCCATAATATCAACAATCTTATCTCTAAGACTTCCATCTTCACTAATCAGTCTTGCTTTAACTGTTTTAGTAGCATCAAAATCGCCACTAATTACAGCTTGTTTTTCAGCATCTAAGGCTTGCTCTTTTAATGAAACATCGTTTTCATCTTTGTTATTCCAAATATCAGTTAATGTTTTTCTATCAAGTTTCTCGCCTATTGCTTTCAAATCGCGATTCATTCTACGAACCCAATCTTCAAAACGATAATAACCTAATTCGATATTCGCGGCACCAAGTTCTACATAACCTTCAATAGCTTCTTTTGATAGACCACCACTTGTTAAATTACTTCTTGATGCCCTTATCTTATCAAGTGCCGCAGCCTTTCTTCTCAAAGCACCTTCTCGTTTATCTTTCTTTTGACTACTTGCTGTTGATGTAGCTTTATTAGCAACTTGGGTAGCAACACTTTTTGCAGTTTGCTTTCTTGCTTTACCAACTTGTTTTTGAGTATTGGTTACTGCCTTACCAGTATTGCCTTGTGTTGTTCTTTGTCTTGCGTAATTTATTACTTTTGCTTTTGTGTAAGCATAAATACCTTCTTCGCTATTCATATAAACAGCATTTGCCGCAGATATTTCACGACCTGCAGCACGAAGGGATTCATCAAAGGCATTGATAGCATTATTTATTGCAGCAATGTCATTAGCCTTTGCAGCAGCATCAACATTAGCTCCCAATACAAAAGTCTTTGTTGCCCCCGTAATGTTTCCACTTTGAGCAAGAGCAACTGCATTTTCTAAACCTATTTCAGAAATCAAAGCATCGGCAAATTCTTTTGCCATTTTTTGATCCTCAACCTCATAACTTATTCCATTTCTCTCAATGCCATCTCTAATTTGTTTTGGTAATTTGCCATCAACCAAACGAGATTTTAAAGCAGATTTATCAATCTTGCCAGCAGTCAATAAAGATTCATTGTTTGGTATTGAAACTCCTTTAGGCTTATTGCTATCATATCCTTCTTGAACATAACCAACAAATCCTGCTTCCGCTTCTCTTTGTTTTTCTTTTGTTAGGTTCTTGTACCAATCAGAATTTCTAATTGATTCCACTCCGTCAACAATCGCTTGTGCAACATTACCACCTTTTTCAATTGTTGTGGCTGCAACTTCCAAAGCAGCATCCCAAACAACGCTTCCAATTGAAGATTGAAATACGCCTGGTTTATTTATCTTACCTTGTCTAAGAAAGTCTGCAATACCTTTTGCGGCCGAAGCTATTTCTTTACTCTTTTGGGCTTCTTCTTTTAAAACACTTAATTCAGGATTATTATAAATATACTCCAACATTTGGTTGTAGTCCAAAGGAGTATTACTGTTACCAATAAAGAATTTACAAGGTTTTAAACTCATTTGCCTAACTCTTGGTCAATTAATAAATAAGCAGCAGGGTTTCCCATGCACAATTCCAAACGAGCAATCAAATCATTGTACTCACCAACAGATTCTCTTTGAATGTTTACCATTTCAATTAAGAATGTTTGTACTTGTGCAGATGTTTGTTTCAAATAGAAATCATTGTAGAACTTTCCTAAGTCAACTTCTAATTGCAAAGATGCGTTGAAAATTCCTAAAACCGATTCATCTTGGAAATCAACTTCATCAATTGTTGGCATCTCAGCTTCTGAATTCATGTCGTTCATAAAGTCACGAATCTTGTAATAATGCTTTGTTTCGCTTTTTGCTTCTGCTTCAAAAAACTTTTGAAAACCGAAATATCCTTTCTTCTGACAACAAGAGGCTGCATATTTATAAAAATTGGAAGCGTACAATTCTTCACGAACTGCATTGTTCAATAGTTTTTCTTCTTCTGGCTTTAGGTACGTTGTTCTCATGGACATTCTTTTCTTACTTTGTTTTCTGATTCAAGTTGTTCAATTAATTTATCAAAATTACGACTTATTTCTTCCATTTTAGCAACTGCATCTTTACCAAATTTCTTTCTTGCACTTTCTCTTGCATCTCTACCTGCTTTCCCATTTTGAGATATGTCAGCAAATGTTTGTGCTGTTGGCGTTTCAGGTTTTACAGCTTCTTTCGCAGCCTCACCAAATTGATTAGCGAGGTCTGCAAATGCGTCTGTACCAACTTGCGTTCCTTCTTGACTTGAAATTAAATTGTCTGCATTTTGGATTACTTCATTGAGTTCAACTTCATTTTCGCTTTCTGCTTTGCTTTCAATAGTCGCGATAACAGATTCAACTTCTGTTGTGTTTTCAATAGTTGATTCGATGAATTCTGTTGCTTCTTGTTCTGTAATTTCTCCATTTTCAATAGCTGTTTTTACTGTTTCTAAATCAAATTGTTCTTGCAAAGGATTATCTAAATTATCTAATTCAGCCTTTTTATTATCATATTCTAATTGGGCCTCCGCAACTGCTTTTTCTTCGTATTTTACATCAAAATTTGCTGAGTTTAAATCTTTATTTGAACTTGCATTTCTAACATTATTTTTAGCATCTGATAATTTTTTCTTTTTATCTTCTAATTTTTTAGATAAATATTCTAAATCAGCCTTAATGCCGTCAGCTTTTTCTTTATTTGTTAATTCTCTGTTTACAATTGTAACGTGAGGTAATACATTACCTTGATTATTTTCGCCCATTACAGGCATAAGTAATCCTGTAACACCACCGTATTCAATAACCATAGCCCTTGTTGGTGTACTTAATTTAAAAGTTACATCCTTTGCTCCATAGTTGGCAAATACAGTTAATACATCGTTAAGTAATTTAGGATTAAAATAAAAATTATTATCACCAATCTTTATTCTTACAGCGATTGCAAACTCATTCTTTCCAACAAAAAAATCTGATGCTCTTGATATCCCTGCTGTTTGATTTATTAAATCTTGAACATTAACATCAACTTGAATTGGATTATTTTGAGGTATTATAGCTAAATAATTTGGGAATCTGCCTTGAATTGTTTGTCCAGTTTTTGGATCTACAATTTTTGATTCAGTAATAGTAGCATCTGAAACAGTTATTAATTTAAAAGCGTCTGTTGCAGCAAGCATCCCATTTTCAGCATCTTGAAATACGCCATTCATTACAGGACGCAAATCGTCATTGCCTACAATGTTTTTTAAAGAATCTATTTTGGTTTTTGTATTAGATGGATTTGAAGGAGTTATTTTCTTGATAATAGGTTTTACAACAACTTCACCTTTAGGCAAATCATCTTTATCAAATTTGTCTTTTTTATTCGGCAATTTTGAAGGCAAATCTTTTGAAATAAATTCAGCTAAAAATGCTTCTTTAGCTGAATCTAAATCACTTCTTTCTACTCCAAGATTTTCTAATGCTGTTTCTAACGCCCTATATGGCATTATCTTAGACACTTCATTAAACTTATCATTTACATTTTTATATGTAAGTCCAAAGTCAGATAATCTTGGCTGCGTTACTTCTTTTTCATTTTTGGCATTTCCTTGTTTGCCATCTTCATTTTCGGAGACATTTTCATTTCCATTTTTGGTTCCATTTTCTTGGACACCATTTTCATTTTTGCTTTCATTGGTCGTTATATTTGGGGTTAAATTTTCTTCGTCATAATTATTAAATTCTTCAGGAAGTAATCCAATTTTCTGTTCTGCAAACTTTAGTTGTTCATAAATATTCTCAGTTATATCTAATGCCTCTTTGAATTTACCTTCACTTCTTAATTTTGCAGCTTCATCAAGAAGTTTTTGCGCTTCTGCATTTACATTTGAAAAATTAACAAAAGAATTTTGTCCACGTGTTTCTGATGTTACAGCTTGTCTTGCAAGTGGAGAATACATTCTTGAATGCACATTCCATGCATTTTCTTCTCCTAACGCACCAAATGAATTACCTAATTCTGCATGTCCAAAGAAATCATGTACTGCACGAAATATATCGTTATTTAATAACGGAACTCCATTCTTATCTTTAAATCCACTATCTCTTAATAATGGATTTTCTCTTCGCTGTTTTTTTGTTATTGGAGAATCACCGTATCCAGATTCAGTAGAGAAGATTTTCATGCGTTTGTTATTTCGCAAATCTTCAATCATTTCTTCTGAATTAGCGTATGCTTCTTTATTATTTACCTCAATGAAATAACCATCTTTTATTATCTCTTCATATTGTGCTATAGTTTCTTTTACCATTGCTTCGTATGCAGCTTTGACCTTTGGATTATTAGGGTCATTCTTCATATTTTGGTAAGCAGTGGCTATCCTTTTTGCTCTTTCTTTGTCGAGTTTTCTTGTTCCTTCAAAATTTGGTCTCTTAGTTCCAAACGCTGCTTTGAAATATCTGTCAGCAATGTTCTTCGCAGCCTCGATTGGCTTATTGAAAAGTCTGTTTCCTGCGACTGGTTGTTTTCTTGTGGTTTCATTTTGTGTTTCTTTAGATGTTAAATTTTCTTGTTGTAATTGATTTGCTGGGTTAGGTATTTTACCGTCTCTTATATCATTTAAAACACCTAATTCATCAAGTTCTTCTGCACTTAATGCTTCTTGATTAATTAATTCTAATTGTCTTTTCTTTTGTTGTTCATTTAATATTTCTACTTCTTTTTCTTTAGGCTTTATTCTTTCAATGTCTCTGCTATACAAAAATCTTTTATCGCCATTTTGGTCAACAATATCAACAACAATTTGATTCTTATATACACCAACATCGTAAACCTTTCCACTTACTTCTTTACCTCCAATTGTTCCGTAAACAGTGTCACCAATGTTTAAGTTTTCTTCAATAGTATTAAGTTCAACGTCTTGTACTTGTGGTGTTTCTTTCTGAAGTTTTACAATAGCGTTTTCTTCTGCCTTTACTTCTTCTTTACCTTGTTCGGCAGTTTCTTGCCCTTGCTCGCTTGGTCGTACTCCTTGACCACCTTCGGGGATATTTTGCCCTGCTTCTCCAGGACGTGAAACTTCTTGCGTTGCGCTTGGCTCTTGTATGGCATTTTCTGTGGTTTTAGTTTGTTGTTGTGAAGTATTTTTTAAAACAGGTAAATCAATTTTTACTGTTCCATTTTCAAAATAAATATTGCTTTCGTTTAATCCAAATTTTTTCAAGTAAGGCAATAATGCTTCTTTTACTTTTTTCATATCAGCACTGTTAGTAACTGATACATTATCAAAACTTCCTTTATTTACTGGTATTCCTAATTCATTATTTATAGCATCTCCATTTATTGCAACTTTATTAGTAATTAAATTACCTTTATTATCGTATTGCAATTCATAACCTCTATCTAATTGTTGGTTCCATACCCTTAATCCATCCGTAGAAATAGAAGTTTTTTCTGTGTACTCATGACCTTTTGGTAACATTTGTTGTACACCACTAATCATTGTTTTGAAATCTTCTTTATTTCTTGATTGATTTTCAAACTTAGAACTCCATTTGTTTGTTGGTTTACCATTCTCATAAATCCTATAATATCCAACAAAATCAGTATCAGATTTTCCAGTCATTATCACATCTACTACTCCTGTATTTGGATTTGAAAACTCAACAAACTCAATACCGTTAATTTCACTATGGTTTGTAGGTACTGAATCAACCCCACTTTCTCCTAATTGATTTGCAAAAACACCGCCATCTCTAAATAAATCTTTTCTTTTAATCTTAGCTTCTGTTTCTTTTCTTTTTGTTTCTATATCTGCTACAGGAATTCCTTGCTCAGTCGCTTGTGGAGCTTGTGCTTCCTCTGTAGTTTTTTGAGTAGCAGATTCTTCAGCTTTAGGTTTAATACCTTTAGCTAAATCTTGTAATTCAGCTTTAACAGTTTTCAATTCCTCTTGAATAGGAGCAGCCAAGTCGGGGTCAGTATTTTCTAACTGTGCTGCAAGTTCATCACGCTTCTGAATTAAATCAATAGCAGTCTTGCGTTCATCTACATTAGTAATTGTTGCAGGAACAGTCTTACTTACATCAATAGCTTTATTTAAAGCAGTATTAGCAGCAGCGTATCCCTCTTCATTTATTTTTCCATTTATACGCAATGATTCTAAATTATTTTTAAAATCTTGCATTTTTTCAGGAGAAGTTAATGCTTCGGCAGCAACTTGATTAATTGTTTCTGGACTAGTTTGTATCCCAACAGCAGCAGTACCACCTCCTGCGGAACCTAATACAAATTCATCATAAACATCTTTTTTAAATTCGTCCACAGTTAAGTTTCCCTCAAAGTCAGCATCGGTCATTGCCTCTGTTCCTAACTTAGTTCCAAATTCAGCAGTTGTTTGAGTAATACCAACTAATGATTCAACACCAGCAGAAGAAACTATTTGAATTACTTTTTTATTTGTGAAATCAAATATCTCTTTGGCAGTCATTTTGCCAGCATTCTTTTTTAATTCAACAAGAATAGCCTCTTGAAGTATTTTCTTACCTCCTTTACTTACTGCTAAATCAAATAATTTACTTACTCCAAATTCTTCCAATATAGCAGAAGGTGCGGCAATAGCAGAAGCATACATTGTAGCTTGATTATTATTTAATCCTGCTTTAATTCCGTCTTTATAACTATTTCCGTAAACTTGAGCAAAAGCTGCAGCTTGCATACCTATTTTACCTGCACCTCCACCTAACATTGTCATTCCTATTGAACCTACAACATTACCCATTCCTTGTGCAAAATTGTATGGGTTAATGTCATCATAAAGTCTTTGACTTGATTTTATTTTGGTTGACATAACACCGCTTGCAGCATTTAATTTATCAGCATCTATTACTAACTTATCACTTAACTTAAGTAATTCATCACCTGCCATTTCGTTTACAATATTAGCAGGTGTACCAGCTAACGGATTTAACATAGGGCTTTTTAATAAAGCACCAACAGTACTTACAACAGCAGGAACAACTGAATTATAAACACCTGCTGAAAATTCATTGTATACTCCTGTTGCTTTGTCAAGAAATGGTTGCTTATCAAAAATAATTTCCATTTCCTTTTCATACTGACCACCTTTTCTTTTGTAGCCAGCATTTAAAATATTTATAGCTTTTTGATTCTGATTTCTTTTCTGCTCTAATTGTTGTAATTGGTCAACTGCTTGCTTATGATTTTCAAATTGGGCATCAAACTCACTCCTTAATTGATTTTTTAATTCATCAGGAATATTTGGGTCTTGTAATTGCGCCTCTACTTCTGCTTTATTTTTTTCTAATTCAGCCGCTTGTTGCGTAACTAAACTCTCTAACTCATTATATTGCGGTAACACTTGACTTTGGTCGTTACGCAAAGAAGCAATCATTTCGGGGTATCTTTCTTCACCTACCTTTTCTTTCTTTGGTAAACTTTCAGCAGATTCTTTTAACCCTTGAAATGGAGCAATTACTTGTGGTTTAGGCGCAAATTCAGAAGGTTTGGGAACTGTTTCTTCCTGTGGAACTAATGGTTCTTCCGCACTTATAGTCTGATTAAAGCCGAACTCAACGCCTCCATTCGATGGTGATTGTACCACCGAAGAACTTGAAGGTTCGGCTAAAGGCTTTCCCATGTTATCATTTGGATACAATGGTTTAGCATCTTTTACATTTTTTAAAAAGTCATTAACATCAGTCAATGCTACATCAACAGTATCGTTACCAACAATAAAACTTTTTGCTTCTATCGCATTTGGAACGTTTTTTAAAAAATCATTTACATCTGCAACGTTAACATCAACTGTGCTACCATCGACTAAGTACGTTTTTTTTTCTTCTGGCATGATTTATTATTATTTGGCTTCTACCATTTTCTTTTGTTTGTTATCCCAAATTAATCTTTTTGGTTTTACCGCAGCAGGTTTTGGCGCAGCCGCTTTGCTTGTAGGTGCGGGTTTACCTTTTACTTTTTCTATTTCATTATTAACCTCATTGCTTACTCTTTTCCTTTCTGCTTCTAATTTTTCATAAGTAGCGGTATCTTCTTTTCCTAAAGCTGTTTTTTGAGTTTGGTCACTCATTTCTGCAGTTCGATAAACATCAGTACCATCTTCAAGTTTGCCAAAAGAAACAATACCTGCTCTTACGTCACCTTGTTGGTAAACCATTTTGGCTAAACCCGGCTTTATTTTATCAAGAGATGCAGCATTTACAATTAATCCAGCAGGTAAATTTACACCCATAACATTTATAGGTTTATATAAAACAGGAGCATACAAACTTACATTATACGTGCCTTTTGTAACTCCTGGTTTTTCTATTAATTGACCTGTTTTTGCATTAAACAAAGACATTGTAGTAGGATAAGTTCCTGTAACATCTTTTACTGAAATTAATCCTTTTGTTGGAACATCATAATCATAATTAATTTCACCTCCTGTAAGTGTTTTTACTTTAGGGTTAAACTTTAACCTCACATTAGAAATACCGCCCAAATCTCCTTGGTCTTGTTGGTCGCCACTACGGGCATCAACGTTTATTTCAAACTTGTTTTGACCAAGATATTTTCTATCTTGTTTTGGAACACCTAATTCATTTAATCCTCTATCTATAAAATTGTCAATTACTGCTTGTTTAAATTCTAAATCAGGAAGTTTTCTTGAATTAGGATTATTAATTCTATAATTAGCAGCCTCGCTTGAAAAAACATCTTCTTGATTAATTGCATCTTTCAAAATATTGGTAGCAAGGTCTTTATCAACTTTGTATTTTTGAACTGCAACAACTTTACCTAAAGGTCCATTTTGATATTCTACACCATCAGGAACTAAAAGTCTTTTATCATTTGCCAAATCTTTGTAAAATTTAGATGTAGGAAATGAAGTTGCGCCTTTGAAATTTAAACTTCTTGTTGTAGGGTTTACGGTTACTCCTTCTAAATTTTCAGCTCTTTTTAATGCTTCATTTTCATCAGGAGCATTTTCTAAATCTCTTAATTTTGGGTCAACAACGTACTTACCTGATTTAACAACGTCATCGTATTCTTTTTTTTGTCGAGAATAATCATTTAATGTAAATTGCAAATTAGCAAGTGTTTTATTGTAATTCTCTAAATCTCCTTTTTCTTTAAATTTTGTAGCATCACCAATAGCAGTCATCATTGCTGACTTAACAACGGGCAAATGAAAAGATAAAAATTGACCAGGGTCTTTAAAATAAATTTTATTTGACAAGTCGCCAAATTCTTTATCTTTTTTTTCTCTCGCTGCTTGCTCGTCCAATTGCTTTTGACGATTACGCTGCATAATAATTCCTGTGTACTCTCTTGGCGCACCCGAAAAACCAATACCTTGTGCTGTTAATGCTGTTGCCATTTATGCTGAAAAATAAGAACCAAAATCATAAGTTTCTGTACTTGTTGGGTATTGAAAAGGTTGTTGCGTGTTAGTAGGCTTTTGCCCACCACCACCTGCATTGCTACCCATGCTATTCATCCCCGAAGCTATGTTAGTTAACCCCGATTGCAAACTTTGTCCAACTGCTCTTTCATCGCTCATCCTGTAAGCAACGTTTTGTCCAACACGTCTATTCAATTGATTCTGAATATTAGCATTCATTTGGTCATTGTAACGAATGTTTTGATTAAGCAACGAAGCATCTTGGTTTGCAAATTGGTTGAATGCATTTAATCTTTGCACACCACCTCTTGACATCAACGCTTGTGCTAAATTACCTCCCCCCATATTTACTTGGTTTCTGAAATCTCCAACCAAACTTCTACCTACTTGCTGATTAAAAGCGCCCGTTTGCTGCGGTGTAAATCCATACTTGCTATTGATAAAACTTCTTTGCTGCGATTGAAGCATTTCGGGAGATACCGTATAATTAGGTCTTTGTTGCTTGTTTAAATCTCTCAAACCTTTCATACCCATATAGGTCTGAACTGCTCCTAATGCCATTGTTCCTATATTAGGCATCGATTGCATTAACATACTTATCATTGCTGGATCCATAGTTTTTATTTTTTAAAGTTACGTCTTGAACCTCTTATAAATATAATTATATCTTTCAAAGTTACGGGTTTTTCTCCCGAAAAAGTAAATTCAAAGATAGAATAAATTCCTTCCATTTGATTCTCATCTCCATCCGGACTTCCATTAGCATCTAAGTTCAAAGGTATAGAACCAATTTGATAGCCATCTCTTGTTTCGAAATTATCTTCAACCATAAATGTTTTCAACTCTACATCTTCAAAATCTTCATTCCTGTAAACACTTGTAATATCAACTCTCTTAGGCTTCACATTACAATCCAATTGCATTGCCATAAGTTTTTTATTCTCATTCGGCATATCGTTTACAATAACTGTAATCTTGCAATCTTGCGCTTCTCCATAAAAATTAATCGGTCCATCTATTGCGTGAAAATACAATTGGCTTCTTTGATTAATTTGTAATTGTGGGAAAGCTGTAAAGAATTTATTTACCCATTTACCCATAAAATTAGGAGCAAATCCATAATTCTGAGTAAATCTATTTTTACTTTCGTTGTAAGTAAAAGTGTAAACGTTATAATAAAGATTGTTTTCAAGTGACACCTTTTCCCACACAGTAAGATTGTCTATTGGATATTCATTATTGTTTGCAACTAAGGCTACATACAATTGCGGAACTCCCGAAAATGTAAACCCTAATTCAACTGTATCACCTACTCCATAAAATACTAATTCATTCCAAGGTGGCGACTTCTTCCAACCCTTAACGCTAAATACAAAATTCTTTTTAACTTGATCCCAAACTGCTGTAATTCCATATCCATCTGCAGGAGTATTTGCGTTTTCTACCCAATTCAAATTATTATTAAAGAAATTCTTCCAACCATCTCTCAATGAAATATCAGTAATTCCGTCAGCACCAAATCTTATAAGCCCCTTGTATTCTGTATTTATGTACATTAAAATAGGTTTCCCACTTGAAGAAAAACCTTTTACGAAAGAACCTCTGTTTTTACTTCCGTAATAAGTTAGGGTATCTCCTACTCTGCTCAAAACACTTCCGTCACCAACAAGTATTTCACCAACATCAGAAGCTTGTAACCTTCCTCTTGTATTAAAATATTCCCTTGTAAATCCTCTTTCTTGAATAGTGTACAATTCGTTGTTCAACTCAACCACACCCGTAATATCACCGAAAGCATCTGGGTTATCTTGAAAGTCCAAAGGTAAAAATATCGGATAATTGTCCGACTGACTTCCGTTAGGCGTAAGTTGACTCCAAACTTTTCTTTTTGAAAATTTAGAACTCGAAAAACGTCTTGGATTATAAACGACTTGTCTTTGAACATTGTTATTTATTGAATACGCTCCTGATACTTGATAGGTATCAAATTGATTAGAAATTAACCACTCTAAAAAATTTTGTGTTGAAACAGGAAACAATAAGGTTGTACTCGTAGAATCCCAAATTCTTAAATTCTGATTGAATCTGTTTTGAGAAATAAGCATACTTCCATATCCTGAAATTGTAAACCCAGTTCCTCCAACGGTATCAACTTGTCCTCTTGAAGCATTTTTAAAATAAACGTTTTGGGTAAATACATCTCCACCATAAACATCTCCTTCCGTTTCAGGATATGAAATTGAACTTTGGCAATAAACTGTTTTGTTTAAATCATCAGCATCACCGTATTTGTCTTTTATTCTTCTAAACAAAGACGCTTGATAAAACCCATCATCTTCATTTGGGAATTGAGAAGGGTCAAACGACCAAGTGTCAGTTCTTATTACAGCACTTGCAGGAAGCAAACCGCCTCCTCCCGAAATTTGGAATACAGGACCTATTGCTTTATTAAATAAAATCCCATCAATTGCTTGAACTGAATTAGGTTCTTTGTAAAAATAATCATCAATATTTAAGAACAATGCTTCCGAAGCTGCATTAACAGGTATCTTAACAAAAAGAAAAGCGTCCGCCCCTAAAATTGTTCCCGTTTTAACTTCTGAATTTAACATTGGACCATATATAATTATTTGGTCATCAACTCTGTTTTGATATAACAAAGGACTTGAAAATATGTCGGGAGCGTAAAAACTCCCTATCCTTCTGTATTTAGTATTAGAACCAACTGGCACGATATCTCCAAAAGGGCTATACGTAGTACTTTCGTTCCTAAAAAAATCAGTTGCCAAATTGCTATTAAAAGGGAAAGTTAAAGGTGCTGCGCAAGCATGGAAAACACCGTTTGCTTGAACTTCGGGAATTATTTCTGCTCTGTAAATTAAAACGTCGCTAAACAAATCCCTTGCAGGTATTCCTTCTATTTGAAAAAACCAATCTATGTTTTTAACTTTAATACCAAATTGGTAATAGTTAAAATCTAAATCACCAAGACTGTAATCAGTTAATTCATCTCCAACTAAATCCCTTCTATCTGTAACGTTAGTAGAAATAAATTCGTTAGGGTCGTAGTCGGCTTGCGAGTTAAATCTAACATCATAAAGAAAATACGCACTTGTTAAACGACCTGTTAATCTACTTCTAAAAACAGCGTAAAATCTCACCCACTCTTGCAAAGAATACCCTGCTTTCTTAGTATTGGCAGGGTCAAAAAATTCAGCATTTGTAGATGGGAAAAAAGCGTCTTTTATAGTAGAAGCCACTTCTTGTTTAACAATTGAGTATTTAAAAGTAGAAACCCAATCTCTCAAATCATAATCTTGCGTTGTTGTATAGTTAGCAACTAATAAACGATTATTTATTAATGTTAAATCTTTTGCAGTCCTAAAACTAATTTGAACTTGCTGCGCCAATGTAGCATCGTAAGGTGCTGTTTCAGGTTCGCTACCATTATGTTCTAAAACAATTTCAGTTTGTCTATCCCCTAAAGGTTCTTCTCTAATAAAGAAAGCGGAGGTTGCAACATTTGTTGTTGAACTTGCGTATTGGAAATAATACAATTGAACAGCAGTAAAAACTCCAGGATTAAATCCTGAAACTAAAATCCTATTTATCTTACTTGTTGTTATTAACGTACCATAAACAATACTGTCTTGATCAAGATATTGTGGCTCAAAAACAGGAATGTAATCTGATAACAAAGTCATTTCAGATTGCGCCCCACCTTCGGCAACAAACACAACTCCATATCTACAACCACTTGCAGGTACATTGCCTCCCGATTGAACTTGTTCAAGTAATTCAACGGTGTAATTCCCCGTATTAACTTGCAAAGCTGTTTCTGTATTTATCGTTGGGTAAGAGTAAATTCCACTTTCGGGATACAATGGGAATATTGCTCCATCATCTAAATAAACACCATCGTAATAAGTTTTTCTTGGAGTATTGTAATTGTCAGTATAATACATACTAACTCTATCTCCATTTTTAACTACTTGTGGTTGATATATTTCATTCTTGGTATTGAAGTTTAATTGCTTACTTCTTAATAATGGAGTAAACAAATAAGTATTTGAAGTCCTTGTGTATTGAACAACACCAATGCAACCATACCCAAAAATGTTTTTGTAAATCGGCTGCGTTGCAGAAACAAATGCGCCTGAAAAAGATGAACCAAGTAGTATAAAATTATTAGCATCAATTACTTGAATAGTATAAATACCATTTGCTTGCGGCACTCCTTCAATTCCTGAAATTGCAATTGATTCATTATTTATCAATCCATGCAAAGGTTTTGTCACCCCTATTTGATTATTTACAGAAACAAACACGCTGCTTGGAATCCCAATAGGTGTTCTTTCTTCTTTTTGCGTTGTTAACCAAACAAAAAAATCGGCAAACAAATCATAGCTACCAATCGGTATGTAATTGCCAACTCCCGTTTGACTAATGGCTTCAATTAAAACATCTGTTGTGTTATCAGTTACTTCAAGAACGTAATCTTGAAAAAAATAATTTACAGTTACGTCAAGATACGGTTCGTTTCCTGTGCTTTCAAAAGTTATTTGATAAGAACTTAATTGAAGCATAAAAATAATTGCTTGCTTTGCGCCAGCTAATGTTTGAGTAGCTGCTGTTGAAGCTGAAAACTTTATAAAATCATTTGCATCTTTTAACGTAACATTTATTGTATCTGGAAAATTAGTTAGGTAAATCCTTGTTTTTTGCTGTTGTAAACTAACGCTTCCAAAATCTACTGCCAATACATTTTGTTGTGCAGAACTTTGAACGCCAACTTGCTTTTCATTCCATTCGAAATTGTAAAGAAGTATTTGATCGCCCTTTCTGACAAACCTTGGAGAAGTATCTTTATCTACACCGCCCGTTGTTGGTAAAACTATTGGTCCCCTTTCCATTTCTTAAAACCGGCTTAGTTTACGGCTAACAACTCTGTCATAGCTATATGCACGATACATTTGCTGAATTTGGTCAATGTTTTCTTTGAAGTAATCCATAGCCGCATCGCCTCGCGCTTTGTTCCCTTGCGCTACTGATAAATCTCTCCAAGTAGCTTTTTGAAAGTTATCATATTTTTGACTATGAGTTACGCTATATTGGTAACATATTCTGAACACAACGGCTTCTTTGATACCGTCATTAATCCAAAATACTCCGTTGTCGTCCACGTTGTATCCAATGAATGCAACATCGAGTTCATCGAAGAAAATATTTCTTCTATTTGAAAACTGTAATTGGTTTTTGTTGATTCTAACAACATTGTAGGCATTGTATAAACTATTTGATTGTTCATTGTAATCGTCAAATCCACATTGGTTTAAAAAAGCTATATCAGCAAACATAAAGTTCCAATTAATAGCAGATGGTGTGTCGTTTTGAACTGCTCCTTCTGGCCAAACTATTCTGAACCACAAAAAACGTTTCATGTTTGATGGTAAAGAAGCACGTCCTTCGCAAATTTTTAATCTTCTAACTTGTGTTGTAAAACTTGAAATTGCGCCAATATTTCTAACTGCATTCCAAGCTAAAATCTCTAAGAAATCATCTTCGGAATCGTTTAGTATTTTTAAGTGCATCTTAGCCTCATAGATAGCATCATTTAGGCTAATGTTGTAGTATGCGCCTCCGCTTGCTTGTTCCATTATCTACGCCCTCCTGTGTTAATTTTAGAATCTTCTCTACTGTTAGGAACCAAATCTGTTTTTGCATTTTCTCTGCTCCTATAATAAAGTTTAAATATTTCTTCCATAAGCCTATCAAGTTGGTCTATTGGAAACGGATATTCGCTGCTTTCAATATTGTATTCTTTTACTTCATAAGGATTGTTACATATTTGCCTTACTGCAAAATCACTTACATCTTGCGCTCTGTAAATCCACCAAAGGTTATTGTTGTTATCATAGAAAGCCCTTGTCAAACTTGTGCGGCCAACAATGTGATGGCTGTTGGCCATAACTAACGCAGCCCTTGATTGAGCAAATCTAAACCTACCATCGCAATCCCAATCGCTGCCACCAATCCATTCTACCCAAGGCAATCCTTCGGGGTTTGTCAATGGTGAAGGTGCAGGGAATTTATAAACACATTTATCTTCTTGAATCCAATCTCCTAAGTTAGCATAAGTTTCTTGGTAATAAATTGGCGCAACCTTTCCATTCATCAAATACGATTGATTGATAAGTGCGCCTCTTGCTCCATCGCGCATACGAGAAACATAATCCTCTCTCAAACTCTGCATTTCATCTGTACGAATACCGGTTCCCGAAAGGGCTTTTATGATATAGTCATTTATTGCTGGACCTGTCATTGGTTTAGATTTTCGTAATTAACTCCTTCTCGGAAACTTTCTACATCTTTTGTATTCATGTTAAATCTTTCAACTGCCTTATCTAAAATTTGATAAATAAACTTCATTGGATAAAACAATTCTAAATCATCAGTAGAACTAAAAACATTATTCGTTTGAGTTACAAATATCGGAGGCTTAGTTAAATAATCAAGATAAAAATTAATACACCCACTTGGAAGTATTTCAATTTTATTGTCAGCAAGCATTATTTTTGGATTCCTAATACTTGGAACATCTAAAGTCTGTATTCTTTCGTCCGAATATTGAACAATAAACTTGGATTCAATTATCTGTTGACATTTACCTGCATCTCCCTTATAAACATTGCTAATATTAGCAAGAAATGGCACTGTCAATTCTTCATCAAGAAACAATTGGTAAGTTCTCCATCCAATTCTTTTAACATAAAAATCAGAATTTAATTCTGACATTATCAATACATCGTAAAATTTAATTCTGTCTCCATCACGATATGGCAAAACATATTTTGAACTTACAGTTGTTTTCTCCCCGTCATAACTTGCTTCTTGGAAAGATATAGTTGGGTTGTAAGGAATCAAATACTCGCCTCTTGAAAACAAATAATGATTATAACTTGGCAATTGAGTATTAATATCAATCGCATTGTTAATTGGAACTAAAGGCGTATTTATCTTTATAAAAGACCTAAGTTCATCATATTCCTCTTGCTCGTCAAGTCTTTTATAAATGTATTCAAAAGCGTTATACAAAGCTTCCTTGTACAATCTTTCCCTTTGAATAGGGCTATTGTAGCTGTTGTAATTCTTATCAATTCTTAATTGAAAGAGTTTATCAAATTCAAAAGATGAAGTTGCCATATTGGCTGTAAATATAAATAAAAAAAGCCACCGATTAAAGTGGCTTTTAATTTTATAAAAATCAAATTGTTAAATATCAAATTCGTTCTCTTTTATAGGAGTTTTATCTTTCTCGCTTGGCTTTTTTGCAGAATCTTTTATTGTTTTTTCTGCGATACTTTCTGGAACTTTAACTTCGCGCAAAGCTAATTCGTTGCGTAAGTTTGTCCAATCAGATTTGTTTTGTCTAAAATGCAAAGCCACGTCTTGAATTTCTTTCGAAATTGATGTTCCTTCAAATTGATAATACTTCGATTCATTTTGTGTAATTACAAAACAAGCAATCGCAGCGTGAACAGCTAGTGTTGCAGGGTCGTCATAAGAACGTCTTTCAACAATATTTGCAAATTCATCATGCTTATTGCTGTTGTTTACGTAATCGTAAATTGACGTTTCCTTGTCTGCAATGTCTTTGCCTATTGGATTTAACCCAAGCATATACATAACATTATTTACAACTGTTTCATCTCCACCTTCTTCTTTAGGTAAAATGCTACCAAGCAAACTATTTGTTTTGCGTAATTTATGCAAGTCGCCAACTTTGCTTTGTTTGATTTCTTCTTCATCTCTGTAAGAGTACATTTGTACATCTGTTGACAATAATGCTTTTTTATCAGCCTTGTAAACATTTGCAAATTCCGCTTGGTGATTATCACTTGGGAAACAATCTAACGTATTATTGTGTCCTGCTTTAGCAACCAACGGCCAACGTTTTATAAATTCAATTTCAGCATTTTTCTTTGTTTTGTTTGCTGCAGAATCATTGTCTGTAATTTCTATTTTGTAAAATAGATTAGTTGCACTTATTGGCAAAATTTTAACTTTAGCTTTTTGAACATTAATTTCCTTTGACTTCTGAACTACGCCATAAATGTCAACATAAGTAAATTCATTTGTCTTGTGATCAAGGTAACACATCTGTTCATTTAGAATGATGTCCGATGGATTTTTCAATCCGATAGTGAATGTTTTGCTCATTTTTCAAGTTTATTTTATTGCAAAATTAAACAAAATACTTGTTTTGTCAAAATTTATTTTTAATCTTTGCCTTGTGCTTAAAGGTTTTAAATATAGAATATATCCAAATAATTCTCAAAAGGAATTAATTGCCAAGCATATTGGAAGTAGTAGGTTTGTATATAATCTTGCTTTAGAAACAAAAAATTCTGCATATTTAGGTTACAAACATAAGTTTTCACCTTTTGATTTAATTAAACAACTTCCTGAATTAAAAAAAGAATGTTTATGGCTTAAAGAAGTTAATAGCCAATCTTTACAACAATCTATACAGAATATGGACATAGCTTTTAAAAAGTTTTTTAAAGGCTCAGGTTTTCCAAAATTTAAATCAAAACATAAAGGCTCCCAATCTTTTGCTGTTCCTCAAAATGTGACAGTTAAAAATGATCTTTTAATAATTCCTAAATTCCAAGAAGGAATTAATATTGTTTTACATCGGCCAATAAAAGGGACTATAAAAAGTGCAACAATAAGTATTAGCCCAACGGGCAAATATTTTGCATCAATATTAATTGATACTAATATTGAAAAACCAACAAAAGTTTTAATTGAAGAAAATACATGTATTGGTGTTGATTTAGGGATAAAAGATTTTGCAATAACTTCTAATGGAGATATTTTTTCAAACCCTAAAAATTTAATTAAAGCACAATTAAAATTAAAATATTTACAACGTAAATTTTCAAAACATAAAGGCAAAAGAACAAAACAAAAATTAGCATTATTACACGAAAAAGTAGTAAATAAACGCAAAGATTTTTTACATAAAACTTCAATTAAGTTAATTCGTGAGAACCAAACGATAGCTTTAGAAGACTTAGCTGTAAACAATATGGTAAAAAATCACAATTTAGCACAATCAATAAGTGATGCTAGTTGGTCAATGTTTGTAACTATGTTAGAATACAAAGCGGATTGGTATGGTAAAAACATTTTAAAAATTGGACGTTTTGCACCATCATCTAAAACTTGCTCTTGTTGTGGATACATAAATAAAGAGCTTACATTAAAAGATAGGAAATGGATTTGTATAAAGTGTAATTCTATTCACGATAGAGATATAAATGCTGCTACAAACATTAAATCATTTGCTCTTAAAAATAATACGAGTGGGGAACACACTCTTAAAAATCAGAACGAACTGCCTACGTTAGTAGGAGTGATGACTTCTGAAAACAAACTTTACAGCTTCGCTGAAAGTAAGTAGTTCACTTTTTGGCAAATATAAAAAAAGTCCGAGATATACTCGGACTTTTCTCAAAAAATAAACACACACTACTATTTTACAATACCGCGATGTTTTCAGGATTCGCAGTTGCAGGACTTGAACCAGCAAGCGCACCTTGGAAGATAGTTTTCAATTTATCAATCAAAGTGTTTGCATTTGCCGTACCTTCTGCAATTGCATAAATCAAGTTTCTGTTCGGAGCATTTTGAGATGTTTCACCGCTATTGTCGCCTGAGAATTGGAATTCAAAGGTTGAATAAGTGTTTGTCGGTAAAGCATTTTGAACATCTTGCGCTACAAGTTGCGGCCCTTGATTTACAGGAACCGTTCCCGAAGGAGAAGCTGCTGCCAAAGTTATTAAAGAAGAACTAACTCCTGTAATTCTTAACATTGGTGCTGCTGCTGTTCCTGCAATTGTTAAAACTGCACTTGAACGAATAACAGTTCCTAAAAGCAAACCTGCTTCAATCAAACCATTTATAGCTGTTTCTAAAGCAGTTGCTACTGAAATCGCTGTGTCTCCTGTTACAGAAGTAATCGCTACAAATTGTTTTGATGTACCTCCGTCAGGTTGTGGCTGAGTAAAATACATTTGATACGAAGTACCAACTGCTGGCGGCACAATTACCGTAGCTTGTTGAGAACGCGCTACCCCCGCAACCGAAGCGTTAAACTTCACTCCGATTGGGTTTAAAATTGAACCGTATGCGATTGGGTTAGGTACTCCCGTTAAGGTAAGTAATCCATTATCCAAAACTGCATCGGCTCCTGCGGCTGCTACTGTATTAAGTGCAAAGCCTTGAAAGTTTGTTGACTGTCCCATTTTTTTAATGTTTTTTTTAAATGTTAATAATTATTTAGTGGGTTCAAACCATGATGCACCGTAACCGTATCCGTCAATTCCGCTATCAGTCAAAACGTTGATTTGAGTTAAATCACGCAATGTTGCTACGTCTAAAGGATTAGCAATCATTGAATCTCTCAAATCAGTTGCAGTCATTTGATTGCTGTAAGCAGCATCCAAACCTGTTAAACGACCAATGTAAAATTCTTTGTTGCCAAAGTGGTATTGAGTAAATTGAGGTAACATTCTTCCATCAGTTGAACGAAGCAAGTTGTCTTGCATCATAAATCCTGACATTTGAAGTTTAGTGTATTTCTCATATCCAGGTATTGTACAACGAGCGTTATTTAAAATTGTAGGCTCGTTAAACAATGGCATTTCAACTACTGCGATTTGCTTGTTAACACCAGGAATAGTAAATAAAGGAATGTTGAAAGCTTGAACATCTTCTCCAGCGAATGTATTTAAAATACCTGTTTGGATAATTGTTTGCTCATAAACAGAGTTAATTGCAGACCATAAACCACGACCTAAGAAGAAAATATATTGTCCACCTACTCCGATGTTTTGGTCATATAGAGAACCCCATTGAGTTTCCAACCAATCTCTTGTTATTGGAGTTGAGAAAGAAGCAAAGATACCACCTCTGTTTTTTACTGCCCAACGGAAACCTCCGTTAGTGTAACGAGTACCATCTGCATCTTCTGTAATTCCTCTATCTCTAAACAAGCGGCTGAATTCAAGCGACATCTCCATACGAGCTAACATATCTGCTTCTGCTTGTTGATACCACATTCCGTTAAGGATTTTCACACCTGGTTGAGAACCATCGGTTGTTACTCTTGTAGAAACTTTCTCGCGTCTTGCAGTGTAGTTACCTTCTCTTGCGATTTCAAGATAATTGAAATCTAAAGTTGGATTTAAGAACCTACGTCCTTTTGCAGGGCTATCAACAGCAACAGAACTATCTCCATAAAAACCTAAGTTTTGTCCTACTGCGAAAGAAGAACCTGAGAAAGTTTGTCCGTATAATGGAGCTAATTTTGCATAAGCACCTGTTCCGTTTTTGAATTCGATTACACGACCTTGGTCAGACCAAGCTGTTCCGTAGAACGCAACGTCATTCTGACGAATACCTTCAACTGTGCTATCAAATGTTATGGTAATGATATTACCTGCCAAAGATGAACTTAAAATGTTTGTGCTGATAAAATCAAGACCGCGAGAAGCAGAAATAATTTTGCCATCACCTGGCACAATAGGAATAGAACCTCCTGATTGTTTGTTTACGATACGCAAAAATGCGTTAAATACTGGTCTGCGATTACATAAGTTGTATGTAATGCCCGGATTCATTTGTGTGATAAGTTGGTTAACAACCAAGTTATCAAGGTAACTCCTTGCGGAGGGGTTGGTATTTGGAATTACTGACATTTCAGTTTAGTTTTTAAGGGTTAATTTACAGTTATTGCTTTTCTCGGATCAAAATCATCCATCTTCGCATTTGAAAGGTCGCGTGTAAAAGTTGCTCTCTGCGCTATGTTAGCTGGGTCGGAGTTATTCACCAATGAACCTGCACTTCTTTCAGCCAAAGATTGTACTTTTGCTTTGTTCTTAGCTGATTCCATTATTGATTTAATGTAAGCATTTGGGTCTTTAGCAAAACTTAATGTTTCTACCAAATGTTTTAAATCAAGTTGGTCTCCTTTGAATCTATATATGCCGTTATTTACTTTTTCAAGAATTAAATCCTTGTCTGTTTTAGTAAAAGCAGCTTTGTTTCCAAAGTCTTTTGAACCTTTTGCAACCAATTCATCAAGGAAAGAAATCAATTGCTCCCCCGTTTTTTGCCAATAAGCATCACCTTGTTTTCTGTCGGCAATACGTTTTTGGATTTCTTCGGAAACATTTGTTCCTGATGTTGATTTGACTTTTTCCTTCATTGCCTTAATTGCAGACGCTCTTTTTAAAGGGTCTGTCATAGAATCAAGTTCGCCAAGACGTTCGTTTATGATGTTCTCTAAATCAGATAACTCTAGTTTTACGCCAAGTTCATTTGCTTCCATTTGAATCACTTTACTAAGTAACTGCTCTTCTGACAACGAAGCCACATTTATACCAAATATTTGCTCATGTAAAACTTGTGGGTCTGCCTCCACGCCTTGCTCCAATCCTACGAGATATTCAACCGTCTTTTTAATTATTGGGTCATCATTGAGTTTTTGGAATTGCGCCAAAGCAGACTTGCTTTCATGTAATTCGGCAACTAATTTGTCATAATCTGCTTTAGGTACAGTTTCACCTGATGCAGTTGCATTACTCGTTCCAGCGTTTTGAACACTTGTGTTCGGCTTGGATTCAGCGTTTGCTTCTTCATCATCTAATTCAAAATCGTAATTAATTTCTGCAGGTTCTTCACTTGCAGCTTCTACGGCATTTGATTCGACTGGCTTTTGTTCAGAAGTAACTTCGGCAGGTGCGCTTCCTCCTCCGTTTTCTTCTGCTTCTGCATTTCTAAAATAGTTAACGTACATATAGTTTTTGTGTTTCTGCAAAATTCAACGTATTATTTTTTAAATAAAATACCTATATTTGTCCACACTTATATGTACCTATGGAAGAAGTAATTTTAAAGCAAATACGGGGCGTTGCAGCCAAAGATTTTGAACGAGCATTTAAAAGAGAAACAGCGAAAGTGTCAAAAAACTTTTCAGAAAACCTTAAAGTGTTGGAAGAAAAGTTTAATCAAAGCCTACGTGTAACAAAAACAAATGGCAGGAATCACTTTGCTCACGTAACTCAATTGAGTACAAAGACTGTTCAAAGAATGGCTATGGATATAACAAATTCAAATAGCCGAGTTGATACATTAATCCGAGTTGCTGCCTATTATAACGTTCCTGTTGAATACCTTTTTGTCGAAGGGGCTTTTAAAAATTATCACAGAAAGAATGGCTCATTAAAATCATTTTCAAGAGAAGTAAAGCAGTACATTGGCAGGAAAAGCATTAAGGATATTTACATCTATTGCGAAAATCAGCATGCAAGAATGGATATCAACAACAAGCCTCCGTTTTACTTTACTCTTAACAAAGGTTATATGTTTTACAATGAGGATATTCAATTAAAGGTTGCATTATTCTTGGATAAAGAAACAGATAACGCCTACTTGGTTTACGACAAACTGCCTCCGATGCCATACATTGAAGTCAATGCTATTAGACAGAACCAAATACTTCTTTCAGACGAAACGCTTGCTAAAAACAACGTGGCTACATTTATTCATATAAAGATACTTACAAGCCATCCGTTTAAGTTGACAACGTTTGAGATTTAATATTATCGCTTTAGGATTTCAATATCCTCAATTTCCACTTTTGAAGAATCGCAATTGATAATCATCTTTGCTGTTTTTTCTCTTTCTCCGTAACGAAAAATTCTGCGCTTAAACAATTTAAACTCTTGCTGTCGCTTACCTAAGTAAACAGCTAGGATTCCTTTTATTGATTGTTTGGTAGATATAAAAACAACACTATCGTTTCCTAAAGGAGAAAACAAAGTTATCTTTAAGCAACTGTCTTGGGTAACTATTTTCTTTCCGGCTATTCTAATTTCACCAGGAAGGTAAATCAAACTGTCTTTCCAAAACTCTTTTATATTATTGCGCTCTCTTTCCAATTCAAATTCTGTAAATCGAATTAGCTTTTTTAACTTTATGTTTTCTTCTTGCAATTTGTCAAGTTGTGGCCCGTAAAAATCTTTAAGTTGCTGCTCCGTTAAAGTTTTAGTAATTGATATTTCGGTTCTTGCTTTTGTTAAATCAGTTAATGCAGATGCCAAATTGGTTTCAGAACGTATTGCTTTTGCTTTCCAGCCTCTTCCCCAAATTGAAAGAAAAGCTCCAATAATAAAAAAAATGATTATCAACAAAATGATAGAAATTATCCATCTTGCATTTTCCTTAATAGTTGCCAATAAGTTTTCTCTCATTGCATTTGCTGTTGTGGCATTTGTTGCGCTTGTTGCTGCATATCTCTTTCATCCATCTTCATGTCTGCATTTATCAAAGTCTTAGCCAAATCTGCTTCTATTTTTGCTTGGTTTGCTTCATCACTACTTAATGCGCTAATTGTTGCGCTATCAGTTGTTGCTTTTGCAATCGTTTGAGTATTTACAATTGATGTAATTTTATCTAACAATTCTCTTTCTTCTGCTTTTGCAATGTTAGTTTGATTTTTCCATCTAACATAGTCTTTCAATTCAGTCCAAGTTTTGCAATTGATAATCTCTGCAAAATCTTGAATATCCATCCCTCCTTGCGGACCAAATGCCTTGATTATTTCAACCAATTCTCTGCGTTGACCTTCTCCAATGAAATCGTCAATATCAACTCGGCAAAGCAAAGTCATATAAAGGTATTTTTTAAACTCCTTCATAAACATAACGCCTCTTTCGCCAACAATGCTTTCGGCAGCTTTTGTTTCTCCAGCGGCAACTTTTACTTTTAACAATTCCAAACTGTATTGCAATAGGTTAGTCATAAACTGCATGTGTCCCCAGAAATAATAATGACTATTATTACTTTGCAAATCAGCAGATGTTTGTTGAACACCATTGCTCACATAAGACTGTTGAGAACCCAACCCTATATCGCTTATGTTCAATGCGTCTGCTTGCATTTTGGCTTTCATATCGCGTAAGGTTTGATATCTAATTGCATACTCAACCGTTGACATATTGATTGCGTAAAAAGCATTTCTTGTATCAAGTGGGTTATTCACATCACCCGAACTTGATTCCATAGCTATCCTTGCCTTTTTAAGTTCCTCTAATAACTCAAATGGATTTTGAGAATTAGAAAGTTTACCTCCAAGCACTCCAAGTATTTGCCCCATATCAAAGCCCATCATCTCGCGGCTTTTATAATCAATAGCATCCATATCTGCTTGATATTCGCGAATTTGGTCAACGGCACTTCTGTTATATCCTAAGTAAGTAAAAGGCTGAAAAGTTAAAATTGGAGGATACAGCTTTTTAGGATTTAATGGATCTCGTACTTGGTCTGCAATTCCTTCGTCAACAACATATTTGTTTCCAATTACTGTTGCCGTTCTGTAAACCTCAATCATTTCACCTTTCTTTTTGCTGCTTGCATTTAGGTAAAACAATTGATTTGTTGGGTCATTCTTATCAGGAACATATCTTGAATCAACTAATCCTCTCCAATAAATTCTAACTGCAGTCCAAGTTGAAATGTATTTACCAGATGTTGCCCACCAATTAAAAGGGTAGCCATTAAATCCATTAATGATTGTACCGTTTGGAGAACCTTCTGCGGGAGAACTGAAAATAAGTTTTAAAACATCTTCTCCATACTTCCTAGCTATTTGCTCTCCCCACGTTTCTTTATTGAATAAACCTTGCCTTGAAACTAATTGTGTTGGAGAAAATTGTCTAATCCAACCTTTGATTTCATCGTTTTGCCCAAAATCATCATCCTCTACGCTGCTGTTTATTGAAAGGTAAGAAGGTATTTCATCCCATACTGGCCAACCGTCTCTAAAACAAACCTCTGCGCTGCATCTGCCACCAACATATTGTTGAATAAAAGTTCTATTCCCAAATCCTATAAAATTATTTCTTGCTTTTATTTCGTTTACAATTTCAGTTCCGTAAATTTCTGCATCTTCATTTGTTGTTCGCATTAAACGCCTTTCTGCATCTTGTTTACTTGTAAACTCCATTCCAAATGTAGGATTGTACTCAATACCAAATTGCTCTGCTATTTCATCAAAGAAAGGTGCTTCGTCAAAACGAATCATCGCTCTTTTTATCTCTTGCTTTTTCTTTGTCTGAACTTTGTTATCGTAACTCACTACGCTTGGGCGGCAATTTCTAAGTAGCTTTATGTACCCACCGCTTGCATTCAAAACTAATTTCCTAACGTCCTTTCCGGCAACATAAGGTGCTGGCATTTCACCGCCTCCATCTAATTGAGTTAAGTAACCCATATCCCAATTCTGTTGGTCGCCTTGAAAATACAAAAAGTTTCTTCTTGCTCTTTCTGCTTCTCCTAAATTCCACCAAGTATTATTGCTTGCTGCGGAATTATTAAATGGTGTGCGTGTAGCATTGTAAAACATAGAGCCATATCGGACGCAATCCAAATGCCACATATCCACAGCTTCTTGTACTGTTGTTGCGTTGTAATGTTTTTTTATATCATCAAGCGTCATATCTTGACGTGGTTGCCTACCTGAAAACATTCCGTTACCAATCATAATTTATTTTTTAGCTGTTGGCAAAGTTAGTAAATTTTAATTGTTTTTTCCATTGCCACAATTCTATTGGTTCTGCTTCTGAGTCTTCAAGTGAATGCACAACAGCGCAAATTAAAAATCCAGAAGTTGCTGAACCTTGTTGGAAAAATCCATGAAAGTAACCATCTACCCAATTGCCGCTTTTAATGTCAAGGAAAACGCATTTCATTTTTTTTCTTCTGCAATTTGGTCAATAGTTTTTTTTATCAATTCAATTTTTGAATCTTTCGCATACGCCATATTGTTTTCAATTTGACTTAAATACTGAATTGAAAATCCCAATTTCAAAGACAAGTCAGAAAGAGTTATCTTAATTCCAAACTCTTTTGCTTTTGCCTTTCGGTACATTTTTAAATCGTTATTGTTCCCCATTGTAGAACTCTTTTTCTTTCAGTAAATAATCATAATTCACTTCTCGCATTGCATTCTCGCTGTACCCATTTGCTTGGTAGGCTACAAATGGTAAAATAGAAAATGCTTTTGCTTTTCCCTCTGACATATCGGTAGTCCACAAATCTATATTGTACTTTTCATCTGCTTGCAAATATCTTTCATAATACCTTTCGCTTACTGCGTAAAAATGAAATCCGCACATCTTCTCAACTCTCCAAATGTTATCAAAGTCTTGCTCAACCTTTTCCGCTTCGTAAAATCCCGAAACAAAAATATCCCAATCTGCAGGAAGGTTTTTCATACTCTCCATAAAATGCTTTACAGAATCAGCATGAGAAAATCTTACATCATCTTCTGCTATGATAACAAAAGGATATTTCTTCATTTGAGCAATGTAAACGCATTTTTTGTGCGCTCGCATTATCCCTACTCTTGGCTTTTCGTCTTTGACATAAATCGCTTTTATCCAAATTGGAAACACTCCCGTCTTTGCAAATTCAGATACCAATGGTAAACGCCTTTCCTCTTGACCAGATATTACAAATACCGTTGTTAGTTTATCTTGTGCGTATGTTCGCATTAGTGATGAAAAATATAACTGTGCTTTCTCATAATATACTCATAGTTCTCAAAGCTTTTTTCATCAGGCTCTCTAAGATAAATATGAATTTGAGTTTCTTTTTTAAAATTAAGCAATTCCAAAAGGTAAATTATCGAAGTGCCAACCGTATGAATTGAACTTGCTGCCATAAATACAAGATACCAATCTATCAAAGTAAATCCTTCAATTGGCACCATTTCAATATTTCGATTATCCAAATCCATCACAATATCGGCTTCTCCGCTAAAATCACTTCTGAATTTCCTGTTTATCAAAGTAAATTTCTCTCCATACTTAATTCCTAAAATGTTAAAAAGTTCTAATGCCTTTCTTGTGTCAAATTTAATCTCAGCTTTATCTTTCCAAGTTTCCCAATTGTCGCCAACGTACATATATTTTGACTTCATGCAATCTTTGTACTTGACACCAACAAGGTAATCCGTAAATCTAAATGGCATCACCCAACAATTGCTTACCTTGTATGGATATTTCACATTGTAATTCAACTTTAGCAAATTCATATCAATGAAATCAATGTCCAGATAATGCTTTTGAATATCTAAAAACAAAGGATTTATAGGCCACAACACTTTGAATCCTTGCTCAATATACTTACGAGCAATAGTTATCATAAACATTACATCTCCAAGACCTTGAAATTGATTTATGATTATCGTATCTACGCCACTTGGAATATTTCTAAATATTACGCTGCCACCATGAAATCCAAATTGGTTATCGTAAACTCTGTCTGTTGTTCCCCAACCTTCAATGCTAAACTTCTTTGCTAACTCTATAGGTGCAAATTTAATTCCCCTCTTTACCAACTTGTCGTAATTCTGTCTGCAAATTACATCATCTTCTGGATGGCATTCAACGGCTGTTTTTTCAGATAGCAAATTGGCTGCAACTTCCAATAGCTTTTTGCTTCTTAAACTAAATCCTCCGTTACCAACATTGTTTCCTTCTGCATACCACCAAGACGCACCAATGTAATCGTAATTCAAGAAAGCATTATCCCAAGCCAATGCGTTCACAACGTACCCATCGTGCTGTACAATCAACGCAAATTCTGTTTTGATATACTTGTGTAGATTTTTAATTACAAACTCGCTATAAGCCTCTTTCGAGGTCAAAGGTGAAATATTAATTACCCTTGGGTCGTTGCTCGGAATAGATGTCAATATAATTGCGTTCCCAAATTCAATATCTTTGCAAGATTTGTCCAATGCGTAAATTGCTTTTGTTATATTGACACAATCAATAATAACGCAAGTAACCATTGACAACTTCAATGCAACAAAACTCTCGGCAGTATCAGGCTTCTCGTAAGCACTATGCCCCATAGAAGAATTGATTCCAATGTGTTGAACCAATGAAGGTATATTGCATACAATAGGAATACCATCATTCATAGAATTTAGACAAGCAAGTTGATCCCAATTACCTTGCTTGTCTAATATGCACTTGTCCAACGCAGGAAAAATGTATTTGTTAAGTGATTCAAAACCAAATACCATATTGATTCCTCCAACAGATTTCTTTGTGCAAAAGGTATCATAAACGTCAATTATATTATGCCTTTCAGAACCGTCAGCATTTTTAGTTTGACAATGAAAGCCAGTTACAATTGCATGCGAGAATTTAGAATGCAATTCCAATATCCTCGTAAAATAATCATTCCTAATTACAGCATCAGAATCCAAATTGATAAACGTATCAGCTTTAAAAACTTTAATTGCATAATCAATTGCCAATTTCAAAGAACCATAAATTTTTTGCTTTTCATCGTGAAATAATTTTACCACTTGGCATTTACCAAGTTTGAAATCATGTATCAAATTCAAAGTTTCTTTATCGTCCGAGCAATCATCTGAAATCAAAATCGTTGCGCCTTTCGGAATATCACTTCGCAAAATGCTATCAAAACATTTCTTCAAATAATCAGGACGGTTGTAAGTAGTTATGATTAGAGCTAAATTCATTTTTTTTGGGCTACAACTATAAAACTGTTATTCAAATCAACCCCGCTTATATGATGTTTTTTCCAATTAGGCTTTGGACTATGAGTTGTATCATAGCAACTTTCAAAATACTCTTTTACTATTTGAGGAGTTAAAGTATGAATGTGCTTCCTATTGTTAAAAATACGCCAATAACGTTGAGAAAAATCTGGCAAATAAAGAAACAAAACACCTTTCGATTTCAACTTGCTATACCAATGGTCAAGCAAATCAGCCCAATTGCCTACATAATGCTCCATCATGTGGCTTGAAAAAATGTAATCTAAACTTTCGTTCTCACATGGTAAGTTATCGGCTTCAATGCCGTTCAAACTTATGTCCGCAAGTTGCGCTCCAGGAAATGCCCATTCTTTTTTATTGCAACCAACATCAAATCCAACTCCATCGCAAAACTCTTTTGCAAATGGAATTACAAATCTAGCAGCATTTCCCGTTGCTTGAAATGCAGGGTAAAAATCACCCTCGTAATAAAGTGTTTCGTAACTCATTTTTCAACTTGAATTTTTGCAATAGTACGAATTGTTTTCAATAATGCAAATCTTATTTTTAAATATTTGTATAATCAATCTCCTTCTTCAAGATTCACAGGGTAAATCTTTCTATCCGCTTTCAATTTTTGCAGATACTTCTTCTGAGATTCCAATTGTTTAATAGATTTTGTCAACAACCGAATGTGGTCGTCAATCTGCTTTTTACTAAGGGTACTCAGTTTCATTTTGATTTCCCTTTCATAGACTTGCTACCCCTGCAATTCCATTTCTTGCGTGACAGGTTATTGGGTGAATTAGGATCAGACTTCCAATCGCCTTTTATCTTTGCTGAACGAGCGCAGTATGCATCACCACGTTTGGTACCTGGAGATATCGTAGCTCCCTTTTGTCCGTACTTTACAGTCTTAGTTCTGCCCGTTTCCTTGTTGACAACAGTCTTTGAGAATTTCTTTTCCATGTCTATCTAAATTTAAAAAACAAATTTATAATAAATTGTATTTACTATCCTTTTTCAAAACCCTATTTAAAGAAATATTGTTAGCAAAACTAATTTCCTTGTTGCTCAATGTCCATATCTCACCATCGTCCATAGCGCAAGTGAATAGCAAATCGTGTTCTTGACTGTAATCAATTACCAAAAATGCAAAGCCTTTCATCCCATCAGAATTTCTGATTATTGGAAGCATAGGGTTCAATTGTAACATCATTGCTCGTAGGTGTCGTTGTAGTACATTTCGCCAGTTCTTAAAGGATTACTATAAACATCTTCTTCAACTCCTGTTCTGTAAGCTTCTGAAATCTGCTCCTTCTCCATTGCAAGAGCTTCTTCAAAATATATCTTTTTATCACTTGAATACAAAATGGTTCTTGGAATCATAGCTTCAAGTTTCGCATAAAGAAATTCAACTGCTGTTTGCTTTGTCATAATTCGTCTTTTATTACATTTATCAATAAACCCGTAAATGGTAAATATAAACAAGCTATAAATACCATTGTAAATCTCAAAGCCTCAGCCCAATTAAATGGGTTTAGTTCTTTTTTTACAAATCCAATTGCTATGTAAATAATAGCAATCCAAACCAATTGCCCCATAAAAACTATTGCGATTGCTTTTAATGTCTTTTTCATTTCTTATATTTCTTTAAGTAAAACTGTTCACCTATGGACTTTCCGATGGCGATTTGCCCGCGAAAAATATCGGAGGCGCATTCGTTGCAGATGTTAATTATCTGCTGTTTTTCTATTCTCTTGGCTTGCTGCAGCAAGTCGTAATGCTCAACTGCTTTGCCCTTCTTCTTTAGCTCTTGGATCAGCCATTCAACTGGTGTTAGTGTCATAAATTAATTTATTTTTTCAACTTAGTAGGATTCTCTAAAGGCTTCAAAAAGTCTTTAATCATCTGACGTATTTCTAACTTCTTAGAAACAGGTACTCGGATTGTTAAATTCACAGTTTCTTCTGCATACTTGTGTGGTGGACCAGCAAAATTCCTTTTGCCGCCACGATTTTCTTTTTTGATTTTAGTATCCATTATTTTAGCTTGTCGTAGGTGTCGATGGTTAGTAATTCCATTCTATCAAGTCGGTAATCTTCGCCATCATCTCCTTTAAATTGAGCAGGTATTAAACAAGTTTTGTAATATTCAATTATGTTTTCTTTATTAACCTCAGTCAAAAATTTTATCATTGAAAATTTAAGTCCAAACTTGCTATCAACTTTGTAATCATTGGTTTTGTAAATGTAACCAAAAGAGTTCGTGGAGTAAACCACTTTAGGTGTTTCTATACCTTTTTCAAAATCAGAAACATTGGCTACAAGTAATAATTCAATCCTTGGTAACAATTGTGTTTTAAAGTTTTCAAATACAAAAACTTCGAAATCCCAAACGTTATTTATATTATTTTCAATAATTACATTTCTTGCGTCAAATAAAAAATTATTTATAGCAGCATGCATTTTTTGGTAATCAAGTTTAGATACAAAATCTATAACTTCTTTTTGGCTTAATGTCTTTTCCATTTATTCAATTTCTTTAGTTTCTAATTTATTTTTACAAAGTATTTTGCAGTTAGCAATGTAGTCTTTCAAAGTTATAGTTCCAATTGAAACCTCTCTTTCCCTTTTGTTATGATAAATCAATTTGTCTGAATTTTTACAAAACGTACAGTCTTTGCAAACGTAAGATTGCTTATCCTTGGCTACAACTACTCTAAGTTCATCCCTTTCTGATTTTAATCTATCAGCGTGTTTATCATTGTATTTCTTATTTGCTTTGCTAATACAAGAATCACACATCATTTTTACATTTTTACCTCTTTCTATTTTTTCCATAATCAAAAGCTTTTCATTTTCAGAAAGCAATACTTGGCAAGAAGTACAAATCATTCTTAAAAGAGCAACCTTTTTTTTATCTTCATCGGTAAATACATACTTTCTTTCTTTTCTAAATTCTTTTTTTTCTTTATCAGCGATATAAGGCTCATCCTCAATATCTACTTCTCTGCCGTATAAAACAAGCAAATCTTCTATTTGAGTTGGTGATAATTGTAGTTTCATATTGTAAAATTATTTTGCAAATATAATACAAGTTTCCTATATACCAAATTTTTCTGCGTCGCTCCCCTTAGTTTCTATAATTACTATATTATACTTATTTATTATAAAGGATATATAAACTATAAGTATGTAAGGGAGGGGAGTTTGTGATATACATTCATATATTATATTTTTATTTACCCTTGTAACCATTGATAACATTAATAAATATTGATTTCAAATAAACTATAAATATTATATAGGTATTATATATAGTCGATTTTTAAAGAGGAAAATCAATTAAAAAATTTGAAACCTACCATCTAAAAATTAATTTGTAAACGTTTACCTTTTCTTTTTTTTAAAACCCATTTCCTTGTTTTTAACAAAATCTATCGTAGAATTATAAATATTAAGACAATAATTTAAGATATAAATATATCTATATAATTATAAATATCTTTATATACATGATAGGAATTACGTGTAGGGGTAGTGAGTATATATGGGGATTTTTTTTTGGCGGCTCGCGTAAAAAATACCCGCCCCCCATTTGCCCACCTCCCCCACGCAAAAAAAATGTTTTTTAATTCCTTTTGGCTGCAAAATA
>Ga0315901_10000425_pt1 | contig 62842 bp, 58 predicted proteins | sample LakEriMetagenome_10_FD_203761 | JGI IMG/M metagenome (GOLD analysis project Ga0315901, IMG submission 203761) | Freshwater fungal communities from buoy surface, Lake Erie, Ohio, United States - Buoy 2 MA116 | ecosystem: Environmental > Aquatic > Freshwater > Lake | place: USA: Lake Erie, Ohio... | reverse complement strand
CTCCTGATTCACCTGAGTGGCCGCCACTTCTCAACGATCTGCTGGCTCCACCATTTGGACTCATCGTCAAAGGACGCGCACTGCCATCAAAAGCGGTCGCAATTGTTGGAACGAGAAATCCAACTACGTATGGAGCACGGGTTGCCAGTGAATTCGCTTCAGGTTTTGCTGACCGAGAGTGGGCAGTCATCAGTGGTGGTGCATATGGAATCGATACTCATGCACACCGGGGTTCGATCGCTGCTGAAGGTGTGACGTGTGCAGTCCTTGCTTCAGGAGTTTGCGTGAATTACCCATCGGGTAACGAGAAGCTCTTCGCTGAGATTCAAGAATCAGGCGCTTTAATCTCAGAAGTCATGCCACATGTTCGTGCCCGTCCCGAAAGATTTCTCACCCGCAATCGGTTAATCGCAGCGCTTTCACTTGGAACAATCGTGGTGGAAGCTGCATTTAGGAGTGGGTCGCTTCGAACCGCACGCGATGCTGCAGAAATTTTACGTATTGTTATGGCAGTTCCTGGTCCGATTACCTCTCCTTCGAGTGATGGTTGCCATCGCTTGATCGGGGAACGTTGCGCTGAAATCGTGACTTCTGTATCAGATGCATTGGAATTGTTGTTGCCTGTGAGTTCTCAAAGTACAGGTACTCTTAGCACTGATGACACATAAATCAGCATTCGTTGCAATTGTGGGCCGCCCCAATACAGGCAAATCAACGCTAGTAAACGCTCTCGTTGGCGAAAAAGTAGTCATTACTTCTCATCACCCAAACACCACTCGTAGCGCAATTCGCGGCATCGTCACAAGACCTGGCTTTCAACTAGTTGTCGTTGATACCCCTGGGGTGCATAAGCCGAAAACACTTCTAGGTGGCGCTCTTAACACTATGGTGAGTGAGAATATGGATTCGGTGGATTCCATCGTGCTCTGCATTCCGGCTGTGGAGGCGATTGGCGCGGGAGATTTGTACATCGCAAAAGAGATTGCAGGACATAAATCTGCGAAGAAAATCTGCGCCATCACGATGATAGATATGGCAAAGAAGAGCGAGATGCCAGAACAGTTGATGGCGGCGAGCAAATTAGCGACTGATGCAGGATTTCAATGGGATGACATAGTCCCTTTATCTGCCAAGACCGATGACCAAGTCCAACTCCTTATTGATCTTCTCGCTAAATATGCACCCGATTCACCGCCGTTTTATCCAGCAGATATGACCTCTGATCAAGAGCTCACGACACAAATTGCGGATCTGATTCGAGAAGCGGCGATCGAGGATGTGTTTGAAGAAGTTCCTCACTCCATTGCAGTCATGATTGATGAAATTTCTGAGCGAGAGAAGCGCACCGAAGGTGAACGACCATTCTTTGATATCCATGCATCAATCATTGTCGAGCGCGATAGCCAGAAAGCAATCATTATTGGAGCAAAAGGGGAGCGACTTAAGAGCGTTGGAATTGCTGCTCGAAGTGAGATTGAAAAGAAACTCAAAGGCAAGATTTTCTTGGGACTTCACGTCAAAGTCATGCCAAATTGGCAGAGTGATGCAAAGGCTCTCTCGAAACTAGGTTTTACCCAGCAATAACTGGAGCTGAGGGCTTGCGACTTGCAAAGTATGAGCCCAGCAAAACCATAGGAAGCCCAATCGCAATGGCAAGAGTCAGTTGTTCATCAAGCAAGAAGATGCCGAGCACAACCGCAACGGCGGTATTGGGATAAACAACGAGTGATGCACGAGCAGCGCCAATTTCATTTAAGACAATAAAAAAGACCCAGAACGCAAAGGCAGTACAGATAACGCCTAGGCCGATAGTGGCGAGTATCGCCTCACTAGAAGGAGTCTGTGATGGAAGATGTGTGAGTGCGAATGGTGCAAAGATTACGGTGGATAGCGCCATCGCAATTCCATTGATGGCAACCCCGGAAGTTTCGGGCGCTTTACGCGTGATCATGTTAACTGCATAGGCATATGCAGCCGAAGCGACTAGAACTTGGATTAAGGCTCGCATATTTCCGAAGTCATTGAGAGTTTCAATTCCAACGAGAAAGACAATTCCAATTAACCCAAGTGCAATCCCAAAAATACGGGTGCGATGAGCTGCAGTTGAATCACCCGTGTGATGAGCAAAGAGAGTCGCCCAAATTGGAACAGTTGCGACAAGAAGTGCCACGACGCCCGAAGATAGATCTTTCTGCGCATTTGTAATGAGGGTCCATGGGATGACCATTTCTGCTACTGCGTATAGAGCGATGTATTTCCAGTACTTGAGCGCAGGTCGAAGTGTTTTCTCGTAGAGCGCTAGAGGAACCAACACTGCTGCGCCAATAAGGAGTCGAGAGAAGACAATGACCGGGGTGGATAACTCCTCGACCGCAACTTTCATAAATAGATACGGAACGCCCCACAGCACACCTACGAGCGCAAAGAGCGCCCATCCTTTACGTGACATTGATTAGATCAAACTCCGATATAGATTGATGGTTGTTGTCGCAACCTTATCCCATCCAAAATCTGCAACTGCACGAATTCGTCCCGCTTTACCCAGTTTATTTGCTAGCGATGTATCGGACATCACTTGATTAATCGAAGTAGCGAAATTACTTTCAAATAATTCGCGATCGTCCACACAATCAACGAGTAATCCAGTCTCTCTATCGACAACCACCTCAGGAATTCCACCAACTTTGGAGGCCACTACTGCGGTTTCGCAGGCCATCGCCTCAAGATTAACTATTCCGAGTGGTTCGTAGATTGAAGGACAGAGAAATGCCTGAGCGTGAGTGAGTAACGATGTGAGCTCTTCATGCGGCAACATATCTTTTATCCAAACGATGTTTCCACGCTCACTCGAAAGTTCTTCAATAAGTGATTCAACTTCTGCGCCGATCGCAGGCTCATCAGGAGTTCCAGCAGCCAGCACCAGCGAATATTGAGGTGAAACTTGACGCCAAGCTCGTAGTAAATGTGCCAGACCTTTCTGCCGAGTAATGCGACCAACAAAGAGAGCAAAAGGACCTTTGATGCCATATTTCTCTACAGGTGCAATATCAACGTTAGGAGCAAATCTCGTTGTGTTGATTCCATTAAGGATGACATGAACACGACTAGCGTCAATGTTGGGATATGCAGACAGAACATCCTTTTTCATACCTTCGCTTACCGCAATGATTGCGTTCGCATTTTCGTAGGCAAGCTTCTCAACCCATGAAGAGATCTGGTAGCCGCCGCCAAGTTGCTCTGCTTTCCATGGACGAAGAGGCTCGAGAGAGTGGGCAGTAACAACGTGGGGAATGCCAAAAATCTTTGAGGCAAGGTAGCCCGCCAAATTCGCGTACCAGGTATGAGAATGGGCGACGTCGACGCGATTGAGTTGAACGGCAATGTCACTATCAATCAGAAGCGCTTGCAGCGCAGGGTTAATTTTTGTTAATTCACCACCAAGTTCGTAACTGAAGGCATCGCTGCGCTCGGGTCCAAAGCAGTGAACTTCTGTAGAAATCTCGGGATTTACGCTCAGCGCGCTCACCAGATTAGAAACATGTACTCCCGCGCCACCATAAATGTGAGGTGGCCATTCCTTGGTAATCATGCCTACCGTGACCTTCTTATTACTCACACACCAAGAGTATCGTTAGGGCATGGCGCGCTTAGATCTTCCACTAGGAATTGTGCTTGCTGGTGGTGAAGGTAAGCGCCTCATGCCGCTCACAGCAGATCGTGCAAAGCCTGCAGTTCCATTTGGTGGTTCTTATCGCCTTGTTGATTTTGTACTTTCAAATCTCGTTAATGCAGGATTTTTACGAATTGCCGTTCTTACTCAATACAAATCACATTCACTTGATCGCCACATCACTACGACATGGCGCATGTCTAATCTACTTGGCAATTACATAACCCCGGTTCCTGCACAACAGCGACTAGGGCCACGCTGGTACACCGGTAGCGCGGATGCAATCTTGCAGAATTTCAACCTTATCCATGATGAGAATCCAAAACATGTAATCGTCTTTGGAGCCGACCACGTTTATCGTATGAATCCCGATCAGATGTACCAACAACATCTACAAACTGGCGCCGGAGTTACAGTCGCTGCAATTAGAGTGAAGCGCAGCGAAGCATCGGAGTTCGGAGTTATTGAATTAGCTGATGATGGAATAACCATTAAAGCTTTTCATGAGAAGCCAGCAAATCCTCCCGCGATGCCAGGCCATCCTGACCTCGCTTTGGTTTCGATGGGCAATTACATCTTTAGACGAGATGCAATGGAGGAAGCGCTCATTCTTGATTCTGAGGATGCTGATAGCCGCCACGACATTGGTGGAAATATCATCCCAGCGATGACCAAGGCGGGAATTGCAAAAGTTTATGACTTTGCAGATAACGAAGTCCCAGGAGAAACAGAACGCGACAAGGGTTATTGGCGCGATGTGGGTTCGATAGATTCATATTTCGAAGCGCACATGGATTTGGTTTCTCCACTTCCAATCTTCAATCTCTATAACCGTCAATGGCCGATTCTCACTAATCCACCTTCACTGCCACCAGCTAAATTCTCAGAACGTGGCATAGCTTTCGACTCGGTAGTGGGAGCTGGATCCATCATCTCTGGCGGTGAACTACGACGCACAGTTGCTTCCTACGATGTCTATGCAGGACGAGACTCGGTCGTTGAAAATTCAGTCTTAATGCCTTCTGTGAAAATTGGAGAGAATGCAAAGATCAAGAATGCAATATTGGATAAGAATGTTGTTGTAGAACCAGGCGCTTCAATCGGTTTTGATATAGAGCGTGATCGTGAACGATTCACCGTCTCACAAGGCGGCATTGTTGTGATTGGAAAAGGTGTAACTGTCACACGTTGACCCGCCAAGTTCACAAAATCGAGTTCAAAATCGTGATGCGGTAGACTCTGCTCAGGTCAAAGTTGACCCACATTCCATAACCTAATCGGAGATTTATTCATATGCGTTTCGGTGTGCTTACTGGTGGCGGAGATTGCCCAGGACTCAATGCAGTTATTCGTGCGGTCGTTCGCAAGGGCGAAAAGGAATACGGCTACGAATTCATTGGATTCCGTGATGGATGGAAAGGGCCACTCGAAGGATTAACAATGCCGCTCAACATCGCGGCTACACGTGGAATCTTGCCTCGCGGCGGAACGATTCTTGGTTCCTCACGCACCAACCCATTCAAGATTGAAAATGGCGTTGAGCGCATAAAAGAAAATCTTGCCAAGATGAATATTGATGCACTCATTGCTATCGGTGGAGAAGACACTCTAGGAGTTGCCACAAAGCTTGATGCTCTGGGAGTAAAAGTTATCGGTGTTCCCAAGACAATTGATAATGATCTCAACAATACCGATTACACATTTGGTTTTGATACTGCAGTAAATATCGCTGTTGAAGCGATTGATCGCCTCCACACCACAGCGGAATCACATCACCGTGCGTTAATTGTAGAAGTTATGGGACGTCATGCTGGTTGGATTGCTTTGCACTCCGGACTTGCGGGTGGAGCTTCATGCATCCTGATCCCAGAAGTTCCATTTGATATTGAAAAAGTCTGTAAGTACGTCGAATCACGTTTCGAACAGTCCTACGCTCCAATCATCGTTGTCGCTGAGGGCGCTCTTCCTAAGGATGGGGATCTCATTACCAAGGATTCGACTCTCGACGCTTTTGGCCATGTAAAGCTCTCTGGAATCGGTGAGTGGCTTGCTAAAGAGATTGAGAAGCGAACTGGAACTGAAGCTCGCACATCAATTCTTGGACATATCCAACGCGGCGGAACCCCAACCGCATTTGATCGCGTTCTTGCTACTCGATTCGGACTTCATGCTATTACCGCTGCTCACGAAGGTGATTGGGGCAAGATGGTTGCGCTCCACGGAACCAACATTGCTCGTGTGCCATTGGCATCAGCGACAGAGAAGCTCAAGACCGTAGATCCTGCGCTCTTAGCAGAAGCAGAAGTCTTCTTCGGCTAATTGGTCTGCGCCAATAGCTGACGTTTGCGTAGCCTCTGACCATGAATTCGCAGCCCTCAATCGACGCGCTCTTCAACAAATCGTTGATTGCTGCCCAACAACCTGCTTGGCCTGATTCCGCGGCGCTAGAAAAAGCTGTTGCCGAACTTAAATCGCTGCCGCCATTGGTCTTTGCTGGAGAGTGCGACAATTTAAAAGCGCGCATCGCCGAAGCAGCAGATGGCAAGGCCTTCTGGTTACAAGGTGGTGATTGCGCCGAGACATTTGCAGCAGCAACAGCGGATTCGATTCGCAATCGCATCAAGACCATTCTTCAAATGGCCGCAGTGCTCCAATACGGTGCGAGCCTTCCCGTTATCAAGGTCGGTCGCATGGCAGGGCAATTTGCAAAGCCGAGAAGTAATGATTTTGAAAAACGTGGCGATGTAACACTTCCCGCATATCGCGGCGATGCCGTTAATGATTTGGAATTCACTGAATCTGCGCGCACTCCAGATCCCGCACGCCTAGTCAAGGTTTATCACACTTCTTCTGCAACCCTGAATTTAGTACGCGCTTTCACCCAAGGTGGGTTTGCAGATCTTCGTCTTGTGCATGAATGGAATAAAGGTTTCGTCAAAGATTCTCGAATCGGTGCCCGCTATGAAGCGATGGCAAATGAGATTGGACGCGCTCTAGATTTCATGCGTTCTGCGGGAATCAATCCAGAAGAGTTTAAGACCGTCGATTTCTACTCCAGCCACGAAGCGCTAATTTTGGAATATGAAAAAGCTTTAACGCGTATTGATTCGCGAACTGGTCTGCCTTATGACGTATCTGCGCACTTTGTATGGATTGGCGAGCGGACACGACAGCTTGATGGTGCACATCTTGATTTTGCAAAGAAGATTAAGAACCCAATTGGTGTGAAACTTGGCCCAAAAACCACCCCTGAAGATGCGCTCACAATGATTAGAGAGCTCAATCCCGAGAATGAACCGGGTCGTTTGACCTTTATTACTCGTATGGGCGCCGGCAATGTCCGCACTGTGCTTCCTCCGCTTATAGACGCAGTAACAAAATCAGGCTCCAAAGTCCTTTGGGTATGTGACCCTATGCATGGCAATACCTATGAAGCGCCGAGTGGATATAAGACTCGTAAATTTGATGATGTACTCGATGAAGTAAAAGGCTTCTTTGAAGTTCACCAGAAACTTGGAACTCATCCCGGCGGTATTCATATCGAACTCACTGGCGATGATGTGACCGAATGTGTTGGGGGAGGCGAGGAGATCTCGCACGAAGACTTAGCGACCCGTTATGAGACAGCATGCGACCCGCGCTTGAATCACACTCAATCTCTGGAGCTCGCTTTTCTCGTCGCTGAGATGCTCCGCGATCGCAAGTAATTTCTTAATTTCTGTATATCCAAAGCCGTAGCCCAGTAATACAGTGACGGGGTGTTGTTGCGCTCTACACTTAAAACGCCCATTGGTGCGCTCTCACTTATTTCGCGGGAACATATTCTTTTGGCTGCCGGATTTGCTTCTCACGAGACATTACTTCCAGGACTTTCTCGGGTGGATCAAGAGTCAGACTTTAAGAAATCCAATGAATTACCAATCATTACTGAGCTACTCAAGGATTACTTTGATGGCGATCTTCAGGCACTCGATGGAATTTCTGTTGATCAACCGGGAGAGAAGTTTTCGCAGTTAGCGTGGAAAGGTATGCGCAAAGTTTCACCCGGTAAAACAATCTCGTATGCCGATCTTGCTAAGAAAGCTGGATCACCAGATGCAGTCCGCGCTGCTGGAAGCGCATGTGCCAGAAATTTGATCGCAGTTGTAGTTCCTTGCCACCGAATTGTTAAAACTGGTGGCGCGCTGGGCAACTATGCATATGGTTTGAAATATAAAGAGTGGTTACTAAGCCACGAAGGCGCGCTTTAACAGCTCTTGCAATATTTCAGCCCCACGTTGGGTCTGAGAATCATCGATATCACGATGGGTGACGAGACGGACAAAAGTCGGACCGAGAGCACTTATCCATAATCCTTTTTCACGCGCAGCAGCCGAAAATTCAGCTGCAGACTGGGATGCTCCACGTAAATCAAGGCTGACAATATTTGTCTGCACAGTTTCTGGATCGATCACAGACTTTGCCGCCGATGCACAAGCATCGGCCAAGATTTTCGCGCGACGATGATCATCACGTAGAGCTGGAATATTGTTATCGAGTGCTAAGTGTCCCGCCGCTGCAAGAATTCCGATTTGGCGCATGCCAGCTCCATAGCGTTTACGCCAGACACGCGCTTTTGCTACCCGATCTTGTGTAGAAATCATCAGAGACCCAACAGGGGCACCGAGACCTTTGGATAAGCAGACGCTGATTGTGTCAAAGTGTTTGCCATATTCAGCGAAGGAAGTGCCACTTGCAACATGTGCATTCCATATGCGCGCACCGTCGAGGTGCATATAAAGGCCAAGGGGCTGAGAAGCATTACGCAGAGCAGCGATTTCCGAGATGGGTTGCACGGTTCCGCCTCCAAAATTATGGGTATTCTCAACTGCAATCGCCGTGGTCGATACTAGGTAAGGGCCAGAATTTGGTTTTGCAAGATTCATTGCATCAGAAGCATTGAGAAGTCCGCGCTCTGCAAGCCAGGTACGCGTGGTGATACCACTAAAGACAGCAGCCGCACCTAGTTCTGCGCGAGCGATATGAGAGTTGGTTTCGCAGATCAACTCTTCACCTGGTGAGACCAGCATACGTATTGCAAGTTGATTTGCGAGAGAACCCGATGGAGTAAATACCGCAGCCTCTTTGCCAAACATTTCTGCAACGCGTTCCTCAAGTGAATTCACTGTGGGATCATCGCTATAAACATCATCTCCAACTGGAGCGCTAGCAATAGCTGCTCGCATCTCAGCGGACGGTTTGGTTACTGTGTCAGAGCGAAGGTCGATGACTGAGTCGTTGCTGGACATGGCCTAATACTCTCAGTTAGTACGTGGCGTGGAAACCCTCGGCTGCACAATGGCAAGCATGGCAATCAAAACACATGTTCCACCCAGTGCGAGTCGTAAAGTGAAGGGCTCCATGCCATACATAAATGAGAAGAGAGCTGCGAAGACTACTTCCATCGTCAAAATCACTGCCACCTTTGTGGTGGAAATTCGCGCTTGCGACCATGTTTGAATGACGAAAGCAATTGCGGTTGCAAAGATAGCGGTGAAAATAATGACGCCCCACACTTGTGTATCCGGAGGAGCAACATATCCATTGATTGATGCGGGAATTGCGGAAAGAAGAGCGCAACCAATGAGCTGCATGACGGTGAGTGCGTAAGCATCGAAGTTCTTACTCCATGAACCCAACAAGATAATGTGAATGGCAAAGAGAACTGCCGAGATTAAGACAAAGATTTCACCGAGGCCAACACTCCAACCCTTCACGGAGAGAATGCCGAGTCCAACAACAGCAAGGAATACATAACCCCACATTGCCAGCGTTAAACGCTCTTTTAAGAAGATTGATGCGAGCAGGGGAGTGAAGACGACATATAAACCTGTGATGAATCCAGTAATTGCAGGAGTCGTTCTCTCAAGCCCAAGAGTTTGAAAGATATAGCCTGAGCCGAGCGCCATTCCAACGATTAAACCTTTAAACATTAACTCCTTATTAAACGCTTTGAGGACTTTTGGCTTCAAAAGAATCATGGCGGCTGCAGCCACAAGAAAACGAGAAGTTAAGAAGCTATACACATCCTGTTGGTCGAGAATGTCTTTCATCCAGACGAAGGAAATTCCCCACATAGCGGCAACTGCAAGGAGGGCCCATGGTGCCAATTTCATCTGCATTATTTATCTCTCATCTTTCGCAGCACGGCAACTTCTTTGCCATGCTCTGGTTCTTCTCCGGGAGTTTCCAGAATCAATGGCGCATTTACAACAGCGGGATGTGCCAACAATTCAGCAAAAGGCTTCACACCAATCTCGCCTTCACCCAAATTCTGGTGACGATCCTTAAGTGACCCCAGTACATCCATAGAGTCATTGGCATGGATAAGTTGAATACGCTCAGCACCTGCGACCTCAACAAGTAAATCAATTGTTTTAGTCATGCCGCCCTTGCTCTTAATGTCATGTCCGGCAGCAAAGACATGGCAAGTATCAAGGCAGACTCCAACTTTGGGATGCCACTCCAAAGCTTCAAAGTAATGTGTGAGGTCATCCAATTTTTTCACCAATGATTGCCCTTGACCTGCTGTTGGTTCGAGAAGTAACCACGGATCCTCATCAGTCAGCTTCTCCAAAATTGGCATCATGCCATCATGAATTTGTTTCCAGGCTTGCTTGACATGTCCTTCATCAACGGCCGAACCGGTGTGAATCACAACTCCGAGCGCACCAATCTCGCGACCACGTTTAAGGGAGTATTGCGTCGATGCAAGTGAATTCTTGTATGTACCTTGGGTCGGTGAACCTAAATTGATAAGAAATGGAGCGTGAACATATGTCTCGATATCTAGCGCTTTGGTTTTTTCAAGAAATGCTTGATCAGCATCACGATTAGCTTCTGGCATCGCCCATCCGCGTGGGTTCGATGCAAAGACTTGTATTGCCTCAGCCCTGATGGTCTGCGCGTACTCGATGGAGCGTTTAGCCATTCCACCAGAGGTGGGAACGTGAGCTCCTAAACGAGGTTTGTTCTGCTTCGGCACTCAATCACCCTACAGTGATTGTTACCGTAGAGCCACGCTTAACCTTCGTGCCGACCTTGGGTGAGACATTTGTAACGACTTTATTCTTCTTATTTCCAACTTTCTTAACAACAACTTTGAGATCTTGATCCTTCAAGGCTGCAATCGCCTTCGTCTCACTTACCGAGAAGATATTAGGGATGAAGACAAACTCTGAACCCTTAGAAACGAGCAAGGTGATTGCACTTCCTTTGTCAGCTTCGCCTGCACCTGGGGTTTGGCTGATGACAGCGCCGACTGGAAGGTCTTCGCTAAATACATACTTAGTCTTAACGTCGAATCCAGCTTCAGTGAGTTCATTGAGCGCCTGCTCCCCACTCTTGCCTTTGTAATTTGATAAGGCGATCCGCTCGATTCCCTTTGATACAAAGAGAGTGACCTGACTGTTGCGCTTAATTCTTTCACCAGCAGCAGGAGTAGATCGCATGATGAAACCTTGTGGGAATTCATTCGAAAATTCTTCTTTGACTTCTCCCAAGACCAACTTATTCTCTTTCAATAACTGCTCTGCTACTTCTAACTTAAGTCCTTGAACAGTAGGAACGGAATATCTCTCTTGGCCTTTAGAAATAATGACGCCGACTGTGCCGTTAGGGGAGACGCGACCTCCACCGGCTGGATCAGAAGTAATGATCTTTCCATCGGGAATGTCTTCACTGAACTCTTCTTGTGCGATATCTAGATTGAGTCCTAGATCCTCTAACGTACTTTTTGCTTCTTTTACTGTGAGCCCAGCAAGTGAGGGCACAACAACTTTGGATCCAGGCCCTAGGAATACATACCAAACTCCGATACCAAGAAATATTGCTATCGATGCTGCAATGCGACGGTTTCGCCTAACGCGCGAAGAGAGCTGCTTCTTCTTGGTCGGCGCAGTCTTTTCTTTCTTCACGGGCGTCTCCTCTTTCTTGGCAGGGCTGGAATTCTTTGCTTTTCTCTCTCGTACAGGTTGTTTGATGGGGAGTGGAGGAAGATCTAATTCCAAACTTAGCTGGCGCTTACGCGGATCTAACTTCTCGGAAAGCTCTCTAATTTTCTCAAGTAGAACTCCCGCATCTCGAGGTCGCTTATCTGGATCAATATCAGTGGCACTCAAGACGAGCGCATCAACATCGGGGCTGAGAGCTGGATTAATGGTCGATGGCGCTGGGACACGTTCATTGACATGTCGTATAGCAATTTGAACAGGGTCTTCACCTTGATATGGCTTCTGTCCAGTAAGCACTTCAAAGAGAACGATTCCAAGTGAATAAACATCGCTACGCGCATCTGCTACTCCACGCTGAACTTGTTCTGGAGAGAGATAAGAAACGCTTCCCAAGATCACACTGGACTCGGCAGTCATCGTATTTCCCAGTAATGCACCACGCGCTAAGCCAAAGTCTGCAATCTTGATTCGACCTTCTTTTGAAACAAGAATATTTTCGGGCTTAATATCTCGATGAACAATTCCAAGTTTGTGGGCTGCGGCCAATGCGCTCGCTACCGGTGACATAATTTGTAGGGCACGTTCAACCGGAAGTGCGCCTTGTTCATGCAGGTAATCTCGGAGGGTTGCACCCTCAACTAATTCCATCACTATGAATACGCATGGAACTCCACCTTGATTCCAACCTTGATCAAGAACGGACACAATGTTGGGATGCGATAGCGATGCGGCCGCTTTTGCTTCTCTAATAAAACGAGTGACAAATTGCTCATCTTGGGCAAGATGCGGGTGCATAACTTTCACTGCAACTTGGCGATCTAGCCGAAGGTCAAGAGCTGCATAGATCGTGGCCATACCGCCCGAAGCCACTACACGAGTGAGCTGATAACGCCCATCGATGACTTCGCCGGTTAAATCTGACACGTCAGAATTTTAGATGAATTGCTTCCCATCAACGCGGATAGTGGCGCAATCGCGAGTGTTGTCTTGCTTAAAGTGTTCACTTTCACGCATTTGCCAGATTCTCATCTCAGTCTCCAGATAATCGCCATCTCTCTGGAGAACTCGGTTCAATCCAATTTCTGATTCAATATCAATCCAAATGAGTTGGTCGAGATATTTTCTGATTTCTTTTTGACCAGAGCCCACTCCTTCAAGGATCAGAAGTGAGGGAAGTGGAAGCTTTACAAAATCTCCGAAAGATTTCGCAAGCCAATCAAACTTGCGATACTCAATAGCTTTACCCTGAGAAGCAGGTTTAGCAATATTCTGTTCTAAGGTCCTTGTGAGTGTTGGAGTTAAAGCATCATCCCAACCAGCATAAAGATCATCCATGTGAATGATTGAGACTGGATTTTCGGGAAAGCTCCCTGCAACTCGATTAGCAAGGGTTGTTTTGCCAGCTCCTGCAGGACCATCGATTGCAATGATTCTGGTGAATGAATTTCTGCGTTCCCCAGTAAGAATGGAATCGATGATCTCCGAAAGTGAAAGCCGCGATATCACTGGAATCTCTTTATGCTTTCTGAGGTAATTTCAACCAGCGATACCAACCAAATCCTGCGATCACAGTAAAGACCGCGTAGAGAACTGATGTAAACCAATATCCCTGGTTTGCGTAATGGTATGTACCAAATGCATCGATGATGAGCCAGAGAATCCACGTTTCATTGCGCTGTAAGACCATCACAATTTGAGCCACAGTGCTGGAAACTAATAAAAATGAATCTGGCCACGTTGCTGCAGCTCCGATATCAGCTAATGCTGGCGCGCTTACAACCCAGACTGAGAGAAGCGCCAGAATCCATAGGAAGCGTTCTTTCTTTGACATGTACCGAGGTTCAGCGCCAGTAGGTTTCCACCCAAACCAACCCCATGCAGCGGCGGCGATAAAAACAAATTGCAGTATGGCACTGGCATATAACTCAACTTGGTAGAAGAAGAGCGCGTAGAGAGCGCTACTGAGAAACCACCAAGGCCAGGTCATACGCACACCGAGAGCGCCAAGAAAAACCGCGATAAGTGATGTGATAACCGAGGCTAATTCAAGATATGTAACGCCATAACCCCAAGCAGTGAATGCAACAGACATGATTTTCTCCCTTCCAATTCGCATTACCGAACTGGTCTAACGGTCGACCCTGAAAGGTCCTCTCAGCCAACTTTTGGCTCCCGATTGGAATAGAGATTAGCATAAGGCGTGCTCAAGTTCGGTTACTTCGCGATGCTTACCTTTACAGTCGTTGGATCGTTCTGGCTTGAATTCATTTTTAAAGTTGGCGTTCTTCGCAGGATTAAGAGGGCAGCTCTGAGCATTCTGCCCACAGCATTAGTCTTTTTGATTTGGGATTACTATGCAGTTTCTCGCGGCCATTGGTTCTTTGACGAGGAACAAGTTGTTGGAATCTACTTGTTTGCTGGCATCCCACTTGAAGAGTTTCTTTTTTTCGTAATCGTTCCATTAGCTGGACTTATGACAATTGAAGCAGTGCGAGCTGTAAAGAAACATTGGGAATTTGGAGATGAGCAATGACCTACACACAGATTGCGCTGCTCTCCGTCGTTCTAGTAATTATTTTCGATCTCTATATTACAAAATCGCGAATGCTTACTCGTAAGAGCTTCTGGAATGCATACGGCATCATGCTCTTCTTCCAACTCATCACAAATTGGTGGCTTACTTCGCGGGGAATTCTTACCTACGATGAAGATGTCATCATTGGATTGCGTATCGCATCAGCACCCGCAGAAGACCTGCTCTTTGGATTCTCGATGATCACGATGGTTATTTCACTCTGGATTTACTGGGGAAGAAAAGGTATTCAAAGAACTTAGCGAGCCGCAAGGGCTTGCATCCACGCCGGGAGCGCGACTGTTGCTCTGCGCAAAGTAGATGTCTTGGCTCGCTTGGTGAAGACTTGATAATCAATTTTTTCAACTTCATCAACGATGCCACAATAAAGCTCGCTCGCTGCACGAATGCATGGACGTGAGTCCGGACTGAGCAATGCGATGCCTAGGTCTGCCTCACGCTGTAATTGGCGGACCCGTTCGATTTGGTACTTCAAAGCTTCGATGATCTGAGGGGTAAGAACTCGCTTCTCTAGCATCTCTCGAGATACGCCTGCTTTGCGAAGTTCGGTTAATGGCAGGTAGACCCGACCTCGCTCAAGATCTTCGCCAACATCTCGGATGAAATTCGCGAGTTGGAAAGCTATTCCAAGTTTCTCAGCAGGGACTAGAGCTTCGGATCTCTTTCCATCGACTGTTCCAAGCACGTGAACCATCTGCAGACCAATTACGGCAGCAGATCCATAGACATATTCCATAAGATCTTCAAAGGTTTCATAGTGAGTAACTGTGAGATCCATAGCCATCGAGTGCAGGAATGCTTCGAAATACGCAATAGGAATATCAAAACGCTGAACCGTATCTACTAAAGCACGCCCCACGTGATCATTACTTCGACCGTTGGCGATATCTTGGAGGAGTTGTTCACTCCATCGTTGCAAGGTATCGACTTTCTCTTGATGAGAGAGAGTAGAAGTTAAATCATCGACAATCTCATCGGCATAGCGAGCAAAACCATAAAGTGCATGCACATGAGGACGTTTGGCTTTGGGAAGTAAGAGCGTTGCCAAGTAGTAAGTCTTCCCATGTAACGAGTTCAGTCGCTTGCATTCTTGATATGACTCGCGAAGGGCTGGATCGGTAATTCCAGCTGCGGTTAACTCATCCATGGCTACTTAACGGGTCCGACAATTCTTTCTGCAGCAAGTCTTCCGGAGATGAGAACCATTGGAACTCCAACTCCAGGTTGGGTTCCACTACCCGTGAAGACGACGTTATCAAAACCTTTAGCCATGTTCCGTGGCCTAAAGGGGCCAGTTTGAAAGAAAGTATGTGCGCTTGCAAATGGTGCGCCGCGTTCCATACCCATGGCCTCCCACTCTAATGGTGTGGTGATGTGCTCTACCTCAACGGAATCTGCAAAGTCTGTGTAACCACGTTCTTCCATGGTGGCGTACATCTGGTCGCGATACACATTCTTCATCTTCTTCCAATCAATATCAGCATCAAGATTAGGAGTTGGAAAGAGGATGTAATAACTATGTTTTCCTTTAGGAGCAAGCGCTGGATCATCTTTAGAAGGAAGCGTGACGAGCAAACTTGGATCGGTCATCAAGGTGCGTTTCTTGATGAGCTCATCGAAGACTCCATCCCATGATTCACCAAAGTGAATATTGTGATGAGCAAGATGGTCGTAACTCTTTGAAGAACCCGCCAAGATGGTGACGCATGAAGGTGAGTAATTGAGGCGCTTAATGGATAGGGGAGTCTTTCCAAGCAGATCACGCCATGCGACAGGTAGATCTGGGTTGAGCACAACGACATCGCATTCAATTCGTTCGCCATTATTGGTCACAACTGCTGATGCACGTGAACCCTGTTTTTCAATTTTCTCAACAGTGGTGTTGTACTTGAAAGTCACACCATGTTTCTCTGCAGCTCCAGCAAGTGCGCGTGGAACTGCGTGCATGCCACCTTTGGGGAAGAAAACCCCGTTAACGGAATCCATATAGGCAATGACAGCGTAAATTGCGAGCGCTTGTTGTGGTGAAACTCCAGCGTACATAGCTTGGAAGGAGTACACCTTCTGAGTACGGGGATCTTTGAGGAATTGTGAAACTTTTGGCGCCAGCCTACGAAATCCACCCAACGCAACAAGGCGAGCAAGATTTGGAGTGAGAAGGTTGAATGGCGTATCGATATTTCGATCGATGAAATCATTCATCTCATATTTATAAAGTTTAGTAACAAAATCTACATAGCGACGATAACCAGCAGCTTCGTCCGCACCAATTACCTTTTCAATTTCTGCTTCCATTTGGGCGGTATTGGCATGAACATCTAGTTGTGAGCCATCTGCATAGAAAGCGCGGTAGAGAGGTTGTAATGGGATTAACTCCAACCAATCTTCGAGTTTTTCGCCAACGCAATTAAGTGCATCTGCAATGAGATCGGGCATCGTAAGAACAGTTGGCCCCGTATCAAAGGCGTAACCCTCTTTGTTGAGTAAGCCATTACGTCCACCAGGTACGGATTCGCGTTCAATGACCGTGACTTTTCTTCCAGCGCCGGCAAGGCGAAGAGCGGTGCTTAGGCCAGCAAGACCTGCACCAACGACCACAACGTGATCAGTTTTGCCTTTAACGGTGCGCAAACTAGACGCTCCGCTGGGTTGCGATGATTGCCATTTCTTCTAGCACCTTGACTATCTTTCCGTTGACTGGTGAATCCTGCAACGCAGAAATAGCTGTGTGGGTGAGCTCTGTGATGAGCTTCTCAACTTCATTGAGCGCACCACTTCTGACGATGATTTCTTGTAGCGCCGCAACACTTTCTGCGCTCAAATCTGGTTTTCCAAGTGAAGAAGTGATGAGTTGGCGCTCATCTGGAGTGGCATTTTCCATGGTCACTGCAATCAGCACGGTGCGCTTTCCTTCACGCAAATCATCACCAGCTGGCTTACCAGTAGTTTTGGGATCTCCGAAAACACCCAGTACATCATCACGAAGTTGAAACGCTTCACCGAGTGGAAGTCCAAACTTCGAATAGCTCTCGTAAAAATCGGATCGTCCTGCAAGAGATGCGCCAAAATGTAGTGGGCGCTCGATTGAATACTTTCCAGATTTAAAGCGAGCAACCTTGAGAGAGCGTTCAACGCTTGTTGTCGCAAGTGCGCCCTCGAGAACATCGAGATATTGGCCAGCCATTAACTCATCGCGCATATCAGAGAAGACGCTCTGGGCATTGATAAATTCTTCGCGCGTAACTCCAGATTCAACCAATAATCGATCAGCCCACACCAGAGCCAAATCGCCCAAAAGAATTGCTGATGCCAATCCAAATCGTTCGGAGTTACCTTGGTAGGAAGAGTCGTCGTGGAGTGATTCAAAGAGTTTATGTATTGCTGGCTTATTACGTCGCGTGTCAGAACCATCCATCACATCATCGTGAATGAGCGCACAGACATGCACGAGTTCAAGAGCGGTGCATGCTCGCAAGATTTCAGGTCGAGGATCAGCGCCTGTACCCAAATAGCCAAGGTAGGCAAAGATAGGTCGGAATCTCTTGCCGCTATCGGTAATGAATTCCTTCATTGCATGAGCAACGGGCTGGAGCTCTGAACCGATATCGGTTAATGAACGGCTACGCGCATCGGTAAAATCGGCCAAAATTAAATTAATCTCGTCGCGAAGTTGCGTAAGTTCCTGGGAAGCCACGGCGCAACGGTACCCTCCCGCTATATGTCTAGCGCTTCTTTCTCGATTGAGTTCTTTCCTCCCAAGGATGAGGCAGGGGAGGCTCGACTCTGGAGCGCCCTTTCAGAATTAGAGAAAGCCCGTCCAGACTTTGTATCGGTGACGTATGGGGCGGGTGGATCAACGCGAGATAGAACAGTTCGAATCACCTCGGAAGTTACGGTGCGAACCGCTATTCCAACGATTGCACATCTAACATGTGTGGGCTCAACGGAAGCAGAGTTAATCTCTATTTTGGAGCAATATAGAAAAGCGGGAATTAAATCGATTCTTGCGCTACGCGGAGATCCTCAAGGTGGACCGAGCGCTCAGTGGATCACAACTCCTGGCGGATTTGATCACGCAGACCAACTTGTGTCATTAGCACATGACAAGGGTTTCGAAGTTGGGGTTGCAGCATTTCCTGATGGACACCCTGCATCGCATGGAGATTTCAGTAGAGATATCACAGTGCTCTTGGAGAAAGAACGTCGCGGAGCAACTTTTGCTACAACACAATTCTTCTTTGATGTAGATCGGTATTTCGTTCTTGTGGAGGCGTTGCGAAGCGCCGGCTCACAACTTGATATCTATCCAGGAATCTTACCGATCACAAATGCCGCACAATTACGTCGCATGGCTGAACTCTCGGGAACTCCATTACCGCAATCTGTAAGAGAAAGAATTGAGGCGGTGGAATCCGATGTTGCAGAGGTGCGAAAAGTAGGCATCGATATCGCAAGTGAAATATGCGCTGAACTTCTCGCGCGAGGAGTTCCGGGTCTTCACTTCTACACGATGAATTCAGCTGCATCAACCCTTGAAATTGTTAAGCGGATTGGACTGCGATGAAGCGGGAAGAATTCTTTTTGGAGTGGAGCTCCCTTCATGGCGGAGCGGAGATTAAGGGAATTGTTAAGGCTTGGCTGAGTATCAGTTTTGCAGTATGTAAACCGCTACGAGCGCTTCGAATCACTCCGAATGCACTTACATGTTTCTCCTTAGTTCTCGCTCTGGCTTATCTCTACACAATCGAAACCCATTGGGCGATCGCCTTTCTCGTGCTTTCCCTCATGGCAGATGGCGTTGATGGAACGCTCGCCATTATGAGTAAAAAAGTAAGCAAATGGGGCGCTGCTCTTGATTCCATTGTTGATCGAGTCGTTGAAACTTTGTGGGCGCTTGGATTATTTCAACTCGGTGCGCCGTGGGAGTGGGTTTTATTGGCCTGGCTCGCCGCTTATGCTCAAGAATATATGCGCGCTCGTGCGGGTGGACTTGGTGTTCATGAGATTGGTGTTGTGACCATTTGTGAACGCCCAATTCGCGCCAGCATTATTTTCATAGTTCTCGTAGCGCGCGTGATTGATCTTAACCTTGCCACCAGCGGAGCAATTATGTGGGCCTTCCTCCAGACTATTTCCGCGCTTACTGTTCTGAAGTTTCTTCGACCGCTTCTGCGACAATCTCCGCGCTAATTCCAACAAGAGGTAAACCGCCTCCAGGATGTGCTGAACCGCCGACGCAATAGAGATTCTTGATAGGCGAGCGATTTTTCGCACGAAGAAATGCGGAACGAGCGCCATTACTTGAAGTTCCATAGATAGATCCACCAGGGGCATTTGTGCGAACTTCGAGATCAGCAGGAGTTCGAATCTCCATAACTTCTAATCGCGAACGGATATCAAGTCCTTTTGCTTCCATGAGATCGATGATGTGCGATGCGTAGCGTTCTTTCAGCCCTGGTTCATTCCAGTCACAACCAGAGCCCGGTTCATGACGGGGTGCATTAATGAGCACGAACCAACTTTCGCTGTCAGGATTCTTCTTCATAGTTTCGTCCTGAGGATTACAGATATAGATCGCAGGATCAGGAACTGGTTCTTTACGCTTAAAAATTGCATCAAATTCATCAGCATAGTTCTCTGGAAAATAGACAGTGTGGTGACCAAGCGATGAAGTTCCGCGCATTCCTAGCAAGAGGCTAAATCCAGAGAGAGATGGCGTAGCTTGGCGAAGTGCAGCGCGCGGGCCGCGAGTTTTGCGAATGGGTGGAAGTAGAGAGTTGTAGATAATCGATGCATCGGCGTTAGCAACCACGACATCAGATTGAATTCTCTCTCCACTCTTCAATGTGACTCCACGGGCGATTCCATTATCAAGATCAATACTGTGCACGGGCGCGTTGAAGCGGATATCGACTCCAAGATCCCTCACTCGAGATTCCAACGTTGATGCGAGAGACCCAAGCCCGCCCTTAACATGCCAGGCACCGAAAGCCTCTTCAACAAAGGCAATAGTCAGAAGTACAGCAGGTACTTGCCGTGGATCTGAGCCGGTATATGTGGCATAACGACTGATGATTTTCTTGAGATATGGATTATTTGTATAAGAATCAGTAAGAGAGCTAAGTGATTTCCATGGCGCGATTGTTCGCAGATCTCTCATAAAGCTACGTCGCTTCAGCAATTGGAGCGGACTCTTCAACTCACCTTCAATAAAAGATTCACGGGATGACTCCCACATTGCTTCAGCGCGAAGGAGTAGCTCATGCCACTCGCGCCCCGCGCTCTCTCCGAAAGCGCTCGAGATAGCAGTGACTGTTGCATTGTGGGAGAGATTTGGAAATGTAACCTTCTTGCCATCATGGAAGATGTAAGTAAAAGAGGGATCGACAGGTTGTAACTCGAGAAGATGTTCTAGGCGTTTCCCAGTTTTGAGAAACAAGTCTCTGTAGACAGCAGGAAGAGTAAGAAGTGAAGGGCCGGTATCAAATGCGTATCCATCAATCCACTCGGTGCGGCACTTTCCTCCTGCAAATCCGGTGGCTTCAAAGATGGTGACATCGTGCCCTCGTTTTGCCAAGCGAGCTGCGCATGCCAACCCAGCCATACCAGCGCCAATCACAATTACTTTCTTCGGTGATGTTGTGACGCGATGATGGCTCATAGTTGCCTTCCGCGCCACGCGAGTTGACCTCTAGATTTTCGAATCCACGATAGAAGAATGAGATAAATCCAGAACGCAGTGCTGACGGGATGCAAAAGGGCGCTGCTTACAACCGATCGTGTCTTTACTCCTACCAGCGCTCGGGAGAGTGCGACAGCAAAGTAGCCCAACCATCCCGAGATGTTTCCAGTAAGGCCCATAACAAATGGATAGATCGACAGTAGAAAGAGGATTGCCGAAGCTATGAGCGCACCAAAAGGATTACCAAAGGCTCGCCATTGAGATTTGGTGTAGCCCTCGATAAGTTCCCGAGAGTTTGAATACATACGGCATTCAGCAAGCGCGGAAGCTTCCGCAACTCCACCACGAAACCCTTGACGCACCATCGAACGTCCCAGTTCCAAATCATCGAGAACATGGGTCTTTATCGCTTCATGCCCACCAGTTTCGAAATATGCGCGGCGATTGATAGCAAAAAACTGACCATTTGCGACGACCATCGACGCTTTCTGCAGTATCTCGGCAAGCCTGAGAGGAAGAGATGCAAACCACGACCACTGTAAGAGTGGCTGAGTCAGTCGTTCCAGGAAAGTGATTGCAATTTGTCGTGGATAAGGAGATATGAAATCCCATCTCCATTTCTTCATAGATTGAAGCGCTGCAGCGATTGCAGTGGGCGCTAGTCGTACATCAGCATCGACAAATACAAAGTATTCCCCGTTTGCATGAGAGGCGAGTTGGTGGCAAGCGAAATTCTTTCCCAACCAACCAGTTGGCAGAGTTTGACCATTAAGCACCGTGAGATTTGGCGCAGAGATATCTTGTAATAGCGTCAGAGTTTGATCGTTCGAGAAATCATCAAGTGCGAGAATCTCAAAGTTTTCAAGTCCTTCTTGAGCAATAAGGCTATGAATGACGCCCTCAACATTTTCTGCTTCATTACGAAGTGGAACAAGAATGGAGACTTTCTCACTTATGAAAACACTGGGAGAGTAGCGCGGCACACGAACCGTAAAGAAGTTAAGAAGGGTGAAAAAACCCGTGAGAGCGATGAGAATCCACGAGATATCGAGCAATACATCCATCTCTAATCTCGACGACCATATTTAACAGAGAGAAAATAACTCACCACAACAACGCCGAGCGCTAACCCACCCAAGAAAGCTACGCCAGGTCGATCAAAATAAAAGAGGTTGGCGATAACCCCGCCAATCCACGTCCATGCCAAGAAGAATTCGGGGACAGCGCGACTTGATCCAAGTGAGCGTCGCTCGCTCGGAAGAAGTAAGTGGAGTAGCGCCATTAAACCCATGCCAGTCAATAACCAACCAAATGCATTTGATAGCGGAATCTCGGGCTGGAATGGAACTGTTCGTCCGGTAATTTCCCATGTCCACCTTCCCGCAGAAACCATTTGTGGGTCGAGGAATAGATCCCATGCCATTAATCCATAACCGCCAACGAGAAAAACCCAATGCGGTGCAAGGCGTCGTGCCGCAATAAAGATTGGGTGGGCCATCATGATCCAAGCAAAGGGAACAACGAGAGGCACGCCAAAGATTTGGTATCCCAGAGTGGGTGAATATTCATAACTTCCAAATGGCCATGCGGTGCGCATTCCAATTTGCTCAACAATAAGTGCATAGAAGAATGTAATGAAGAGGAATCGGAGCGCGTAATTCCAACCGTACGCAAAGAGCGCGTGGAGCAACATCGCGCCAGCCGCCCAATACACCGTAGCAATTGTGACAAGACGCAGGGTTTCGCCCTCTACGAGTGGGTATGCGATTTGTAATCCAAGTGCAACAGTTAAGACTGCAATTAAAAGAAAGTTCTTACTTGGAGTGATGGTACGTCGCGAATCTCGCCGCGGGCGATAATTGCGAATCGACATAAGGCAATTGTGCCTTATATATCTCCGTTGCTTCGGGTGACAGCAAAGCGGGCAAAGAGCTCCTCGGCATACCAATCTTCGCGGTGTGTAGCGGCAATCGCTGCTTTGTGAGCCTCACCCCTATAGGCGAAATTGCGGACTGCGTCACCGGATTCCCATAGCGAAAAGGTTCCTTGTAGTCCGATCGGAGCCTCACCAATTCCAATTGCTGAAACCAACCCTGGTGAACTTCGTAAACTCTGGGTGACCGGCGGAACAGAGCGCCAGAAAATCAGATTCTTACGCCACTTGATGCGAGCTCGCGTGATTGCTGCAACTTTCCCATTCCAGTTACTATCAACACCGTTAATAGATTGAAATGGTTCTTTCTTGGACCACTTTCCGTGCACGGAAATCGGGGAGAGGTCTGCAGAGAATTCAGCGATACTTTTGGCTCGCCAGCGACGGATGAGCGGGGAAGTCTCGAGAGTCTCTAATTGATCTTGTTCTAGTACAACAAGCAGCCCCCAACGACGTGGATCCGCATCGCGCGGCGTAAAGGTCTCGCCTTTTCCTGCACCAAGTAATTTCCAAAAAGAGATTCCATTCATACGCCAGAGCGAAATACGATCAAGTCCCATGTGAAGTAACGCCCAAGGAATATAGCGACGAGGAATCTTCCAGAAATAAATTCGAATCATGAAGCCAACGCTGTTGTTTTTTTGATCTCATCGACAACATCAAGCGGAGAGTCCCACATAGGAGCATGTCCCGTCTCCGAGAAGAAGATCCACTTTGCGTGTGCAGGCGCAACAGATTTTTCCTGACAAGTCGTCGCAGGCAGGGTGCGATCTGTATCGCCAAAAATTATCGTCACCGGTATTGAAGGAGGTATGTAACTATCAAAACGCTTCATTAACATTCCATCCCACGCAGGGTAATAACCTTCCGCGTTGGCCATCGCAAGTGCAGCATCAAGACAGATTTCATAACTAAATTCTTTCCAGCGCGGACTCACATCTGCGAAACCTAGTTGTCGAGCCTTTTCAAAATGTAAAGCTGAAGGTGCGATCTTGCTGGTGTACCGCGCCAAAAAGCGAGCTATTGCGGTGCCTGGATATCGCGCGTTATAAGGATTAAGCCAGAGACCTGCAGGTGCAATTCCGATAAGAGAACGCACTCGGTCAGGTGCGGCACTAGCAATTTCAAGAGATATCCATCCGCCCAAAGAATTTCCGGCAAGATGAAATCTCTCGATTCCTTGGGTGCTCAGTTCTTCGAGAACAGCAAGACCTAAGGAGTGTGGATCCATCGGTTGACCTTTGAGGTACGGAGTCTTGCCATGTCCGGGCAGATCAAGGGTAATTACTTTGAAGTGTGGATTGAGCAGTGGACGAATCGGTTTCCACGCCGTACTCGCAGAACCCATTCCATGAATCAAAACCAGTGGTTCACCGGCTCCAGAAATTTCAGTATGAAGTGTGTAGGTCATCAATCACCAACTCGTGCGGGAGTTGCAGCGGTTGCTTGAAGTAACTCAGCAAACGATGTCGGGAAAACTGCGTGCGGATGTCCAGCAGCTGCCCAGACCACGTCGTAGTCGTTGAGCGCTTCATCTAACAAAATGGTGGCCGGAGAATTAATCCAGCCAACAGGAGCTACGCCACCAACTGAGTAACCCGAAACTTCTTTTACGTAATCAGCATCAGCGCGACCAAGTTTTTCAACATTAAGTATTTGGGCAACAAGGTGAGTATCAACGCGATGGCGACCTGAGGTAATGACAAGTAGTGGTCGATCATCGGGAAGCTTAAATACGATCGACGAAGCAATCTGACCAACGTCAATTCCCAGAGCTGCTGCAGCTTCTGCTGCGGTACGTGCGCTATCGGATAAGACTTTGATCTGACCTGGCATCTGGTTGTGAGTGAGGGCAGCCTGCGCGCGTTGAACAGCAGCTTTTTCGAGAACGCCTTCCATGTTGACGATTCTAGAGAGTTTCGATCAATTCCTTTACGAGCGACTTAATCTGATTACGTATTGGCCGAACTGCATCTACGCCTTGGCCTGCTGGATCATCGAGTTTCCAATCTAGGTAACGCTTGCCGGGAAAGAATGGACAGGCATCGCCACATCCCATAGTGATCACTACATCAGAACTTTCTACCGCAGAGGTTGTGAGAACTTTCGGTACCTCTGCGCTGATATCTATTCCTTCTTCCAGCATGGCAGCAACAACAGCGGGGTTAATGGAGTTGGCGGGCGCAGAACCAGCGCTTCGAACTTCAACCCAATCTCCCGCAAAGTGCGTGAGATATGCAGCAGCCATCTGGGAACGTCCTGCGTTATGAACGCAGACGAAGAGAACTGATGCCTTTTTGCTCATTTCATGACCTTTGATTTGAGAGCCAGAACTGAGAGCAGAGCACCGACAATCTGGGCAGAGATAAATCCGATAACTGATTCACCGCTAATTCCGGTAGGCGCGTCTGTGAAGATGCGTGAAATTGTTACGGCCGGATTTGCAAATGAAGTGGAAGCAGTAAAGAAGTAGGCTGCAAAGATCCAAAGCGGAATCATCTTCCACACACTTTTTTCAGTAGCGGTAAGCGCTAGATAAACCAAGCCAGCGGTTGCAACGACTTCGCCAATGAATTGGCCACTTCCCGATCTCACGATAGAACTAGAACCAATAAGAGCTTCACTAAACATCGCATTTGCAATCAGAACGCCGAAGATTGCACCGATGATTTGGGTGACGATGTAAGCAACGGCCTCCATGACTTTTATTCCGCCCGTGAGCAGAGATGAAATAGTCACAGCAGGGTTGTAGTGAGCTCCGCTGATTGCAGCACCTGACTTAATGATGATTGCCAGTGCAGCCGCCGTGACAGCAGCAACAATAAGCAGCGATAGAGCTTTATCTGATGTGAGACTTGCCGCCATGTAGGAAGAGCCGACAACCGCAATCAAGAGAACTGCTGTACCGACCAGTTCATTGACGAGTTTCTTTATGTTCATGAGATTACCCAGGTATCTACTAGTGTGAATAGGGCGATAGCAAAGACAAAAATCGCAAATGCACGCTTGAGAGTGATCGGCGAGAGCTTTGAGCTATGGTGCGATGCGTAGCGCGAAACGATGAGCGCCAACAACGCCATGAGCGCTGGAATGAGCCAATTAACTTCATCCCAATGACGGAAGTGCGCGAAGAAGCCCGTCAACGTATTGATGGTGATGATGAATAGTGAGGTTCCTGCGGCTCGAGCGGGCGCAACGTTGTAAAAGAGAATGAGAATAGGAATAGCTAGGAATCCGCCACCAATTCCAAAGAGCCCAGTTAAGGCCCCAATCACAAGGGATATAGCAACCAGCGCTAATGGTGAAACCTTGCGCTCGGCTGATCCTATGGGTGTTGGGATTAACATCGAAATTCCGGCAGTGATGAGAACAAGAGCAAAGCCCGTGAGAATGACATTCTCGGGAATCTGCGGCAGATAGTAAGCGCCGGTTAAGTTAGTGGTTAATCCAATGGCCCAGATGACAAGAGCTTCTTTTACAAGAATCTCATTGCGCCGTAATTTTGGAAGTGCGCCAGAAGCTGCGCCCACAAAGACAACTATCAGCGAGGCGGTTGTCGCAGCCACAGGATTGAGACCAAATATGTAGATAAATGCAGGAACTGCCAACATGGAACCACCAGCGCCGACATAGCCAAGAACCGAACCAATTCCAACGCCACAAATAATCGCTAGCAGAATTTCCACATACTCACGCTATCGCTCGGAAAGCGAAAACCCCCGCAGATTTAAGGCAACTGCGGGGGTTTCACCCAGAATTAACTAGCGGTTCAATTAAAGGTTAAAGAACCCATCTGTGATGGAAGGACCAAAATCAACGCCTGATCCGACAAGGACGAAGATGATGAGCGCCGCTCCTGCAAGAGAAAGATTCTTAAAGAAGTTAATCATCTCTCCTTGCTTTGCTTGCGCATCTTGGATGGTCCAGAAGTTATGCATCATGAATGCCGAGAAGACGAGGAAGATGGCTAGGAGAAGTCCGCCAAGATCTGCGTATACGCCCAAAGCCACGTAGAGCCCGCCCACTACGAGCATGAGGCCGGTAACGATGACCGAGAGTTTGGCAGCGGGGACTTTCTTGAATTGTGCGTAGCCCGTCATTGCCTCGAGCTTGGTGAGGTGGGCGATACCTGAGTTGATGAAGAGCAGCGCGAATAACACGCGACCAATCACAAGGAGGATATCCATAGTTTCCTTTCATAGAGGGTCAAGATTTAGTTGAAGGGTAAACCAATTTTATTGAAATTTCAACTAAATCGGCGTGTCGGAGCAAGAAAAAACCGCGCCCTGCGAATGCAAAGCGCGGTTCTTTCAGTACTGCTATTTACGGATTAAGGATTTACCTTAGTAATACGTCCGTCGAGGGCAGGGATCTGGATGACCTTGCCACCTGCAGAAGCTTCTTGAACTGCTTCGATAAATACATCGACAAGAAGTCCACGTAGTTTCGCCTTTGATGGAGTGAAGAATCCAACGTAGCCGTCTCCACCGTAAATCATGAAGTCAGGCACAGCGATTGTGTATTCCTTTCCATCCTTAGCAATAGCGGTGCCGTCAGATTTAGTAACGCTTTGAATGCGCGATCCAACAGCCTTGCTCGTGTCAAAGGTGAATTTCAATCCAGATACCTGTGGGAAGCGACCATCGCCGGGCCAGTTGCTGACACCGTTTTCTAGCGCCTTCCATAGATTTTCACCAGTGATAACAGATATGCCCACAGTGTTACCAAATGGATACACCGCTAGCGCATCGCCAAGAGTTACGTCATATGGAGCAACTTTGTCTGCGCCAGGACGGTTATAAGTCTTATCAGCAGGAACGTACGTTGCTGCTGGGAACTTATCGCGAATACCGCCACCGTTGATATATGCGAAGTCAGTTCCATACTTCTTTCGCATTGCATCGGTTGTGAAGTTACCAAGAGCTGCTTCACCAGCGCGCTGAACTTGAGGAGTTCCGCCTTGTGGGAATATGCCATTTACTTTGCCGATCTTTACATCAAGTTTGGCATTGAGTTGATCTTTATATTTCTTAACCAACGCTGCGCCATCAGCATTTGGAGTCAATGTTGCAAAGCTAGAGCGAGTTACGACATCGACCATTGATCCACGTACGCGACCGCTTCCATCCATGCAGACATTTACTCTGTTGTATTCCTGACCAGCATTTCTCGTCATGGCAATCAGAGAACCTTGTCTAAAGAAATCACCGGCAAGGACCGATGAATAAGTCTGGTGGCTATGACCACCGAAAATGACTGCTGCACCGCGGATTTGCTTAGCCAACTCGATGAGTCGACCTTTTGCTTCACCATCGCGATTTTCTTGCCAACCTTGGTGCAAGATTGCAACTACTAATTGCGCACCTGCGGCCTTGGCTTCAACGATTGCAGAGTTGATTCCTTGCGCATCAGAAGCAATGACAAGATCTTTGCCATTGAATGTGAGATTGCCTGGGAAGATTTGCTCTTTTGTATCCTCAGTATTTCCAGCCACAAAGCCAACTTTCACGCCACCACGATCAACAATGGTGTAGTTCTTTGCTGCCTTGGAACCGCTCTTGAGTGGCTCAAGTGAGCTGTAATTGGAGGCAACCCATTGGAAATCAGAGGCGCCAATAATCTTCTGAACATGGGCGAGATTTCGATCATGTTCGTGATTTCCAAATCCTGATACATCGAACTTCAGCAAGTTCATGGATTCGATTGTTGGTAGCTCTTCAAATTGACTTGAAATTGGGGGAGCAGCACCAATGTTGTCACCAGCAGAAACTGTAAATGTTGCAGCATTCTTTGCACGCTCTGCGGCAAATGCGCTCATCAAAAGTGCAGTGCCAGCGTTAGCTGAAGTTCCTTCTATTGCACCATGCAGATCGCTGAGCTGCAGAATCTGAACTGCTTGCCATGTGCTCTTTGCAACTCCGGCTAGATCAGTTGCACTAAATGTTTTGCTCCATGTTGCTGCAGGAGAGAATCCATACGCATTGACAGCTTTGATGCTGATGGTTGCGCTGGTTTGTCCTTCAATAATAGGTAGTGTGACAACGCCTTTTGTGGCTGCAGGAACTGTGATGGGGCATGAACCTGCTCCGCCAGATAGAACATAACCAGTAACGGCTGGCGATGCAGTTACCGTGTTAAAGACAACGCGCACACCTTGTGGAGTAACCGTTGCTTTTTTGATGACGGGAGCTGCAGGAACTGCATAAGTATTTGCAGTGGCCTGCGGGGAAGTGAGCACCACGAGTGCGGATGTCGTAAGCGCGAGGGCGCTGACAACAGCGGATAGACGAACGCGGAGGGAGCGACCCTGGGCGTTCGGGGTGGATGTATGAGTGATCACGGGCGGATACTCACACACGATCGGTTACGGGATTGCGACAGACGCGTGTGGCGCGGGTGTCGTTTTGATAACGGACCAGACCGAGCCGCTTGTGTCTGTCAGGGGCGCTCGCTAGAGTTCGAACAAATGTTCGAAAAATCAGATAACCCCGATAGTCCTACTAACCAGCGGCCCGAGATCTTCCTCGCCGGTGGTGAACCTATTGAGTTCACCTATAACGGCCAGCGCTTTCGAATTCACACTGTGCTTTCTTCATGGCGTGAATCTGGCGGATGGTGGAATCGCGCTAGCGATGGACTCTTCCGTCCTGACGATGGATCACGTGCGCTCTGGCGCGTTGAAGCAGCCCCTATCGGCGTAATGAAAACTTTTGAAATCGAACGCATCGAAGAGTTCGGTCACTGGCGGATTCGTCCTACCTCTCGACCAGCATAAATTTCTTAACGCTCATGAGCTTTACTCACCTACATCTATCTAGTGGTTTCTCATTTAAATATGGAACCACCCTTCCTCATCTCCTTGTCGAGCAAGCTCGCGAATTAGGAATGAGCTCTCTTGCCCTCACTGATCGTGACGGATTATCTGGCGCAATTCGTTTTACCCAGAGTTGTTTAGAAAATGAAATTACTCCGATTCTTGGAGTTGATATTAGTTATGACAATCAATCACGAATTACTCTGCTCGCCACTCCTGGTCGTGGTTGGTCTTCATTGGTCCGAGTCGTGACTGAGTTGAAAAAATATGGAAGGGCTTGTGATCTCACTTTTCTACAAAATAACTCTCACCTCACAAAAAATCTCCTGGCGTTACATGGCCCTGATTCCGAAATAGCGCGAGCCCTTACTTCTCGACGCTATGACAAAGCGCTATTTATTTTTAACTCCACTCGAGAGTTCTTTTTAGATCAAGCTATCGAGTGCGTCTCTCATCTGGTCTATGGAGATGGTCCACGATCTACCATCCATGCCGCTCGGATGTTGGGTTTTGCTCGCGATCATGATCTACCGGCCCTCCTCACAAATGCAGCCCGCATGCGTTTTCGAGAGGATGCTCCTATCGCAGATATTCTCGATGCTACGCGCCATCTTCTCCCACTCCACAAGAGCGTTGTTGAGCGGAAAAATGCGGAAGCATTTCTCAAATCTTCAGATGAGATGGAGGCGCTAGCCGAAAAAATAGCGCTGGCTGCTGGTGAGCGCCATGCTCATCGTTTACTTGCAACTACTCGCGAATGGGCAGACCGGGCTGCTTTATCGCCGACCCACGATATTGGGATTGGATCTATCCATCTCCCAGAACCTCATGTCGTTGGCGCGACATCACACCACGAACTCACCTCCCAACTTCGTCAACGTGCGATATCAGGAGTGCATTGGCGATACGGAGAATTTCGTAGCGATGTTCAAGAACGTCTTGATAAAGAACTCTCCATTATCGAGAGCCTTGGTTATGAGTCATATTTTCTAACCGTTGCTGACATCACCGATCGCGCTCGCGCCAGCGGTATTCGCGTTGCAGCTCGAGGTAGCGGTGCAGGTTCGCTGGTCTGCCATCTCTTGGGAATCTCCGGGGTAGAACCGCTCTCACTTGGTTTATTGATGGAGCGTTTCTGCTCACCACTTCGTAAAGCGCTCCCTGATATTGATATCGATGTTGAATCTGCTCGCCGTTTAGAAATTTACGACCAAGTCTTCGCTGCTTATCAAGAGCGATGCGCAACAGTTGCGATGTTTGATACTTATCGCGCACGCCATGCGATTCGTGATGTTGGCGCTGCGTTATCCCTCCCACCAATGGAGATTGATCTTGTTGCGAAATCCCTGCCACACATTCGCGCTCGTAATATCGCTCAATCTCTTGAGAACCTTCCCGAATTACGTAGCCTCAATCTCACATCACCGACCTGGAAAATGGCGATTGGCCTTGCTCAACGCCTTGATGGACTGCCACGAAATTTAGCGATGCATCCTTGCGCTGTTGTGATCTCTGATGGTGGTTTATATAACCGCGCACCCATCGAAAACAATGCCAGCAACTATCCGATGGTCCAGTGGGATAAGGATGATGTAGAAGCAATTGGGCTTTTAAAGCTCGACATCCTTGGTGTTCGCATGCAATCTGCTCTGGCATATGCCACATCCGAAATCGAACGCACAACGGGAAGTGAGATCAATCTTGATTCAATCGCTCTTGACGACCCCAAGACATTTGAATTAATTCAATCCACCCAGACTTTAGGACTCTTCCAAATCGAAAGCCCGGGCCAACGTGAATTAGTTGGGAAGTTCGCTCCCGAAACATTTACCGATCTGATTATCGATATCTCACTCTTTAGGCCAGGCCCAGTTAAAAGCGACATGATCACGCCATTTCTCAACGCTCGCCAAGGCTGGAAATCACGCGAGATATTTCACCCTGATCTCTACGAGATTCTCGATGATACGGAAGGCGTCGTTGTCTTTCATGAACAGGTCATTGAAATTATCGCAACCTTAGGCGGAGTCTCACTCGCTGAAGCAGATGAAAAACGTCGCGCACTCGGAAGTAAAGAAGGCCAACAAGAAGTCTGTGACTGGTTCTTTCCCGCCGCTACCTCGCGCGGATATTCAATCGAAATCATCACCAAGGTCTGGGATGTGCTGCGAGCTTTTGCATCCTTTGGATTCTGCAAAGCCCACGCTGCAGCTTTCGCCCTTCCTACCTACCAATCGGCATGGCTGAAAACTCATTACCCCGCAGCCTTTCTTGCTGGAGTTCTTACCCACGAACCTGGCATGTATCCAAAGCGGTTACTCCTTGATGAAGCCCGCCGCCTTGATCTTTCAATTGCGCCTCTTGATATCAATCTCTCTGATCGCACATACCGAGTTGAGGGGGATAGCCAAGAAAAAATCCGACTCTCTCTCACGGATATAAACGGCATTAGTGAGAGCGAAGTCGATGCCATCATCGCGCATCGCCCTTATATCGATCTCGCTGATTTCGTACATCGCAGCGGGGTAAGTAGACCTACCTGTGAAGCCCTTCTGATGGTCGGCGCCTTTGATTCAATCTCTGCACCAGACCTCAATCATCGCGACTTACTTCTTCATCTCAACGATGTATATAAATGGTCACGCTCTTCCACAAAGGCGCTCTCCACTGTAAGTGGCTCCCAACTCACCTTCGGTTTTACCCCGCCGCTATCCAAGACTGGGTTACCTGATTTAAAAGCTCATGAGCGAGTAAAGAATGAGATTGATTTTTTAGGAATGGATATCTCGCATCACATGATTGAGTTTTACTCCGAATTCTTAAATCAGATCGGCGCTGTGCGATCGAGTGATCTACTTTTACAACGCTCGCGATCTTCAGTTCTTGTTGCTGGAGTAAAGGTTGCTCTCCAAACTCCACCAGTTCGTTCTGGAAAGAGAGTTATGTTCTTAACCCTGGATGATGGATATGGCTGTAGCGATGCAACGTTCTTTGAAGATATGCAACGCTCGTGTGCCGAGACCCTCTACAACTCTTGGCTCTTACTGGTCCGCGGCGAGATTCGCAGAACCGGACCACGCGGTGTTTCGATACGCGCCACAGGGGCATGGGAATTATCAACTGCGTATGAGAAGTGGCGTAATGTCGCGGTCTGTGAGTGAAGAGATGAGCGAACACTCCACAATCCTGCATGTAGATATGGATGCTTTCTATGCATCGGTATCGGAGCTTGACTACCCTCAATATCGCGGCAAGCCATTGGTTGTTGGAGCAGGCGCGCGCGGTGTTGTCTTATCTGCCAATTACGCCGCACGAAAATTTGGAATCAGAGCTGCAATGCCCGTCTCGCGAGCACAACGTATGGCACCGAGCGCAGTATTTATCCACCCTGATCATGAACGTTATTCCGAGGTCTCTCGACGCGTGATGGAAATTTTCTTTGAGTTCACTCCTTATGTTGAACCTTTATCACTCGATGAAGCATTTTTAGATGTCACGGGATCGCGTCGACTTTTTGGAACTGGCCGTGAGATTGCAACATCTATTCGTAAGAGAGTCTTTGAACAAGAGAAAATAACTTGCTCTGTAGGGATAGCCACCACAAAGTTCATCGCCAAACTTGCCTCTGGTCGATGTAAGCCAGATGGGATGTTGGAAATTGCACACGATCGAGTGCTGACTTTTCTCCATCCACTTCCGGTAAGTGAAATCTGGGGAGTAGGTCCTAAAACAAATGAAGAACTACAGCGCTTGGGTTTGCGAACGGTCGCAGATATCGCACACACTCCACTCGAGACTTTGAAGCGAGCGTTAGGGGAGAATGCTGGCGTCTCGCTCTATGAATTGGCGTGGGCTCGTGATTATCGAGAAGTAGTACCTGACGCTCCAGAAAAAAGTATTAGCGCTGCCGAAACTTTCTCATACGACTTGGAGGATCGAGAGGAAATCTTCCGTGAGTTATTGCGCCTGACGGAGCGGGCATCGCATCGATTGAGGAAACGAGATTTGCGCAGTAAAACCATTGGCTTAAAAGTTCGCTTCTCTGATTTCTCAAATGTGACTCGTTCTAAGACTGTTTCACTTCCCATCAATGGCACCCATGAAATTTATGAGATCGCTAAAGAGCTGTATCTGGCGTTGAAAATTGATGGTTCTCGAATCCGCCTTCTCGGCGTCTCATTAGAAAATCTCTCAGATGAATCAGGTGCGGTAGAGCAGCTCGAACTTGGGGAGCGCGAGGTGGGCTGGCGCGAAGCCCAGAACGCCATCGATCGTGCCATCGAGAGGTTTGGGAGAGGTTCGGTTCGACCGGCTCGACTTGTTGAGGAATCGGGTGAGGATGAAAGTGAGGATGAAGCGCCGAGCGAAACCTCAGGCAATTACTAGCGCTTTATCTGCCTCTCGACTTTCCACTTCACTCCCGCTCTACTATTGTGGGCGCTATGCCACTTTCAGAGCATGAAAAGCGTCTTTTGGCGGAGATGGAAGAAGCTCTTGCCGCTGATGACCCACGCCTGATCTCAACTTTTAGTGGCAAGACTCCTAGTCGCTCACGCGTTGTTGCTGGCTTTGGCCTCATTGTGCTCGGAATCTTCGTTCTCTTCGCGGGCCTCATCTCCCAGACCCCGCCCCTCGGTATCGCGGGTTTTGTCCTGGCGCTGATTGGCGCAGTCCTAGCAATCTCGAATCTGGGTGGCCTCATGAACGGCGCTATCTCCAAAATGAATACCCCCAAGGGTCCCAAGAACAGCAAGTGGAGCTCCAAATTTGAAGAGCGTTGGGATCGTCGTAACCTCGAAGAGTAAGTAACACCTAACCCGCCCCCGCCCACAAGGCGGGTTTTTTTATGCCTAAACCCAGACCTTCTCGAGTGGAGGGCCCCGCTTTGTCTGCTCCGTAGAAATGGGGAGGGGTGGTTGAAAATGGAGTAAAAGGGAGTAAAGTGGGGAATTAAGCAGAACGGGGGTTCTGCGGCAAGTGAAAGAAATTTTCAGGGGGAGGTTCACATGTTTCTCGGTACCCATGAACCTCGTCTCGATGACAAAGGTCGATTAATACTTCCAGCGAAATTCCGTGATGAATTGGCATCTGGTCTCGTTATTACAAAAGGACAAGAAAGATGTTTATTTGTTTTCCCTGCAACGGAATTTGCTCGCATTACAGAACAGCTAAAACAAGCGCCACTCACTGCAAAAGCAGCACGCGATTACATGCGCGTGATGTTTGCAGGTGCGCACGATGAAATTCCAGATAAGCAAGGTCGCGTAACAATTCCAAGTGGACTTCGCGAGTATGCAGATTTAGAAAAAGAGTGCGTTGTTATTGGTGCAAATACCCGCGTTGAAATCTGGGATGCAAAAGCGTGGAAGAGCTACCTCAAAGATCGCGAAAAAGGTTTTGCCGATGTTTCAGAGGAGGTATTCCCAGGCCTGTTCTAAAAGGGCCGAAAAAAACTCTCTTCTGTGGCCACCGCCGACCTTCACTTAAACGGCGCCCCTTCCCCGGTGCCGTTTATCCCCCAGATCCGTCGGCCGGCGGTGACCAGAGCAGAGAGCAGGAGTTGAAGAGAAGTTCAGATTGATTGGCGATAAAGAGAAAGAGGGGAAGATGCAAGCAGAGCACTCATCAGTGTTACTTGAACGTTGTGTCACCCTTCTGACCCCTTCCATTGAAAAATCACAATCTCCAATCGTTGTTGATGCCACTTTAGGTCTCGGTGGACATTCCTTTGCACTCCTAGAGAAGTTCCCGCAACTGCGCATTGTCGGTTTGGATCGAGATTTGAAAGCGATTGATAAAGCCAGTCAGAGACTCTCGAAGTTTTCAGATCGCATCACTGTTATTCATGCCGTTTACGACGAGATGCCAAAAGTCCTTGATTCCCTTGGTATTTCAAATGTCGATGGAATTCTCTTTGATCTTGGCGTCTCCTCTATGCAATTGGATAACTCTGAGCGTGGCTTCTCCTACTCTCAGAGCGCTCCACTTGATATGCGGATGGATCAATCGCAAGGTTTATCCGCGCAAGAAGTTCTTGATACCTACTCGCGTCATGACTTGGTTCGTGTGATTCGTGAATACGGCGAAGAGCGTTTTGCCTCGCGCATTGTCGATAACATCATTACCGCTCGCGAATCTGGACGACTTAAAACGACCACGGATCTTGCGGATATCGTCAAAGAAAGTATCCCGGCCCCGGCCCGTCGTGTAGGTGGAAACCCAGCGAAAAGAACTTTCCAAGCCCTCCGCATCGAAGTTAATCAAGAACTCTCAGTTTTGGAGCGCGCTATTCCTCGAGCGATGGATCGACTTAATGTGGGAGGTCGACTCGTAGTGATGTCCTTCCAATCTTTGGAAGACAAAATCGTTAAGCGTTACTTCACCGCTGCAACAGAATCAAAGACTCCACTTGGATTACCAGTTGAAATCGCATCACTGGCGGCGAAGTTTGAGTTGGTTTTCCGCGGCAGTGAGAAAGCTAGCGATGTAGAAATACAAGAGAATTCACGTGCGCAATCCGTCAGGCTACGTGCGATAGAGCGGATGGCAAGCTAATGGCCCTATCCGCTCTCGCACCCGCCTTTGAGCGTTCGCGAAAAACGGTTGTACGCAAATCGACACAAGCTGTCCTACGACTCGTTCCCGAACTTCGCCCCGTTCCTGGTGAGCAAGCCAGTGATCGCACTTTCTACGGCGTAATTGCCGCAATCTTGATTGCTGGATTATTAGGTTTACTAGGCATCAATATCCTTCTGGGAAATGATGCAGTGCGTATCCGCGAATTAAAGCTCGAAGCAATCGCAATCAATGAAGAGCGCGAAGCTGCTCTTCGAGAGGTAGCAACGTTGTCGACATCGGAGACACTGGCCGAAAGAGCGATCTCATTAGGAATGGTGCCAAGCGGAACTCCACAATTCGTTGATATCTCCATTGCTAATGAAGTGGCTAATAAAGAGGCCAATAAACCATGACCCATTTTTCATTGGTAGAACGCCGTATTCGCTACGTAGTGGCGATTTCACTTGTACTACTTGTGGCCTTTGCGGTGCGATTAGTTGATGTACAAGCTGTGCGAGCTGCTGGATATGCAAATAGAGCAGATATGGAATTGGCGAAGAAATCGATCATCATGGCGCCACGAGGTGCCATTACTGACATTAATGGAGTGGAATTCGCCAGAAGCGTTACGGCATATCGCATCCTCGCAGATCAGGCAATTATCGATTATCCAAAGCAGTTGGCAGAGATTGCTGCTCCAATTCTCGACCTTAACCAAGATTTGCTCGAGCAAGAACTCACGGGAACTCGTAGATATGTTGTCATCAGTCAATCAGTGAGACCTGCTGTCTGGAGAAAACTAGAAGCTGCGATTGAGAGCTACAACAGAGAAGTTTCACAAGAAAAAAATGGATATGCCAAAAGACTTGCAGGTTTCTTCGCAGAACGTATTTATGTCCGTGAATATCCTGAAGGTGAATTAGGCGCGGCCGTTATTGGATTTATCAATCGCGCAGGAGCCGGTGCGGCGGGGTTGGAGTACAGCATGAACTCCACTCTCTCGGGAGTTGATGGCGCATATACATACGCCAACGCCGGTGGAACCATCATTCCGGGCACACAAAAAATAACTGCAGAAGCAATACGAGGAAATACAGTCCGGCTCACTATTGATCGAGATGTCCAATGGGTTGCTCAAGAAGCAATTCGCACAGCCGTGAAAAACTCGCGAGCGCTCTCAGGGACTGTCATTGTCATGGATCCGAAAACTGGACAGATTCTTGCGCACGCCACCTATCCATCTTTCCAACCCGGAAATACCAAGGGCGTCGATCCTTATCGTTGGAAGAACCCTTCGGTACAAGAAGTGTATGAACCAGGTTCAACTGGAAAAGTAATCACGATTGCCTCAGCCATTGAAGAGGGAAAAATTGCACCAGAAACAGTGATGACTATCCCTTACAAATTGAAGCGTTCTAATAAGGTTTTTAGCGATCATGAGCCTCACCCCACTCAACGCCTAACTCTCTCTGGAGCTTTGGCGGTATCCAGTAATACCGGCGCAATCAAAGTTGGAGAGATGCTCTCCAATGACAAGCTCCACTCTTATTTGAAGAAATTTGGAATTGCAGAAAAACCTGGCTCTGGATTGCCAGGAGAAGAGGGCGGCAAGTTACTTGATGTGAAAGATTGGTCGGGAACTACTGCACCAACAGTTGCATTTGGACAAGGATATTCAGTCACGGCAATGCAGGCCACATCGGTGTTTGCCACGATTGCAAATGATGGCGTGCGGGTAACTCCCACAGTTGTTGCGGGCGTAAGTGATGCAGCTGGACGATATACACCTGCAAACAAGCAGAAGTCAGTACGAGTCATTAGTCCTGTTACGGCACAGAAGATGAGATTGATGATGGAGAGCGTGGTTTCTTCATCTGGAACCGCTCCAGCAGCGGCGATCCCTGGCTACCGCGTTGCGGGCAAGACTGGAACTGCGCAACGAGTAGATGATTCGTGCGGTTGCTATCGGGGATACACCGCTTCATTTATTGGTTTTGCCCCCGCAGATAAACCTGAATTTGTTATGTCAGTGACAATTCAAGATCCAAAGGGATTTCACTGGGGCGGTTATCTTGGTGGGCCAGTTTTCAAAAAAGTCATGAGCTTCGTTCTGAAGGACCAACATATTCCACCCACGGAACCAGCTGAGTTTATGTATGTACTCAATGAGAAAGAGCTTAAGGCTCGTCAAGCTGCGGAAGCTTCGCAAAGCAAAAATCAAAATCAAACTCGAGTACAGAGCAATGATTGAACTTCGCAGATCTGAGCCACATCAAAAGTCTTTAGGTGAGATTGCTGCTTTTTTAGGAATAAGAGTTGATGAGGCATCGTCATCAACTCTCATCACGGGGATGACGAGCAATTCCTTAAATGTTAAAGAAGGCGATATTTTTCTAGCGTTTCCAGGGGCGAAGACCCACGGCAGCGCTTTCCTTACATCCGCTGTGGAGCGTGGTGCGAGGGCGGTTCTCACCGACAATGCAGGCCGTGATCTTTCCTCCCGTCACGATTCTGCAATCCCCGTGTTGGTAGTTCCGAATCCACGCTCCCAGGCCGGATATCTCGCAAGTTGGTTTCATAATTCTCCAAGCTCTGATTTCTATCTTGCGGGCATAACGGGAACTAATGGCAAAACCACGACAACCTATCTACTGAATCAAATCTGGCAGTTGGCGCATTTCAATTCAGGCCTTATTGGCACCGTCGGTATCACTGTCGGAAGCGATCACTACGCAGCACAACATACAACTCCTGAAGCTGATGCATTGCAAAATATCCTCTCGGTCATGCAAGAACGACATATGCGCGCTGTTGCAATGGAAGTTAGCAGCCACGCTCTTGCGCTTCATCGAGTGGATGGGACACATTTCAAGGCTGTCGGATTCACCAATCTGACTCAAGATCATCTTGACTTCCATAAGACTATGGAGGATTACTACCAAGCAAAACGAGAACTTTTCACAGCGGAATTTGCAGATCATGCTTTTATCAATATTGATGATGCGTATGGGAAACGTCTCAATGAAGAAGTTTCAATACCTTCATCATTTCTCTCTCGAACCAATAAGAAAGCTCATTGGCATTACGAATCAATCACCCCACAAGCACGTGGATTTGAGGTCAGTATTAGGGGAGAGGGTGGAGTTCTTATTGAAGGCATCACCCATCTCAAAGGTGAGCATAATCTTGATAATTTATTACTCGCTGTTGCGATGGCGGTACATAGCGGCGTCGATCCACACGTCATTGGGAATGAATTACTTCGATTGACGGGAGCGCCCGGACGACTAGAAAGTGTTGAGTGCAGCCAAGATTTCATAGCTCTTGTTGATTACGCACATACCCCTGATGCGGTAGAAAAAGTATTGAGTTCACTGCGAAATCCAACGATCAAGCGCGTTATTGGAGTTCTTGGATGTGGCGGAGATCGTGACGCTTCCAAGCGTCCACTCATGGGCAGAGCGCTGTACGAGGGATGCGATATTGCGATATTTACTAGCGACAACCCTCGTTCTGAAGATCCAGAGGCAATTCTCAAAGAGATGACGTCGAGCATCTCTCTTGATGCAAAGACCAAAGTACTTACTGATCGCAGAGCAGCAATTGCTCATGCTGTCTCTCTCGCACAACCTGGCGATGTGGTCATCGTCCTAGGCAAAGGTCATGAAAAGGGCCAAGAGATTAAGGGCGAGAAGCTTCCTTTTAGCGATCAAGAAGAGTTGCGCCGTGCCATCGAGGTTAAGTCATGATTGCGATGACCCTTGGTGAAATTGCCAAAGTTATGTCGGGTGAGATTCACGGTGATCTGAATGAGTCAGCCACCCTCAGCGCATCAGCTCAATTTCATTTTGATTCTCGCCAGATAGTGAAGGGGGATGTTTTCATCGCCCTATTGGGAGAGAAAGCAGATGGCCATGATTTTGTGGGCGATGCTCTTAAGAATGGGGCGGCACTTTCAATCGTCACCAAAGAGGTCCAAGGCCCACATATTCTTGTCAAGGATGTCTTGAGTTCTCTGGGCAACCTTGCACACCACGTGCGAAATGCAATTCCTGGTTTGAGAGTCATTGGCATCACAGGGTCTCAGGGAAAGACAACAACTAAAGATATGTTGTATTCGATTCTTAAGGCTGAGGGTGAAACAGTTGCCGCGCAGGGTTCATTTAATAATGATTTAGGTGTTCCGCTCACCATTTTGCGTTGCAGCGAAACCACAAAGTTCTGTATAGCTGAGATGGGCGCGCGACATGGTGGAGATATCTTGGCGCTCACCAAGATCGCATCCCCTGATGTAGGAGCTGTCTTGAAAGTAGGAAATGCACATATCGGTGAATTTGGCTCGCAGGAGAAAATTGCGGCCACAAAAGGTGAACTGATCGCAGGACTTAAATCTGGTGCAACTGCAATCCTGGGGACTTACGATCGCTTCACTCCGGCGATGCAGATTCCAAGCGGTGTCAAGAAATTTACTTTTGGCGAGAGCCATGATTGCACTGTGCGCGCAGCAGATATTGAATTTCGAGGGGGATACGCCCACTTTGATCTCGTCACGCCAGAGGCGCGAGAGGCTGTCGAACTTCGAGTAATTGGACTTCATCAAATTGCTAATGCGTTAGCAGCAGCGGCGATCGCTTACGCACTTGGTGTTTCCACGAGCCATATTTCCTCAGCTCTCTCTACCCACGAAAGTGCGAGCAAATGGCGTATGGAGATCCATGAAGGTAGCGGGATGTTATTGATTAACGATGCCTATAACGCTAACCCAGAAAGTATGGAATCAGCGCTTCGCACTTTGGTTCTACTAACCCAAGAACGCGGTGGTCGCTCATGGGCCTTTCTTGGAATGATGCATGAGTTGGGAGCTAATTCACCCGCAATGCACCGCGGCATAGGAGCGCTTGCTACCGAACTGGGAGTTGATCACTTGGTATCTATCGGTGCTCCCGATTACTTGAGTGATTTACCAAGATCGAGCACAACAACGCATTACTTTGACTCTGTGAGCGCAACACTTCCATTGTTGAGTGAACTTGAAGCTGGCGATGTAATTCTCGTTAAAGCTTCGCGAGCTGAACACTTGGAAGATTTAGCGAAAGAAATTGAAGATCGTTGGTCCGTATTGCAATCAGAAAAAGATGAAGGAGAGAACGCGTGAGAGGCATATTGATATCGGGTGCAATGGCATTTCTCTTTAGTTTCTTTGCGACTCCTGCATTCATCAAATTCCTTGCACGTCGTGGATATGGCCAACAGATACGTGATGATGGTCCAAAGACCCATCATGTAAAGCGCGGAACGCCGACCATGGGTGGAATCATCTTGATTCTTGCTACGGTGATTGGTTATTTGACCTCACATCTTGTCACAGGCGTTGTGATGACAACCTCGGCGCTCTTAGTGATTGGTCTTATCGTTGGACTTGGCTTTGTTGGGTATCTCGATGATTGGCTAAAAGTCGTCAAACAACGCTCACTTGGTTTGCGAGCGCGCGAAAAGTTGTTGGGGCAGGCCATCGTGGCTGGAGCATTTGGAGTGCTCGCTACTCGTTTCCCTGATGATTTAGGGCTTACTCCAATGTCGGAATATCTCTCCACAGTCCGCGATACCTCGATCAAATTAGGTGTCGGAATCGTCGTGGTCTGGGCGATAGTCATGGTTCTTGGAACAAGTAATGGAGTTAATCTCACTGATGGTCTCGATGGATTAGCTACGGGCGCTGCTGTGATGTCATTTCTCGCCTTCGTATTGATTGGTGTTTGGAAATTCGGTCAACGTTGCGAAGTTGCTGCAACGACAAACTGCTACACGGTACGAGATCCGCTTGATCTTGCGGTACTTGCTGCGGCCTTAGCGGGCGCATGTGGTGGCTTCTTATGGTGGAACGCTTCACCTGCTCGAATCTTCATGGGCGATACTGGCTCACTCGCTCTCGGTGGCGGACTTGCAGGACTAGCGATGACGTTGCGCACCGAACTTCTCTTGATACCGCTTGGTGGACTATTTGTCATCATCACACTCTCGGTCATTATTCAAACTACCTACTTCAAAATCAGTGGTGGAAAACGAGTATTCAAAATGGCGCCGCTGCAACATCACTTTGAGTTACTCGGTTGGGGAGAAGTCACGATTGTGATCCGCTTCTGGATTATTGCTGGACTCTGTGTGGCCGCAGGTCTTGGACTCTTCTATGCCCAATGGGTGGTTGCGTGACGGATTCCTTTATCTCATCACTTCGGGGCGCACATTGCATCGTTTTTGGCGCTGGCGTTACTGGCGCTCCTACGATTTCATTTCTGAAAGATAGCGGTGCTCGCGTTTCTGTTATTGATGAAAAGATAGAAGAATCAGGTGTTCTCAACTCTTTGGATTCATTAAATCTCTCTGAAATTTCTTTTGCAGTGGTTTCACCCGGATGGCGTATCGATAATCCACTTATCTCTGTCGCGCGCACAGCCGGTATCGAATTGTTGAGCGAAATAGATTTAGCGTGGCGGGTAAAGCAAGAAAAGGCGCCAGATCAACGCTGGCTCGCGCTTACCGGAACTAATGGCAAGACCACCACAGTGCAGATGGCGGAAGCGATGATGGTGGAATCTGGAATCCAAGCCCTAGCGTGCGGGAATGTAGGTTTTACCGCAATTGAAGCGGTCACCACCTCAAAAGTTGACGTCTTGGTGCTGGAGCTTTCATCCTTCCAATTGGAATGGAGCAAAGAAGCGGAATTTGAAAGCGTCGCAATATTAAATATTGCAGAAGACCATATCGATTGGCATCAGAGCTTCGAGAACTATGCGCGTGCAAAGTTCAAAATCACAGATCGTGCGAAGACAGTAATTCTCAATCACCATGACGGAGTAATTACCCAACGCGCTAAATCTCTCACGCATCGAATTATCTGGTTCTCGCTCGATACGCCTGCTCCACATGAAATCGGGTTGGTCGAAAACTTGATTGTCGATCGTGCATTTATCAGCGATGAAGCAGAAGCGCTCTTCGAATTATCGGATGTCACTCCAGCAGTTCCGCACAATGTTCTAAATGCGATGGCCGCCGCAGCTCTAGCTCGTTCGATTGGGTCAGACGCGAGCGCTATCGCAGAAGCTATGAAGAGATTTAAACTAGATCACCACAGATTAGAAATTGTTGCCGAGCGCGACGGCGTCACGTGGATTGATGATTCCAAAGCAACAAATCCCCATGCTGCAATGGCAGCCCTACAATCCCAATTAAGTGCAATTTGGATTGCTGGTGGTCTAGCAAAAGGCGCCGCAATGGATGACTTGATTCAACGTTGTAAAGATCGAATCAAAGTGGCCATTTTGATTGGTACAGATGCTCCCATCATTGAAGCAGCGTTACGTAAGTATGCGCCTGAAATTCAGATCGCTTCGATTGACCCTGGACTTAAGGGACTTGAAGTTATGCAACGCGCCGTTGCACTGGCGCATATGCAAGCCAAGTCAGGAGACACCGTACTTTTGGCTCCGGCCTGCGCCTCAATGGATCAATTTAAGAACTATGCCGAGCGTGGAGAATTCTTTGCGCAAGCGGTAAAGGAGAAGTTAGGTGAGTAATTCCAAGGCGCTCTTTGCCAGACCAGCATCGGCGTATTACTTGATTTTGGGCTCAGTTGTTGCGCTATCTGCTCTTGGTCTTGTAATGGTCTTGAGCGCCTCATCAGTAAAAGCGCTCAACGAATCTGGCAACTCATTTGCTTATGTTCTTCGTCAAGCACTTTTCTTGTCGCTCTCGATTTTTATCGCATGGGTGGCGATGAAGTTACGTTCCCAATTGTGGAAGCCGATTGCTGGCACCGCGCTCTTATTTTCGTGTGCGCTTCTAGTCCTTCCTCAAATTCCAGGTATTGGAAAAACAGTTGGAGGAAATACCAACTGGATCGGGATTGGTAGCTTCACAATTCAACCTAGTGAATTTGCCAAAATTGGCATCATCTTGTGGTGTGCCCTTCGACTTCGGATTCATGATCAGGCCGCTAGCCAAGGCGAACCAAGTAACGCTGCAAAACTAGTAGTTCCTGGAATTGCACTTGTGATGGCCTTGATTCTCTTAGGCCGTGATCTTGGAACTGCCGTGGTGGTTGCTGGCATTGTTGGCGGAACGCTATTCATCGCAGGAATTCCTTTACGAGTCTTTGGAATTTTAGGGCTAGGAATTGGTACGGCTTTTGCAATTCTGATCTTTACCTCCTCTAATCGCATGAATCGTTTCTCAGCGTTCTTCGATCCTTTTGCAGAAGAGAATTACAAAGGCGTTGGTTGGCAACAGGCTCACAGCATTATGGGTCTTGCTTCAGGAGGACCGCTTGGTACCGGCCTTGGAAGTAGTAAACAAAAATGGGGCAACCTTCCAGAAGCGCATACTGATTTCATTTTTTCCGTCATTGGTGAGGAATTTGGATTGCTTGGAACACTTGCCGTTCTAACGCTTTTCGGTCTCCTGATTTTAGGAATCTTCCGTGTTGCTTTGCGCGCTGATAACTCTTTTGAAAGATATGCCTGTGCTGGAATCGGCTGCTGGTTTGCTGTTCAAGTAATTCTCAACATTGGCACCGTCATTAGCGTCATTCCCGTTGTAGGAGTTACCTTGCCTTTTATTTCTTATGGAGGCTCATCACTTCTAGCTACATTTATCGCAATAGGTTTTGTTTTAGGTGTATTGCGACGCGATCCCGCTATTGCCGCAGAAATACGCGAGCGTAAAGCGGTGCGGAGTGCGAGAGGATAAGTCGTATGACTTACAGGGTCGTCTTGGCCGGGGGCGGAACGGCAGGACATATTGAGCCTGCGCTCGCTGTCGCTGATGCGCTCGTCGCAAAACGCAAGGATCTGAGTTGTGAGTTTCTGGGTACAAATGGAGCCCTGGAAACGCTACTAGTTCCAAAACGTGGATATCGCTTACGAACTATTCCCAAAGTTGTACTACCGCGCCAACTTCGAATCCAATCAATTTTCTTTCCGATTCAACTAGTTCGAGCTTTCCTTGCAGCGCTTCGACAACTCAAAGGAGTCGATGCACTTATCGGTTTCGGTGGATATGTTTCAGCCCCTGCTTATCTTGCGGCAACCATCAAGAAAATTCCTATTGTCATTCACGAGGCCAATGCCAAGCCTGGTTGGGCTAATCGTCTAGGTAGACATTTTGCAGAGGTCGTTGCGGTTAATTTCGAAGGGGTACGTCGCCAATGGCCGAGCGCGGTGCTTACGGGAATGCCGATTCGTCAATCAATAGCCAGTCTGGCGCAATTGCGCGATAAAGATAGTTTTCGAAAACTTCATTGTGATACCTGGGGATTTGATCCTGCAAAACCAGTTGTTGCAGTCTTTGGTGGCTCCCAAGGCTCACGTCATATCAATGACGTTATCGCTGAATTCAATTCCCAATTCAAGCCCCAAGGAAGCGATCTCCAGATAATCCATGCAGTTGGCGTTAATAATCCACTACCCGAAAAGCGGGCTGGGTATCTTCCACTTCCTTACTTTCATGACATGGCAGCTATTTACGGCTCTGCAGATCTACTCATTACGCGAAGTGGGGCTGTGACCTGTTCAGAATTAGCAACAGTTGGAAAGTTCTCAATTTTGGTTCCATTGCCACATGGAAATGGAGAGCAATTCGATAATGCACGAGCGTTAGTGGAACACGGTGCAGCCATAGCAATTGCTAATGATGAATTTGATGCGGATTGGTTGCGTAGCAATCTCAACTCTGCTCTTGAGAAGGCGAAGGCTTTCCAATCTCTCGACACTGGTTTGAATATCCACGCTGCCGATCGCATCGCAGATCTGGCTCTTTCGGTGCTGGAGAAAGGGGCTAGAAAGTGAGCCGGGATTGGTCTCAAGTAAAGGCCCACTTTGTCGGTATTGGTGGCTCTGGAATGAGCGGTATTGCGCGCATTATGTCGGCAAAAGGCGCTGCAGTTTCGGGCTCCGATCTCAATGATTCATCAAGTCTGACGGGCTTACGTACGTTAGGTATCACCACTTATGTTGGTCATGCTGCTTCGCATATTGCTGATGCCACCATGGTGATTCGTTCCAGTGCGATTCCTGAGACGAATGTAGAAATTCAAGAAGCTCTACGTCGTGGACTACCTATTTTGGAGCGAGCTGCGGCTCTGGCTGAGTTACTAGTAGATAAGCGCTCTGTTGCAATCGCCGGAACACATGGCAAAACAACCACTACTTCTATGTTGACAGTGGCCCTTCAACATTGTGGCTTTGATCCTTCTTTTGCCATCGGTGCGACCGTTAGAAATTCGGGTACGAATGCCCATCACGGTGCGGGGGATACCTTTGTGGTTGAAGCGGATGAGTCCGATGGCTCATTCATTGCCTATAAACCTTTTGGGGCGGTCGTCACCAATATTGAATTGGATCATGTCGATAACTTCAAAAGTATTGGCGAAATCGACCAACTCTTTAAGAATTTCGTCGCAACAATTCAACCTAAAGGATTTCTCGTTCTTTGTATCGACGATCCAGGAGTTCAGCGGCTACTCAGTTCTCTATCGGAGAGCGCGAAAAATAATCTCGAGATCATTACCTACGGGTGCGATGCGTTGGCCGATGTGAAGTTGGATCGCATATTTGTTGCCGCGAAGAGCGCAACTGCCCGCGCGACATATAAAGGTCGAGTATTAGGTGAGATGGAATTAGCAATTTCAGGTCGACACAATCTACTTAATGCCGCAGCGGCCTTAGCGGCTGCCATCACGTTAGGTGCAAATCCCGCAGAAGTCCTGGCCGGCTTGAAGTTATTTACCGGCGCTCGTCGTAGATTCGAAGTCAAAGGTGTCGTAAATGGCATCACAGTTGTCGATGATTACGGCCATCATCCCACCGAAATTCACGCCACCCTTGACATGGCGAGAACCTTTGCAGGTCAAGGTCGGGTGCTTACAATCTTTCAACCGCATCGCTATTCGCGAACCCAAGCTTTTTCGGAGGGATTTGCCGCCTCATTATCAGCCTCGGATCACACCTATCTTCTTGAAATCTATCCCGCGAGCGAAAGCGCGATTCCTGGAATTACATCGAGCTTGATCTCCTCCAAGATGAAGAGCGAGAGCGTTACTTATGAACCATCGATGCCAACAGTTGTGGAGATGGTTGCCAAGGAAGCTCGCAGCGGAGATGTCATCATCACTTTAGGCGCAGGCGATGTAAGTGCTTTGGGCAAACTCATAATTGAAGCGTTGAGCGGTTAACTACTCCTATGAGAAATTGGGAATGAAAAATCCGGCATGAGAAGGTTAAATAGCGCGTTTCTTCCAAAGCCTCTCCTTCTCATCAGCGCTCTCGTCTTAGTAGGGGCGGCCTATCTGCTCGGATGGAGCAAGATTTTTGTTGTTGAGAAAATAGTAGTTGCATCGCAAGATAAGGATGTCGTCAAAGAGATTACGATGAAGATGGCGCAACCTCCTGCCGTGGTGCAGATCGGTGAACCGCTGGCACGAGTTGATCGTCGAGAGATTGCCTCACGATTACGTGAATTGCTATGGGTTGACAATGTCGAGCTCAATCGAAACATCTTCTCCGGGGAAGTGAAGATAAAAGTTCTGCCACGTAGTCCTATCGCTCGATTAGTTTCAACCAATAGCGCTAATGTGGAGAGCGTTGGATTTATGAGTAGAGAGCTAGATTTCTTCTATCTGCCTCGTCAAGCGGTCCAGCAAGCAATAGCCACAGGGGAGACAAATTGGGGAGATATCCCAGAGTTGAGATTCTCCGGTGAGATCCAAAGCTCTACTAGCGCCATTCGAAGTGATATCCGAGAACTCATCACGACTCTGTCCACCCAGGGCTATGGAATCCGCGCAATCGATGTGAAGAGCCCCACGGAATTCAGCAGCTCGATCGTGAGAGATAGTAAGAAGTTGGATATTTACTGGGGAAGTGTCAAAGAACTCGAGTTAAAGATTGAAGTGATGGAGCGACTCTTGGAGTTAAAGGAAAATAAACGAATCAAGAGTGTGAATCTTGCAAATCCAATCGCTCCGATTGTGAAGTAAAAATCAATACTTAAGTAAAAATATAAATCGTGTCGGTGTTTGCCACGACCCCCACCCGCGCATACTTTTGCGCGCACAGATTAAGGAAACTCTAAGTCTAAAGTTGAGAATTAGGGTTCGAAGAGAGGCGAAAAAGTGGCAACACCACAGAATTATTTAGCAGTCATCAAAGTAGTTGGAATTGGTGGCGGTGGAGTTAATGCAGTTAATCGAATGATTGACGCTGGATTAAAAGGCGTTGAATTCATTGCAATTAACACCGATGCACAAGCGCTTCTCATGAGTGATGCTGATGTGAAATTAGATATTGGAAGAAAGTTAACTCGCGGACTTGGCGCTGGCGCTGCACCTGAAATTGGAAAGCAAGCCGCCATTGATCACACTGAAGAAATTGAAGAAGTTCTTCGCGGTTCTGACATGGTCTTCGTTACCGCTGGAGAAGGTGGCGGAACTGGTACCGGTGGCGCACCAATCGTTGCAAAGATTGCAAAAGAACTTGGTGCCCTGACCGTTGGTGTTGTAACTCGCCCATTTAGCTTTGAAGGAAAACGTCGTGCAACACAAGCGGAGGAAGGAATTGAAAATCTCCGCAAAGAAGTAGATACCTTGATTGTGATTCCAAATGATCGACTGCTGTCAATCTCCGATCGCTCTATCTCTGCACCGGAAGCATTTAAGACTGCAGACCAAGTTCTCCTCTCGGGAGTTCAAGGCATCACAGATCTCATTACAACTCCAGGTCTTATCAATCTAGATTTTGCGGATGTAAAGAGCGTGATGGATGGCGCAGGTTCAGCCCTCATGGGAATTGGATCTGCCCGCGGTGAAGCGCGCGCTACTCGCGCTGCGGAACTTGCAATCTCTTCTCCACTTCTAGAGGCGTCCATCGATGGCGCTCACGGAGTTCTCCTTTCTATTGCAGGAGGCTCAGATCTCGGCCTCTTTGAAATCAGTGAAGCCGCAGAACTCGTTGCAAAGTGTGCCCATCCAGATGCCAACATCATCTTTGGTACCGTGATTGACGATGCTCTCGGAGATGAAGTTCGCGTCACCGTCATTGCTGCTGGATTTGATGGCGGAGCTCCCAAGAAGCTTTCGGTTCCCGTCATCTCAACTGCAACACTTAATGGACAGGCAGATCCCATTCCATCCAATGATCCGATTGCAGTTGCGATGGAAGCTCCTGCTGCTCCGACTCGCCGCCGAATTACTTTTGAAGAGCTCGTCGCAGAAGACGAGATTGATATTCCAGACTTCATGAAGTAATTCCCACATTCATGTCGAGGTCGCTCTTTACCTCGCGCGAAGGTGGCGTGAGCTCTGCTCCTTATGAGAGTTTCAATCTTGCTACACATGTAGGCGATGAACCAATTAAAGTTATTGAGAATAGAGAGATTCTTGCCCAGCGCTTTGGAATGGGTCTAGAAGATATCTTTTTCATGAACCAAGTTCACGGCCGAGATGTCGCGGTCATTAATGAAGACTCACAATCTTCTGAACTGCCTCGTGTGGATGCCCTCTTCACTACTCGAAAAGGTGTTGCCCTGGTGGTTTTGATTGCTGATTGCATCCCGTTACTTCTCCACTCAGAACGAGCGGTGGCCGCGGTTCATGTTGGCAGACAAGGATTAGTGAAAGGGGTATTTCAAGCAACCTTGGATCTCTTTCAATCTCATGGCATTACATCAAGTGAGATGCGCGCCGAACTAGGCCCTTCTATTTGTGGCCAGTGCTATGAAGTAGGTGGCGCAATGTATGACGACATTACCAAGCAGATTCCTGCAACAGCGAGCACCGATTCATGTCTCAATATTGAAGCAGGGTTGGTATCGCTCCTTGAGGAAAAAGGAATTGCGTGGAGCTCACTAGGAGAATGCACCGCCCATAACAATGCATATTTTTCATATCGCCGTGATCGGGTCACAGGTCGCCAGGCCGGAGTTATAACGCTATGAGTAACGAACGGAAAAAAGAGATTGCTGATGCTTTGGCATCGGTGCGTGCAGAGATTCCACAACACGTCACTCTCATTGTTGTAACCAAGACATTTCCTGCCAGCGATGTAGAGATTCTTTATGGGCTAGGGGAGAGGAACTTCGGAGAGAACCGCGATTCAGAAGGCGCGGAGAAATCAGCGCTCCTTCCAGATGACGCTCAATGGCATTTTCAAGGGGGAATACAGAGCAACAAATTACGTTCCATTGTGACTTGGAGTGATTACATACATTCCCTCGATGAAGTTAGCCATGCAGAGAAGATCTCGACTCTCGCGCTAGAAATGAATAAGAAACAGAATTGTTTTATCCAAATCAACTTGGATTCTGACCAAAGAAATGAAACTCGCAGCGGAATTGAGCGAACAGAGCTCGCGAGATTTGTCGATCAAATTTCCCCGTTCTCAGGAATCAACATTGTTGGAGTAATGGGGGTGGGGCCACTGAACAGTGATCCAAGGCCTGCATTTGTTGAACTACAGAGCGCCAGCCATGAACTTCAAGAAGTGGTTCAAGGGGCCACTTTTATCTCAGGGGGAATGAGTGGGGACTTTCATATTGCTATGGAATATGGCGCGACACATGTTCGTATTGGCAGTTCAATACTCGGCTCTCGCTAGCCCCCACTCTAAAATTTCTCCATGTCTAATGCATTGAGAAGAATGACCAACTACCTCGGTCTCACAGAAGATGACGGCACGACTCAAGAAGCTGTCGCTGTTCGTCCCAAGGTTGCTCCGGTCAAGCGTCCAACCCCAACGTTAAGTGTTGCTCCTCAACTTCCTGTTGCACATGCACCGCAAGTTCAGGATGCCGCACCCATTGATCGCATCGTGACGATCACTCCTCGTTTTTATAGCGAAGCTCGCGCTATTGGTGAGTATTACCGTGAAGGTAATCCTGTCATCATGAATCTCAGCGATATGGAAGAGTCTGAAAGAAAGCGTCTCATCGATTTTGCTTCTGGCCTTGTCTTTGGACATGCGGGAACAATTGAGCGCGTAACCTCCAAAGTATTTCTTCTCTCACCTCCAAATGTGATGGTGAGCTCTGAAGATAAAACTGCCGCTGCTAACGCGAGCCTCTTTAATCAGAGCTAGTAAAAACTTTCTGTGATTAATCTCAGCGATTGGGTAGTTCTTGCTCTCAATCTTTTCCTTATCGCGCTTTTTGCACGATTGATTTTGGATTATGTCCGTATGTTCCGCCCATCCTGGCGTCCACGCGGAATCATTCTCCCGCTCGCTGAGATCATCTACATGATCACCGATAAGCCCTTGAGTTTTGTACGTCGCTTTATCCCGCCCTTACGCATGGGTCCAGTAGCGCTCGATCTCTCTTTCATCGTCCTCTTCTTCGGCACACAGATTCTCATCGCATTTATCGGTTAATTTCTCTCACGCTATTCCACCTGTTGTAAGTCTTCACATAGACTGCAATCATGGAACGTACTGCGGCGCTTGAACTTGATGCACAAGATCCGCTTCGCGAATTCAAGAATCGTTTCGTCATTACAGATCCTGATACCTGCTACCTCGATGGAAATTCACTCGGTCGTTTACCTCACGCAACAGTCAAAGCGATCAATGATTTCCTTACCCAAGAATGGGGCCCTGAAGTAGTAGCGGGCTGGGGCCATTGGGTGGATGAAGCCCAATCTGTTGGTGATTTGATTGGTCGAAGTGCGCTTGGAGCAGGGCCTGGCCAAGTTCTTGCCTGTGACACGACTTCGGTCAATTTCTATCAACTCGCTTCTGCCGCAATCCGCGCACGGCCTGATCGCAAAACCATCATTATTGATGCGGCAAATTTTCCTACCGATCGATACATCATGCAGGGCCTTGCCGATCAACTCGGTTTGAAACTCATCACTATTGATAACGAAGATCCAACAATCTCTGATCATGAATTGATTACTCCCGAGATTCTAAAGAAGTACATGTCCGATGATGTTGCCCTCGTGAGTCTTGAAGTTGTGCAATATCGCTCAGGTGCGCGACAGGACATTAAGGTCATCAATGAATTAGTGAAGAGTTATGGCGCACTCATGCTCTGGGACGCTGCCCATGCTATTGGTTCTGTCGCCATGGATTTCGATAAGAACGGTGTTGAACTCGCAGTTGGTTGTACATATAAATACGGAAACTCTGGCCCCGGAGCTCCGGCCTGGCTCTATGTATCAAAACAGATGCAGAATGAACTGCGAGTTCCGATTCAAGGTTGGTTTGCCCAGCGCGATCAATTCGCTATGGGCCCGACCTTTGAGCGAGACGAAAGCATCCGTGGGTTTCAAATCGCAAGCCCTTCATTGATGGGCTTGCGCTGCATCAAGACTTCCTTTGAGATGATTGAAGAGGCGGGGATTACTCAGATAGAAAAGAAGGCCGCTCAAGGTACTGCGATGATGATTGAGCTTTATGAGCAATGGCTCGCTCCGCTTGGTTTTACTCTCAACACACCACGCAATCACAACCAGCGCGGTGGACATATTTCTCTCGTACACCCCGAAGCAGAGAAAATTGCTATCGCACTTCGCAAATTCGCCAACGTAATTCCTGACTACCGCGTTCCTAATTCCATACGCGTAGCAATCTCTCCGCTAGCCACGTCCTATGTTGAGGTCTATGACGGCTTCCAACGTATCCGCGATCTAGTGAGCACTCGTCAGTATGAGAAAGTCACTACGGGAGGCTCCCGAGTCACATGACCGACAACCACGATGCCGCCCTTACCTACAGCTCCTATCTCAAAGTGGATGAACTTTTAAAACTTCAACAACCACTCTCAGATGGCCCCGAACATGACGAACTTCTCTTCATAGTCATTCACCAAACGTATGAACTCTGGTTTAAAGAGTTGATCCATGAATTTAAAGCTGCTCAGCGCTCGCTGGAAGCGGGGGATACCCATTACTCGCTTTCTATCTTGGGGCGCATTCGAACCATCATGAAGATATGTGTAGCTCAAATCGACATTCTTGAAACGATGACTCCACTTCAATTCAACTCTTTCCGAGATCGTTTAGGTGCTTCCAGCGGATTTCAATCAGCCCAATTCCGAGAAGTCGAAGCAATTCTTGGCAGACGTGATGGCAAAGCTGCTGCACATTTAATGCCCGAAGATAAAGCACGAGTTGAAGTACTTATGAAGACACGATCAATTTGGGATAGCGCACTTAGATATGTGCACTCACGTGGCTTTGCGATTCCGGACCAGATTCTTAATCGCGACTCTTCGAAACATTATGAACCCAACTCTGATGTGCAATCCTCATTGCTTGACATGCATCGCAATGACCCAGAAGGTTCACTTATCTGTGAACGCCTGGTTGATATCGACGAAGGTCTACAAGAGTGGCGTTATCGACATGTAAAGATGGTCGAACGCACCATTGGCCATAAATCAGGAACGGGTGGATCTAGCGGCGCTGACTACTTGGCTTCCACTCTGTTTAAGCCAGTATTTCCAGATCTTTGGGAGATTAGAAGTAAGTTTTAAACCTTTGAAAGCTTGAGTGCTAATCCAAGCTCTTCATCGCCAGATTGAAGCGAACTGTCTCTTTCAAAGGAAAGCGCTAGGACTTCTTCACTAATCCATGCCTTGCCGTTTTCAATAGCGGAGGCTGATGCAGCATCAGAATTCCATCTCACGTGAATGCGATCGCTGACATCGAATCCTGAAGCTTTGCGAGCATCTTGGATTGCGCGAATGGCTTCTCGGACAATTCCTTTTGAGATGAGTTCCGGAGTAAGAGTGAGGTCGAGTGCAACGCTCTCACCAGAGTGAGAAGTGACAGCCCAACCAGTTCGGGGCGTTTCAGTGATGACAAGATCTTCTTCAGTTACGTCAGCGACTGAACCGTCTCCGTAAGGAAGTGAGAATGCGCTGTGAGTTCTGACTTCAGCTACAAGTGCCGCGGCATCTGAGGAAGAGATTACTTTTGCAATCGCTTGGACATCGCCGCCGAATTTCGCACCAAGGCTGCGGAAATTAGCCTTAATAGAAATATCAACAAGTCCTGATCCGGCGCTTGATAGATCATCAAGGTTTTCAACATTGAGTTCATCTGCAATTTGATCGCGAAGTTCGGTAGAGAGTGACTTCCATGCAGGTGCAGCGATAAGGGCGCGAGAAAGAGGCTGGCGAATCTTTACTTGTGATTGAGCGCGGGAGGCGCGACCAAGTTCCACAAGTCTGCGGGTAAGTGCAACATCTTTTGATAGCTGCTCATCAATCGATTTCTTCTCCGCGACTGGGAAATCTGCGAGGTGAACTGAGGCAGGGGAGTTGGGTTCGACAACGCGGATTAATTTTTGCCAGACATGTTCGGTGATAAATGGAACCATCGGCGCCATTAAAAGAGTTACAGTCTTGAGGCAGTGATGCAAGGTCGATAAAGCGGCGCTATCACCATCCCAGAATCTGCGACGCGAGCGGCGGACATACCAATTAGATAGGTCATCAACAAAGGTAGCCAGGGCTGTTCCAGCTGCTTGAGAGTCGAAATCGTTGAGGGCTGCATCAACGGTGGCGATGAGTTGATTGAGTTCGCTGATGATCCAGCGATCCATCGTGGAGAGTTGTGATGAATCAGAAATTGGTTGGGGGCTGTAATTCGCTGCTGATGCATATAAAGAGAGGAAAGAGACGGTGTTCCAATAAGTGAGGAGCGTTTTACGTACTACTTCTGAGATTGCATCATGACCTACGCGGCGAGCGCTCCATGGAGAGCCAGCTGCGAGCATGTACCAACGCACCGCATCTGCACCATGTTGATCCATCAGCGCCATAGGTTCGAGAACATTTCCCAGGTGCTTGCTCATCTTGCGACCATCTTTATCAAGGATGTGGCCCAGGCAGAGCACGGTCTTATATGAAGATTTATCAAAGACCAGGGTGCCAATTGCCATCAGCGTGTAGAACCAACCGCGCGTCTGGTCAATCGCTTCGCAGATGAAGTCCGCAGGATAAGCCTCATTGAATTTCTCAACTGAACCTGGTTTGTGTGGGTAGCCCCATTGTGCAAAAGGCATAGCTCCAGAGTCATACCAACAATCAATGACCTCGGGAGTGCGAAGCATTGTTGCGGAACATTCTCTACACGCGAAAGTTATGTCATCAACATATGGTCGATGAAGTTCAAGGCCTGTGAGGTCTCTTCCAGCGCGCTCCTGTAATTCTTTTCGCGAACCAAAAGATTCTTCATGTGCATTCTCACAGCGCCAGATTGGGAGTGGAGTTCCCCAGTAACGATTGCGAGAGAGGGCCCAATCGATGTTGTTGTTGAGCCAATCACCAAAGCGTCCCGTCTTGATGGTTTCTGGATGCCAATCAGTGGCAGCATTTTCCCGCAAGAGCGCATCTTTAATCTTCGTGGTGCGGATATACCAGGATGGTTGTGCGTAATAGATAAGAGGTGTGTGGCATCTCCAGCAATGCGGATAGGTATGTTCGTATTGCTGATGGCGATAGAGGCGACCAGAATTTTTCAGTTCCTTAACAAGCGGCTTATCGGCCTCTTTGAAGAAGAGACCTCCAACAAGCTTCACGTTTTCGTCAAAGTGACCATTGGGCAAGATGGGATTCACAACAGGAAGGTTGTAACGACGGCAGCTCGCCAAGTCATCTGCGCCAAATGCAGGGGATTGATGGACTAAACCAGTTCCATCTTCTGTGGTGACGTAATCAGCAAGAATCACAAAGTGAGAATCTGGGATCTCTACATAGTCAAAAGGACGTGCGTACGAGGTGCGTTCTAGATCGCTGCCTTTCATTTTCTTGATTACTTCATAGCCATCTCCAAGAACGGAGAGAAGTGGTTCAGCGACGACAAGAACTTCACTTTTTACATCCTCAGTTTCTTTAGTGCGCGCTGCTACATAATCAACTTCAGGATGTACCGCAATCGCGGTGTTGGAAACTAGCGTCCATGGAGTTGTGGTCCAGACAAGTAGAGAGGCGCCCAGCTTTTCTAATTCACCCGAGGTAATAGGGAAGCGGACATAGACCGAAGGATCTTTAACAGTCTCATAGCCTTGCGCTAATTCATGATCGGAAAGTCCCGTTCCACAACGCGGGCAATATGGTGCAACGCGATGGTCTTGAACCAGGAGACCTTTCTTATGAATCTCTGCAAGTGACCACCAAACGCTTTCAATGTATTCATCAGACATAGTCCAATACGCTTCATCAAAATCAACCCAGAATCCCATGCGCTCTGTCATGGCGGTAAATGCATCAACGTGACGTTGTACTGATTCGCGACATTTGTCGTTGAAGGCTGCGATGCCATATTTTTCAATATCGCCTTTGCCCGAAAATCCAAGTTCTTTTTCAACTGCAATCTCAACAGGAAGTCCATGGCAATCCCATCCAGCTTTGCGGATGACATGCTTGCCTTTCATGGTGTGAAAACGTGGAAAGACATCTTTAAATACCCGCGCTTCAATGTGGTGCGTTCCGGGCATTCCATTTGCTGTGGGAGGACCTTCATAAAAAGTCCATGATTCGCCGCCCGCTCTCATGCGAACGCTGGAATGAAATACATCTTGGGTTTGCCAGAAGGAGAGAATGTCGCGCTCGATTGCGGGGAGATCAATTGCTGGAACAAGAGCAACATACGGCGACTTTTCGGCCATAAAAAAATCCCTCCCATAATGTGAACTTATGGAGGGGCGATCGTGATTGACCGCGGTACCACCCGCCTTGCAGCGTTAGCTGCCACTTAACTTTCTTACCGTTGGTTCTACATGAGCCTTGGCCCACTTCTTCCAACTCGCTCTCAGGTGATTGCCTGGTCTCTGCGAATATTTATGTAAGGCGGAAAGTCTAACGCATCGCGGGGCGAGTGGCATTTATCCCTGCCAACCCTTAGCCTTCGCCGTTGTGGCATTGAAAAAGAAACTCTCCTCCGCTGTGGCGAAATTCAAGAAGAAGCCCGCAACAAAGGTAACCGCAAAGAAGACGCCTGCGAAGAAGGCCACTCCCAAGAAGTCGAGTGCGAAGAAATCACCTGCAAAGAAAGTTGTTGCGAAGAAAGCCCCCGTCAAAAAGGCTCCCGCTAAAAAAGCGCCGGTAAAAAAGGCTCCTGTAAAGCCAGTTCTTGCAAAGAAAGCTCCAGCCAAGAAGCCCACTGAAATTATCAAAGGCGCACACAAAACCGCGCTCACCAGCTCCACCGCCAAAGGCGGCGCTACAACTATCTCGGTTTACAAACCAGAAGTTGAAGCAAGTGACATTGTCGTTGTTGAAGAGAAGCGTTTAGTTCTACCTCCTCCAGTTCGTAAACCAAAACCTGGAAAGAAAGCGCCAGCGCTTAAGCCAATTAAAGCTGCCCCTGCGCCATTTGTGAGTGAAGGCGAAGAGACGTGGACTGCCACTGAATTGAAAGCAATTCGAAGCGAACTTGCTAAGGATCTGGTGCGACTCAAGAAGGAGTTAGAAGAGATCGAATCTGAGATGGATGATCTGATCGAAGCCTCAGGCGTGGGCGCTGGCGATGACCAGGCCGATGCTGGTGCCAAGACTTTCGAGCGCGAACATGAAATCTCGTTGGTCTATAACGCTCGAGATATGGTCCTGCAAACAGAGCGCGCTCTCGATCGCATTGATACAAAGACGTATGGCCGTTGTGAAGATTGCGGCAGCGCAATCGGCAAAGCGCGTCTCCAAGTATTTCCGCGCGCAACTCTTTGCATGTTATGCAAACAGAAGGAAGAGCGCCGATAACGTCGTCACGTGCACATCGCGCGCGACGACTTTTCATCATATTCGCGACAGTAATTTTCGCCCTCGATCTGATCACGAAGAATTGGGCAGTTTCGTATCTTCAATTTCGCGAACCGATTCGCGTTGTTGGTGACTTTCTCAAGCTAACTTTTGCAACGAACCCCGGGGCAGCGTTTAACTTTGCAACAGATGCAACCCTCATACTCTCTTCGCTCAAACTCTGCGTTGCTGCTTTCCTTATTTATTACATGCGTAAGGTCACCAATTCACAATGGGCGATGGCCTTGGGCGCACTTCTTGGTGGCGTAGTGGGAAATCTCTGGGATCGCGCGACCCGTGAGCCTGGAAATTGGCGTGGTGAGGTCATCGATTGGATCGAACTACCAAATTGGCCGGTATTTAACATCGCAGACTCCGCGATTGTTTGCTCCGGAATATTCATGACCTGGCTGGCCATGCGCAATATCCAGCCCATTCGTCACGACGAAAATAACAACGTCCATAACGAGGATAAGAAATGAGTGGTGAGCGCGAACGTCGCGCCATTCTTATCTCTGAAGAGTTCAACGGTGAACGCGTAGATAGCGCACTCGCTAAGATTCTTGAACTTTCACGGAGCGTTGTTGCTGATTTATTAAATGCAGGAGATGTCCTGCAAGGCAAAAAACCTTTATCAAAGTCAGATCGCCTTCAAGTAGGAGATCGTCTTACCGTGATCATGCCAGCTCCTTATGATCCTTTGGAACTTAAGCCAACCCCGATTGAAGAGCTCGATATTGTTTACGATGATGCCGATGTCGTTGTGGTGAATAAACCAGTCGGATGTGCAGCTCATGCCAGCCCTGGTTGGACCGGGCCGACAGTTGTGGGTGCCTTAATCGCGCGCGGATATCGCATCTCTACTTCTGGACCGCAAGAGCGTCAAGGAATTGTTCAGCGACTTGATGCAGGAACATCAGGTTTAATGTTGCTCGCCAAAAATGAGAATTCATATGTCGCAATGAAGAATCAATTTCGCAATCGCACTGTAAAAAAGGTTTATCACACTTTAATTCAAGGTCATATCGATCCAAGCGAAGGAACAATTGATGCTCCAATCGGAAGACATCCGCGAGAGGATTATCGATTTGCTGTTGTTGCAGATGGAAAGCCGAGCGTTACCCACTATTCGCTGATTGAGTATTACTCGAGCGCCTCATTGCTACGCGTTGAGTTAGAGACGGGTCGCACCCACCAAATTCGAGTGCACTTCAATGCGCTTCGCCATCCTCTTGTAGGAGATCTGGCGTACGGAGGAGACCCAGTCTTGGCTGCAAAACTTGAACTCAAGCGGCCGTGGCTCCATGCAATCGAACTCACATTCAATCAGCCCTCAACTGATGAGCTCATCACACTGAGCGCGCCACTTCCCGACGACCTCAAACGCGCCCTCGAGTTGCTCTCGGTCAAGTGAGTGCGGGGGAGTAATCTCGCCGACCGTGAGTAAGGGTTTCGTTCATCTCCATGTCCACACCGAGTATTCGATGCTCGATGGAGCTGCGCGCGTTGAAAAACTTGCCCAAGAAGTAGCTCAATCAGGCGATGGCGCGATCGCCATGACAGATCACGGAAATGTTTTCGGCGCTTTTGATTTTTATAAAACCATGAAGAAGGCGGGCGTAAAGCCCATCATTGGAATTGAAGCGTACGTAGCGCCTGAATCTCGTTTTGATAAGAAGCGGGTGAAGTGGGCCGAAGGCGGAGAAGATGATGTCTCTGCTGGCGGTGCATATACACATATGACCATTCTTGCGGAGAATAATGTAGGACTATCAAATTTATTTAAGCTCTCATCATTGGCATCTCTCGAAGGCTTTTACTACAAGCCGCGTATGGATAAAGAGATTCTTGCTCAATACTCTCAAGGATTGATTGCTACAACGGGATGTCCAGGTGGAGAGATTCAAACGCGCATTCGCATGGGTGCTTATAACGAAGCGCGAGCCGCAGCTGCTGCATATAGAGACATATTTGGTGCCGACAATTACTTCGTTGAAATCATGGATCATGGAATAGAAATTGAACAACGAGTCAAAGATGACCTGCTCAAATTAGCTAAAGAGTTAGGTTTGCCGCTTCTTGCGACCAACGACTTGCATTACACATATGCCGCAGACTCCAAGCATCATGAAGCGTTGTTATGTATTCAGACTGGTTCGACTCTGGCTGAAGGAAAACGGTTCAAATTTGATAGCAATGAGTATTACTTAAAAGATGCCGCAACTATGCGCCGTATCTTTAAAGATATTGAGAGCGCCTGCGACAACACGCTCCTCATTGCCGAGCGCTGCAATGTCACATTGAGAGAGAATGAAAACCTGCTTCCTAAATTCCCGGTTCCCACGGGCGAAACTGAAGATTCCTGGTTAGTGAAAGAGGCCGAACGCGGTCTGGCGGCGAAATTTCCTGATGGTATAACTGAGGAACATAAATCGCGTTTACATTACGAACTTGGCGTGATGACGAAGATGGGCTTTGCTGGTTACTTTCTTGTTGTCGCCGACCTTGTTGCTTATGCCAAGAGTCAAGGAATTCGCGTTGGTCCTGGACGTGGTTCTGCCGCAGGATCACTAGTTTCATATGTCTTGGGAATTACTGCTCTTGATCCGATTGCTCATGGCCTGCTCTTTGAGCGCTTCCTCAATCCGGAACGTATTTCGATGCCAGATATCGATCTAGATTTCGATGAAAGACGCCGTGGCGAAATGATCCGATATGCCACCAATAAATATGGTGAAGATCGAGTCGCTCAGATCATTACTTACGGAACTATTAAGTCAAAGCAAGCAATTAAAGATTCCACCCGAGTGTTGGGCTATCCATACGCGCTTGGCGAGAAGCTCACCAAAGCACTTCCTCCCGCCATTATGGGTAAAGACATTTCGTTACATGGAATTTTCGATAAAGAGAACGAGCGATATGGCGAGGCCCAGGAATTTAGAAATCTCTTTGAAACTGATCCTGATGCAAAAACTGTGGTTGAGATGGCCACAGGTTTGGAAGGTCTCAAGCGCCAATGGGGTGTGCATGCAGCTGGAGTGATTCTCAGTCGTGAACCACTACTCGATGTAATTCCTATTCATCGTCGCGATGCAGATGGCGCCATTATTACTCAGTTCGATATGGTCGCATGCGAAGCGACGGGGCTTCTCAAGATGGACTTTCTGGGATTACGAAATCTCTCTGTCCTCGATGATTGCATCACTAACATCAAATCAAATCAAGGCAAAACTGTCGTTCTTGAAGAACTACCTCTCAAGGATAAGAAAACCTTTGAGCTGCTCTCTCGTGGAGAAACGCTGGGAGTCTTCCAGCTTGATAGCGCCCCGATTCGCGCGCTACTTCGTTCCATGGCGCCCGATTCTTTTGAAGATATCTCCGCTGTTATCGCTCTGTATCGACCAGGACCGATGGGAGTTAATGCGCACAATGATTACGCTGATCGCAAGAATGGACGAAAGCGGATTGAACCTATTCATCCGGAACTGAGTGAGGCCCTGAAAGATATTTTGGGTGATACATACGGCCTTATCGTGTATCAGGAACAAGTAATGGCAATCGCTCAGAAACTTGCAGGTTTCTCGCTTGGCCGAGCAGATCTTCTCCGTAAAGCGATGGGTAAGAAGAATAAAGAGATTCTTGATAAAGAGTATGTGCATTTCGAAGAAGGAATGCGGGCCAATGGATTCTCTAGTGTTGCAATTGAAGAATTGTGGAAGACGCTCATCCCGTTCTCTGATTATGCGTTCAATCGAGCACATAGCGCGGGTTATGGTGTGGTTTCATTCTGGACCGCCTATTTGAAAGCCAATTTCCCAACCGAATATATGGCCGCGCTTCTCACCAGCGTGCGTGACGATAAAGATAAATCTGCGCTGTATCTCAATGAATGCCGACGGATGGGCATCAAAGTTCTTCCACCTGATGTCAACGATTCCAATGGCGAATACACACCAAAAGGAACCGATATTCGCTTTGGACTCGCAGCTATTCGTAATGTTGGCGAAAATGTTGTTGCATCGATCGCTCGCAATCGAACTGAGAAAGGTCGCTACCAATCCTTCGGTGATTTTCTTGCCAAGGTTGATGTCCAGGTCTGCAATAAGAAAACCATCGAGTCTCTGATAAAAGCAGGTGCCTTTGACTCATTAGGACACTCCCGTAAAGGTTTGATGGGTATATATCTCGAAGCAATTGATTCAGTTATGGAGACTAAGCGCGCAGAATCAATCGGCCAATTCGATCTCTTTGGCGGCAATGGTCTTAATGTAAGCGCTGGTATCTCAGGAATTGCACTTGATATCGATAGCGCTGAATGGGAGAAGCCTTTATTGCTCTCTTACGAACGCGAAATGTTAGGGCTCTATGTTTCTGATCATCCATTGCTGGGAGTAGAGCACGTACTTCGAGGCGCGACCGATATTTCGATAAGTCAGATCTTTGATGATGGTGTTGGACACGAACAAGTCGTAACAATCGCTGGACTCATTACGAGCGTTCAGAGAAAAGTAAGTCGCCAAGGCCAACCATGGGCGATTGTCACCATTGAAGATTTAGAAGGTGGCATCGACGTGCGCTTCTTCTCAAATTCCTACCAACAACATGCACTTAATCTGATTGAAGATCGAATCGTTGTTGTACGTGGAAGAATTGATAAGAAGGAAGAAACTCCCCAAGTTACAGCTCTTGATCTATCGATTCCTGATGTTAATCAAGCACCGATTGGTCCCTTTGTTATTAAACTCGAAGCAGAGCGTTGCACACCGCCGATTGTTGATCGCATGAAAGAAATTCTCCGCTCTCATCCTG
>Ga0315901_10000417_pt1 | contig 63395 bp, 70 predicted proteins | sample LakEriMetagenome_10_FD_203761 | JGI IMG/M metagenome (GOLD analysis project Ga0315901, IMG submission 203761) | Freshwater fungal communities from buoy surface, Lake Erie, Ohio, United States - Buoy 2 MA116 | ecosystem: Environmental > Aquatic > Freshwater > Lake | place: USA: Lake Erie, Ohio... | reverse complement strand
AAAGGATCCATCTCCGACGAAGATATACTTAAAGTATTTCCTGATGTTTATGAAGATGCTGAGAAGCTACAAGAATTTGAAGCCTTATTAGACAGAATTGAAAAAGAAGGAATCATGTATGTTCCAGAAGGAAGCGATGAAGACTTAAAGATTAAAGCAATTAATGACGACATAGTAGAAACCGTGACATTAAAAGCTGAAAGCACCGCTTCAACTGATCCTGTAAGAATGTATTTGAAAGAAATAGGTAAAGTAAATCTTTTAAACTCTGCACAAGAAGTTGATTTAGCTCAAAGAATTGAAAAAGGCGATCAAGAAGCTATGAAGATTTTGATTAATTCAAATCTTAGATTAGTAGTTTCTATTGCTAAAAAATATAAAGGTAGAAACAATTTATCTTTCTTAGATTTAATCCAAGAAGGAAATATTGGTTTAATGAGAGCTGTTGTGAAGTTTGACTGGACCAAGGGAAATAAATTTTCAACATATGCAACATGGTGGATTAGACAAGCAATTACTAGAGCTATTGCAGACCAAGGAAGAACTATCAGAATCCCAGTTCACATGATTGAAACAATCAATAAATATAAAAAGATTGAAAGAGAATTGCAACAAAAATTTGAAAGAGAAGTTACTCCTGAAGAAGTTGCAAAAGTAATGGGAATTGAACCTGATAAAGCTCACGATATAGTTAAACTAAAACAAGATGTTGTTTCAATTGCTCAAAAAGTTGGTAAAGAAGAAGATACAACTTTAGCCGACTTCATTCAAGACGAGGCAACTCCTTCACCATTTGAATCAGCAAGTTCTGAAATCTTAAAAACACATATCGAAGATGTTTTAGATACTCTAAATCCAAGAGAGAGAAGAGTTATAGAACTAAGATACGGACTTAAGGATTCTAGAATCAGAACTTTAGAAGAAGTTGGAAAAGAATTTGGTGTTACCAGAGAAAGAATTAGACAAATTGAAGCTAAAGCTTTGAGAAAACTAAGACATCCCTCGAGGTCTAAGAGATTGAAGGATTACTTGTAAAGTAATCCTCGTCTTGTGTCTAAGGATTACTTGTAAAGTATTCCACGCTCTTCGAGCTAAGGATTATCTATAAGATAGTCCTCGACTTACATCTAAAGACATCGTTCTTCGAACTTATGTCTAAAGACATCGTTCTTCGAACTAAAAAAACAGGTAAGATAAAGATTTTGGTTTCTGTTTTTTGATTTGAGTAAAAAAAGTATCTTTTCTTTTTCAAAGAATTGGTATTAAATATAGATAGATATTGGGAAGATATAACTTAGCACGGGCGGCCAGAAATGGTCGCCCGTGCTTTTTCCAAAATGTTTTTATTTATTAAATATACTTATGTAATTCTTGTTTGTAACTTTGAACTTCTGGTTGATCAAAAGGATTTACATCAAAAAACCTTGCCATAAAATAAACCTCGTTCATTTTAAATTGCATAAAACTCCCAATTTCAATTTCATTTAAATCTTCTAATTCAATCGAAATAGTAGGAATTTCTTTTTTTTCAAACTCCTTTACAACAGAATTGTATATTCCTCTTCTGATTTCTTCAGTATCGCTATTTTCAAAATTTTTTGCAAGTAAGTCTGAGTTTTTAAGCATTAGAGTATCTTGATCTTTTAGGTAGACAGTATTTAGAAATAAATTTTTAGAGTTTAAGTAATATTGTAAACTTGAATGAAGCTCTAAATAAAAATTTCCAAAAGATGAAAAAGGAATATTGTTTATTTTTCCTAAAGATTCGTTAAATAACTGTTTTTCCCATTTTCCTAATTCTCCAAAATGTCTAGTAGGGTAGAGGTTTTCATTAATAATTTTTTTGGATAAAAATTTTGATGCTGCTGACATAAGAGCGTTATTTTCTTCTTGATTTAAATCGCTAATTTGTTTCATGGCTCCTTCAAGAAGTTTGATAATATTCACGCCAGAAAAAGCCAGAGGAGCTAATCCGCAGTTTGTAAAGACACTAAATCTACCTGAGATTTTTTTTGGAATTGTTAGGTTATGTGATTTAAAATTTTCTGCAATTTTTATTAGATGAGAATTTTCATCAGTTATAAATACAATTCTCTCATAGGATATTTTTGAATGTTTAGTAAGAAGTTCAAAGTTATATAAGGTTTCGGTAGTACCTCCTGATTTTGAAACAACAAAAATTATATATTCATCAGGCTCCATTTTTCTTATTTCAGAAATGGATTTAGTTATTTTTTCAGAATCTATATAATCTATAACTTCAATCTCTATCAAATTTTTCTTATTTTTTAATAACTCATAAACAGCTTTGGTTCCTTGAGAGGATCCTCCGATTCCAAAAACATAGATTTTTTTGAGATTTTTAGTTGGGATTTTTTTCTTTAATTCTAGTATTGAAATAATCTGCGATTCTTCGAAGGGAGCTAAAATAAAGGATTCGCCTTTCTGGTAGTTTTTATATGAAATTACTTCATTTAGGTCTTTAAGGTAGCTTTTAATTTCTTTCGAAGTGACTAAAAGTTTTTCTAAATTATGCGGTTGTCGGGACAGGTTTACTCTCATAGGGCTTTTTGAGTTAGAATATCCTTAATGAACTTTTCACTAAAGAAGCTTCTTCTTATTATTCTACCAATTTTATTACTTTTTTTGATAGTCGGGATGGCTCTTTTTTCTAAAGAGAGTCAAGAAACCTTAATACTTTTTAGAAACATTACTTATACTCCAGAAACTTCAAAATCTGAAAAGATAACTGAAGAAGTAAAAACTAAACCATCTAAAAAACTTATTTTTTTAATGTACCACTATGTTGAGATAAATGAAAACAAGGATGATTTTAAAAGAGATTCTCTTAACACCCTGCCTTTTATTTTTGAACAACAAATGCTTACTTTAAAAAATGCGGGGTATAAATTTATCCACCCTTCAGAAATTAACGATTTTTTAAAAGACGAGTCTGACCAAAAATATGTTGTAGTTTCATTTGATGATGGTTATAGAACATTTTATTCTTACACCTATCCAATTATTAAAAAACATGGAATCAAATCTGTTAATTACATTATTTATAATTTCATCGGAAGGCAAAACAACATGGATGCTTACATGATAGAGCAGCTTGTTAAAGATGGATTAGTTGAGATTGGGTCTCACACCTTGAATCACCCTGATATCACTTCTATTTCTGAGGAACAGTTAAAATCTGAAATTATTGAATCCAAAAATTTACTTGAAAAAAGATTTAATACTAAAGTTACATCTTTTTGTTATCCTTACGGGTATTACAATGAAAAAACTTTTCCTTTTGTAAATGAAGCTGGTTACCTAACTGCTGTTACAACTAAAGAGGGTTCTCAAATATCTGAAAACAACCTATTTGAAATTAAAAGAATTAGACCGGGAATTTTAACTGGCCAAAATCTGATTGATTACTTAGAAAAAATAAACTAATTTAAATTTGTTTGATCCTGAAAAATGCTGTTTATATTTGTAGTTGCTACTTTTTTATAATTCTGGTTCTCTAGAAAGGAATTAACTTCGGATGTAAGATTATTCTCAACACAAATAACTTTAGGTCTGTATATCCCCCAGTTATTACTACGAAGTACCTCCAAGTCATGCCCTTCTGTGTCAACGCTCATAAAATCTATAGAAACTTCTTTTAGGTAACTGGAAAAAATATCTTCTAATGTTGTAACTTTAGCTGAGATTGTTTCTCTTAATTCAAAACCTTGAGATATAATCTTCTCCGCTTCAGTTTCAGAGAATGTCGATAGTGTTTCTATTGTAAATCTAAAGAATTTTAATTCCCCTTTTAAGTTACTAACGCCTACGTTTAAGTTTATGTCTTCTTTTCTTTTTTCTACAAATTTTAAATAATTATTGTAGTCTGGTTCAACATTTATCCCTCTCCATCCCTTATCGTAAAATCTTTTTGTATTATTCATTCTTTCAGGATTAAAAGCTCCTATATCTATATAATTTCCATCCCTTTTGTTTCCTAAAAGTTTGTCTATTATTATGTCTTCGAAATCCTGACTATATGATTCTAAAATTAGATTTCGATAAACTCTTCCTATTGTCTCGCTTATTCCAAATGAAATTGATTTTTTTATTCCGTATAATTTAATTTTATCAATTACTAGTTTTATATCCATTTATGGCAAATCCTTCTGATAATTTTACCTTACTTTTTGATTTTTTATTTATAAGAACTTTTATTAGAAGCTACTTTTATTTAATAAATTTAATTGCTATATGGTAGTTAAATACTTTGTGCTGTCCTGCTGAAATTGCTCCTATAATCGAAGCTATTGTATTTACTAGTTGTATAAATACTATCAACCCATACGCCATAAACATTGAAAATGGGGAAAATTCCTCCTCTCTTGCAAAGTTGTATAACTTGTTTAATTCGTATCCTGCAAATATCATCAATAAAATTTGGATTCCTACACAGGTTAACTGAAAGTTCAACGCATTCACCATGTTTGATCTTAATACCTCGTCTTTTACATCCTTGTATGCAAGGTAAACTAACACAGTTCCAAGAGCATAAGTAAAAGGTCCAATAATATGCGCCAAAATTGAAATATTTGTATTATTTGATTCTTTTTTTGTTTGGTTCATAATTTTATTCTACTATTCTTTAACTAACTTTTAATAAATCTTCTAGGTTAGTTGTAAATCTGGGGCTTCGCTTTTCAGTTTTCATTTTCCATTCTTTTTTAATTCCACTAGAAGCAAAAATTATAGAATTATTTCCAAACTTAGAATTTACCTCATCAATCTTTTTTACTAAGAAATCTTTTTTAGGAGATTTATACTGAAATAGATCTACATTAAATAAAGTATTTTGAATATCATTTTCTGGAACAATTTCTGTTAAAAATACTCCTGCTTTTTGATATTTATAACCCTCTTTATATATCTGTTTTAAAAGACTGCTTCCGGCTTTAATTAAATCGGGGGTATAGGAGGTGCTTTCTAAAAAACGGTAGGATCTTGCGTTTGAATATTGTTTATCGTTTATTCTAAAATGATTAGTTCTAATAAAGATTGTTATTTTATAACATTTCGAATTTTGACTCCTTAATTTTTCAGAAGCAATTGTTATGTAAGAGGAAATTGCTTCTTTTAATTCGTTATATTCTGTTACATACCTTCCAAAGGACCTAGAGGAGCAGATTCCTTTTTTGTCGGGGATTTCGTGCTCCAAAGGAATGCACGAAATCCCCCTAAGCTCTTCCTGAGTTCGAAGCCCGTTAATTGTCATTATTTTTTGAATAAATCTTGGGTTAGAGTATTTAAAATCATAAGCCGAATTGATGTTTTCTAGGTAAAGTTTTTTGGAATACTGTCTTCCAATTCCCCAAACATCTGAGACGTCTATTTGTTTTAAAATATCATCAATTTCTTTTTCTGATTTGTCTATTAAACACAGTACTCCTTTATAGTCTTTATTTTTCTTAACTAATTCATTAGCAATTTTGCATAATGTTTTAGTTGGAGCAATTCCTATTGAAACTGGAATCCCTACCCAATTTAAAATTCTTTCTCTAATCTCCAAACCTTTATTAGTATAATTTGGAACAACAATATTTTTTAAATTAATAAAAGCTTCATCAATAGAATAAATTTCTACATCTGGTGTAAATGTAAAAAGTGTTTGCATGACTCGATTTGAGATATCGGCGTAAAGCTCGTAATTTGAAGAAAATACTTGCACACCATTTTTTTCAACCAGATCTTTAACTTTAAAATAAGGTTCTCCCATTTTAATTCCTAATTTTTTGGCTTCATTGGAACGAGCTACACAGCAACCATCGTTGTTAGATAAAACAACCACCGGTTTATTTTCAAGTTGGGGATTAAAAATTCTTTCACATGAAACATAAAAATTATTACAATCAACTAATCCAAAAATATTTTTCATAAATTAGGATTATGAATTACAAAACTTACAACTCCCCAAACTTTAAAATCGTCATCTCCTAAAATTTCTATATCTTTATATTTTGAATTTTCGGGACGTAAAATAATTTTTTCATTTTCTTTAATAAATCTTTTAACTGTAAATTCTCCATTTAAAATAGCAACCACAATATTTTTATTTGCTGGGGTTAGGGACTTATCAACAATTAAAATATCCCCCGAAAAAATTCCAGCGTTTATCATAGAGTCTCCTAAAGCTCTAACTAAAAATGTAGCAACTTTGTTTTTGATTAATATTTCATTTAAATCTATAGATTTATCTACATAGTCAGAAGCAGGGCTTGGAAAACCAGCAGTCACTGGATTTAAAAAGAACTGTAATTTCATACCCATATAATATACGAAGAAAAACCGAAAAGGAAGGTAGAAATTATATGTTAAAATAACAAAAGTTAATTATTTAAAGGAAATAAAAATGATAACTTTAATTGATTTTTATGCAGAATGGTGCGGTCCTTGTAAAGTAATGAAGCCAATTTTTTCAGAAGTTGAAGAGGAAATGGGTTCTCAAGTTGAATTCAAAAAAGTTGATGTTGACGTTGAGGGGGCTGAGGCTTCAAAATACGGAGTTGTAAGTATACCAACTTTTGTAATCCTAAAAAATGGCGTTGAAGTTTCAAGAAAAACTGGAGCTATGCCTAAGCAAGTCTTAAAAGACTGGATTTCGTCAAACTTATAATCTAATATAAATATATGCCTATAAGAATTGCCATTAATGGTTTCGGAAGGATTGGACGATGTGCTTTTAAAGTCGCAATGGAAAATCCTCAAACTGAAATTATTGCTATTAATGATTTAATGCCGATTGAAAATGCCGCTTACTTATTAAAATATGACAGCGCTTATGGTGTTTATTTTAGAGATGTAAAATTTGAGCCTGGAAAATTAATAATTGATGGGAAAGAAATAAAGTATCTCTCAGAAAAAGAACCAAACAATCTTCCTTGGAGTGAAAATAATATTGATATAGTTTTTGAATGCACCGGAAGATTTGTTAAAGATGGTGCTGCCAAAGTCCATGTTGAAAGAGGGGCTAAAAAAGTTATTCTTTCAGCACCTGCAAAAGGAGAAGGTAATGTTCCAACATTTTTAATGGGAGTTAATCAAGATAACTATATGGGTCAAAATATAATTTCTAATGCTTCCTGTACTACAAACTGTATTGCTCCTGTTCTTCATTTAATGCATCAAAAATTTGGAGTTTTAAAATCAGTTATGAATACAATTCATGCAACAACCAACACCGAGGCAGTTGTTGATTCAACACCCCCAGGAGGAGGTGACGACTACAGAAGAGGAAGAGCTAGTGCTCACAACATGGTTCCAACAACAACAGGTGCTGCAATTGCTGCAACTAAAGCAATACCTGAATTAGAAGGCAACTTTGATGGTACTGCTGTAAGAGTTCCTATTATTGTAGGTTCAATTTCAGATATTGTTATGGTCTTAAAGAAAAATGTAACAGTCGAAGAAGTAAACCAAGCTTTTAAGGAAGCAGTAAATGACCCTCACTATAAAGGTTACTTAGCCGTTTCTGACGGAGAAAATTTAGTATCAACAGATATAATAGGCAATCCTTATTCATCAATTGTTGATTTAGAGCTAACAAAAGTTGTTGGAGGGGATTTAGTTAAAGTTGTTGCTTGGTATGACAATGAGTGGGGCTATGCTTCTAGAATGATTGATATGGCTATTCATATTTCTTAGATGTTAAAATTATTGCATGAAATCATTACGAACAATTGATCCTGAAGGAAAAAAGTTTCTAGTAAGATGTGACTTAGATGTACTTGACTCTAAAGGAGAAATAAAGGAGGACTTTAGATTAGTTTCCTGCGTTAAAACGTTAAATTTTATATTACAAGGTCAAGGTTTTGCATATATTTGTGGCCACATTGGAAAAACACAAGAACCAAACGATATTTTTTCAACTAAAAAATTAAAAGATTTTTTTCTTAAACATTTAGTAAATGAAAATTTTGAATTAATGGAAAATCTCAGATTTGACCCAAGAGAAGAAAAGAAAGATGAAGAATTCGCAAGAGAAATAGCTCTGGGAAAAGATTATTTTGTTAACGAAAGTTTTGCAACTTCTCATAGAGATCATTCTTCTATAACTTTAGTACCAAAATTGATCCCCTCATTTATTGGCTTTCATTTCGAAGAGGAAATAGAAAATTTAGATTATGTGAGAAATGCACATAGAAAACCGGTTTCTGTTTTGATTGGTGGTGCAAAGATAGAGTCAAAATTACCGACAATTCAAAATTTTTTAAATATTGCTGATTACATTTTGGTAGGAGGAAGATTGATGTTTGAGGAATCCTTAAAAAATAATCCAAAAATTATTATAGGAACAGATCATATAGATACAAAGGACATTGGCCCTGCGACAATAGAGTTATTCAAAAAATATATTAACGAATCAAAAATTATTTTTTGGGCTGGGCCTCTTGGAAATGTTGAAGATAAAAATTATGAAAAAGGTAGTTTAGAAATTGCCGATATAATTTCTAAATCTGGGGCATATAGTGTTGTAGGAGGCGGGGATACTATATCATTTTTAGATAAGCATGATTTACTTGGTAAATTTTCCTTTGTGAGTGTAGGAGGTTCTGCAATGCTTGAGTATTTGAGTACTGGAAAATTAGTTGGAATTGATGCTGTTTTAAGAAATAACAATGGCTAAAAAAATACTTAAAGCTACTTTTGAAAATAGATGCAATGGTTGCGAATTATGTATTTACGAAGCTCAGAGACAATTAGGAAAAATTGGCTTAAGCGATTCTCCTATTAGAATTTTAAGAGATGCAACAACATCCAATTTATACTTTCATGTAGTATTAGATGAGGATTTATTAGAGAAGATAAATTTAGAAGAGATAGTTAAAATTTGTCCGACCGGAGTTTTTGAAGTTTTAGAAGAAGAATATGATAACCTCATTAGCTAAAAAAATATTAGAAATTGATATTGAGAAAAAAACTTTTCAATTAAAAAAAAGAGACGATTTATCCCACCTTCTAGGAGGAGTTGGTCTATCTATGAAGTTATACCAAGAGTTTAGAGGTAAAAAACCTTTAATTTTGGCTGTCGGTCCTTTAAATGGCTTTTTTCCCTTCTGTTCTAAAACTTCAGTTTTCTTTGGTGTAAAAAATAACGTTTACGATTATTACATTGGTGGGAGTTTAGGTAACAGAATAAAATTTGCAGGACTTGACGCTATTGTAGTTTTAGGTAAAGCTAGGTCTGATATATTTATAGATATTCAAGACGATCAAGTAACTTTTTTGGATTATGGTGTGGATTTTCACTCTCAAGGTTTGCCAGGCAGGAGAAGTATTATTGAATTTAAAACAAATAAGTATTTATTAGATAATTATTTCAGGTTTTCAGGTAGTGAGGCTGATTCATTTTTAAGTTTTAAAAATATTTCGGGAATAGTTATTTCCGGAACCAACACCTTTCATATTAAAGATAAAAAAGCTTACGACGAACTTTATAAAGAGATATTAACGAGATACGAGTATTTATCAGTTAAAAAGGATTCCTTTCCTTCTTGCTCAGGTTGTCCTATGGGATGTAAGAATTCTAATATTGGTGAAAATAGTGGTAACTTTTTAGTGCATTCAATTGTGGGATGTCAGTATGCTAAAAAATTATATTCTAATAAAGATTTACTAATTTCTTGCTTGAATGTTTTAGGTTACCCTTATACTCACGAAGACATAGAAAAATACTTGGATAATTTGTACAATCTACATAACGAGTTTATTTTTAAATAATATATGGATATTTTTAAGGAAGAAAAATTTATTGTTGCTAATTTTAAGCAATATGGAGATAAAAAGTTAATTCAAGATTGGTTGAATTATTTTATATCTGAAGTAAATAAAATTAATTTAAATGTAAACATAGTTGTTTGTCCGTCTTTCTTATATTTAGAAACTTTTCAAAAAGAATTTTTAAAATTAAATGAAAAAAACTTAAAAAGAGTTTTTATTGGAAGTCAAAATATATCGGGATTTTCAAATTTAGAAAATACTGGGGAAGTTTCAGCAAAATCTTTAAAAGAATTTATTACTTTTTCACTAGTTGGTCACTCTGAGAGAAAAGAAAATTTTGACTTAGTAAGTTTGAAACATAAACAATGTTTGGAAAATCAAATTGTCCCTATAGTTTGTTTTTATGAAAATAAAGAAGTTTTTGAACTTGATAATTGTATTTATGCCTACGAGGATCCTAAAGCAATCAGTAAAGATGGGGTTTTTCGAGAAAAAACTTACGACGAATTAGTTGGTGTTGTAAAAGAGTTAGAGAACTTATTTGATGGAAAGCCAGTTCTTTATGGAGGAAGTGTAACTTCAAAAAATAGTCAAACAATTAAAGATTTAAATTTCTTTAAAGGTGTGCTGGTAGGTAGGGCTTCTCTTGACCCTAAGGAATTTATTGAGATAATAAGAGTTCTTAATTCGAATTGAAAGAAGATTTCCTAAAGGATACTATATTATAATGAAAAGAATGAAGAAAATTTTTATAATTATTGCTTTAATTTTGTTACCTTTTTTAATTTTTGGTTATATCTTTGGTTTTTCGAATTTAAATATATTTAATCCCGTCAAAATTGCTTCCAATCTGTCCAAACCAAACCTAAAATCTGCAGATGGAAGGATTAATATTCTTATTCTAGGTATTGACAAAAGAAAAGCTGGAAACACTGTTACTAGTGTTTTAACTGATACTATTTTAGTAGCTTCTATTGGTTTAACTGATAATAAAATGACCTTAATTTCCCTTCCTAGGGATTTATGGGTTAAAAGTTCCCTGGGTTACTATGGAAAAATAAATTCTGTTTATGCTCAAACAAATAATTCAGGCCAAATGCTTGGTCCTGAAGGTGTTAAAGATGTAGCATCGGATGTATTAGGAATTCCAATACACTACAATATAACAATTAATTTTGAAGTCTTTAAAAAAATAATTGATACTCTTGGAGGGATAGATGTAAATATTGAAAATTCTTTTACTGATACAGAATACCCAATAGAGGGTAAAGAAAACGCACCTTTATCTGAAAGATATGAGACTGTAACATTTAAAAAAGGTGTTGAAAGAATGGACGGTGAGAGAGCTTTAAAATACGTAAGATCAAGACATGGGGATGGTGTTGAAGGAACCGACTTTGCTAGAAGTAAAAGACAGCAACAAATGATATTGGCAATTAAAGATAAATTAATGAGTGCGAATACAATTATAGATCTACCAAAATTAAAAGAACTGTATACTGTTTATGAAACAGAAGTGGAATCAAATATAAGCTCTGAAGATTTAGTTTCGTTTTTTGCATTATATAAAAAATTAGATCTACAAAATCTAAAAAGAGTAGTACTTGATGATAGAAGCTCTTTAGATGAAGGAGGGCTGCTCGTTTCTCCTGAGAATAGGGATGAGTACGGGGGTGCCTACGTTTTAATTCCAAGATCTGGTGACTACTCTCAAATTCAAGCGTATGTTAAAAAATATCTTTTTGAATAATGAGAAACTTTTACTACGGAAATTTTGAATCCAAAATAAATGAAAAAGTTGCAGAAATAGTTTCCAAGGGAAGCTTTGTAAAATTAGAGTATCCTCTAAATTCAGAAAATATTTCTGAGATAGCTTCTGCTATGGCTTCTGAAAGTTTATTTGGAGATAAAAATTTATATTATATTGATATAACCGAATCTGAAGTTGAATTGATTGAGGATTTTATCAAAAGAATTCCTGCAAATTGTGATCTTGTACTGGTATACAGAGACGAACTTGAGAAAAGCAGTAAAATTTTAAAAATAATATCCAAAGATTTTATAATTTTGGAGTTTAAAAAAAGTAAAGTTGGTAATATTTTTTCTTTTACTGACTACCTCTTATCAGGAGATATAAATAAAACTTTTTCTGAATTATCTAAATTGGATGATAATGAAGTATTAATATTTAATAACATTGTTTCAGTGGCAAGAAATTTACTAGGTTTAAAATTTGATCTAGGAATTAAGTCTAAAATAATTCCATTTAAAATTGGTCTTTACAAAAAAGTTGTAAACAACTTTTCAGAACAAAATTTGATAGATATTTATAACAACTTAGCCCTAAATGATTTAAGATTTAAAAAAGGAGAAATAAATGGAGAGATGTTACTATTACACTCAGTAAATTCCTTCTTTATAAACAAAAATGGAAGTACTAAATAAAAATAACTCAAATTTTAAATATACAATAAACTGGAGTTTCTTTTTAAGATCTAGGTTATACTCACTAATATTTATAATTGGAGGTGTTGGGTTTTTGGGTACTCAGCTTATCCTTCCTTTGATTTTAATTGAAACAGGAAATACAAATAACGCAGCATTAGAAAAGTCAGTCTTAGGTGCCTCTACAGGCTTTTCAGAAGTTAGTTTTGATGAATTAAAAGATAGAGGATCTCAAGATATCCCTAGAATAAGAGAAAATGTACCCGATTTTTTTTCTTTAAAGGTTGATAAGTTAAAGATAGTTAACGGAAAAATAGAAACCAATTCATTTAATATGAACCCTGATAAATATTTAGGGCATTATGCTGGAACTGCTTTGCCTGGAGAGGTAGGGAATGTTTTTATCTACGGTCACTCAGTTGTTCCATTCTTTTTTAATCCTGAAAACTATAAAACAATCTTTTCGAATCTACATAAACTTGAAAATGAAGACATAGTAGAGGTGGAGTATAACGGTAAAATTTATAAATATAAAGTTTTTGAGAAGAAGATACTTTCTCCAGAAGAGGTAAACCCTTTGGCAACCCTTACCCCCGCTTATTTAAATGAAAAGACGCTATCATTAATGACTTGTACTCCTCCAGGAACAACTTTAAAAAGATTAATTGTTGGTGCTAAACAGATAGAAGAGTAGTAAATTAAATTAAAAAAAGAGGGCAAAAATTGCCCTCTTTTCGTATATCAATTAAGAGTTTAGATTTGTTCAAAACTTCTCATTGCTAGTGATTTACCGTTTACGATTAAAAATCCAGCAATTGTTGAGAAAACTCCTAGAATAATATATAAAGATTCATTTCCTGTTTTTGGAACACCTGTTGCATACACCATTGTTCCGTTAGTTACTAAGTTAGATGGTAAGGTTCCTGTCAAAACTGCTGTTGGTGTAGTTGCAGGAGCTGTGTTTGTTAAATTTGTTTGAAATGGAGAAGTATAGTCTGAAGCACCTGGAATATTTTGAGCAATTAAGGTATCAGTAGTTGCACCTAAAACCTGTCTTTCAGTTTCATTCTGTCTTGCAACAAATTCTTCAACCTTATTCTCTTTTTTAGAATCTTCATCAACAACTAGTTTTTTAGATTTGTCGGTGTTAGATGCTGATTTTGTATCTTTTGATTTTGTATCTGAAGTCGAATTGTCAGATAAAAAGAAGTATAAAGATCCAAAAATAAATACTGAAACGAATAAACTTGTTAAGAAAGTTTTTAGAGTTTTTGATAAAAAGTTGTTGTTATTCATTGGCAGGAACAATCTCCATAATTAAATTACTATATGTATTTATTAAATCACTTGTATTTTTAATGTCAATAATCTTATTTTGTATTAATTCCTCTATTAATACTTGAGGGTTTAAGAAGTTTATAATTAAGTTAATAATCACAATATTTAAAATTAGTATAGAAGGTAATAATTTTTTAATCATAGTTTGATGTTTCTTATAGATAATTTTACAGTTGGCTGGTTGTTAATAAATGAAACTTCGCTATTTACAATTTCTCTGATGCTTCTATCTTCTTCAATCTCTTTAATGAATTCTGTTATATTTTCAAAACTACCTTCGATTGTTAGGTCAAAATATATTTCTTCATTAGTTGCTGATATAACTTTTGTATCTTTTATACTTAAATTGTTGTTTGTTGTCTTTAATTCAATAAATTCTAGTAATTCACCTAGATTATTTTCTGTCGAGACTTCGCTTTTAAATCTTAAAAATCTTGATTCAATTTCATTTAATTTACTAAAATCTGTACGCCTAATTAAACTAATACTACTGTCTATGGTTTCATCTTTTTTAAAATTTTCATTAAATTTCAGTAACTCGTTGATTATTAACCCTATAGCAATTAAATTTATGATAGCTATCTGAATAATATAAAATTTATTAAGATTGTTATCTGAGTTCATAAGTTCCCTTAAATTCATATTGAATTAATTTACTGTTTGGAATATTAGTTTGACTTTCTAGTTTTACTTTTTCATTTAGCAAGTTCTTTTGTAAAAAAGAATTAAGATCTTGGTCTAGATTACTTTTGCTAGAATTAACATATAGTTGATAACTTACGGTAAGGTTATTAATATTATAATTTAATTGCACAATTTGCTCGTCCTTTAAAAATTTTGAAATTTCCGTGATGAATTCAAAAAAACTTGATATTTTTCTTTTCTCATTACTTTTTTGTATATATTTATTTAGGCCTTCAATTCTTGTTTTTAGTTCCTCGCTTGTAAACTGATAATTTTCCATTGCAGCGAGGTTATTTTTAAAAGAATTGTATTTAAATTCTAAATCTTTATTTTTTTGAAAATTTATATAGGTGAGGGATCCGAGAATAATTGAAAAAATAAGGGAAGTTACTAAGAATATATTTTCAAATCCTTTAGACTGCTCATCGGTAACATTTATTTTTTGAAATTCCTCTGAAATGAGGTTTAATCTATTTGTTTTATTATTTATTAGATTTTGTAGATTTTGAAGTGGCAGATTTGGCATTTGAATTCAATTTTACAGCAAGTTTTGATTTTAATCTATTTGCTTTATTTTTGTGAATTACATTTTCTTTAGCTGCTTTGTCTAATGCTTTTTGAGCCATTGAAAGTGATTTAGTTAAATCTGTAGAGGAGCCGGCAGACTTTACTAGATCGGAAAAATTCCTAATAGCTGACTTGATTCTTTTCTTCCAGCCAAGGTTGTGTAACTTTTTCTTATTTGAGCTTCTAACAGCTTTTTTTGCGGATTTAGTGTTTGCCATAATTTACTTTCATTATGATAACATAATCCAATATATGGTCAAGGCATCTACACGTAAAATCAAGGATTTTCTTAGTTCTACTCAAGACACTATTCTTTCCGCGGCTTTTATTATTTCCCTACTTTATTTTATATCGGCTATTTTGGGACTTTTTAAATCAAGAATCCTCGTATCTTACTATGGAGCATCTGAAGAATTAAGCCTTTTCTTTTTAGCGGATAGAATCCCAACAGCTATCTATTCGACTTTATTTCTTGGTTCGTTATCAACAGTTTTCATTCCTATTTTCTTAAAACTTAAAAAAGAAGATGACGACAAAGCCTATAAATTTGCCTCCAATTTATTCAATTTAGTTCTCATCTTCTTTACGTTTATTAGTTTGTTAATTTTTGTATTTTCAAAAGAAATACTTTTTTTACTATCTTTTGGCCAACTTGATTTAAATTCTCTAGATATGGCCAGTAGCTTGTTAAATATTATGCTGATAGGTCAAGTTATTTTAATACTTTCAAGTTTTTTAACTTCGACTCTTAATTCTTATAGGAATTTTGTTATTCCATCTCTAGCACCGGTTGTTTTTAATCTTGCCTTTATGGTTTTAATTCCCTTGCTTTATCCGTTTTATGGAATTAAAGCAGCAGCTTACTCTATGGTTATATCTGCTTTTTTTCATCTTTTTATTCAACTCCCATCTTTTTTGAAAACCGGGTTTGTTTGGGAAATGTTTGTCAATTTAAAAGATAAAGATTTAAAATCCACTTTTAACCTTTCTTTTTCGAGTTTTCTTTCAACAATAGTTTCTCAGTTAACAATAGTTGCAGAAACATCACTATCTTTACTAATTTCTTCAGCCTCGGTAGTTTATTTTAAATTTGCAGATCAACTAAGGTATTTTCCAGTTCATTTGTTTGGGGCCTCGATAGCAATTGCAGCGTTACCCATCCTTTCAGCTGAATCAGAAGATAACCTTAAAAATTTTTCAGAAACTGTGAAAACATCTTTATTGCAAATAATTTATTTAAGCGTACCAGTTTCAGTACTTTTAATTATTTTAAAAATTCCTGTAGTAAGGTTGGTTTATGGTGCTGAAAAGTTTACCTGGGAAGATACTGTAACCACAGCTTTTGCTTTAGCTGTTTTTTCTCTTTCAATCTTTTCTCAAAGTTGTAACTTATTTTTAACTAAGTGTTTTTATGCTCTTAAAAATACCAATATTCCTTTAGTTGGGTCTTTAATCACCTTTTTAGTAACTGTTACTTTTCCTTTGTATTTTATATTAAATGGTTATCAAGTTTGGTCGGTGGTCTTGGGTTTTGTTATCGGGACATATGTAAATTTTATTTATTTTGTTATTAAACTTAAGAAATTAGTTCCGGATTTTTCCCTAAAAGAACTTTACCTTCCTTTGGGAAAAATCCTTCTTTCTGGACTGCTAATGTCTGTGTTCCTCTATGTTCCTATGCAGCTTTTGGATAACTTAGTGTTTAATACTACATACGTAATTGAACTTATTGCTTTGACAGGAATTGTTTCTTTAGGAGGCTTTTTTATCTACTTTTTAATTACCTTCTATTTTAAACTTCCAGAAGTAATGCTCATGTTTAAGGTTCTTAGAAAACTTAAAATTAAAACTCAAAAACTTGAAAACCTTGAAAACTCTCTTAATCAATCAATTTCTTAAAAATGATAATATAAATTTATGACTCAAGATACTTATGATGTCAAAAAAGTAGAATATCCCTTTAGCTCTGGTTTAAGTTTGGCGATTGTTCTTGCAAGTGGGGACAGTCAAAAAATTAAACAATACTTAAAAGAGAAAGAAATTCCTCAATCTTCTGTTGAAATACTTAATTTTATTTTAAACAACAACATTCCATTTGAAAGTATGTCTAAAATGGATAGAATTGCTGGCTTAGAGAGGGCGGGTCGTTATGGAAACCAATTGGCTATGTCTACAAAGTCTTTAATTGAATCCTTGCCACGTAGGGATGCGAATGGTGAGCTTGATAAAAGCTCTCAGAAGGTGTTTGGAATTGATTATCTTGATTTAGAAAATACTTTTTACGATTACAGTATCTCGCATCAATCCTTTATCAACCTATCTTACGAAGAAAGAGAGGCCTTTATTCAAAAAAAAATTAATGAATTTACAAAAAATCCAGAAAATTTTTATCCTGGTGTCAAAAAACTTTTAGACCCATCTATTAGGTCATTAAACTCTGAGTTACCAAATGGAATGTCTGAAGGAGCTAAATTATACTTATTTCTGTATAGTCAGGTGTTTTATCCGATTGAAAAAACTGGAGAATATGCAGATTGTGATACTTTTGAGATTCCAAATAAAGTTACAAGTTATTACTTTTGTAAAGACTCAGAATTTTATTTTAATTCTAGAATTGATGTGAAAAATACAGGAAGAGAAACCTCTCCAGATAGAACAGTTTTTCATAGGAATGGAAAACCAATTTTACTTCAAAAGACAGGAGGATATAAAACAGAATTTGGAGACAAAGGAAGTACTAATGCCACAGCTCTAAATCTTGAACCTATTTTTGTAAGTGGTATTTTATATCCGCCAGGTACGTTATTTGGAGTTGTAAAAAAAGGAGATCCTGGTTATGTAAAAAAGAAGGGGAATCAATCTTTTGACATTTCAGAAATAGAGGGGCTTGTTCCTTTAAGACTTTCTATTTACTCTATCTCACCTGATGCGAAACAAAGAGAAGATGCTTTTGGAGTTCATTACAAAGATTTCAAAGGTGCTATACAAAATGAAGAAGGAAGCTTAGAAATTTTCAAAAAAATAGCTAAAACGGTAACTGAAGAAGTAAGCACTCCTACTCCTACTATTCAATATTTCTCAAACCCTTATTCTAGTTGATTCGGTCAATTTAAACCTTTTTTAATGATAAAATCAACGCATGGATAAAACCTTAATTAAACCTGAAAATATAAGAAATTTTTGTATTATTGCTCATATCGATCATGGTAAATCTACTCTTGCTGATAGACTCTTAGAATTAACAAAAACCATCGAAAAAAGAGATATGAAAGAGCAAACTCTAGACTCTCTAGATTTAGAGAAAGAAAGAGGGATTACAATTAAACTTAAACCAGTTCGAATGGAGTTTACTGAAAATAATGAAAAATACGAACTTAATTTAATTGATACTCCCGGACATGTTGATTTTTCATACGAAGTTTCAAGATCTTTAGCTGCTTGTGAGGGGGCAATACTTGTTGTTGATGCGACTCAAGGAATTCAAGCCCAAACAGTATCTAATGTTTATAAAGCAATTGATGCTAATCTTACAATTATTCCAGTACTTAATAAAATCGACTTACCCTCCTCAGATGTTGAAAAAGTTACTAACGATTTAATTCAAACATTCGGATTTTCCCGTGACGAGATTTTAAAAGTAAGTGCCAAAACCGGTGAAGGTGTTTTGGAATTAATTAGTGAAACAATTACAAGAATTCCTGCACCGGTTGATAATTCTCATAAACCTCTTAGAGCTCTAATTTTCGACTCTTTTTATGATTCATATTTAGGAGTTGTTGCTGTTGTAAAAGTTGTTGATGGAAAAATTACCAAATCTGAAATTGAGAGAAGAAAAGAACTAAAATTTTTTGCAGCCAATTCTTATTCAATTCCTGAAGGAATGGGTGTTTTTAAACCGGCTCGAAAAGACCACGACATATTAAGAAGCGGTGAAGTAGGTTATATCGTAACTGGGCTTAAAAATATTTCTAAAGTAAAAGTAGGAGACACTTTAGGCTTTACAGAAAATGGAGAACTTGAATCACTTCCGGGCTACAAAGAAGTTAAACCTTTTGTGTTTTTATCAATTTACACCGTTGATAATGATAAATTTCCTTATCTAAGAGAGGCTCTTGAAAAAATGGCTCTTACTGACTCTTCAATTTCTTATGAACCTGAAAATAATATGGCTTTGGGTTTTGGTTTTAGATGTGGATTTTTAGGACTGCTTCACGCTGATGTTATTCAAGAAAGACTCGAAAGAGAATTTAACTTAGATTTAATTTCTACAACCCCAAGCGTTGAGTATCAAGTCGATTTAACTTCAGGAGATACTTTAGATGTTAGAACTGCTTATGATATGCCTGATGTTACAAGGATTAAAGAAATTAGAGAACCTTGGATTTTAAATACAATTGTTACCCCAGCAACTTACACAGGTGCAATTATTGCTTTGTGTGAAGGTAAAAGAGGGGTAATGAGAAAAATGGATTATCCAACTACCGACAGAGTCATTTTTGAATACGAAATGCCTCTTGTGGAATTAATTTCAAACTTTTTTGATGAATTAAAAAGTATAACTTCTGGTTATGCTTCGCTAGACTATGAAATGCTTGAGTATAGAGCAGTAAAAGCTGTGAAGGTTGATATTTTGGTTCACAATCAAATTGTTCCTCCACTCTCTTTTATAGTTGTAAGGGAAAAAGCTGAGCTTGTTTCTAGGGCGCTACTTAAAAAATTAAAAGATATTATTCCAAGACAGCAGTTTCAAGTTTCTTTACAAGCTGCAATTAACGCCAAGGTTATTGCTCGTGAAGATTTATCTGGGTTCAGAAAAGACGTTTTAGCTAAAATGTCTGGAGGTCATAGAGAAAGAAAAGATAAACTTCTAGATATTCAGAAAAAAGGTAAAGAGAGAATGAAGAAATTTGGTAAAGTAGATATCCCTCAAGATGCCTTTAGGCAAATTCTTTCACTATAAAGGTTAATTAAAACTTATAAATATTTTTAACTTTTTTTGGAAAACCTACAAAGTAGTAAGTTGCAATTAATACAAAAAATAAATGATTAAGTATTTTGTGATAAAAAGATCTATTTGGATATGGAGTACCTGAGGCATCCGGGTGGGTGTAGGTTGCTTTTCTATAAGTCACTCTAATTTTACCTTTGCATCTTAAGTAACTATCAACTCTTTTTTCAAATATCGAACCAAATTCAGCTAACGGAAATCTTAGAGAATAAATATGAAAAAACTTATAAATTGGTTTAATAAAATCAGTTTTTTTTACTAAGAAAATTTGATCAGAAAAATCTTGAGTATAAAGGAAATCCTCATTACTATATAAACTCTCTCTTTCTCTTCTTTTAAGTTCTCTATCCCAGATTGGGTTGGCGACAATAAAGTTAGGATTTTTATTTAACTCGATTACAGATGGCTCTATCCAGTTGCACGGTTTATCAAGATTTACATCCGCATCCCATTTTAATAGATACTCGGATTTACTAATAAAAATTGATACTAAAGCCCAGTCTATATAGTGTTTAAGATTTTTTATATCTTCTTTTTTTAATCCGGTTTTTTCTAAAACCTCGTCTAAATAGTCTTCTACAAAAAAATAGTCAGTAATTACTTTTCTAGATACCAGCTTTTTACAGATATTCTCCACTTCTTGTCTATTTTTTACGTTGTTTATAACAACAAAGATATTTTTGAAGTCAAATTTATTTTGGTCTAAAACTCCCTTAATAAAATTAGAATCTAGGATTTTTTTGTAGGTAAGTTCGTAGGTATTAAAAATTAAATCAACATCAAAATTACTTTTCATTTTATTAACAATTATATCAATTACACTTCGTTATTGATTTTTTTAGCACTTAAATTATAATAGTGACAATGAGTTTGAATTTATCTGAAAGACAAATTAGACTTCTAGACGCTATTATTAGCGAATATTTAAGCACCTCCGAACCGGTAGGTTCTAGCTATCTCGTCAAAAAATATAATTTAACAGTATCCCCAGCTACCGTCAGGAACGAAATGGCTGAGCTTTTAAGGCTTGGGTTTTTAGAAATGGCCCACTCCTCTTCTGGAAGAATCCCAACCTCTATGGCCTACAAATTCTTTTTACAAGAACTAGTAGATGAAGATGAGATTCCAGTATTACAAGAAGTGGCAATTAGACAAAAACTTTATGCTAATAGATACGAATTTGAAAAATTATTACAAAAAGCAGTAATTTCTTTGTCTGAACTTACTAAAGAATTATCAATTGCTGTAACATACGACGGCTTTATGGTTCATGCTGGGGCTGTTCATATTTTGGATAAAAAAGAGTTTTGGGAGATTGAAGTTACTAAAACAGCTTTGGGATTATTAGATGATTTTGAGATGTTAGAGCAAATTTTAAAAAGATCTCCCGAAGGCGTTGCTGAAGTTGAATTTTTAATAGGAGATGATTTAGGAATGCCGTCACTCACAAACTGTTCTTTGGTTTTTACGAGATTTAAGTCACCAAAAACCAGCGGGTATTTAGCTGTCCTTGGTCCTTCTAGGATGAAATATCAAAATGTTATTCCATCTTTGAAGTACATCAAAAATTTAGTAGAAGAAATATTAAATTCATAAAATAAGGAGTTCAAAAAATGGACGAAAATGTAAAAGACGAAGTTTCTTTTGATACAGATGCAATAAACAAAGAAGTAGAAATGAAAGCTCTCGAAGAAAAAGTTTCTGAAATGGAAGGAAACTGGAAAAGAGCTTTGGCTGACTATAAAAATTTGGTTGATAGAACCAATAAAGAAAAAAAGCAATTTATTGAATTTGCAAATGAAGTTTTAGTTCTTAAATTGCTAGCAGTTTATGATTCTCTTGAAATGCTTGGAAAATATAACCAAGATCAAGGACTTCTTTTAACCATAAAGCAGTTTGAACAAGTTTTAAAAGAAGAAGGGTTAAAAGAAATTGAAGCCTTAGGGAAAGATTTTAATACTAGCGAAATGGAAGGAATTGAAATAGTTGCAGGTGAGAAAGATAAAGTTGTAGAAGTTTTAACAAAAGGTTTTTATTTGAAAGAAAAACTTTTAAGACCAGCACGTGTCAAAGTTGGTAATGGTAATTAATTTAAAGAATATAAATTTAAAGGAAAGGAAAACAAAAAATGGGAAAAATAATAGGAATTGACCTAGGAACAACAAACTCTGCCGTAGTATTTTTAGAGGGAGGAAATCCAAAAGTTATACCAAGCCATGAAGGAACAAATACAACTCCTTCGGTAGTTGCTTTAGGTAAAAATGAAGTAGTTGGAATTCCTGCTAAAAGACAGCAAGTAGTAAATCCAAAAAATACAATCTTTTCTGTAAAAAGATTAATGGGAAGAATGTATTCTGATCCTGAAGTTCAAAAGCTAGTTCACGATATGCCTTATGCAGTTGTTGAAGGTAAAAACGGAATGGCTTGTGTTGAAGTTGATGGTAAGGTTTATACTCCTCAAGAAATTTCAGCCAAAGTATTAGCAAAATTAAAAGCTGACGCTGAAAGCTTTTTAGGAGAACCAATTACCGAAGCTGTAATTACTGTTCCTGCATATTTTAATGATGCTCAAAGAAGTGCAACTAAAGAAGCTGGAGCAATTGCAGGACTTGAAGTTAAAAGAATTGTAAATGAGCCAACAGCCGCATCTTTAGCTTATGGTCTAGATAAAAAGACTAATGAAAAGATTGTAGTTTACGATTTAGGTGGAGGAACATTCGACGTTTCAGTTTTAGAAATTGGTGATGGTTTGTTTGAAGTTAAAGCAACAAACGGAGACACTCACTTAGGAGGGGATGACTTTGACCAAAAGATAATTGATTTCTTAATTGCTGAATTTAAAAAATCAGACGGAATTGATTTATCAACCGACAAGCAAGCCTTGCAAAGATTAAAAGATGCTGGTGAAAAAGCCAAAATCGAACTATCTTCAGCTCCGGAAACAGACATTAATATTCCATTTATTACAGCTGATGCAACAGGTCCAAAGCACATCAATATCAAGTTAACTAGAGCAAAACTTGAAAGTTTGGTTGAGGATTTGATTCAAAGAACAATTACTCCAATTGAAAACGCATTAAAAGATGCAGGAATTTCAAAGGGTGAGATTGATGAGATTGTAATGGTTGGAGGTATGACCCGAATGCCAAAAATTCACGAAGTTGTAAAAAACTATTTTGGTAAAGATACCAATAGATCAATTAATCCTGACGAAGTTGTAGCAATTGGTGCTGCAATTCAAGGCGGTGTTTTATCCGGGCAAGTTAAAGATGTTTTACTTTTAGATGTTACTCCTTTAACTTTAGGAATTGAAACTTTGGGAAGTGTTTCAACACCATTAATTAAAAGAAACACTACAGTTCCAACTTCAGCATCACAAGTATTTTCAACAGCTGCTGATAATCAAACTTCTGTAGAAATTAATATTCTACAAGGTGAGAGAGAAATGGCTATTGATAACAAATCACTTGGAAGATTTATTTTAGACGGTATTCCTCCAGCACACAGGGGAGTTCCTCAAATTGAAGTGACTTTTGATATTGATGCCAACGGACTTCTACATGTTTCAGCTAAAGAAAAAGTAACCGGCAAAGAGCAAAAAATTACAATTCAAGGCTCAACCGGGCTTGATAAATCTGAAGTGGAAAGAATTGTGAAAGAAGCTGAAGCAAATAGAGAAGCTGACAAGAAAAGAAAAGAAGAAGCTGAGGCTAGAAATCATGCTGAAAGTTTGATTCATCAAGCTAAGAAAGCAATAATTGAGGCTGGCGAAACACTTCCGGCTGAGACTAAAACCGAAATTGAAGGAAAAATTAAAGAATTAGAAGAAACAATGGTTGGAGGTTCCAAAGAAGAAATTGAGAAAAAAACCAACGAACTTTCTGAAACTTTGGCAAAATTCGGCGACCAACTTTATAAGAAGGAAGAGCCAAAAGGAGAAACTCCTAATGCAAATCCTGAAAATAAAGGTCCTGAAGCGAATCCAAATGATCCTATAGAAGGTGAAATTGTAAATTAAGTTTAAGTAAGGTAACGGTATTGTGGATCAAAGAAAAAGACAGGTTGTTTTACCAATCTGTCTTTTTCTTATGAATTTAAGTTAATTCCAAAAACTAAAGAGTAGTCTTCGGTATCTTTTTTGATTTCTAAAATTTTATAATGTTTAGAAATATCATTTATATATTTTTGATAGTTATTATCCTTAATGTTATGAAATTCAATTGCTAAATATTTAACTTTCTTGGATATTGTATTTAAATCTTTGTTTAGTATTTCGTATTCAGCTCCTTCAATATCCATCTTTAAAAAAATATCATCTTTTTGGTTCTGAAAAATTTCATCCAAAGTAATTGATTGGGTTTTTATTTTTCCACTTTTAGAAATTGAGTTTGAATTATTTTCTTTATCGTTTGAAAAATTTACACCCTTGTTATCGGTCCATACAGCCTTCTGGATTATTAAACTATTTTTAGAAAATGTATTAAAGTGTAGTGACCTAATGTTATCTTCTAGAGGTTCCACACCTATATAATTTTTAATTAAATTTAGTTGCTTAAAATATAGATATGTAAGTCCTATGTTAGCTCCTAAATCTATCAATGTAAAAGGTTTGAAGTTTTCTTTACTTAATAAGTCAAAAATTGATCTATATTCTTGTAAATCAAAAATTTCTATAAAGGACCAGATATCTCCTTTACTTGAGGAGAGTGCTATTTCGGTATTTTTGAATTTTAAAATCTCAAAGCTTACTGAAGGATTAACAATTTTTTTGTTTAAGATTTTTTGTGCAAATAGTTTTATGAATTTTATTTTATCCCAAAAATTAAGTGGAAATATAATATTTATTAATAAACTTTTTATTGCTAAATACATTTTTTGATTATATCACTTGTAAAAAACCAGATTAAGAAATTTTGGGGTCAGAAACCCTGACCCCAAAATCTTAATTGAGAATTCTATTTAGGATATCCATTTCATCTAAATTAACAAAAGATAAAATGTAATATCCTGCCCAGAAAGTTCCCATTAGAATAAAATCGACTAAAATCTCATTATAATCCTTATCCTGAATTGCTCGAGGAAGAGGTCCAACTAAGATAATCAAAGTCATCATAATTGTAATAACAAGACCTATTGTCATAATTAGCCTCCTACAATGTTGATAAAGCTAACACTAATAATAATCAAACCTAGAATTCCTGCTAGGTAAAGACCAATAAAAGCTAATCTCTTATATAGCATGTAGAAATGGTCGTTCAGGAGATCTACCTTATAATCCTTTGAAATAGCATAAAGAGTTGCAATTCGAAGAAAGATTGAAATTTCACTCCAAATCCAAACGAGAATAGAAATCCAAAAAAGCTTAGGTATATTTTCCATCACCCTCTCCCCTCTATATATCAGGAATTAAATTTTAACATTTATAGGTTTTTCTAGCAAATTCTTTAATATAGTGATAGATTTGGTAAAATTATAAAATTATGAGCAACTCAAAAGATTACTATGAACTTCTTGGGGTTTCCAAAAATGCCTCAGATTCCGATATTAAAAAAGCATATAGAAATTTAGCTAGAGAGCATCACCCTGATATGGTGAAAGACTCTGATAAAGCGGCTTCCGAAAAAAAATTTAAAGAAATTAATGAGGCTTATCAGGTTTTATCAGACCCTCAAAAAAGAAAACAATATGATCAATTTGGGCATGCTGCTTTTCAACAAGGTGGAGGTGCTTCAGGTTTTGGAGGTTTTGGTCAAGGACCGTTTAGTTATTCATATTCCGGTGGGGATATAAATATTGATCCGTTTGAAATCTTTGAAGAGGTTTTTGGATTTAGAGGCTTTGGAGGTAGAAATCCTAAAAAGGGAAAAAATTTATATTATGAAATTAGAGTCTCTTTTGAGGAAGCTGTAAAAGGTAGTGAAAGAAAAATAAAAGTTGAATCTGGAGAAATAACTGTAAAAATACCAAAAGGAATCAACGACGGTCAAGAAATGAGGTTTGAGGGCAAAGGAATGCCTGGTCCCAACGGCCTTCCGGCAGGGGACTTAATTGTTGCCTTTAGAGTTGCCTTTCCTCAGTCACTTGAAAGATATCAAGAAAATGTCTTACAAATTGTTGAAGTTAGTTTTATTGACGCACTATTAGGCGGTGAGATTGAAGTAAAAGTTGTTGATGAAAATTCAAGTAATGGAATTTCTTTCAAGAAAGTAAAAGTTCCTGAAAAATTACAATTTGGATCTCAAATCGTTCTAAAAGGAATGGGTATGCCAAAACTAAATTCAACTATTAAAGGTGACATGTATTTAAAAGTTATAATTAAATTCCCTGATAAATTGTCAAAAAATCAAAGAAAACATTTAGAAGAATACCGAAAAATAAAATAAAAAATTAATCGAGAAGATGGCCGGGGTGCTCTGCACTCCGGCCATCCTTTTTTAGCTAAAGAAATACGTCAAAAGTCCAAAAACCAAGACACCAACAGTCACAAAAACAGTAAACTTTTGGTTTATGTCCTTATGATGTTTTGAATCTGCAAAATGCAGAGTCAGTGACCATGGTACTGCAATTGCAAGAATTGTTAGTAATTCAAGCATTACAGACTCCCAAAAATAAGGTAATAAATACCCAGAATAGGGAGATATAATACAGCGCCTGCTAAAGATGTTTTTATGATAAGCAGCCCTGTTTCCCTAGAATTTGGGGTATATCCGCTACGCATTTTTGCATCCTCAAAAAAGAGAACTGCCAAAGTTGCAAGAACTACCCATAACCCTATCACAATTATATGAAACATATTTTCTCCTTTAATAGCCGATAATTTTCACAGATTTTGTGAATTTTGGTTTTACCGACTTATTAATTTTTAAAATTGATTTTAAGAATGAATAAATGGATAAAACAGGTCATGCTGGCGAAGGCTTACGCCTTCGCCAGCATGTATGTAAACACATAGCGTCTCTTTTAAAATACGCTACGTGGAATTTTCGCTTTTTAAGGAAGCGTAACCTAACGAGGTTTAGTTTTTCTTACGAACTACCCCGTCTTCTCCGACTTCCTTGTCGGCCATTTCGGAGAGTCTCGCAGTTTCAACTGCTTCTTGAAGTTCTTTCTTAACACCAAGAGGTGTATCGCGCTCCAAACGAGCGATAACTTCCGGGTCTCTAGCCATCTTGGGAGTAATCACTCCCATTTCATCTGCCTCTTTTTCTGAGACGGAAATAAGGTACCATAGAGTGAAGGCGATACTTCCTCCCCCCAAAACTACCAAAACACTTTTGAGAATATCCCATCCAGATACAGTCATTTTAACTTCCCTCCTCTCGTTATTGATTCCCATATCATCAAAAGAATGCTTTCGATATAGTAAATGATAATTTGCATACCACCCTCCTATTACTATAAGTTACGGGAATAAATATTAGCATTTTCGCTTGAAAATTGCAAATTTATAGGGTAGAATATCCCTTGAATAAGTGTAGTATTTGAAGTGGGCCCAGACCCACTTTTTTTATTAGTAAAAATTTTTAGGGCAAGGCCCGAAGGAAAAATAAAAAAATGGCAACATCAGAATTTAAACTAGCAATTGCTCAAGTTGCAACAGAAAGAGGTATTTCACCTGAGGATGTTATATCTTCAATTAAATCAGCAATGATTAAAGCTTATATAAGAGACTTTGGAGGGACAGCCGACAAAGATAAACTAGCTGAACAAATTACTGTAAATATCGACGAAGAAACCGGCGAAACTAGATTATTCGATTTAGATGGAAAAGATATCACCCCATCCGGATTTGGAAGAATTGCCGCTAACGCTGCAAGAGGAGTTATTTCTCAAAAGATAAGAGAAAGTGAAAAACAAATGATCCTAGCCGAATTTAAAGATAAAATTGGTGAAATCATGATTGGTACTATCTTTAGAATTGAAGATGGTTTTGTTATTGTTGATTTGGGAAAAACCCAAGGAATCATGCCTTACTCCGAACAAGTTCAATCAGAAAGTTACTATTTAAACCAAAAAATTAAAGTTTTAGTTAAAGAAGTAAAGCAAGGAGTTAAAGGAACTGAAGTAATCGTTTCAAGATCAAGTGCTGATTTTGTTAAAAAATTATTTGAAGCCGAAGTTCCTGAGATTGCAAACGGAACAGTTGAGATTGTTGCTATAGCAAGAGAAGCTGGTTCTAGAACTAAAATGGCAGTTACATCAGCTGACGATAAAATTGATCCAGTTGGAAGCTGTGTAGGTCAAAAAGGTGTAAGAGTTCAATCAATCATCACCGAATTATTAGGTGAAAAGATTGATATTATTCCTTATGCTACTTCAACAGAGAAATTTATTGCTTCTGCTTTATCTCCTGCTAGAGTCACTGAAGTTATAATTGATGAAGCTGAGAACAAAGCTGTGGTTTCTGTTCCAGAAGATCAACTGTCTCTTGCGATTGGTAAAGATGGGCAAAACGTTAGACTTGCTTTCAAACTAACCAAATGGAAGATGGATATTAAAGGAACCAAAACAATATTTGATTCCGAATCTGGAATTCAAAAGGCCTTTGCTCAATCAGAATCTAAATCTTCAACTCCTTCAATGGGAATTTGGGATGAACTAATCGCCAAAACAAAATTAGAGGCTGAAGAAAAAGCTAGAGAAGATAAAGAGGCTTTAGATAGACTAAACAAAGAAGAATCTGCTGAAGAAAAATCAGAAGAAACAACCGAAACTAACGAATAAGATTATTGTATTTAAGTATAGAGGAAATTAACAATGAGCGTAGAAAATAGACCGCCAATAGTTACTGTAATGGGCCATGTCGACCATGGTAAAACCTCTATACTTGATGCAATTAGAAAAACAAGCGTAACCGCAAAAGAACATGGCGGAATTACCCAACACATTGGTGCTTATCAAATTAAATTTAAAGATAAAAAGATTACATTTATAGATACCCCAGGTCACGAAGCATTTTCGCAAATGAGATCTCGAGGCGGTAAGGTAGCTGACATTGTAATTCTTGTTGTTGCAGCAGATGCCGGAGTTCAAGCTCAAACTAAAGAAGCGATACTTCATGCAAAAGCATCTGGAGGAAAAATAGTAGTAGCTTTAAACAAAGTAGATCTTCCAGCATCAGATCCTCAAAAAGTTAAACAACAACTTGCAACAGAAAATATTTTAGTTGAAGATTGGGGAGGCGAAATTCCAGTTTGTGAAGTTTCTGCTAAAACCGGCCAGGGTCTAGATAATTTGTTAGAAACAATACTTTTAATTGCTGAATTAAATGAAAACAAAGCAGATGTTGACGGGGAACTAGAAGCAATGATAATTGAAGGAAAATTAGATAAAAAAAGAGGTGCCGTAGTTCATGCTATTGTTAAAAATGGTTCTTTAAGAGTTGGGAATGAGGTATATGCGTCTGGAAAAATAGCTAAAATTAGATCCTTAACTAGCGATAAAGGCGAAAACTTAAAAGAAGCAATCCCAGGTGACCCGGTTGAGATTCTAGGGTTTAAAGATTTACCATCTGTTGGGGATACAATTGTAAGCAAAGGTTCTGATTTAATCGAGTTATCAGAAAGCACCGATAAGGTAGAAATTATTGGTCAAGAAACTAAAAAAACCTTAAACCTTATTTTAAAGGCTGATACTTTTGGAACTTTGGAAGCAATCAAAGCCTCCCTAGCAAATCTAATTACAACAAACGTAAATGCTGATTACTCAATTAAATTTTTAGTAACTCAAGCCGGAGAAGTTACAGATTCTGATGTACTTCTTGCTCAATCCACAAATGCCTTAATTGTAGGATTTAACTTAAAGGTTGCACCTTCTGTATTGGATTTAGCCGATGCCAAGAGGGTTACAGTTAAAATTTATAAAACAATTTATGAATTAATTGAAAATGTGAATGATATTCTTGAGGGCAGAGCTGTTTCAGATGAGCAAAAAATCAAAGGAAGGGCTGAGATTCTTAAAATATTTAAACTTCCATCCGGAGATTTAGTTTTAGGTTCAAAGGTTTTAGCAGGCGCTATCAAAGATAATTCAAGAATTTCAATATATGACAAAAATCCTAGTGAAGTTACCGATGAAGATAAGCCTTTGTACACCGGCAATGTAAAGAAACTTAAAAGAGGAAAAGATGAAGTAAAGGTAGTTGGAAAAGATGTTGAATGTGGGGTTTTACTTAAACCTGACTTTTTAGAAGCAAAAGCTGGTCAATTTATAGAAGTTAGATAGCCTTTTTTCTTATTATTTCAATAAAATTTAATCATTGAAAATTTTTAAGGTTTTGATAAAATACACATATGGCATTAAATAAAGATACTAAAAAAACCATTATTACTTCTCATAAAGTACATGATAAAGATACAGGATCCCCTGAAGTTCAAATTGCCTTACTTACCGAAAAAATCAACAAATTAAGCGATCACTTGAAGAAACACAAAAAAGATGTTCACTCAACTAGAGGATTACTTCAAATGGTTAATAAGAGAAGAAGATTACTAAACTTCTTGCTTAAAAAAGATGAAGCTAGACACAAAACTCTTGTTGCTAAGCTTGGAATTAAAGCTAAATAATTGAGCTTTTCGATGCCCAAATATAAATGAATAAAATTGTTAGTAAACAAATTAATTTCAAAGGAAAAACATTAAAAATAGAGACTGGCGAATTAGCGATGATGGCTAATAATGCTATTGTTCTTACTTATGGTGAGACTACTATCCTAGCTACAGTTGTGATGGGAGAAGCTGATTCTTCTATAGATTTTTTTGATTTAAGGGTTCATTATGATCCAAAGCTTTATGCTGCGGGAATGATTAAATCCTCAAAATATATTAAAAGAGACGGCAAGCCTTCGGATGAAGCTGTTATAACAAGAAGACTTATTGATCACGCAATTAGGCCTTTATTCCCTAAAGATTTTGCAAATGCAGTGCAGGTAATAGTATCAGTTCTTTCTTTAGACAGAGATGCTGATCCTGAATTTGCCTCACTCCTTGCAGCATCTGCTGTATTACATTCTTCAAAAATTCCTTTTTATGGTCCTATGACCTCTGTAAAAGTAGGAATGAAAAATGACGAAGTTGTGATTAATCCAACTCATGATGAAATTCATGGTTTAGATTTAAACATGATAATTTCTTTTTCTGGTCAGGATCGAAAATTTTTGGCTGTTGAAGCCGAAGCAAATATTCTGCCTGAAGATAAGTTACTTAAAGCAATCAACGAAGCTCATGCTTCTTGTAATGATTTAGTGCAACTTTTAAACGATTTTGCAAACGAAGTAAATCCCGGTTTAGAAAAATTAACCTATGAGTCAAATAAAATTTCTGAAGAAATTTATGAAGATATCAAAAATTTTAGTTATGAAAATTTAAAAAAAGTTTTTTACGACGGTCTTGATAAAACAAAACTAACTGAAGCTAAAAAAGAAGTAAAACATAAAGCATCAGATCACTTCAAAGACAAGTACGAAAGTGGTGTGTTAGGAAGAGTTTTTGAGGACTTGGAAAAGAAAATTTTACAAAAAATGATTTTGGAAGATGGTCGAAGGCCAGACGGAAGAGGTCAGTTTGAAATTAGACCTCTTTCTTCAAAAGTTTCTTATCTACCAAAAGTTCACGGATCTGGATTATTTACTAGAGGAATAACCCAAGCTCTATCAGTCGCAACACTAGGTTCCTTAGAGGATGCCTTAGTTATTCAAGATTTTTATGGAGAAGAAACCAAATATTATTTACATTATTATAATTTCCCTCCTTACTGTTCTGGTGAAATTGGAAAAACCGGTGGTGCTGGTTCTAGAGAAATAGGTCATGGAATGCTTGCAGAAAAAGGTTTGAAAGCAGTTATACCTTCTATAAAAGAATTTCCTTACACAGTTATGGTAAATACTGAAATTACATCTTCGTCTGGATCAACTTCAATGGCAGCTGCTTGTGGTTCTTGTCTTGCCTTAATGGATGCTGGTGTTCCACTAAAAGATATGGTTGCAGGAATAGGGGTTGGTCTAGTTGTAAACGATGACTTTTCAAAATATAAAATAATTACCGATATAGCTTATCTTGAAGATGCTGGTGGTTTCATGGATTTTAAAATGATTGGAACTAGAAATGGTGTTACAGCAATTCAATGTGATATTAAGTTAACAGGAATTCCTATTGAATTAATGCCTGAAATTATTAACCAATCAAAACAAGCCAGAATGGAAGTTTTAGATCACATGAATAAAACAATTTCTGAGCCAAGAAAAGAATTAGCCAAATCAGCTCCTAAATTTGTAATTGTTGAAATAAATCCTGAAAAAATTGGTGTTGTAATTGGAGGGGGTGGAAAAACAATCAAGGAAATCCAAGCTAAAACAAATACAACTTTATCAATTGAGGAAACTGGTAGGGTGGTGATTTCAGGAATCGATGCTGAAATGTTAGAAAAGGCAAAAAATACAGTTATTGGCCTTACCAAGGACATAACTTCTGGAGAAATCTATAATGGAAAAGTTGTAAAAGTTGTCGACTTTGGTGCTTTTGTTGAGATTCTTCCTGGAAAAGAAGGACTGCTTCATGTTTCTGAAATCGGTCATGAGTTTGTTAAGGATGTGAGATCCGTTTTAAAAGAAGGACAAGAATTCGAAGTTAAAGTTATCTCTACTGACAATGGAAAGATATCTCTTTCAAGAAAAGCCTTACTACCAAAACCTGAAGTTAAAAAAGAAGAAGCTTAATTCCATTTGTGATAAATTAAATACATGAGAATTTGCCCAACTTGTTCGGTTCAACTTTCAGATTATAATTATTATTTTTGTACTAATTGCTTAAATGAGTTACCTCAAGACAAAATAAAAATCCCTGCTGCAAATTTAATAAATGTAAAACTAGATTACGTTTTAATTCCACAGGAAAGATTTTTGTTTTTTAATATTCCTTATGAAAACAGACTATCACTTAAAATTATTAAATTTCTACTTTACCTAGTACTTATTGTTTCATTAGTTTTATTTATCTTCTATAATTTTGTATATGGATTCTAATCAAGCAACAGTTAATCAAGATATTCAAAAAACAGACTTAATATTTGATGAATTAAAAGTTATTCAGGATAAGATAGACGCCTGTCAGGGTTTGCCAGCCGATTTAAAAGAAAAGGCTAATCAAATGCTTCAAAGAGTTAATAGAATGGCAAAATTAGGAAGTTACAGCACTGAGTTTGAGATTTTAGCTAAATATGTAGATATCATCGTTCAAATTCCATGGGTTGCTAAAACTGAAGATAAACTTGATATTGAATATGCTAAAAAGGTTTTAGATGAACACCACTATGGAATTAATGATGTTAAAGAAAGAATTATTGAGTACCTTTCAACCATGATTCTAGTGAGACAAAGAGGCGGGTCCGATTCTAAGTCTCCGGTTATTTTGTTTGTGGGTCTACAAGGAATTGGTAAAACAACAATCTCCATCTCCATTGCTGAAGCTCTTCAAAGAAAGTTTGTAAGAATTGCGATGGGAGGTTTAGGTTCTGTGACAGAAATTAGAGGAAGATCTAGGGTTTACCCAGAAGCCGAGCCCGGGCAAATTGTAAAGGCCTTAATAAAAGCTGGAGTTAGAAATCCTGTAATTTTGCTTGATGAAATTGATAAGACATCCGGAGCTGAGAGTTTAAGATTTGACTTTATGGCTGTTTTGCTTGAAATTTTGGATCCGGCTCAAAACAACGCTTTTAGAGATCAATATTTAGATTACCCAATAGATTTATCTGATGTAATGTTTGTTTGTTCTGCTAACTACACAAATACAATTTCTGCTGCTTTAACTGACCGTCTTGAGGTTATAAAAATGTCAGCTTACACCGATCAAGAAAAAATTATGATTGCAAAGAATTATGTATTTCCTAAAATTATAAAAAATATTGGAATAAAGCCGGAAGAGCTTACAATTGATGAAACTTTATGGATAAACGTTGTTAGACCATTTGGTTTTGATGCTGGAATTAGAACATTGCAAAGAACCTTAGAAGGAGTTGCTAGAAAGGTAGCAAGAGAATTAGTTGAGAAAAAAACTACTGCCGTTCATTTAACCAACGAAAATATTAAACAATACTTGCCAAAATATTAATGAATAAGCAAAAAATTTACGAAGAGTTATCTTTAGAGATTCAAAAATGTCAAAAATGTAGGTTGTGTGAGACTGCAATTCAGGTAGTTGTTGGCGATGGCTCGCTTGATGCCAAAATTATTTTTATCGGCGAGGCTCCCGGTAAAAATGAGGACGAACAAGGCAAGCCTTTTGTTGGTAGGGCGGGTAAACTTTTAACTTCCCTTATAGAAGAACTTGGTATGAAAAGGGAAGATGTCTGGATTGGAAATATCATCAAGCATAGACCTCCTAAAAATAGGGATCCAAAACCAGATGAGATAGATGCTTGTCGTGATTTTCTGACTAAGCAAATTGAAATTATTAAACCTCAAGTAATAATTACTCTAGGTCGCTTCTCATTTAATTATTTCGTTCCGGATGGTAAAATAACCTCTGAAAGAGGAAAGTTAATTGATATCGGAAGCTTTAAAGTTTTTCCAGTTTATCATCCTGCTGCTGCCTTGCGAAACAAGAAATTTTTAAATACCTTAAAAGATGACTTCAGCAAACTTTCAGAAATAATAAAAGAATTAAAATGATTGGGTTTTTTAAAGACAAGAATAAAACATTAAACGCTCCTGACGAAGTTTCCTATAAAAAAGATTCTTTACCAGAATTAAAATTAACATCTCTATCGGGAAGTTTTTCAGCGACCAAAAATATGACCGTGTACGAATACGGTGACGATATTATTGTTGTAGACTGCGGTATCGGATTCCCTGATAAAACAATGCATGGAGTAGATTTGGTAATACCAGATCTTGATTATCTTAGACAAAATAAAGATAAAATTAGAGCTTTATTTATAACTCACGGGCATGAAGATCACATGGGAGCTATTTCTTATTTCTTAGAAGAATTTAATGTTCCATTATATTCAAATAGACTGGTTCAAGAATATACTAAAGAAAAAATGAAAGATCGAGGTCTTGGTGGATTACTTAAGAGTGTAAACTTTAAAACATTTATTCCAGAAGATTCTCCTGTAATTGTTGGTCCGTTTAAAGTTTCAGGATTTAGAGTTAATCACTCAGTCCCATCTTCAGTCGCTTTTGTGATTGATACACCTCAAGGAAGAATAGTTCACGCTGCCGATTTTAAATTTGATATGGATCCAGTTTTGGATAAACCAGCTGATGTAAAGCAAATTAAAAAAATTGGTGAAGAAGGAGTTTTATGTATGCTTTCAGACTGTTTAGGTGTTTCAGTTCCTGGAGGAAGTGAACCTGAAACAGTTTTAGCTCCAACATTCGAAAAAATAATGAAAGAAGGTTACGGAAGACAGATTTTTATAACTGTAATTTCATCAAACCTTGCTAGAATGCACCAAATTATTGATGCAGGTATTAAAAGCGGTAGAAAAATTGTCCTTTCAGGAAGATCAATTGAACAAACCATCAGAATTGGAATTGAGTTAGGATATCTACCATTTAAAAAAGAAAATTTTGTATCTGAAAGAGAAGCTTATAAACAACCTCAATCATCTTTATTATATTTAATTGCCGGATGCTTTGGACAAGTTGGCTCCTCGTTAGATAGAGTTTCTAAACACGAGCACGATGACATCATTCTCGAAAAAAATGCTTTAGTTGTTTTTTCTGCCGAACCTAACCCTCCTGGCGTGGATGTTGATGTTCTTGCCATGATGGACAGGCTTGTTATGCAAGGATGTGAGGTTTACGCACAATTTTTACATTCAAGAATCCATGAACATCTACACATTTCAGGTCACGGCCATAGAGATGATTTGAAGTTAATGACAAATTTACTAAAACCAAAATACGTAATTCCAATTGGCGATACAGTTGTAAAAATGAGAGTTTACAGAGACATGCTTCAAGATGAAATGAATATCTCTCCAGACAGAGTGTTTGAAATGATGGATGGGGACCAAGTTATTTTTGATGAAGGCTATGCTAAAAAAGGAAAAAGAGTTGAAACTCAAGAAGTTTATGTGAATTCTTCAACTTATCAACAAATTCCTGCAACAGTTGTCAATGATAGGCAACGATTAGCAAATGATGGAATTTTTGTGGTTACAATACCGCTAGACAAAGATAGGAAACCAATCAAAGGGAAAGTTGATATTGTAACAAGAGGTTTGGTAATGGTTTCAGAGTCGAAATCATTTATTGGAAGATCAAAAGATTTAGTTAATAAAATTTTTGATAAATATCCTGAAAATATTGGTGATTGGGGCTTTTTGAGAAATAAAGTTGAAAAACAAATTGAAAAATACATAATTAAAGAAACTGGTAAAAGACCAATTATTCTTGTAATAAGTATTAATTTATAAATCTGTTAGTAATTCTTTTAGATAACCTATTTTGTTTTTAATTTTCTGGTTTCTTTCTTGGTATTCTCTATTCATATTCCCATCTTCTTCTATTTTGAATTTTTCTATTTCATTTTCATATTCTAAAATTGCACTTTCTACTTTGCCTCTAAGTTCTGCTGGGTTACCTATCCCTTCTTGAAGTAACATTTTTTCAAATAAATAAAGATTTGCATGTAATTTTAAATATTTAAAAAATTCGGGATCTTGAATTAAAAGATCCGATAAATATTTTTGACCTTCTAAAATAATTTCTCTTCTTCTACTGGCCGGTAACATCGATAATTGTTCTGCCACAAAAGAAGTTTTTTGACATGTAAATATTGTTTTAGGGTCTATTTGCAACATTCTTTCAAATAAATTTTTAAGACTGGTCTGTGAAAGTTCATAAACATTTTCAATGCCTGTTTGTAACTCTGCTCCGTAGGGATTGTTTTCTAAGTATACTTGATTTATAAAATTAAACCCTTCTTCAGGATTCTCACTATAAAAAATTTGTGGCATATTGCTTACTAAAGCTTGAGGCAATTTTGCTTGATTAGAAGAAATCCTTCCAAACTGTAAAAAGGGATAATTCTCACCATCTTCTGGTAGATAATATTCTACTTCTCCTTCACTATTAAGTCTTCGGTAAGCTAACCTCTTTTCTTCTTCTGTAAGTAGTTGGAAATTTTCAACCCTGCTAAGTGTTTTATAGTATTTTGAAGCAGCGCCTTGGGCCTCGCCCGTTTCAGGATTAATTCCAAAATTCCCATTACTGTCATTAAGAAGAATATCTCCACTTGGAAGTTGTATTTCATAATTTACATGACCTGGGTAGTAAATACTTCTTCCCTCAAGTCCTAAATATTCAGTTACAACTCTTATTATTTCGGCAGCTCCCCCGCATGCAGCTTCGTTATTTAAAATAACATCTGCAAGAGAGGTGCCTTCTGAGTTATTTAATTTTTTACCAGGTTCAGGTCTATAGACTAATGAAATTTTCCTTAAAATTGGAGCAAGAAGTTTTTTAATCTCTTTATCTATTTTTCTTAATTCTGTTATATCTGGATTCTGGGAATTCTTTACTTTTTCTGCTTCCTCAATTTTTAAAACAATTTGTTTTTTTATTTCTTTTATGTCGGTTTCTTCTAAGACAAACTCTCTTTCGGAACCATTTTCTTTATTTTTAAATTTCCTGGATACTTTTGGCTCTATTTTATTTAAAATTTTAAACAAGTTAAACGAGGTTGCAATTTCTAAAAATTCTTTTATTGTTGCCTCAGCTAAAGCTGGGTTTTCTAAGGAAACTTTCGCATTTAGAAATTTTTTAAATCTAGGGTTTTCTAAAAGCGTTTGTAACCTTTGTTTGTATGATTGGTTATTTTTTTCTTGATTTGGTTCTTCTAATTTCGATATTCTTTCAGAAACTTTATCTTCAAACTCAGATTTATCATCTCCATAATAGTAAGATACTAATTCTTGGAATAAATTTTCCCAATCTGTTACAGCCTTTATCGATTCTGAATAAGTTGAGTCCTTGGTATCTCCGATTATTTCTTTTAATAAATCAATTTTTGCTTGAGAATCCACTAAATATTCTTCTAAATCATCTTTTTCAGTCTCAGTATCGCTTATTCTATCTTTTTTACTTCTCAATTTTTTTGAAATTAGGGCAAGTCTTACAATGTTTGGTATTTTTCTAGAAACATTTTCAATTTCTAAGGTCCCCTCAGTTTCTGGAACATGGTGTTTTTCTAATCCAGTTGTTACTCCTTGTCTTATGTCTGTCATAAATTTTATTAAATAAGTTTCTTAATTTATTATAAACTAAAAGAAAATGTAAGTAAGTTTTGATATCATATACTCAATGTCTAAAAGAGGTAGGAAGAAAAAATTAAAGCTAAATGTCAAACCTGAAACCCTAAAATCTGTCTCTGCAGTTTTTTTAATACTATTCGGAGCTCTTTGTATGTGGTCTCTACTAGCCCCTTCCTATAATCTAACCTCGGTATTTTATAAATACATGAAATCTTTTTTTGGGTACGGCATGTACATTTTTCCAATCTCCTTAATATATACGGGAATTATAATGCTTTGGCCTGTTAATTATAAATTTTTAAATTTAAGAGTAGTAATTGGTTTATATTTCTTATTCTCCTTGGTTTCTGCACTTGCCGAATCTTTCATAAAAACTAAAGGAGGTTCTTTAGGATTTTTTATATCAAATATACTTGCAACCAATATTGGATACATTGGAAGTTTAATTGTTCTAATTTTAGCTTTCACAGCCACTCTAATATTTATTTCTGATATTCCTGTTCCTGCAATTCATGCCTTCTTTGAAAAAATCTCCTTAAATAGAAAAAATAAATTAGATAAAGAAGAGGACGAAGAGTTTGTTGAGGAAGAGGAAAGTGAGAACTTTGAGCCTCAAGTAAATTATGGTTCTAAATATGCAATTTTACCCTCTTATTCAGAGCCTTTAGAGGGAGAAGTTATAATTCCAAAAACAGTTTCCAAAAAAGTTTCAGATAAACCTGAAAAACCAACCCTTCCTTATTCAGACAAAGTTTGGGATTATCCAAGCCTTAACTTATTAGAAGAACCCGACAACACTCCTCCAGATAGAGGAGATGTCAAGGCTAGAGCTAGAATTATTGAAGATACCTTTTCACAATTTAAAATTGGTGTAAAAGTTGTAGAAACAAACCTTGGCCCTACTGTAACTCAATATGCATTAGAGCCTGATCAAGGAATTAGAATTAATGCGGTTACTGCCTTAAGCGAAAATCTCGCATTATCTTTGGCTTCTCCTGATGCCTCTGTTCGTATTCAAGCACCAATTCCTGGAAAATCTTTAATTGGTATTGAAGTTCCAAATAATACTAGAAGTAAAGTTGCTTTAAAAACATTACTAAATTCAGAGAGAATGAAAAATTCAAGGAATAAATTAGAGATTGTTTTAGGTTTAGATATTAGCGGTCATGTTATAACTTATAACATTGCAAGAATGCCTCACTTACTTGTTGCAGGTGCTACCGGTTCGGGTAAGTCTGTCTTTTTAAACTCTTTGATATTTTCAATTTTATTTAGAAATAGTCCTGAAGAATGTAAGTTAATTTTAATTGACCCAAAAAGAGTTGAACTTGTAGCTTACGACGGAATCCCTCATCTTATTTCTCCTGTTGTAACAGATATTAAAAAAGCTCCGGCAGTTTTTAAATGGGCTGTTAATGAAATGGATCGAAGGTATAAATTGTTTGAAAGTGCCAAAGTAAATCATATTGATAAATATAATGAAAAGAGTGGGTTTCAAGCTTTACCAAATATTGTAATAATTGTTGATGAGATGGCTGAAATTATGATGGAAGAGCCGGCCGAAGTTGAAAAAGCAATCCAAAGAATTACTCAGTTAGCAAGAGCCGTTGGAATTCACCTAGTTCTAGCAACTCAAAGACCTTCAACCAATGTTCTTACTGGAACAATTAAAGCAAATATTCCAACCAGAATTTCTTTTAAACTTCCTTCACAAATTGACTCAAGGGTAATTATCGAGCAGGCTGGAGCCGAAAAGCTTTTAGGAAAAGGAGACATGCTTTTTGTACCTCCGGAAGATTCAAAACCAATTAGAATTCAAGGACCAAATGTTTCAGATCCTGAAATTAATTCTTTAGTTGAATTCTTAAAAGGTCAGGGAGAACCTGAGTATAACGAAGAAGTTACCAAAGCTCCTTCTAAAAAAATTGACGGGGTTGCTGTTTCCGAAGATGAAAGGGATGATTTATATGAACAGGCTGTTGATATTGTCGTAAATGCTCAAAAAGCTTCTGCAACTCTTTTACAGACCAGACTTTCTGTAGGTTACGCCAGGGCTGCAAGAATTTTAGATGAACTTGAAGCTGGGGGAGTTGTATCTCCAGCTGAAGGAAATAGAAGAAAAGTTTTAATTAAAAAAGATGCTCCTCAACTTGATGATGAAAATTCTTCAGAAAATAACTTTGAAAATTCTGAAGAAGTGGTAGAGTCTATTTCATAAACCCAATTGCCCAAAACATAATATGAGAAAAATAAATTTTGGTGAAAACCTAAAAATTATCAGAGAAGAAAAAAAACTTGATATAGAATTTTGTAGTAATTTTTTAAAGATACATAGAAGGTTTCTTCAGGCGATTGAAGAAAATAATTACAAAATTTTTGATAACTATTTTCAAGCTCAAGGGTTTGTTCAGAATTACTTAGAATTTTTAGAATTAAGGCCTTCGGATTACATGCCTAGATGGAGAGGTGACTTTTACAACGAATTTAATCACTATGACGAAAAAAAAGAAAGATTTTATAAACCAAAAAATAAAAAAATTGTAAATTTTTCATTATCTTTAAATAAACTTATTTATGGGTTTTTTGGGTTAATAGTATTAGCTTTTTTAAGCTTTGTAGTTTATCAATACAATGAAACTCTTTCTTCACCAGCTCTAGAAATACTTAAGCCCCAGACAAATGAAGTTGTAGAAGAAGATTTAATAGATATTTTTGGTAAAACAGATTTCGACTCAGTCTTAAAAATTAATAACGAGAAGGTCACTATTGCCACAGACGGTAATTTTTCTACTTCCTTAAAGTTATCGGAGGGTATTAACACGTTTAAATTTACTGCTGTGAATCCTTACGGAAAAGAGACTGTAAGAGTTTTACATATAATTTATAGACCAAGAAAGATTGAGATTTATAACCCGCCTCTTGAAAATATATTAGATGATAAACCTACCGAACCAAAGAGTAAGATTACAACAACGCCTGCTAGTCAGCCTTCAAATGATGTAACGACTTTGCCAGATAAACAAGTAAATACACAGCCTCAAAAAACCACAAACTCTAGATAAAATTTATAATGCGTTTTTTAAATTCATCAGTTGCTATTTTTGGATTTGTAATTTTAAAGTCTTGATTACTTTTTATTTTTTCATACAAAGTTGGTGTGGGGTTTATAACCATTTTTAATTTAGCTTTTTTTAAGATCTCGTAGTCATTTTCGGAATCTCCAAACGCTGAGATAATATTTCTATTTTGAAATTCTGAGGTTTCAAGGAGCTCTATTTTATTAGTTAGAATTTTTTTGGTCTCAAGAATCTTTCCATTCTTTTCATTAAATTCATTACATATAAAGTTTGGTATTTTCAAATAAGCTGAAATTTCTGAAACCAGAAACTGTGGTTCTAACGAAAGAAGAACAAAATCAAAATCTTTAAATAAAGTTGGCATTTCAAATACGTAATCATAAAATTTATAGTGATTATATTGAATTACTCTTTGAGCAACTTCCTTAATTTTTTCGGTATCCTTTCCTTTGAGTTCGGAAGCTAGTGTTCTAAGTGCATCTGATACAGTTTTACTGTAGTTTTGAAGATCTAATTCGTATTCAAGAAGCTCAAAAGACAACGATGCAAGTATTTTTGGAGAAATAATTCCTTCATTTACTAATTCAACAATAAAATCTTGTCCAATACTTCCATCGTAGATTGTTCTATCAATATCAAAAATTATTATATCTTTTTGTTTCATGAGGAAATTTTAACATTGTTGACATTAAATTTTTAAAGTGTTTTAATAAATATAGGTCCTGCCCAAACCTATTGTAAATCTATTGTTGGGAGGAGAAAGAAAAAAATGGATTTTCAATTAATGATTGTTTTAATACTTTCAATTTTAACTATTAATTTGTTAGTTGTTGGTTTCTATATAATTGCTACGTTAAAAGATTTTAGGGAAACACTTTCCAAAATGAACACTGTCTTAGATGATACTTCTGTTATTGTTCATGGAGTTGCTAATCCATTAACAATTCTAACCGGGTTAGTATCGGCATTTTCTAATGCGATAAATACATCAAAAGCAATTACTTCTTTAAGGAACGACCGATAATGTCTAAAAATACTTGTGAAAATTGTCAAAATAAAGATTATACAAACGCGTTTATAACTGGTGCTGCTTTAGGTGCTTTTTTAGGTGCTGTTGCAGGTCTTCTTTTATCTCCTGCATCTGGGGAGCAGAACAGAAAACAAGTTGTAAAGATTGCTAAAAGGGGAAGAGAAGTTGCTGAAGATTTTTATGATGATGCTTCTGATAGATATGATGATTTAAGAGAAGATGTTGAGGATTATGTTCAAAATATTGAAAAAAGAGTTCAACCTTTAAAAAAACAAGTCTCTAAGTATGCCCATGAAGCATTAGAAACCGCCGAAGACACTATTAAAGATACTAGAAAGAAGTTCTTTAAAGGTGTAAAATTATAAGCCTTATGGCTGAAGCTCCTCAAAATCAAATAATAAATCCTGAAATTATTAAAGGTCCTGAAGCTCAAAAACCTTCTGTTGACGTTGAAAAGGCTCCCAGTAGCGCCCCTTTACAACCTACACCAAAAGAGTCTGCTGTTGAGAATACTTTTGAAGCTGACGCTGCAGCAGCGGTAAGTTTAGAAAACACCATGGCTATAGGAACACCTGATCAAATAAATGTTGTTGGTGATTCTCTTAGTGCTAAAAATATAGAAAGCTGGTTTACAAAATCCAACGAAGATAAGAAATAATTTTCCCTATTTAACTTTTGTTTTTCTTGCTATTCTTATATTATGTCTACAATTCCTGAAGTAATCCTGCCAATTGTTTACGCTTTCTTAGGGATAATTTTTATTCCTGTTGCTTTTTTGGTACTTTTACCGGTAATTGCATATTTTATTAGAAAATTTTTTTACTTCTCCTTAAGCCCTAAATTAGTTGCCATGATTGTTAAGGTAGGTTCTAATGATGAAACTAACTTTAAAATGTGTGATCAGCTATTTGCTGGAATTTATGGAATAAAGAGAAAATTTTGGGAAACTCTTATTGGAATTGAAAATAGAGTTTCATTTGAAATAATCGCAAAAAAGGGTGAGGTTGCTTTTTACATTATTTGTCCTGAACGAATTTCACCAATTATTGAAAAACAAATTTATGGGGTTTACAAAGATGTTGAAGTGGATTATGTAGATATGCCTCAAATTTTTGATAGAGGAAATTACAATATTATCTATGAATTAAATCAAGAGAATGGTCCTTTTACAATGATAAACAGTTTTGATGAGAAGCAAGACCCTCTAAAAACATTTTTATCAACTTTTAGTAAAATGGAGCAAAACGAAGTTTTAGTGTATCAGATGATAGTCGCACCTGCTCCAGCCGGTTGGATTAAATCAGTTAGAGGGATTTTAGCTAATTCTACAAAAGAAGGTGTTTCTATAGATTCTACTTTTAAGGAAAGTATCGAAAAAAAGATTACTAAGCAAGGATTTTATACCGTGCTTAGGTTACTTTCAATCTCTGATGACTATAACCGTGCCTTAGTAAACATTGATAACGCTTTTTCTGCCTTAGGACAGTTCAATAATCCAAAGACAAATTCTATTGTTAAGAAATTATTTGTTTTAAAACACAGTACAATTAAAAAACTAATTTTAAGAGAACTTAATATTTTAGAAATTAGGATACCTCTTTTTGATATTTTATTATTTTTGAATAATTCCTTGTTTAATACTGAGGAGTTATCAAACATTTTTCACTTTCCAAATAAAGAAGTTGCAGTTACCGGACTTAAAAGAGTTGATTTTCAAAAAGCAGCAGCTCCTTCTGTTATACCTCAAGAAGGAATTGTGCTCGGTAAAAATAAATTTAGAGGACTTGAAAATATTATTAGAATTAAGGATCAGGATAGGTTAAGACATATGTATATCCTAGGTCAAACAGGTTCTGGTAAATCTTTCTTTTTATTCTCACAAATTCTTCAAGATATTTACCGAGGTAAAGGTGTTTGTGTTTTAGATCCTCACGGACCTGATATTGAAAATTTACTCAAGAAAATACCTCCTCATAGAGAAAAGGATGTTATTTACTTTAATGCAGCTGATTTTGAAAGACCGATAGGTATTAATGTTTTACAAATCTTAGCCAAAAATCCTGAATCAATAGAGATTCAAAGAAACATTATTATTAACTCATTTATTGAAATGTTAAGAAAGCTTTACGATCCTCAAAATCAAGGAATAGTAGGACCTTTCTTTGAAAGAAGTGTTAGAAATTGTATGTTAACTGCAATGGTAGATCCTGACGCAACTCTTGTTGACGTAGTTCAACTTTTAATGGAAGACTCTGCAGCTGAAAAATATTTAACCAAAATTACCGATCCTCAGGTTATTGCTTATTGGAGAGAGGAAAGAGCAAAGATGACTGATCAAACAAGGAGTGAATCTATGGGATACTTAACTTCTAAATTTTCAAGATTTACACAAGATAAATTTATTAGAAATATTATCGCTCAATCCGAGTCTTCTATAAATATTCCTGAGATTATGCAGAATCAAAAAATTCTCCTAATTAATCTTTCCAAGGGTATTATTGGTGCGGAAAACTCTTCGTTCTTAGGATTACTGCTTGTTCCTAAAGTTTTAGATGCCGCTATGGCTCGAGCTGAAAAAATAAGATCTGGAGAGACATTCCCTGATTTTTATCTTTATGTTGACGAGTTCCAAAACTTCGCAACCGATGCATTTGAATCTATTCTTTCCGAGGCCCGAAAATTTAAATTGGGAATGACTGTGGCTAACCAGTATATTTCTCAGTTATCGGACAAAATTAAAAATGCAGTTTTTGGAAACGTTGGTTCTTTAACATTCTTTAGGGTGGGTCCTGATGATGCTCCTTATGGAAAGAAAGCTCTTGAAGAAAAGTTTGAAGAAAAAGACTTCTTGAAATTAAAAATGGGTAACGCTTATATTAAGCTTTTAATTGATGGCGCTCCTTCTTCACCATTTAGCTTAGTAATTGATAAAAAACTAATGGTCGATCCTTTCAAGGAGGACGCTGAAGTCTCTAAAAGAATTCAAGCATACTCTAGAGAGACGTATGGAAAGGACGCCGCAGAAATAGAAAAAATTATTACTGAGAGGTATTCAACCGTAAAACAAGCAGGAGCTCCTGCTGGAGGAGAGCCAGCTGAGCCGCAGCTTAAATTTGATGATGATTTCTTTGCTGATTTATAGTGTTATAATTTGAAAACTATGAAATCTTTGGATATTAGAGAAAAATATATCAACTTTTTTGAAAAGTATGGTCATTTCCATATTCCTTCCTCAGGGTTACTACCTGAAAACGATCCTACTACTCTTTTTGTAAGTTCTGGAATGCAGCCTCTACTAAAATATTTTATAGGAGAACCTCATCCAAATGGCACCAGAATTGTAAATTCTCAAGTATGTCTAAGGGCTCATGGCTTTATGGATGATTTACTTGAGGTTGGAGATAATAGGCACACATCAATGTTTGAGATGATTGGAAATTGGTCTTTTGGTGATTACTTCAAAAAAGAACAAATACCCTTTTTTTATAATTTTTTAACCAAAGAACTTGGTATTGATCCAAAAAGATTATATGTTTCATGTTTTATTGGGGACAGTGAGAACAATATCCCTAAAGACAATGAGGCTGTTGAGATTTGGAAGAATCTTTTTACAAAAGACGGCATTGACTGCGAAGTTATTGAATTTAACACAATGGAGGATGCTGATAACACTGGAAATAAGGGAGCAAGAATCTGCCTTTATCCTTCTAAGAAAAACTGGTGGAGTAGAAATGGAGTTCCTTCAAACATGCCTGAAGGGGATATTGGCGGTCCTGATACTGAAGTTTTCTTTGACTTTCAAACAGAACACGATACAAGATTTAGTGATTTTTGCCATCCAAATTGTGACTGTGGTAAGTATTTAGAAATTGGAAATTCTGTTTTTACACAATACATTAAAAAGAATGGAAAATTTGAAGAATTACCCTCAAAAAATGTTGATTTTGGTGGAGGCTTAGAGAGAGTTGTAGCGGTTTTAAATAATACAGATGATGTATTTGAAACTGATTTATACTCCCCAATTATAAGGAAACTTGAAGAATTAATTGGAATTAAATATTCAGATAATAAACCTTTATTTAGAGTAATTGCTGATCATATGAAGTCCTCAACCTTTTTAGGATTTTATAATGTTGTTCCTTCAAACAAACAACAAGGTTACGTAATGAGAAAATTTATTAGAAGGGCTGCAATTAAAATTTATCTACACAATAAGGAATTGGAATTTAGCGAAATTTTAAGCAAATTACCTGAAAGTGTTTATAGAGTTTATAGTGAAGTTCCTGAAAAATATGGTTTTAATATAAAGAAAAATTTACTTGATGAGATTTCAAATGTAATTAAAAATGAAGCAGAATCATTCAAAAAGGTTCTTAATAACGGATTAAAAATTATTGAAAAGACTGATTTAACTAAAGTAAACGGAAAATTTGTCTTTGATTTATATCAAAACCACGGGTTTCCTTTTGAGGTTTCTTATGAAATATATAAATCAAAAGGAAAAGAAATTTCTCAAGCCGAGTTTTTAGAAGAATTCAATAAACATAGAGCAATTTCTAAGTAATTTTTGATATTATTTAATTAATGTTCATAGAAAAACTAAAAAATTTAATACCTTCTTTTGGACAAGAATCTCCGTTTTTTTTAACTATAGATTTAAATTCTGATACTTTAAAAGTATACCTAAATGAAGTGGTTATTGTTGAAAATGAAGAAAAGATTCGAATAAGAAAAGAATATAAAGAGCACGTTTCAGAAGAAGTATTTTCTTATGGTGAAGTTTTAGACTCCTCAAAATTAAAGAATACTCTTAATTCTGTTTTACAAGAGATTAAAAAAGATTTTAAAGATTTATATGTAAAAAATTGTATTGTTTTATTGAGCGGTCAGAGCTCAAGATCTCTTATGACAACTCTTCAAGTAAATAGAACCTCGAATTCAGAAATTGACGAAAAAGAAAATAACGAAATTATGCAAAAGCTATTTGAAGCATCCTACAATGAAATTTCCTCAGTTATTTATGAAGAAAATAATCAAGAAAATATTGAAATGGAGTTAATAGATTTTACTCCAGTTTATATTTCGATTGATGGTAGAGAAGTAATTGATTTAATTGGCGAGAGTGGCGACGAGGTTCAAGTATGTTTTAGCGTTTTTTTTGGAAAATCTAATTTAATTGATAACTTTAGACGAATTTTTGGATCCCTTGGTCTTGAGATTAAAAATTTTATTCCAAGTAATTTAGCAATATTAAAAACACTTAAAAAATCTAGAAAAGACAAAATTGACTGCATTATTCTTGATATAGGTGGAAAAACTACAGAAGCTATAGTTTGCTTTGGGGGCGGCGTTTTGTTAAACAAAACTTTGGATATTGGCGGATCTGATTTTACAAAAGAGTTAGCTAATAAACTGAATCTTTCGTATCTTAATGCAGAAAAAGTTAAAAGGCTTTATACATTTAATAAGTTAAAGGATAAGGAGAGTGCTGTTGTGCAAAAAGTTCTGACCTTTAACCTTGAAAATTGGTTAGTAGGTTTGGAAGAACTGTTCATGAGTTTTGAATCAGTTAAAGTATTTCCATCCGACTTTTTTGTTGTTGGGGGTTCCTGTGAGCTTCCTGATGTTTTAGAATATCTCTTTGAAGAACCTTGGACAAGGTCAATCCCCTTTAAATCTCTGCCAAAGTTTAAAAAAATAGATTTTACAACCCTTAACAAACTTGATAAATCTCAAATTCAAAGACCAATTGAGGATTTGATACCAGCATTAGCTTCAATATACTATTTAGAAAAGAGGAATAAGGCATGATTGAGCTTGATATTAAAAAAGACGATAGGCTGCTTCAAATCATAAATAAAATTTTAGCAACAGAAAATTCAGAAATTAAAATATTAATTTCTGAGGATTCAATTCTATTCAAAAATATTTTAAATTTAAAGATTTTTCAAAGAGTTTTAGATTCAACTGGAAAAATAGCTAAAATCGAAACAGATAGTTTGCTTGGAAAAAATATGCTCGCATCTATAAGAAATAACCAAGAAGAGGCTGATTTTTCAAAGTATAAGGAGAGTTTAATTGAAGATAATGAAGAAAAAATATTAAATAGTAATTCAAAGAAAACAAGTTTTGAATTACCAAAAATTTCTTTACCTAATTTAAAAATCCCTAACATAAAATTGATTCCAGTATTTATTGCAGGAATTTTATTGGTTTTTGGTCTTGGGTATTATTTTTTAATACACAGGCTTACGGTAAATTTAGAAATACTTGTAAGTGCTGAGAGGTTTGTTAAATCCTTTGAAGTTAAGTTATCAAGTTTAAAAAACACTGATATAACAGAAAAAGTAATTAGAGCTGAGAGTGTTTCTGCAGTATTTCAAGCAACAAAAGAAATCCCAACAACTGGAAAGGTTGACGGAGGTAAGAAAGCTGAAGGGGAGATAAAATTTTTAAACAAAACCGATAAAATTATAAAATTAGATAAAACCACAAAGCTTTCATTTAAGGAATCAGGTAAGGAATACTTCTTTATATTGGATGATTCTGTTGAAGTTCCTGCAAGAACCTTAACTTCAACTGCTCCGGAGACCTTTGTCAGTGGTGAAAAAGTTGAATCTGCTACAGCAGCAAGTTTTGGATCTTCTTATAATTTGGCTGCTGGAAAAAATATCTCAATAGGCGGTTACTCTCCTTCCGAGCTTTCAGCAATTGTCTCTTCCTCCTTTGAGGGTGGGGTGAAAAACACTTTAAATGCAGTATCCGAAACTGATCTAAAAGAAGTTTCAAGTCAAAGTTTTGATGATTTTAAATCAAGCTTTGTTTTTAACTCCTCTGCTTCTAAGATGGTTTTAAAAAATAGCGAAAGTTTTTCGATTGCAGGTCAAAAATTTAGTGTAGGTTTGACTGAAGCTTCTGATAAGATTTTAGTTACTCAGGATATTATTGTTTCTTACATGGTATACGACTATGAGGAAGTTCTATCTTTTGTAAAATCGTCTATTAAGTCTTTGATGCCTGATGGGTACGAATTATATGGAAAGGATATTCAAATTGAATTAAATTCTCTTGGATCACCTTCTGGAGTGAGCTACGATAATAGAGAAGCTAATGTTCAATTAACTGTAAAAAGTTATAAAATTCCCGTAGTTGAGGAAGATGAGATTAAATCAAAAGTTATTGGTAAAAAACTTTCTGAAGTTTCACAAATTCTTGAGGATTTAGATGTTAACTTTAATATAGAGTCTAGTAGTGGGTTATTAAATCTTCTTGGTTTTCCAAAAGATGCTTCAAAAATAAATGTCACCGTCACAAAACAATAAAGAAAGCATTTTGGGTATAGATTATGGTTTGGTTAATACCGGTATTGCTTTGTGTGAAGATGGTGTTGTATCACCTCTTACAATAATTAACTCCAAAAATTTTAATCATCTCCAATCCTCCCTATCCTCTTTGGTTATAAAAAATAAAATTTCTAAAATTGTAGTGGGGTTACCTCTATCTGCAAATGGTTCGGAAAATCCCCAAACTTTAAAAGTAAGGCAATTTGTTAATAATTTAAAAAAATATATAAAAGTTCCGATTGTTTTTGTTAATGAGTATGGATCAACTCAAGAATTTTTGGCAAACGGGGTAGTTTCAAACGTATCTAGGAAAAAAGTCAAAAATAATGATAAGTATTCCGCAGCTTTGATTATAGAATATTATTTGGAGAGTTTAAGTTAAATTTTTGATTTAAGCTTAACTTGAGTAGAATCGCAAGACATACACATAAAGTTTTCTCCTTGAGTCAAACATTGTGGGCAAATAAAGATACCGTCTTTTTTTATCATATCTTTTGCTTCACACTTATTGCATAAGAAAACCACATCGTCCTGATGTATTTCCCCGCAATTAGGACAGTTAAAATCTAATTCTCTAGTTTCTTCTATTTCGGTTTCGTCGTTTAAAATGTCAAACTCTTCGTTCATAATCAAAATATATCAAAAATAAGATAAAATACAATTAATGAATATTTTTTTAATAATTTATTTTTCAATATCTACAATTTATGCGATTGTAGTTTATTTAAAGACCTATAAGTCTTTAAGTCATTTTGTAATGAACTTTTTATTTGGCCCTCTAAATTTAATTTATTTAATTTACAAAATTATTTTTAATGTTGAAGATAGGTATTAATAATGTATAAAAATTTCTTTGATGGTTATGAGGCAATAGTTTTTGATTTAGATGGAACTGTTATAAAAGATGAATACATCTGGGATTCTGTATTAGAAGATGTTTTTCTTCCAGAAATTATCTCAGATAGACCTTACCTTGGAGAGAGAGGTCAGGATATTAGATCAAAAATCTATAGTATAAAAAAAAGAAATACATTTAGATCTGATATTTCAGAGGATTCTTTTTATGAACTAATTTTAAATAAATTCTTTAAAAGATTGGATGAAATAGAAATTACACCAGGTTTTATAGAATTTGCGGAGTTCTTAAAGTCAAAAGAAAAAAAATTAGCTTTAATTACAAACTCTGACTTAAGAATAACTTCTAAAATTTTAGAAAATCTTAATTTAAAAAAATACTTTGATTTAATTCTTACCTCAGACGATGTAAAATTTCCAAAACCTGCACCAGATATTTATAAGTTAGCAACAATTAAATTAAATCTTAAAAAAGAAAAAATTCTAGTTTTTGAAGATTCCGTGAATGGGGCTAATGCGGCAGAAATTGCAGGACTTAGAATGATTATTGTTTTACCTGACGAAAATAACCCATCTGATTACGGTTCAAAAAATAGAGTTTTTATTGAAAACTTTGAGGTAATTAACGAAGATTTAGCAGCGGATGTAGATACATATCTGGATGAATTTTTTAGTAAGTAGTAACAACCTTATTCACATCAAAAAAATTGAATGGTTTGAATAAAAATTTGATTAAATTAAACTTATTTTTGGAATCTAAGTTTTTAAAACTTAACGAAATCCTACTTTTTTCAACCTTTATATTTAGTGGTCCTGTATTTAAATAAAGGCAAAGCACTCTTAAATATAAGATAAACAAAATACTATTTTTATTTAGGTGGATGTCGATTTTGGAATTAGACATAATATTAGTATAATATAGCGTTATGAACGAGTATACAACACAAAAATACTATATTACCACCTTTGGTTGTCAGGCAAATGAAGCCGATTCTAATACTATGGCGGGAATTTTGGAGGCTTTGGGGTTTGAAAAGGGTACTTCATTACATGATTCTGACCTTTTCATTGTAAATACTTGTTCGGTAAGGCAAAAATCAGAGGATAAAGCTTATGGTATTGGAAGAGAGGTAAAAATCTTAAAAGAAGAGGGTAAAAAGGTACCTTTTATTGTCATGGCTGGTTGTATGGTTGGCTCAGTTACAGGTGAAAGGCAAAGATATGCTTTTGAGGAATTAAAAAATAGAACCCCATGGGTCGATGCTTATATTAACCCACATCAAATAATGAATCTTCCAGAAATTCTAACAGAAAAAGGTATTTTAAACGAATGGGCTTTGAAAAAATATGACCCGAATCAAGTTTATGGTTCTCAGACAGATAAGAAGCATGTGTTTATAAATATATCTTTAGGATGTGATAATTTTTGTTCTTTTTGTGTTGTTCCGTATTCTAGAGGAGCTGAAGTTTCAAGGTCAAAGGAAGAGATTATAAGAGAAATTCAGCACTACATTTTAAGAGGGTATAGTGAATTTACTTTGTGCGCCCAAAATGTGAATTCTTGGGGCTTAACTATGGCTGAGAAATTTGAGATTAGATCTGGTAGTGACCAAAAACTTCCTTTTGCAAATTTGTTAAGAGAGATCGCAATGCTAGAAGGTGTGAATAAAATAGATTTTCTATCATCAAATCCTTTTGATTTTACAAATGATTTAATAGAAGCTTTAAAAAATCCTAAAGTTTCAAATTATCTACATATGGCAGTTCAATCAGGAAATAACGATATTTTAAAAAAGATGAACCGAAGACATACCGTCGAAGATTTTATTTCTTTAGTAGAAAAAATTAGAAACGAAAAGCCTCAATTAGAACTTGGGACTGATATAATTGTCGGTTTTCCTGGAGAAACTAGAGAGCAATTTTTGGATACTGTAGAACTTTTCAAAAAAGTTAAATTTAAAGTCGCTTATATTTCTATATACTCTCCAAGAAAAGGAACTCCGTCTGCAAAATTTTATCCAGATGATGTGCCTCTCAAAGAAAAAAAAGAAAGACATGCAGAACTTATGAAAGTTTGGCAGGAAACTTTAGGAAAATGATAATACCTGTAATTCTAGGGCCTACCTGTATAGGAAAGACTTCTCTTGCGCTGGAAATTGCAAAAGAAAAAGGTGCCGACATTCTATCAATAGATTCAAGACAGGTGTTTAAGCATTTAGATATTGTAACTGGAAAATATAAGGATGATTTACAGGTAAAAAAGTTTGAGGGTTATTGGGAAGTAGATGGGGTTAGAATTTGGGGTTATGATATTTTTGAACCTAATGAAGAGCTTAATGTATTAAAATTTTGTGAATTTGCAAAAAAAGTTATTGAAGAATATAAAGATGGTAATAAAAAACTTATTGCTACATGTGGAACAGGATTTTACTTAGATTTTCTATCGGGCAAGATAGGGTTTAGTGATATTGATGAAAAAAGAAAATCCGAGTTACAAACAAAAAATAATTTGGAATTAAGAGAAATTTTAAACAACTTAAAATTTAATGGGGAAGTTGACCTAAATAATAATTTAAGAATTATTACCAAAATTTTAGATTTGGAATCGGGAAATAAAAAATTTAGATTTGATGTAGGCAATACCGTATCATTCAAAATTTTTTATTTAAATAGCGATAGAAAAGCTTTGTATGCAAATTCAGATCAATTTGCTGAAGAAATAATCAAGAAAGGTGCTATAGACGAATTTAGAATTAATTTTGAAAAATATGGGGATTGTAAATCCTTGAATGGTCTAATTTATAAAGAAATATCAAACTACTTAAAAGGTATATTTAATGAGTTAGGTATGAACTCTAAAATCAAATTTTCTCTACATGCTTATATTAGAAGACAGCAAACTTATTTTAATAAAATGGATATATTTTTTTCTAGCACAGATAGAAAAGATATTGCTGTAAAAATAAAAGAAATACTCTAAAATAAAGTTGAATATGAATACTAATCATACCTTAACTATCTCTTTTAGAACAATTTTTTATACATTAATTTCTGCGGGAGTTTTATACCTTTTATACTCTAGCACTGATGTTTTACTAACATTAGTTTTGTCTGTAGTTATTGTATTAAGTATTGAGCCTTTAGTAAAAGAACTCTTAAAAATTAGGGTTTTTGGTAAAAACCCCTTTAAAAGAACCTCTGCAGTATTAACATCTTATTTGTTGGTTCTTTTTTCTGTTGTTATTGCTTTTGTTTATGCAATTCCGGAAGTAGCAAAAGAATTCCCGGCTTTAGTATCAACAATTGAGAAAACTATTAAAGAATATAGTGTCCAATATAATATTAATATTGGAAACATTCCAAATATATCTCAACTTACAGAAAGAGCTGTTGCTATTAGTCTAGGTTTTTTTAGCAATATTTTTGGATTATTAAGTTTAGTTCTACTTTCTTTGTATATTTCCTTAGATTGGGAAAAAATAAAAAAGTTTATCCACAGACATATTCCAAATGGAGGGGGGCACATATTTGATAAGATAATTTATGATTTAGAAACCTATATTGGTTATTGGGTAAAAGGTCAGTTAATTTTAATGTTTGTAATTTGGGTATGTTCTACAGTTGCATTGTATTTTTTAGGAAATCCCTTTTTCTTCCCTCTTGGTTTAGTTGCTGGACTACTCGAAATAGTTCCTATAGTTGGTCCAATAATTTCAACAGTACTGGCTGTTTTAGTAGCATTTGCTTACGGGGGTCCTAATATTGCTTTAATTACTTTAATAGTTTTCTATTTAATTCAGGTTTTGGAAAATAACTTTTTAGTTCCTAAGGTAATGCAAAAAGTTTCAGGTTTTAGTCCTGTTTTAATTTTATTATCGTTTTTAGTCTTTTCCAACTTCTTAGGAATTGTTGGAGCTATCCTTGCAGTACCAATTCTAATGCTATTAAATATCTTAATTAAACATCTTTTGACTAAAAATATCCCAAACAACGGAAATAATGAAATTTTATAAAGTTACTAGGGAAGCTGTAAGCCGGATTTTGTACTTTGTCGTTTCTTTTGTAATTAACAAAAGTTCACTTTTAAGTTAATGGTAATTTATCTATGCCTCTGCCTTAGGTCTACCTGAGAAAGGTTAAAACGACCAATTCGGAGTTGCTGCGAGTGGGATTACCCGTTTCACCCAGTTTCATATCTTGTGACTTAGAAACTGATTCGTCTCTGTTGTTCTCAAATTATGTCAATTCATAATCTGTTTTAAGTTCTTTTCAGACTTAAACACCAGCTGTTTCCAGTCGGAAGTTGCCTTCCGTCCTCTTCTCGATGCAGTCCGGACTTTCCTCTAAAACTTACGTTTCAGCTACCATCTACTTCCCTAATAACATTGATATTATAACATTTTTTGCACTTTTTGTCGAATAATGGTAATATTTATTCTTATATGGATCCAAAAAAACAATATTTAGAGTTTACGAAATCTCAAAAAAGATTATTAAGATTTTTAAATGTTTTTATTTTATTCTTTCTTTTACCCTTATTAATTATTTTTTATTTTAATTACGCTCTTAACAGGCCATCTCAAACCTTTAAAGAGATAAATTACAACCTAAAAGCTGGTGATACTATCGAAGAAATTGCAGCCGAGCTTAAGGACTTAGGTGTGATTAATTCTGAAAATTTATTTGTAATTTACGCTAAGATATTTAGAATTTATCCAAAACTACAGGCCGGGATTTATACATTCCCTGCAGGTTCAAGTTTATTACAAGTAGTCACTCAGCTTCAAAGTGGTTCTAATGGTGTAGCTATTATCTTTTGGGAAGGGAAGAGAATTGAAGAATACGGGATAATTGCCGCATCAAAACTTCCAGGTTTTAATTATGAGAGATTTGTTGAAAAAACTAAAGGAAAAGAAGGAATGCTTTTTCCTGATACCTACTTTTTCTATCCATCTGCAAATGAAGACGATGTTATAAGAGTTATGACTGAAAACTTTGAGAAAAAGATGGCAAAAATTCGAAAAACAGAGGCTTATCAAAAAACTACTTTAACCGACAATCAAATTTTTACAATTGCATCTCTTCTTGAAAAAGAAGCTCCTAGGGGAGAACAAAGAAGGTATGTTGCCGGAATAATAATAAATAGATTAAGTAATAACGATAGGTTAGGAATTGATGCTTCAAACCAATATGGAGTTGCACTAAGAAATGTCTGTCCTAATAATTATACTCAAAGAGTATGTCCTGATTTAGAAACTGCTAAAACTGTTGTTTGGTGGAAACCTGATTTAACTAAAAGTGATCTTGCTCTTGAAGAACCATTCAACACCAGGATAAATCGAGGGCTTCCTCCTCATCCTATATCAAGTTTTGGAGAGGACGCAATTATGTCAGTTCTAACATATATACCATCAAATTATTATTACTATCTGCATGATTCAAATGGAGGAATCCATTTTGCAGAAACCGCCTCTCAACATAGCGCAAATGTTTCTAGATACATAAGCTATTAATATATTTTATCTAGAGCGGTTTTAAGGCATAATAAAGTAATGAGTTTTCCTTTAATTAAATTTGAAAATGTATTTAAAACATATCGAGGAGATGAAGTTTTAGATAATGTTGATTTTTCAATTAATAAAGGTGAGTTCGTTTTTTTAATTGGTCCTTCAGGAGCAGGTAAATCAACCATTATTAAACTATTAAATAGACAAGAAACCCCTACATCCGGAAAAGTTTATATTGACGGTCAAGATGTTTCAGAAGTTCCTAATGATCAAATGCATAATATCCGAAAAAAAATAGGAATCGTTTTCCAGGATTTTAAAGTTATTAAATCTAGAAATGTTTTTGAAAATGTTTCCATTTCTCTTGAAGCTGCTGGTGCATCTGAAACAGAAATTCATGAAGTTGTTCCAAATATGCTAAATCTTGTTGGGTTAGGTCATAAGATTTACCGAAGTCCCCAAGAATTATCAGGAGGAGAAACTCAAAGACTTATCATAGCCCGAGCTTTAGCCCACGAACCAGATATAATTGTGGCAGATGAGCCTACAGGTATGATTGATCCTAAAGCTACGCTAGAGATTATGAATTTATTACTTGAAATTAACAAAATGGGTACCACAGTTTTGATGGCGACTCATGATTATAATATTGTTAATCACTATAAAAAGAGAGTAATTAAATTAGAAAATGGAAAAGTAGTATCTGATAAAAAGGGTGGTTACCATGATTAATATTAAAGACATTATTGAATTTTTAAATAAAGAAAAAGCAATTAGCTTTATTTCAGTTCTAGCTATTTTTGTCTCATTTACATTACTATCTTTTATTATATCTTTTTTAGTTTTCTCAAATACAGCATTAAATTTACTGCAAAAACAAGTTCAAGTTAGAGTTTTTTTTAAAGATTCCTTTGTTGAAGAACAAATTTTACAATTAAAATCTGAACTTGAGTCTGATTCAAGAATTGCTGAGGTTGGATATACTTCAAAAGACGACGCTCTAAGAATTTTTAAAGACTTAAGCAAGAATGATCCGGTGCTACAAGAAGCTCTTTCAACAAACATCCTTCCTGCTTCCTTAGAAATTAGAGCTAGAGATATAAAAGATTTAGACTCAATATACGAGGAGTTAATAAGCCGAGAGTATGTTGAAAGCATCAAGTACCTAAAAGATATTAAAGATAAGTTTAAATATTACTCCAATGTAATAATTGGTGTTTCTTTATTTATAACTTTATTATTTTTTATAGTTTCTTTTGGAATAATAATTTCTACAATTCGAATTAATATTTTCCAAAAGAAGGATGAGATTGAGATTATGAGACTGGTCGGAGCTTCTGATGATTTTATTAGAAGTCCCTTTATATATCAGGGAATTGTATACTCTATGACAGGTTCTTTTTTAGCAGGTTTGATATATTTTATTGTAAGTATGGTTATGTTTTTTACTAATTTCTTGGGTATTAGAGATTTAACATACGTAAGTATTGTAGGTGATTTTAGAATTCACTTCTTAATATTTAGTTTTGGACTAGCGATTTTGATAAATTTTGTAGGTTACCTCCTTGGAAGATTGGGAAGTAAAACTGCAATACAAAATTATCTTCAAATCTAAAATGAAGAATTTTTTTAAATACTTTAATTTTTTAATTTTATTTCTTTTTATTTTTGTATTTTTAATTAGAGCTGAAGAAACAAGTGCAGAACTTCTTGAGAAGGAAAGAAAGTATCAAGAAATCCTTAGTGGTTTAAAAAATAAAAGTAACACTTTAATTAACGAGCTTGAGTATATAGATAACCAAATTGATTTAACTAACGCACGTATTGCAGAAGTTGAAAAAAATTTGGGTCAGAAAAATATGCTTTTAGCAGATTTAACAAATTATATTGAAGCGCTTATTAAAAGGATAGACAAGTTAGATAAATCTATGGGTATTCAAGATAATGCTATGAAAAAAAGAATTGTGGAAAGATATAAATCTTCGTCTGATTTAGATCTTATCAATGTATTAGCTTCAGGAAATCTAAGAACTGCAATTATAAAACTTCAATATTTAGAAGAATTAGAGGATCAAGATAGAAAAATAATTTCTTATATGAAGGATACGAAAACTGATTACGGAGTACAACAGAAACTTATTGAAAAGAAAAGAGAAGAAGTAGAAAAAGTCAAAAAAGAAATTGAGGCTCAAAAATCTAAATTAGTAGCTTATCAAGATAGTTTAAACAAACAAAATGAAGAGAAAGAAAGCTTATTAAGGCTTACCCAAAACGATGAAGCAAAATACCAAAGATTATTATCTCAAATTCAAGCAGAACTTGATGCCCAAAACATTGCTGTCGGCTTTGAAGGAAAAGAGGGTAAAAGGGTTAAAAAGGGTGAGGTAATAGGCTACCTTGGAAATACTGGTTGTTCTACAGCCCCACATTTACATTTTGCTTATATGCAGGGAACAAAGTCTATTGATCCGTTTCCATTTTTAAAAGGAGGTAAGTTAGGATGGCCCGTTGCAAACTATAAAATTACTCAATATTACGGAGAAAACTATAATTTCTATATGAGGAGGTTTGGAGTACCTGGGCACTTAGCTTTAGATATTGTTGATCCGAATAATTGGATTGGTTCTCCAGTTCTTGCTGCAAAAGACGGTGTATTACACTTTGCTAACGATGCTAAAGTTTATTGCCCCGATATTAACAACTCTATAGGTAAGGGAGCAGTTATAGATCACGGAGGTGGTGAAAAGACTATTTATTGGCATTTAAGATAGTATTTTGTTATACTTTAGCGCTTATGAAAAAGACAAAATTCGAAAAAACATTAATAAATATAGAAAGATTTTTACCCTTAATTTTAATGTGTTGTTTTATTTTTATTCAATCTTCTAGACCGGCAGTCGCAGTTTCATATGTGGGGTGGTTTAATTTTTTTCTTCATAAGTTAGCCCATGTTATTGTTTTTTCCTTATTATTCTTATTTGCATGCCGAGCCTTTAGAGATAAAAAAATGGCTTTAATATTTACAATTCTTTATGCAATTAGTGATGAATATCATCAGTCGTATATAGTTACAAGAACCGCAGCATTTACAGATGTTTTACTTGATTCTTTTGCGGCAGGTGGAGTTTTCTATCTTTCAGAGAAATATCATCATAAAATTCCTGCTGTGATAAGAAACTTTTTTAATTTATGAAAAGTTTAATTTTAGAAAAAAATTCTAAAAATCCTGAGGAAACTCTTCAAATTGCCGAGGAATTTATAAATTCTTTAGATGATAAAAATTGTATTATAGTATTGTCGGGAGAGTTGGGTGCTGGGAAAACTCATTTTACCAAAGGAATTTTTAAATCATTTAATTTTGAAAATTACAATCAAGTTACATCACCAACTTTTGATTTAGTAAATACTTATAAAATAGATAACATTATAATTCATCACTTTGACTTATATCGAATTGATAAATTAAACTCAGACGATACTCAATGGCTTTACGAATTATTAAATGACAATTCCTTATGTATTATTGAATGGGGAAATAAATTTGATTTTCAAATTAATAAAAAGTTATATGAAATTGAAATTATATTTCTAGGTGAAAATGAAAGACACATTAAAATTTTTACAAATTGATTCTTCTAATGAAGATTATTTATTTTTAAAACTTCACATTGATGGTGAAGAATCTCATATTCTAATTGAAGAAAAAAGATGTCATCTTAAAAAATTGGTTCCAGGTATTCAAGAAATTTTAAATTTAAAAAAAATTAAAATATCAGATTTAGATTTTATTGCGTTAAATGAAGGTCCTGGTTCCTGGACTGGTTTAAGAATTGCATTTTCAACAGTAAAAATTTTAGCCCAAGTTAATAATTTAAAAGTAATTTTATATAGTAATTTTGATAATTTAATCAAAGATTGTGGTGACTCGAGTGGTGTGTTTTTAGTCAAAGCTTCCAACGAAAATTTTTACTACTATGTGATGGTTGAAAATAATCCTATTCAACATGGTGTTATTTCAAAAAGTGATTTATATGATTTTTATCCTGATTTAAAAAGATACTACTCAAAAGAAAAAGATTTTAATGTTAATTATGAGTTACAAGATAGTTTTGCTTTAGAGAGATTTGCAGATATTAAAAACATGGAGCCATTTTATTTAGCAGAAGGAATTATTTTTAATAAGTTTGAATAATGAAAAAAGATATTTACATACTAGGAATAGAAACATCGTGTGACGATACTTCTATATCTATTGTAAAAAATGGAACTGAAGTGCTTTCAAATGTTGTTTGGAATCAAAATAAAACTCATGAAAAGTTTGGTGGAATTGTTCCTGAACTAGGTGCTAGAAGACATCTTCAAGTAATTAATTTTGTCTTAGAAGAGGCTTTACATGATGCGGAAATATCCTTACAGGAAATTTCCGCAATTGCTGTTAATAATCAAAAAGGATTAATTAGGTCATTGGTTGTTGGTGTTTCTGCAGCAAAAGCATTAGCTTTTTCATTAAATATACCCATAATCTCTGTTCATCATATAGAAGGTCATATTTATTCAAATATTTTATCTCATAAAAATTTAGACTTTCCTCATCTATGTCTGACAGTTTCAGGAGGTCATAATCTACTAGTTATTGTTAATAATCATTTTAATTACGAAGTAATTGGAAATACTTTAGATGATGCTGCTGGAGAAATTTTTGATAAAGTTGCAAGACATTTGGGTTTAGGTTTTCCAGGAGGTCCTGTAATCGATAAGCTATCAAAAGAGGGGGACTCTAAAAAATACAATTTTGCGAGACCAATGCTTGATCAGGAGAATTTTGATTTTAGTTTTTCAGGACTTAAAACTGAAGCTACTAGAGTTTATGAAAAAGTAAGAAATAATCAAGATTTTAAATTAGAAGATTTTGTAGCGTCATTTCAGCAAGCTGTTGTTGATACTTTAATTGGAAAGTCCTTTAAGGCATTAAAACATTATAATTTGAATACAATCTCGATTGTTGGTGGGGTTAGTGCAAATAATAAACTAAGAGAAGATTTTTTAAAGTATTCTTTAAAATATGGTTATCAGGTATATTTTCCTGAAATGAAATTAACCACTGACAACGCTGCCATGATCGCATCTGTTGGGTACTTTAAGTTTATTAATCAGCAATTTGACAGTTTAAACCTTGAAGTATTCACAAATAACCCTCTTTGATTTATGTTAAAATTTAAATATGAAGACCGTTCTTATAACAGGATGTGCAGGATTTATTGGTTCTAACTTCTGCGAATACTTACTAAATAAAAATTATAAAGTTGTTGGAGTTGATAACTTTAACGATTATTATTCGCCAAAATTAAAAAGATATAATATTAAAGATTTTCAAGAACATCCTAATTTTTATTTAATCGAAGAGGATTTAGTTAATTATTCTAAAATTGAGGAAATTTTTAAAAATGTAAAATTTGATGCTGTGGTTCACTTAGCAGCCTATGCAGGTGTAACTTACTCCTTCGAAAAACCTCTATTATATGTAAAGAATAACGTTGAGGTAACAACTAATCTTTTGGACTTATGTGTTAAGTTTCAAGTGAATAATTTCCTTTTTTCTTCCACTTCGTCGATTTATGGAGAATCCCCATCTCCTTTTAGAGAAGATATGTTAACAGATCACCCACTAGCTCCCTATCCTGCTACTAAAAAAGCTTGCGAAGTAATGTGTTCCGTATATTCTAAAAATTATGGACTAAACACCACAATTTTTAGATTTTTTAATCCTCTAGATAAAAGAATTAGGCCTGATTTAGCGCTAACTAAACTTATTAAATCCTCTTTATACGGAGATGAATTTCCTCAATATCAAGATCTAAATACAACTGGAAGGGATTACTGTTACTTACAAAATCTTTTGGAGGTAATGGAGTTTGTAATAAATAATCCTTTTAGATATGAGGTATTTAATTTGGGTAATTCAGCTCCTGTAACTTTAGGTAAACTTGTTGAAACTGTTGAAAAAGTTGTTGGAAATAAAGTAAATTTAGTTAGAATGCCTGAAAGAAAAGGTGAGATGACTTTAACATTTGCAGATGTATCCAAAGCTGAAAAATTGTTAAATTACAAAACTAAAACTCCCTTAGAATTTATTGTAGAAAAATATTATAATTGGTTTTTAAATCAAGAAGAATGGTATCAGAAAGGAAATTATTAATGTCAAAAAAACCATCCAGCAGAAAAAAATTAGTATCAATTGTTATCCCTTGCTACAACGAGGAAAAAAATATTGAGAGATTTGAAAAAGAATTAATAGAGGTATGTGAAAAAATTAAGGATTATGAATTTGAGTTTATTGCAGTGGACGATGGATCTACTAAAGATAGAACTTGGGAAAGATTACAAAAACTATCTGAAAAACATAAGAATTTTATCTCACTAAAGCATTCTAGGAATTATGGTATGAGTGGGGCTTATCAAACAGGTTTTGATGTTTCAGCGGGAGATTATGTCTTAACTTTTTCTTCCGATTTAGAAATTCCTGCAAAATTTATAAAAAATGTTTTAGAAGAGATGGAAGATGGTTCTGATATGGTTAATACCTTAAGAGGAGGGAGGTGGAGGGAGTCTCTAAGAGGATCCCTACTTAGAAGAATTCCTTCTAATATTGCGCAACATTTTATTGAAAAAATTTCAGGTCTTAAAATAAAAGATAACGGGTCCGGTCTGAAAGGATTTAATAGATTCATTATTGATAATCTAAGGTTGTATGGGGAGATGCATAGATTTCTTCCGGCATACTCATCCTTATTTACTAAAAATATTAAAGAAATTCCGGTAGAGTATGAAGAAAGAAAGTTTGGAGAATCGAGTTATGGTTCGATTTGGAGAACTATAAGTGTATTCTTAGATCTCTTCACTCTTAAGTTTATGCTCACTTTTGCGACTAAGCCTTTTACTTTCATGCCTGGTAGGGTTTTTGGTACTGCTGGATTTTTAACATTTACTGCCGGATTTTTAATTCTTTCGTACGTTGTTATTTACTTAAAACTTGCTTTAAACCAAAACATAAATGATAGACCGTTGTTTTTTGGAGGATTAATACTGTTTGTTGCTGGTATTCAATTAATGATGACAGGTTTTTTAGGTGAGTTAATGATGAGATCCTATTTTGAAGGAAGTGGGAGAAAACCTTACATTTTAAAAGATAGGTTAAATTAACGATTATTTTTTTTCTATATAATCTTTATATAGTTTATTAAACTCTTCTTCTAGTTGTTGGTTCTTTGAATTTTGATAGTTTTGGATAAGTAGGCTTGAGGAACTTTCAATTTCTCTTATCTTGCTTTGCTCGTTTTGAGGAGTATCTGATTTGATTTTTTCTTGAAGTGCTGAAAAGGCTTTTTGATAATTATTATCTATACATTGAAACAGTTTCTGAGTGTCCTTATACTTGCACCAATTAGTAAGCATAAAGTCTGTTTTCCAGTTGTTTATTGTATTTGCTATTTCGTTCGAGGATGTAAAGGA